>Ga0209587_1001340_pt1 | contig 11709 bp, 11 predicted proteins | sample NGEPerD_2_FD_184512 | JGI IMG/M metagenome (GOLD analysis project Ga0209587, IMG submission 184512) | Arctic peat soil microbial communities from the Barrow Environmental Observatory site, Barrow, Alaska, USA - NGEE PermafrostL1-D... | ecosystem: Environmental > Terrestrial > Soil > Wetlands >... | reverse complement strand
CGATGTCGGTAGCGACGTTCTCGGTATCCTTTTTTATCAATAGGATGGCAGGAATAAGGCATATCAAAGTCAGCAGGCCAAAAGGAACGGCCAAGTATGTCAAGATCTCCATATTAAAAACATAGGCCAGCAAGGCCAGTCGGGGAAACATGATCGCCGAGGCAATGATGATGCCCGCACTATATTTTTGAGATAGTTCGGGAGCTTCCCTACTTCTTGAGGCGTAGTTCCATGCCACTGCCGTACTAGAGATCAATCCGCCTAAAATGGCCGTCAATAAAATGCCCTTTCTAGAACCTACGTATTTGACCAAAAAGTATCCGATAAAATTCAAAAAGGATACTATGACAACAATAGACCCGATCTCGAACGGATTCAAGAGATCATTCGGTCCATAGGTCCTATTGGGCAAAAAGGGCAATATCAGCAATGCGATAATGGCAAATTTAATAAAAGCGAAAAGCTCTTCCGAGGTAATATTTTTAATGAACGATTTAAAAGTGGTCTTCAATGAAAGTAGCGTAACGATGATGACCGCCGTGGCTACGGAATCACGATACAATTTTTCGGAAACCATGACCCCCAGGACAAAAGTAGCGATCAAGGCCAAGTTGGTGGTCATGCCCGTGGTCGGTCCTTTTCCAAGTTTGGGAATATGGCCGATACCCAAAAACAAGATGAAGGTCCCGAAAGCGACAATCAACAACCAAGGTGTAAATGTTTCCGTTAGATTGCCCAGCAGATAGCCCAAGATCGTCACGATGGGGAAAGTGCGAATGCCCGCAAAACCATTATCGTCCTTTAGTTTGTCGTATTCCCTTTCCAGACCCAAGATCAAGCCGATACCCATACTTATAAGTACGCCCAGAATATAGGGATCCAAAATTTCATTGACGGTCTGGTCGAATTGCATACGAATTGTTGGTTAAAACCGGTTGTTTCGAAATATGGAGATGACCACCAAAAACCCAAGAATAGCGGAAAGCACGAACCCAACAGCACCCAACAAGGGAACCCCATTGACCAAGGGCGGCATTTTGGCGATGATCAAGATCGGGGAACCGATGGAAAGTGCCGCGATAATGATTGCCAAGACCAGGCGGTTGGCCGCTTTGCTCGAGGCCATTTGTAGTTCTTTCAAGCCCTTATGTTCGTGAACGACCACTAATTTCCCCTCTTTTATTTTCTTTAGGATGGTGTTGAGGTCGTCGGGCAGGGTATCGATAAGGGTACTGAAATCTTGCAACCGTGTCATGTTCTTTTTGAACAATCGCTTTAGGCCAAAACGCTTGCGGGTCAATTTGGCCATATAGGGTTTTAGGTTATCGGTAATGTTGAATTCGGGGTCGAGTCGGAGTCCCACCCCCTCAATAATTATCAGGGCGCGGATCAATAGATAAAGGTTATGGGGAAGTACAATATTGTTGCCGTACAAAATGCTTTTGAACTGTGTCAGGGTACTGCCCAATTTGATATTTTGAATGGATGTGTCGCTGATGCCCTGAACCAATGTGTAGAGGTCTTGTTCCAGTTTTTTATAATCGGAAATGTCGGTTTTTACGGCGATTTCCTCTAGGACGGGAATCAGTTTTTTGACATCCTTCCGAATAAAATAGAGTAGGAGGTCGCCCAGCAGTTCCTTGTCCTTGGGCAGCAACGTACCCATCATGCCAAAGTCAAGAAAACAGAGTTTGTCGCGATCGGGAAGCACGAATAGATTCCCCGGATGCGGGTCGGCATGAAAAAAGCCATGTTCAAGCACCTGTTCCAGATAGAGGTCAACGGCTAATTTTCCGACCATTTTACAATCGATGTCCAAAGCCTTTAACGTATCGATTTCGGATATTTTGATACCTTCGATATATTCCATGCAGATCAGGCTATCTGTGGAAAGTTCTCGATATACTTTCGGAACGTAAATGGTTTCGTTGCCCTCGAATTTTTTGGCAAAACGTTCGATATGCTCTATTTCCTTTAAGAATCGGAGCTCTTCACGGATGCTCTGCTCGAAGGATTCAACGACCCGCATCGGCTGGAAGGACTTTGCCTGTCTGCTGTACTTTTCCAGACTGCCGGCCAACTGTTTCATTACGGCAATATCGGCTTCGATAGTTTCGGTAATATTCGGACGTTGGATTTTCAGCACGACTATTTCGCCATCGCCCAACTGCGCTTTGTGGACTTGAGCCAATGAGGCTGCTGCCAACGGTTCAAGCTCGATGGAGCGAAAATGGTCTTCCATCTTGATGCCCAGTTCTTCTTCGATAGTTTTTTGCACATCGAAGTTTTTCAAATGGGGCACATGATCTTGGAGTTTTTCAAGTTCCTTGATAAGGTCGGGGGGCAGCATATCTTCCCGATTGCTAAAGATCTGCCCTAGTTTTACGTAGCTCGGCCCCAGTTCCACCAACACCATACGCATACGTCCGAAGGTTGATAGCGAAAGGTTTCGCTCCGTATCCGGGCGTTTTTTCAGATAGCTGGCGGGAATCATTTTTTTGAGACCACTTTGCGCCATAACGTCTTCAAAACCGTACTTGGCTAGAACGCTAAAAAGGGTGTTGTACCGTTTAAGTTCCCGATTTTCGGGGAGGTTTATACCGAGCATAGTTACATATACTTGGTCAAAAACCTAAAAAATCCCTTTTTCATTTCGGCATAGATCTGGCGTTGGGTCTCCATTTTTTCCCTGAAATCCATGTGGGTGTTTACAAGGGCGACATTCATCGATTCATCGCCTTTTTGGCTATGGCCGGCAATACTCCCCTCGTGTTCGTCAATGGTTTCCTTTAAATCTTGGATCGTACCGCTATGCAGCGCAATTTCATTTTGGTAGTGCTCCAATTGTTTGAGTACTTCCTTGCTTGTGTAGCGGGTTACCATTTCGCTCAAGCGGTTGTTGAAGGTTTTGAGCTCGTCTTTCCAAAAATCCAGTTCAGATTTCCAGTTTTGGTGTTCAAAATGAAGGTTCTCATCGTATACCACTTCTTTTGTTTTTTCCATGATAGTTTTAATTTTTACGGGTTATTGATCCAGTCTTTATTAGGAATTAGGATACGGGTATTTATGCCGCATACACGAGTGCTAAATTATTGGAAGTGCATGTATCCCGAAATGATTTCGGTCATACTGAGTAAAAATCGATATACTTTTATCGGGGAATTACCGTAAAACAATAAGAGTTGTATCGATGAAACGGTTAGATTCATTGTCGAACCAGTGTTTTCAGAATAGCCATTTCCAGGGAATGTTTTGAAATATGTCAATTGTTTTTCCTGCTCCTTTTTGCGAAGACTGTGATATCACGGACGGGGAGCGAACAAACGGAACGGAAAAAAACGAACGCACAACAATGGCGATTTTAACCAAAATGAAATGTATACTCCTGCCATTTATAATTCAACAACATCCGCTTGTTTGATTACAAGAATCTGAAGAATGAATTTCGGAAAGTTTTACTTTTGGCATTTCATCTTTCGTTCCATCTTTTTCTGCGTAAACCGTTATACTGAAAATCCCTGTTGCTTTTTTATTGAAAAATTGTATCTCTTTTTGAGAAAGATATTTGCCAAGGATGTCATTAGGAATGGCAATGGGTTTTTCTTTTTGGACTTTAATGTTTTGAAATCCGCTATCTTCTATCAGTTTAAGGTATTCAACCCTTTGAATAGCACCTGCAACGCAACCTGCGTACATTTCGGCATCTGACCGCAAGGCATCCGGTAGTTCGCCTACCAAAACAATATCCGAAATACTGAAGTGGCCTCCCGGTTTCAATACCCTGAATATCTCTGTGATAACTTTTTCCTTGTCCGGAACTAGGTTCAACACACAATTACTTACGATAACGTCGGCAATATCGTTACTCACGGGCATAGCATCTATATCCCCTTCCCGGAATTCCACATTGTTGTAGCCTAACTTTTCTGAGTTGACACGAGCTTTCTCGATCATTATAGGGGTAAAATCAATTCCGATTACCTTACCCTCGCTGCCCGTTTCGTGTCGAGCAACGAAGCAGTCATTACCGGCTCCTGAGCCCAGGTCGATTACAGTGTCCCCCTTTTTGATTTGGGCAAAATGGGTCGGAAGTCCACAGCCTAATCCTAAATCGGCATCCGCGACATATCCGCTAGTTTCGGAATAATCGTCCATCATAATGTTGTACACTTTATTTGAAGGTGTGGTCGCACCGCAGCAGGAAGAGGCGTTTTCAGCTTTTCCTTGTTCAGCGATTCTAGCGTAACGTTCTTTTACGATGTTTTTTAATTCTTGCTCTTTTTTCATTGTATTGCGCTTTGGGTTGTACTTCTTTTAACAACAGTTTTCTTTAGCGGTATCCTGGTCTAAAAATTGAAGCATCACATCTTTCATTTTAGTCCAATTTTCTTTTTCGATGCAATAGCAAACACTTGTTCCCTGTACAGTTCCCTTTATTAGACCTAAATGTTTCAATTCTTTTAAGTGTTGGGAAATTGTAGGCTGAGCAAGTCCGATTTCGTCGACCAAATCTCCACATACACAGGCATTTATTTTGAAAAGGTGCTGCAAAATGGTTACTCTCGCAGGATGACCAAAAGCTTTGGCAAACAATGCTATTTCATTTTGAAGGTCTGTAAAAATTTCGGCTTTTGTTAATCCCATTTTCTTCTATTGTTTAATTGCAATATTACGATTAAATTTTGAAATTTCAATTTTTTTCTGATTTTTTTCAAGGTTCCGTACCGACGATTCTATTGAAATTCTCCGGATCGGTCGCTCCTTCGGTATTGTAAAACAAGATGTTCGATTGGGAGGAGATTCCTAAGTTTTGTTTTAAAATTATCAAGTTCTCTTTTGTCATCATTGCAATTTGGAAGGCAAGCTGTTCGGGGGGTCGTTGATATAATAGTCTTTCATTTTTCGGCTCGGTTGGTTCCTTTAAAACTTGATACACTATCGTATTTCCGCCGTTTATTGTTTAGTGTAATCAGCTTTTCCGGGAATATTATATGCTTTACTGTCTATGACTAAAACCCAGTCATGCCCTTTGCCATTAGTTGGGGCCTCAATTTTAACGCGATCAGAATTTTTGAGCTTTTCGCCGGCATAACTATTTCCGGTTCTTGGGTCAAACCACCAAGTAGATAATTTATCTTTAGATAGCGAAGTCAAATCCAAATACTTGCTCCCCCCATGGAGTAGATAAATCATTGCATAACTGCCATTTCTATCTCTAATGGCACTTACATAAGCTAAGGTGTCTTTTTGTATTCCGATTATCAACAGAGCAACATAGAAACCCAATTCGGCTGCTTTTTTAATAATATAATCCACATGTTCAAAATATTTTTCATTTGGATTTTTTGGGTCAGAATCAATTAGGGGAATTTCCCCATAAGGATTTGGAGTGTTCAAACAATCTAATTCAGCCAGTGCAACGGCCTGAATTACATTGAATCCTTGTGAGGCTCTTTTTTTTAGATACATATCTGCCTCCTCTCTGGTGCACCGGTGAAACAGTTCCCAAGCGGTGTCGGCCAAATAAAAGAATGGTTTTCCATCTTTTGTTTATGGACTACGTCCATTCTCGTGAACAAACAATTGTTGGGCATTCAAGACAAAGGCATCAAAAAATGGAATTGATATTATGAGAAATCGGTTCATTTGAATTACTTCTCATAAGTTAAATTGATTACGGTCTTGTGTATGAAATGGAGCTTGCAATAAGATGCTGACTTTTCGGTGTAACACAGATCCGAATTTTTAATATCATTTTTCAGGGATTGCAAGCCTAAACTTGATCTTTTACCTGCGAATATCGCCTTTTGCACCCTAATTTCACCATTTTTAGCTTCTGTAGCTGACTGCGCAACCTTAAATGTTTCTTAAAAATTTAATGAGATTTTGACTGGGTGGATATATTTCATAATTTTACCAACCATTTGATTAAACCATATAGTTGATGAAGGATTCAAGTACAGAACAGAACATTTTAGATGCCGCGATATCCATATTCCAAAAAAAAGGGATGGCCGGTGCCAGAATGCAGGAAATCGCGGACAAGGCGAAGATCAACAAAGCCATGCTGCACTATTATTTCAGGAACAAACAAAAGCTGTTCGAGGCAGTTTTTATGCAAGCGTTCCAACAATTTGCACCGCACGTGAACGGTATATTCAATTCGGAGGATTCCGTTTTTGAAAAAATCGAGGGATTCGCCGAAAGCTATATCTCCTTTGTCATCGAGAACCCTTATCTGCCCACTTTTCTCATACAGGAAATCAATATTAATCCGGAATTTGCCACAAGCTTTTTCAATGCGCATTCTGCACCCGATCCTGCGTTGTTCGAAAAACAGATTGCCGAAGAAATCGAAAAGGGTATCCTAAGGCCTGTTGACCCCAAACAACTTTTATTGAACCTTTTTTCGCTCTGTGCTTTCCCTTTTGTGGGAAGTGGCCTGGTAAAAGGAATTCTAAAACTCGATAATAATGCGTTCAACGCCATGATGGAGGAACGAAAGACCTTGATCCCCAAACTGGTCATCAACTCAATAAAGGCATGATGTATATCATTGGAAAATATAATGGAAAAAAGAAACTTAGGGCAATATTTAAATTGGTCAAAATGAAAGGGATCTTGATTTTGCTGGCGCTGGTTCTGCCCTTCCTCGCATCGGCGCAGCAAACGATTACGTTGGGCGAGTGCTTTGAGCTCGTAGCCGAGAACTATCCGCTGGCCGAACAATCCGTTTTACTGAACGAACAAAACCGTTTGGATATCGAGGCCATCAACAAGGGCAAATTGCCCAAATTGGATGTAAATGCCCAGGCCACCTACCAATCCGACGTTGTAAGTTTGCCGATCCAGATTCCGAATGCGACCATAGATCCGCCCAACAAAGATCAGTACAGGGCGACCTTAGATGCAAACCAATTGATTTACAACGGCGGGCTGATAAATGTCTCGGCAAAGCTTACGGAGGCCAAGGGCAAAGTAGGCCAACAGGAAGTGGAAGTCAATCTATACGCACTTAAAAACCAGGTCAACCAACTCTATCTGTCGGTGTTACTCCTACAGGAAAACCGTAGCCTTTTGGAAGCCAAAGAAAAACAGTTGATAACACGTCTGGAAGAGGTAGCCTCTGGCGTGAAGTTCGGAATGTTGTTGCCATCATCTGGCGATGCCCTTGAAGTGGAACTCCTAAAAGTCAAACAGAATTATGCGGAACTCGATTTCTCTAAATTGGGACTGCTCGAAAGGCTATCGCTCTTAATTGGCAGGGAGCTGAACAAGGATGTGGCGTTGCAACGGCCCGAGGTTTTCATGGTGGCCGATACTGAATCCAAAAGACCCGAACTGATGCTTTTCGAACTTCAAAAGGAACAGGTCGAGCTTTCCACGGAATTGTTGTCCAGATCAAAATTACCCAAGCTGAACGCGTTTGCCCAGGGCGGCTATGGCAATCCCGGGTTGAACATGCTAGACAATTCGTTCAATACTTTCTACATGACGGGACTGCGGTTGAACTGGAACGTTTTCGACTGGAACAAGAACAAGACCGAGAAACAATCCCTTCAGATCAACAAGGAAATTATCGATACCCAAAGGGAGACCTTTGAACTCAATATCAATGTAGAACTGGCCGGCCTGCAATCCGAGATCGATAAGATAAACGGGCTGATTTCCTATGATGAAGCGATTATCCCATTACGTGAAAAAATGCTAAAAGCAGCCGAATCGCAATTGAACAACGGGGTGATCACGTCATCGGCCTACATCACGGAGTTTACGAACCTTTATGAAGCCAAGAACAGTCTGGCCCTGCACGAGACTCAAATGCTATTAAAGAAGATACAGTATCAGATTGCGAAGGGTACCTATATGGAAATTAGAAATTAGAACTGATAGTATATTGTGAACGGAACATAGCCATACGTTCGGTAAAAAATCCAAATTATGGAAAAGACAGCATATTCAAAAGTATATCGAATAGTTCATTGGGCCATAGCTATTTCATTCCTGTTATTGTTAATTACAATTTTTTTGCGATTAACGTGGATGAACAAGTTTAATATGGCTGCTATCATACAAGATTACCTTAGCGGAACCGATCAGGTATTATCTCAAGACCAACTCATTGATTTGGCTAAAAAGATAAGACGGCCTATGTGGAATTGGCATGTTTATATCGGTTATGTATTGGTTGGATTATTTAGTATTCGTTTCCTGCTTCCGATGTTTGGCCATATGGGGATACAAAATCCATTTGGTAAGAATTTATCCGCAAAATTAAAATTTCAAAAATGGTCATATATCATTTTCTACGTTTGTGTCATTATTTCGTTAGTTACAGGACTTATAATAGAATTGGGGCCAAAAGAATATAAAAAACCAATGGAAGATATCCATATACTTGGAATTTATTACTTGATAGCATTTATAGTAATCCATTTGGCAGGTGTATTATTAGCAGAATTTACAGACCAAAAAGGAATTATTTCAAGGATAGTAAGCGGATTTAAAAAGGAAAAAGATTAAAAACTGCGAAAAGCACAACAATGCGGCAAAGAAACTCGTGTTCGGGTGTTTCGTTCAACAGATATCTGGTGCCATGAAATGTCCACAGCTAACAACACGTACCAACACTAAATACGTGTAATAATTTCAAACTAATAATTCACTAACCTCTAAAGAAATGAAATCAACATACGAAATTATAACTGTGATATCCCTGACCGTCCTCGTGTCCTGTTCCGGCAACGGCGACAGAGCCGATGGCTACGGAAATTTTGAGGCCACGGAAACTACTATTTCCGCCGAGGCCAATGGCAAGCTCCTTTTTTTTATTGTTGAGGAAGGCAATATGCTCGAAAAAAATACCGTTGTCGGCGTCATAGATACCATTCAATTGTCCTTGAAACGAGACCAACTGTTGGCGGCCAAAAACACAATTTTCTCCAAATCGCGAAACGTACTCTCACAGCGGGAAGTATTAAAGGAACAGTTAAAAGTGGCCCAAAACGATCATTCCCGCATCGCGAACATGATTGCGGAAAACGCCGCGACCCAAAAACAGTTGGATGACATTAACGGCCAAATCGATATCCTGAAACAGCAGATGAAAAGCGTGGAGACACAAAACGCACCCATCGTAAACGAGGTAAAGGGCATCGAGGTGCAGATACAGCAGATCGAGGATCAAATCGAGAAAAGTGTCCTTAAAAACCCGATAAAGGGAACCGTTCTGGTAAAATATGCCGAACCCAACGAGGTCGCCGCTTTTGGAAAACCCCTATATAAAATTTCCGATCTGGATGAAATGGAACTCCGCGTCTACATTGGCGAAACCCAATTGGCAAATTTAAGAACAGGACAAGAGGTAACCATAAAGATAGATGATGCCGAAGACATGAAATCTTACGATGGTACCGTAGCATGGATTTCCGATTCTGCGGAGTTTACGCCCAAGATCATACAGACAAAAGAGGAACGCGTCAATTTGGTGTATGCCGTAAAAGTGAGGGTAAAAAATGACGGAAGCCTGAAAATCGGTATGCCTGCGGAGATGTGGATCGGGGATAGTGAACAGTGAACCGTTTTCGGTAAACAGTAAAAAATGCTTCGTAACAATCGACATACCACTTATATCACAGCATTACACAGAGAAAATCAATAAACAAAAACACATGAAAAGAACAGCAATTTTACTAACGGCGTTTTCCTTACTTATGATCGGTTGCAAGGAAATAAAAAAGGAAAATACAGCCGGATCGGAAACCTTTACCGAGGCGGTCGACCATGAAAATACTTCAAAGATGTCCCACGGGCCGGACGATACCTGGGTGAACGATATCGTACTGAACAACGGCATCAAATGGCAGGCGAACAAAGAAACTACCGATGGCATCATGGCCATGTTGACTTTGATCGACAAAAACAAGGCACCGAATGTAGCCGATTATAAATTATTGGGCGATGACCTGAACGAAGTAAAGAATACAGTGGTCAAGAAATGCACCATGAAAGGGGCATCGCACGACAACCTGCACGTTTGGTTGTATCCGCTTATCGAAAAAATAGAACAGCTCCAAAACGTAAAAAAGGTTGAAGAAGGGGCACAGTTGACTTCCAAGATCAAAACGCATTTGGAAGGATACTACGATTATTTCATATAAAACAGTCTCTAAGAACAACCGCATCACAATTGTTAATCCATACATAAAATGGGCATATCCGTAAAGAACATCAGCAAATCATATGGGAAGGTAAAGGCCTTGAAAGACATATCCTTCACCGTGAACCCTGGGGAACTGTTCGGGCTGATAGGCCCTGACGGAGCGGGCAAAACGACCCTGTTCCGCATATTGACAACCTTGCTGTATGCCGATGAAGGGGAGGCTGACGTTGCGGGCTACAATGTCGTCAAAGAGTATAAGTCCATCAGAAACCACGTAGGCTATATGCCGGGCCGGTTCTCGCTCTACCAAGATCTTACCGTAGCCGAAAACCTGAACTTTTTTGCGACAATTTTTGGAACCACGATCGAGGAAAACTACGAGTCGATCAAGGACATCTATGTGCAGATCGAACCGTTCAAAGACAGGCGTGCGGGAAAATTGTCCGGCGGGATGAAACAAAAACTCGCACTGTCCTGTGCACTGATACACAAACCCAAGGTATTGTTCCTAGACGAGCCCACTACAGGCGTGGATCCCGTATCCCGTAAGGAATTTTGGGATATGTTGAAGCGTTTGCAAAAGAAAAACATCACCATCCTGGTCTCCACCCCCTATATGGACGAGGCCGCTTTATGCGATCGCATCGCGTTTATCCAGGACGGTAGTATCCTAGAAATCGATACGCCCCGTGCCATTGTTAAAAAGTATCCGAAAGCTATTTATAATGTGGGTGCAAATAATATGTACCGCCTTATTGAAAGCTTGAATGCCTATGAACACAAGCATAGCGTGTTTCCGTTCGGTGAGTTTGTGCACTACACGGATAACAGACCTGATTTTGACGCTACTTCCCTGAAGCGGTATTTAGAGGCCCAGAACCTTTCGGAAATACATATCGAAGAAACAAAGGCCACGATAGAGGACACTTTTATGGAACTCGCTCGACAATGAAAAACGACAACGTCATACAGGTCGAAGGGCTCACCAAAAAATTCGGGGATTTTACTGCGGTAAATGCCATCAGTTTTGAGGTGGGAAAAGGGGAGATCTTTGGTTTTTTGGGAGCCAATGGGGCCGGAAAGACCACGGCGATGAAGATGTTGATAGGCATTTCACTGCCCAGTTCAGGGGAGGCACAGGTCGCTGGATTTGATGTACTCACACAGGCCGAGGATATCAAAAGGAACATTGGCTATATGAGCCAAAAATTTGCCCTGTACGACGATTTAACGGTAAGGGAGAACATTACGTTTTTTGGAGGAATTTACGGCCTGTCCGCGGAACGTATAAGGGAAAAGGCGAACCGGCTTATCGAAGAATTGGGCCTGGAGACCGTGGCTAAAAGTTTGGTGGGCTCGTTGCCATTGGGATGGAAACAAAAATTGTCTTTTTCGGTGGCCATGTTGCACGATCCTAAAATTGTGTTTTTAGACGAGCCTACAGGGGGCGTGGACCCGATTACGCGGAGACAGTTTTGGGAAATGATCTATAAAGCGGCGAACAGCGGGACCACCATTTTCGTCACCACCCATTATATGGACGAGGC
>Ga0209587_1001339_pt1 | contig 11710 bp, 7 predicted proteins | sample NGEPerD_2_FD_184512 | JGI IMG/M metagenome (GOLD analysis project Ga0209587, IMG submission 184512) | Arctic peat soil microbial communities from the Barrow Environmental Observatory site, Barrow, Alaska, USA - NGEE PermafrostL1-D... | ecosystem: Environmental > Terrestrial > Soil > Wetlands >... | reverse complement strand
AGAGCAGAAAGGAAGTGGGAACCCCCAGTCTGTCTGCCACGCGGCTGAAGGGGATAGGCCCCAATATGTAGGCTGAAGACCAGGCCATACCCACCAGCGACAAAGCCATGCCCCGATATTCTTCAGAGCTGTAGAAAGAGGTCATCGAAATATATAGCACTTGACCAACGCCGGTCAAAATGCCCGCTGCCATCACCACTACAACAATCACTGCGGCCGCTTTGATAAATGGCAATGAGATAAGCAGTACGCCGGGCAAGAGAATGGCAATTTGGAAAAGGCGTTCTTCCTTGAAGAGATGTGCCAGGTAGCCGAAGCTGAAGGTGCTCAAGATACTGCCGATGCCTCTGGCCGCCATTAAGAAACCTATGGCAGTCCCAGAGAAACCCAACCCGTGGAACCAAACGGGATAGAAACCTTCCGTGAGGACGAAGGCGATAGCCGTCAGAAAGCAGACTATGGCGGCCATTTGCAGACTCTTCTGCTTCACCAGATTAGGCATTTCTTGGAGGCTGACCCGTAGAGACGTATTCTTTTTGGGGAACGATGGAAGCATGCTGGCCAATATGAATCCAAGGAGAAGCATGAATAGCATGGAGCCAAAAGCCTGTCGATATCCGAAGAAGTCAATCAATACGCCGCCGAAGATTATCCCGAGGATCCGCCCCACATGTACAAAGCTGGTGGTCCTGCCCAGAATATGAACCGATTCTGTACCCGGAATTCTGCTCGCGTAGGACTGGGAAGAGGTCCAGAAGAAAGAGCGGGCCAGTCCCATGGATACCTGTGCAAGGGCCAAGAGATAGAAGCCATGAGCCAGCATAAAGAATATCGCAGCTGCCGCACCAAAGAGGAAGGTCACCAAGAGCCCGGTCCTCTCACCCCAATTGTCAATCAAGGCACCGGCCACGAGACGCAGGCCAAGTTGAAGAAAGCCTGGAATAGAAATCAGTATTCCGATAGACGGAAGGGATAGTCCCAAGTGCAGCCCGTACAGGGGGATGAGCAGGACGACCAGGGAAAGCGCGAAATTAAAGAATGACGCCAGGGAATAAGATAGGGAAACAGCCAGTCGTGTGGTCTTCATAGTCTGTAGTCCCGGCTCGAAGTTGCTGGTGTTTGCAGCTTCCGCGGAAGGCCGGCGGCCGGACTCACGGTACGGGCTACGTCGAGTACCCCCAGAAGGGCATGTCGATGCGCCACAAGTTCCGGAAGGCCACTTGTTTGACTGATATCAATCCCAAAAGACTCCGTCCTTCTTGGCCTTCTCCATGAAATAAGACCAGCTCTTCATGATGCTCGTTGGCCGAAATGTCGCGGCAGCCGCCCGCTCGATCTCCTCATCGGATAGGGGAGTCGGTTCACCGATGGCAGATGCATCTACAAGCAGTCGAGCGTTCTCCTCCAAGTGTAGGGCGGCTAGAAACGCTGCTTCTACATACTCCTCGGCAATTACAGCCCCGTGACCCTTCATCAGCACGGCTCTTCCCGCGCCCAGCATATTCGTCATCTGGTCGGCCTCAGCATCTGTGATGATCTTTTCTGGGTTCGGGTAGACAGGCACTTTGGCACCAAAGATACTGGCGTGATGGCACACGGTCACCAGATCCTTGCCGACAACACCGGGAATAATCGCGTAGTGCGGGTGTATATGAATCACGCAATTGACATCCTCTCGATGCCGGTAGACAGAGGTGTGGATGGGAAGTTCATCAGGCGTTTTGCCGTCACCACTCACAGTTTTCCCCTGAAGGTCCACTTCGATCATATCAGCGGGAGTAACCTCGCTTCGAGCAAGATTCGTGGGGTGAATGTAGCAACTCGTACCGCCCGGAAGCCGTCCCGTGATGTGACCCGAATAATTCACTAATCCAACCATCTCCAGCATACGACAGGCGCGTGCCAGGGTCTCTCTCAAACCAGCGGCCTCATCACTCATAACTCCCCCCCGTCTCCATTCAAATCTAAAAGGTAGATCCCAGTACTAATTCAAACAACGCATACATGAATAGCAGCATAACAACACTTGCCACTGCCGCGGATACGAGCTTTCTCCGCCCTTCTACCACAAGCATCCCGAAGACGAGGAACGGAACAGCTATCAAGTATCCCAAGTAATTCAGGGCTATCAAGAACGCGACCAGCCATGTGAAAATACGCAGAATCCTTGCCCAGCTCCCTTGCTCCTCCCCCTCCTGCTCCCCAGCCTGGTCCTCCATGGACTCCTCCGTACCTGCGGGACCTTGCGCCCATGAAGCCCCCTTCTCTTCTAGAAATCGCAATCTATTCCTCACCCGAGGGCTGAGGTCATATGCAGTTTGCATCAACACGAGGATGAACCCGCCCGAGCCAAAAATGAATGGCATTGCCCTGGCCTTGGCATTATATTCCAACGCTATCACCGCCAATAAACCGAAAAAGACCAACAAGGAAATATCAAATACCACCCTTGCTTTCTCATTCATTCACCCGTCGCCTGCCTCTCCATCCTGAGCCTCTGAACATAAGGCAATATCAAAATCACGACTGTAATGACCAGCAAGAAAATGGATATAGGACGGGTAAAGAAACCAGCCCCCCCGCTGGACATCATAGTCTGCCAAAACGTCCTTTCCGCCAATCCCCCCAACATCAATGCTATTAAGAATGCCACCCTCGAGAATCCAAACCTCTTCATTGCTATACCTATTAACCCAAATATTACGGCTACGATTACATCGTTAAACTGTCCGTGCGTCGCGTACGCGCCCATAAGTGCCACCGAAATAACTAGTGCCCCTACATATTCTGTCGGTACAGTAGTCACACGTATAAGATATTTAGCAGCAACGATACCCATAATAGAGGTTATTAAGTTTGAAATTACAAGTGCATAAATCAGCACCAACGCAATACCTGGATTATCTAACATCAACCTAGGGCCGGGTTGAATCCCATGGACAATCAGCGCACCCAACAATACAGCCATTTCAAGACTGCCGGGAATTCCAAAAATCAATGTGGGGACCAGTGCGCCCCCATCCTTCGCATCATTAGCAGCTTCAGGGGCTATAACCCCGCGAATGTTGCCTTTACCAAAGCTCTCTCGATCCTTAGACGTCGCTACGCATTGAATATATGCTATGAAATTCGCAACTGCACCGCCAACCCCGGGAATGATTCCAATAAAAGTTCCTATTAGTGAACTTCTGATGAAAAGACCAAAATTCTGAAATACCGCTTTAACTCCTGAAAGAACTCCACGTAAGGGATCTTTTGTGGGTTCTTTGGCTATAGTACCCTTTTCCAAAAATACTTCTACAGCTTCTGCGATGGCAAACATGCCGATAAGCGCGGGTACAAGTCTAATACCACTCCATAAATATGCTATTTCAAATGAGTATCTGGCAGCACCCGTAACAGGATCGTAACCTATTGCCGCTATACCCAGACCGAAAAATGCGGCTGTCACACCTTTCCACACGCTTCCTTGCGACACCACTGCGATAACTGCCAATCCCATCACTGCAAGCATGAAATACTCAGGGTAAGAAAACGCGAGCACAACACTCCTGCCCACCGGCAGTATGAGGGTTAGCACGATTGCCCCAAAGAGCGCACCCAGGAACGAACTGGTGGCGGCAGCCCCTAGGGCCATTCCCGCCTTCCCCTGCCGCGTCAGCTGATATCCGTCAAACATTGTGGCTGCGCTCTGCGTAGTACCAGGCGTGTTGATCAAAATCGCACTTATCGAGCCGGAAAACGCGATAGCTCCCATTGCGCCCGCAAACAGGGCCACAGCCTGCGTGGAGGACATACTCTGACTTACTGGAATCAAGAGGGCAAGTACTTGTGGCCCTCCGAGTCCCGGCAAGATCCCGAACAACATGCCTATCGTTGTGCCCAGCACCAAGTACAAGGGTGTTGGCCAAGTAATGAACTCTGCAAATGCAGTTAGTCCTACGCCCCACACAATAGCGACCGTCCTTCTGTTACGAGGGAATGGCCTTCCTTGGAGGAAGGCCATTCAAGAGCCCCACACAATAGCGACCGTCCTTCTGTTACGAGGGAATGGCCTTCCTTGGAGGAAGGCCATTCCCCATACCTACCCTGTCCTTTTCAACATACGTCTGTGTGCGTCCGCGAACCAAAAACCTTAAGACGTGGACGAACTTTTCTTACTGTCTGGCCTCCTGCAATACATCTCGATACTTGCCTATTTCGCTGATGGAATCCTGAGCCAACTCCGCTGCTTTTTCCCCATTGGCGGGACTCGCAGCACGCCCCTGCTTCTCCATTTCCGCCACGAACGCCTCGTCATTGACCGCTTCCCAGAAGCTATCCCTCAATACTTGCAAGATGTCCTCAGGCGTTCCCGGCGTGGTGCCAATCATCCGATGCATAGAGGCCTTATCGGCAAGTTCTGGATAGCCTAGATCTCCCACCGTAGGTACATCCGGGATCTCTTCGATTCTCTCAGGGGCAAGAACCACCAGCGGTTTAAGTTCGTTAGACTCGTATATGTACTCCCTGAGCGACCCATAAGGGAATTGAAGGTAATCTGCATCACCTCTGATTGCAGCTAACATAGCGTCCGCACTTCCATCATGAGGGATAGCCGTGTTCTTCACGCCCATGGCATCCAACGCCACGATCGTCATTAGACCCCCAGTACTCGAGAGGCCAACAACTGCGACCTTCACCTCATCCGCCGCCTGCATATCCTCCAAAGTGCTGTAGTCAGACTTCGGCGACAGAGCACCGACATAATGCGTGGTCGCAACTCTTCCCACCCAACTTACTTTCGTCAAGTCGTAGTCGACAATATCAAGTACTTGGCCGACGGCATTGCCGGGCACGTTGAAGAACCCAAGGGTGTAACCGTCAGGTTCTGCGTTGTAAACTTCATTGATACCAATGCTCCACTCACCGCCAGGAACATTCTTAACATTGACGTTAGGGGAGTTGGGAAGATGTTCTGAAAGGTAGGGCGCCAAAATACGGGCTATCGTGTCATAACCCCCACCCGGAGACGTTGGGACTACGAAGGTGATATCTTCCTGCGGAAAATTATTGGCCTGCTCTGTAGAAGAGGTCTGCTCTGAAGTGTCGGAGGTTTGCTCTGATGTGTCGGAACTCTGCTCAGATGTAGAAGAGGTTTGATCTGACCCATTATCGCCACACCCGAAGGCAGTAACAGCAACCATGCCCGTCAAGACTATTGCTACAATAACTATAAACCATGAACTCTTCTTTGTGCTTTCTAGACGTTTCATTTGCCCCCCACTTGGCCTAGGTAATGATTCCCCGCAAAGATCCGCTAAACAGAGCGCTCTCTCTGCATCACCCCTTCCTGCTGACTGGACTGCCCCCCATCTTCGCGGACACCTGGTATCCTTCTCAACAAGGATGCATCCAAGCAAGGCAAAACCCTACCACCCTATCCGCAGAAAGTCAAAGAGCAGATCGTAGAGCTTTATAGGGCGGGCTGCTAGTCGAAGAGCTCGAGCCCACGGGGCCCAGCATCCGGAACCCGATTAGGAAGGCAGGCGCCGACGAGGAGCTGCGCACCGACATCCTCACCACGGAGAACGCAGGTCTTCAGTCTTCAGGGACTATCCCGCCGCCGCAGGAAGAAGACCACCATACCCAGCCCCCACGCCGGCTCCCTACCGATCTGGTAGAGCGCAACTTCTGCGCCGATGTGCCCAACGGTTGTGGACAATGCAGCTCGCTCTAAACGGCCCAGACGCGCGTCCGCTGTAAGGGTCCGGCGCATCTACGACGTCGCAGATGCAGTCCCAATCTTCTTCCTGCATCCGTAAGAGACACCCTCTTACCCCATCTCACCGACAATACGTCTCAGATCTCTGCCAAGACGTCTCCGGAAGACTCAGCGAACAACTGTTGGACTCGAATCAGGTACTCCCTCTATTGCAGCTACCCACCGACTCATGCCAGATCTGCAACAGCCGTTTCTTCTTAAGCGTATCCCCTAAACCCAACGTTGCCCCTACAAGGCTACCCATTCCTCCTGCCACAACCATATCACTTTCCTATAGGCGCCGTTACTACGTCTACGACCGCGGGACATTGTTTCTTTTCCACTACCTCTATTGCCCTCTTAATACTCTCCCGCACATTCTGCGGTTCAGTTATAGGTCCCTCCGCGTATATGCCAAACGCTCTAGCTAGCATCGAATAATCCACGCGTGGATTATCAAGAGCTGTACCCACCGCCACCTTCTCCAAATCCCTGTTTCTTGCCTCTCCAACGCGCCATTGATGCCTATCCGCGTTGTAATATGTCCCGTTATTATTTATTATAACCAATAAAGGCAGCTTATAATGTGCTGCTGTCCACAACGCAGAAGGTGCAAACAGAAAATCCCCGTCGTCCTGCAAATCCACACATACTTTACCCGTATCTTTGTACGCTAGTGCTACCCCTAACGATGCGCCTATTCCATATCCCAATCCAGCTCCGCCACTCACACCAATAAAGCGATCCACGTCGTCCCAATCCCAAAGTCTTCTTGCCCATCCCTTAAGAGTACCGTTAGTAATAACCCAATCGGTGGCCTTGATCTCCTGCCAAACCTGCTCTGCTAACCATGGCACTGCTATTGGTTTCTCATTAGCCCCTTCCAACATTTCTTGGTACCATGCTGCTCTAATATTTTCATGCATTTCCGCAAACTCTTTTGCTCTTGCTTCCCGCGCTTCATTAAGGGGAGCTTCCTTCAACAATCCTTTACAAATAGCAACCAACTCATGCAGAGCGATACCCGGATCAGCGGTAATTGAGGCATGCGTCGGCTGCAGTTCCTGTTCTGTTGTGACCCATTTATTACCTTGTAGATCCTTAAGACCGATATGAAATACCTTTTTTTCAGAAGGCACAGAAGCGTGTTGTCCAGGAGCTACATTTGATATATTTTGCAATGTACCATAAAGATCATCGACTTCGATGCCTAGTATTGCATCTGCCCCTGACAAGATATCCTTGCCCGCTCCGGTTATGTCTAGTGGATGAGTGTTGGGAAAAATCACGCTTCTATGCCACTTACCTGCATCCACCACAGGCATGGATAGCATTTCCGCTAACGTCTGGAGAGAATCTACGGCTGCGCGATCCCGCCCGACATAGTCAGAGACCACAAGTGGAAACTTCGCGTCGCAGAGCTCACGCGCAATAGTTTCCAGCGTTCCGGGCTCGGGGGCAGGGGAAGTTGGCAGCGCATAGGCATCCATCTTCGGTAATGCTACGCTTTCCTCCACTTCATCTTCCTGAATACACACATCGAAACACACATACACGGGCCCTTGCGGCGGTGTGACAGCAGTGCGGTACCCTCGCAGCAGAGACGTCGGCACGCTCGCGACGCTGTAAGGTTGATCATCCCACTTGACATAATCACGGATCTGGTTACCCTGAACCAAAGCCGTATGCACCCAGTCTATGGTTGGTCTTCTGCGGGCAGCATCCATCGGACCTGTTCCCCCAAGAAGGAGTATGGGGACCCTGTCGCACCAAGCATTAAAGATCGCCATACTTGCATGCTGCAATCCCACCACATCATGAAGTATTGCAGCCATCGGTTGCCCAGTCGCTTTAGCATAACCATGAGCAAGTGCGACAGATATCTCCTCATGACAACATTGAATAATTTCTACCTTTTTATCACCACCATAGTGCACAAGCGAATCATGCAACCCCCTAAAACTTGCGCCTGGATTAAACGCTGCATACTCGATATTCATCTCCTTGAGCATTGCAACGATTACATCGGAGCCATAAACAACTTCCTCCTTCATCTGTGTCTCCCTCCGACCTTATATGTCATTATCTATGTATGATCGCCACGTTATGTCCACTACTGCAATATCAACAAATATAAGCCGTTCTTACTTTCTCTATTTATCCAAAGCCTCTTCCACCGCCTCCACAGTGAATCCCAGTCCCAAATCTTCCAGGGTATCTGCCGACGGTGTCCCGTCCTCGCGGAGGCCGTAAGACAAGTATCTCTCTTTCCTCTTCTCCAGGAACTCATCGTGGTCCAGGATCTTAGGCTCGCCGTACTTGTTGTGAATGGTCTCTTCAAAGAAGCGTTCCGGCATAACATCATCCCGGGAGGGAAGATACCCCTCGCGAATGGAGTAGCAGCGTTCCAGATGAAAAGACCTCATGACCAGATCCTCCCACTCTTTCGGGGAGTATTGCCAGCCGCAGGTGGCCTCCAGCATGGGAACGGCCCAGCCCGCCAGATCCCCGAAGATCTTGTTCACGTACCGGCGCCAAAAGGCGCAGTTGGTCAAGGAGTCCAGGATCATCCGCTCCGGAGCCCCTCGATCCCCGTGGATCTCTCCCACCGCGGTCATAGCCAGGTCCAGGGCGTCTTTCATGCTGCCGCGCGGCTCATAGGAGGTAATGGCAACGCCCTTGCCGGTCATGGCGAACTTCTCGGATCCGGTCTTGGTCTTGGCGGGGGCGAATCTCAGCCCCTCGGCCAAGGTGTCGCCTATGCCCTCCCGGTAGGCGATCTTCTTGAGCAGGGCACAGATGGCTCCCACGTTGCCCCAGGTCAAGTCTATCCCGTCCAGGTCTTCCTGGGTCACCAGCCCCTTCTCGTAGCACTCCATCATCCAGGTCACGACTCCAGAGACATCTTCTGAGTCCAGACCCAGGTAGTCCACGTAGGAGCACAGGTATCCCTGCTGCTCATAACCGGCAATCATGGCGTTGGCGCTCCAACCGCCGGCGTTATCGTGCCGGAGCTCCCCGGCAACCGGCCCCCAAGGATGTCCGGTTATGAAATAGGGCACCTTGCACGCCACCGGGCAGCCGTGACAGGAGTCGCCCCAGATCTTGTAGCGCTGCTCCAAGAGGACGGGGTTGAACAAGTCGGCCATATCATCCCAGCCCTTCTGCTTGTTCTTGATGCCTTCGGTTGTTGCATAATAGCGCCCGGACATTGACTTCGTATGGCCCCAGCGGCGATTCTCCGCCCGGTACTGCCTGCCTTCGTGCAGAATCCGCTTCATGTTGCGAAGAATCTTGCCCGGGTGCGCGTAATCCGGGCCTTGGGTTCCCCGTACGGCAATCGCCTTCAGCCTCTTGCTGCCCATGACCGTCCCCATCCCCAGGCGGGCGGCGTGGTGATAGAAATCATGGCAAATGTCGGCGTTACGAACCAGGTTCTCGCCGGCGGAACCGATGGAGAGGAAGCGGAAGTTTTGGTCGTCCACTCCCTCCTTCAGCTCATCCGAGAGCGTCACTTGAGTCTCCAGGCCCGACTTCCCCGTCAGATGCGCTGCATCCCGGACTTCCACCCGGTCGTCCTTGATGTACAGATACACGGGCCGGTCGGATTTTCCCGTGAACAGAACTCCGGCGTTGTAGCCCGCGTATATCAGCTCTGTACCGAAGTGCCCATTCATATTGGACTGTCCCCGGAGCATGGTCAGGGGAGACTTGGCGGTGACATTGGTGACCGATCCCAGCAGGCCGGTCATCGGCCCTACGCCAAAGTACAGGATGTTATCCTCACCCAAGGGATCCGCCCCGGGCGGCACCCGGTCCCACAATAGCTTTGAGCCCAGGGATCTCCCGCCCAGGAACTTCTTCACATCTTCGGTCACATCAACGGTCCGTGTCTTCTTGTTGGTAAGGTCGACCTCGAGCAACTTGAAGGTTTTCTCAGGCATTGTCTTCCCCTCCAAATACTTCTTCCGGCGGGCGGATAACCCCATCTTTGGGCAAGGGATGGAGGCGCAGACCAATTGAGGCCGCCTTCTCATCAGGATGGATTCTCTCCAGGTGCTGAGGAATGTGGGGGCTCAGGTACTCCAGAGCTTGGGTGGGACAGATCTCCACGCATTGGGGCCGGCGTCTACCTTTCTTTTCACACAAATCGCATACCAGAGCGAAATTGTGGCTAGGCGGATAAAACCGGGGGATATCGGCGGGGCAGGCGTCCCGGCACTCCCCGCAGTCCGTCCCCAGGCACCGGTCTTCATCAACTACCATGTGCTTGAGCTCTTCGTCGTAGTGGATTACCGGAGGATCCTCCGGACACGCCTTCTGACACTCCCGCTCCTCCTCCGAACATTGGGAGCATACATTCTGAACCGACTTGGGCAGTGGCAGCAGATAGCGGAATATCCTGATCCGGGAGAGCTCCCGGTTGATTATTCCATAATGATACATGGAGCAGGCCACTTCACAGTGACCGCAACCCACGCAGAGATCCCAGCGCGCGGAGATGTAGCCTACCCCTTCCGGGTACTCCAGCTTCTCCTGACCCCAGCCTTCTTGGTTCTGGTTTGGATGCCCCATATTCACCTCATTCATAGTCAAGCGCCATTCAAGAGTTTGCCGAATGCATTTTTGGGATTAACAGCGCCCCGTTGCCCTCAACTTAACGGACATCTCTGAACCCTCCCAAGTTCTATCCGGCTTCGCCTCTGGCTGAGCGGATTCGACAAACGACAAGTCCTATTTCGGCAGAAGTAACATCTCTTCCTTCTCTTCGGCCCTGTCACCATTAGTGACGAAAGCTACTGATGCACTATGCGGACCCCAGCAGGTATCCCCAGTCCTTGCGGGTCCGCTCCATGGTCTCTCGGCTAGGCAGATTGATGGCCGGGAACTGATCCCGCCAGTGGAAAGGCCGGGTCGCATCGATGATTGCGCGGGAATTAGCCAGGTCTCCGGCCTGTTTTCGTTCCGGTGGGATTCGCGGATCAAGGGGCGTGCTCCAGGCGCGGTGGATGATGTCGATGGATTCTGCCGGCTCACTGCGCGTGCACATAGCCCACATGAGTTCCTCAAGGTCGGTGACGTCGATGTCCTCGTCAACAACCACAACATAGCGACCCGCATACGCCCCCACATGACACATGGCCGCCACATGCCCCGCCTGCGCGGAGTGGCCGGAGTACTGCTGCTCAATAGACACCCCAAGAAGCAGACGGCTGCCTCCCGCCTCGTGCCCCCAGACCCCGGTGATTCCGGGTACTCCCGCCCGTTCCATCTCTTCACGCAGGAGCGCGGAGCGAATCAGAGCACGGTAGCGGGCCTGCTCGTCCGGCGGCCTATTGGGCGGAGAACCCGTCAGAATGGGGTCGTTGCGGTAGTACACCGCCTCCACATCCACCACCGGTTCCGGGCGGGCGGAGCTGGCGTAGTAGCCGGTCCACTCCCCGAAGGGCCCTTCCAGCCGCTCGTTATCCGGGCGGGCATAGCCTTCAATCACAATCTCGGCGTTGGCCGGGAAGGGGAGACCGGTCACCGGGCCCTTTATCACTTCCATGGGCTCACCCCTTAGGCCCCCGATGAAGTCAAACTCGCTCACCCCGTGGGGAAGTTCGGTGCTGGCCATCAGGAAGGTGAGGGGGTCTCCGCCGAAGACCATGGCCACGGGACAGGCCTCTCCCCGGGCGAAGCGCTTGTCTCTGTGGACACGCCCGTGCTTGCCGGGGGAGACGTAGAATCCCACCTTATCCTTGTCGTGGAGCATGACCCGGTAGGTTCCAATGTTGACCCACTCCGGTTGGTCGGGGTCCCGGGTCACGTCATAGCTGGCGGTGCCGATGTAGCGTCCTCCGTCCTGCTCGTGCCAGAGGGGGGTGGGAAACTTGAAGAGGTCCACGTCGTCACCGGTCTCCACATTCTCCATGACGGGGCCGGTCTCCACGTACTTCATGGGCTCTGCTTCTCCTCCGGCCA
>Ga0209587_1001338_pt1 | contig 11716 bp, 11 predicted proteins | sample NGEPerD_2_FD_184512 | JGI IMG/M metagenome (GOLD analysis project Ga0209587, IMG submission 184512) | Arctic peat soil microbial communities from the Barrow Environmental Observatory site, Barrow, Alaska, USA - NGEE PermafrostL1-D... | ecosystem: Environmental > Terrestrial > Soil > Wetlands >... | reverse complement strand
TGACGCAGGTCGACATCATCGGTGACGGGGGCGATCGGGTCGCGCAGCGACCAGGCACGGCCGCTGATGGCGAACGCCAGCCGATCGGCGTCCAGCGGCGTGGCCAGCGCGAGCAGCTCGATCATCGGCGAGTGGTAGGCGCCCTTGTCGAACTCCCGCAAGAAGGCCGTGAACCGCAGCTGCTCACCGGCGAAGGCCATCAGGCACGGCGTCACCGTCTCGCTGCCCTCGGCCAGCTCCCGGCCCGCAAGCTCCAGCTCCGCCAGCTCCACCAGCACCCGCTCCGCGTCCGCCCACCGCTGCATCGCCCGCTCCTCCCGCCGTCTGCTCCTCTGGCGGGTTCAGCGTGGTGCCATGCACTCGGTGACGAGCGAATCAGCCGGTCTCGGCTGTGGACAGCGGCTCGGCGCTCCTAGCTCCGAGGCAACCGCGAGCGGACATGCGGGGGCGAACAGGCGACCGGCCCGACACCTTGCGCGTCGGGCCGATCGGTTTCCTCGCCCACTCCCGCCCATCGCCTCGGCTCTTGGCGCCAAGGCGGCGGTGGTGCGGTGGAGCCATCGGGTCACCTCGTCATGCCGGTGAGCCGACTTGAGATGGTAAGTCGTCGCCTCGTCGCCATGTCGACCGTTTCGGCGACTCGGCACGGCCGACCGCTCTCGGAGCGCACGGCCGGATCAGCTTGAGGCCCGTGGCTCGGTGGGGTCGCCGTGCAACGCCTCGCCGCGCGCCTCGGCGAGGGCCGCACCGAGGAACCGGTACGTCCACTCCTCGGCGAGCTTGCGCGTGCCGGCGAACACCACAGGCACCGAGGGATAGCGCACCGCCAGGCGCGCGACCAGGTCGGCGACGAAGCCGGGCGTGACGTGCTCGAGGCGGAACAGCTGGGCGTAGGCTCCGTCGACCACGACCGCGGCGTTGGGCAGCGCGGCTAGCTCGGCCATGGCGAAGCCCAGGCTGCCGTCGACCAGCGAGCGGGCGAGGTCGGCGACCGACTTGCGCTCCACCGCGGCGACGAGCTCGCCGTCGCAGGCCACGGCGTAGTCACCCGCGGGCAGTGCCCGCCGCTCCACGCTGACCTGCTGCGTGGCGAAGCGGTAGCCGTAGCGCTCACGGGTGTCCACGAGAACCGTCATCCCCGTCAGCCCGGACGCCCTGCGGCTGGGGATGCGCACCCCCGGCCGCGCTCCTGCGGCGGTGCGTGCCGTCTGCCAGAAGATCGCCTCCCTGCCCGGTCCGCCGCCACGGCCCCTGATCGTTGCGAACACGAACTGCGAGCGGTTCTCCCGACCGCGATCCAGCACCAGGTCAACCGCTCGGCCGCGGCGACGGCACACCCGCACGGCAACCTCTTCGATCAGCTCGGCGTCGTCGGGCCACTCACTGGCGCGGTGGCAGTAGACCTTCGCCGTTCGCGGCCACGGGCTCTTCGCCTTGAGCAGCAGCGGCGCGCCCTCGACGGGGACCGACAGCAGGAACGGCAGCGTCGAGTCGGGTTCGGGATTGCGGGCGACCCGGAACACAGCGCTCATCGCCCAGATCGTGCCACGGGCCGCGGCAGCCGGCATGACTTCAGCGCCGAGGCCCCCTGCCGCCGTTGCAGCTGCGCTTCGTCGGGCATCCTGCCCACCATGCGACGAGCGACCATCCGCTTCTACGGCGACCTGGCGGAGCTCGCCGCCGCCGACCGGGCCGGCGAGGTGGACGTCCCGGTCGGATCGCCGCGCTCGGTGAAAGACGCAATCGAGTCCTGCGGGGTGCCGCACACGGAGGTCGACCTCGTGCTGGTCGACGGCCGCGCCGTCGACTTCACCGCCCGCCTGGGCGGCGGCGAACGCGTCGCCGCCTACCCGTGGTTCGCCGCCCTAGACGTGCCCTCGCCGGTGCGTCCCGCGCCGCTGGCCGTGCCGCGCTTCGTCGCCGATGTCCACCTCGGTCGCCTCGCGGAGCGGCTGCGCGTGCTTGGCATCGACACCGCCTATGACAACGGCGCCGACGACGCCGACCTCGCCGCGGCCTCGGTGACCGGACCGCGCTGGCTGCTGACCCGCGACCGCGGTCTGCTGATGCGCGCCGCGGTGACCCACGGCTATCTGGTGCGCACCCACGACCCCGAGGAGCAGGCGGCCGAGGTGGTGCGCCGGTTCTCGCTCGGCCGTGCGCTGCATCCCGGAACTCGCTGTGCGCGCTGCAACGGGCCGCTCGATCCGGTCGCCAAGGCCGACATCATCCACCTGCTGGAGCCGGGCACCCGCCGCGACCACGACGTGTTCCTGCGCTGCCGCTCCTGCGGACGGCTGTACTGGGAGGGCAGTCACACCCCGGCACTACGGGACTTCGTGGCTCGGATGCGGGCGGTGGCGTCGGATCGGCGCGGCGCGGGCAAGGACCCCGGCATGGACGACCGCGCGATCATCGACCACATCCGCGAGCTGGTGGACCAGGAGGACGCCCTGCACGGACCGGGCGACCCCCTCACCGACGACGAGGCCGAGCGCCGCCGGCGCATCGAGGAGGAGCTCGACCAGTGCTACGACCTGCTGCGCCAGCGCCGGGCGCGCCGGCGGCAGGGCGAGGACCCCGACGAGGCAGAGGTGCGTCCCGCAGCACAGGTGGAGGGCTACGTCGGCGAGGAGGGCGGCCCACCGGTCTGACGTCCCTCCTTCCCCGCGGGTGGCGCGGATTGCGCACCAGGGGTGTGCCTAATCCTTGGCACCTCGGGAGTCGGGGCGCCGGGGAGCCCGCGTGCGGGCAGGTGGCACGGAATGCGCACCGGGGGAGTGCATGATCCTTGGCACCTCGGAGATCCGGGCGCCGAAGAGCCCGCGTGCAGGCATGTGGCGCGGGTCGCGCACCGAAGCTGTTCGTGATCCTTGGCACCTCGGGAGCCCGGCGTCGGGGAGGCCGCGTGCGGGCGGTGGCACGGATCGCGCATCAGGGGTGTGCCTGATCCTTGGCACCTCGCGAATTGGGGGCGCCGAAGAGCCCGCGTACGGGCCAGCTGGCGGGCCGATATCAGGGCGCTCAGCGTGCAGTGTGCTATGTTGTGTGCATGCGTCTGCACATAAGCCTGGATGACGATGTGGTCGCTGAGCTCGACCGGCGCATCGGGCGGCGGCGGCGCAGCGGTTTCATCGCTGCGCTGATCCGCCGAGCGCTCGACGACGAGCGGCGTTGGGACGACATCGAGGCGGGGCTGGGCGCGCTGGCCGGCGAAGGCCCCCGCGACGAAGGCCCCTGCGAAGACCGCCCCGACAATGTCTACCCCTGGGACGACGACCCGGGGCAGTGGGTGCGCGCGCAGCGCCGCGGCGACGACCGCCGGTCAGGCTGAGGCGCGTGGCGCGGGTGCTGCTGGACACCACCGTGTTGATCGACGCCCTGCGCGGCAGGCCGGCCGCCGAGCGCGTGCATCGGCTGCGGGCCGCCGGCGACATCCCGTTGATCTGCGCGATCAACGTCGAGGAGATCTGGCGGGGGCTGCGCGCGTCCGAGCACATCCGCGTCCGCCGGCTGCTGCAGGGCCTCATGCTGGTGCCGCTGACTCGCACCGAGGGCGAGCGCGCCGGCACCTGGCGCCGGGAGCACGCCGGACGCGGCATCACGCTGCACCAGGCCGATTGCCTGATCGCCGCTGCTGCCTTCAGTGCCGGGGCCGCGCTGGCCACGGGCAACCCCTCGGACTTCCCCATGCCGGCGCTCGTCGTGGAGCACTGGCCGGTCGGCGCATGAGGGCGCCCCGGTAGGCTGCCCCGCCAGGAGGACAAGGCCGTGAGGAAGAATTCATGAGGACGATGTTCCAAGGCGGGTGGATCGTCGGCCACGACGGCGACACACATGCGATCGTGCGCGACGGGGTCTGCGTGATCCAGGGCGACCGCGTCGTGCACGTGGGCTCCTCCTACAAAGACACCGTCGACCGGACCATCGACACCACTGGGATGCTGGTCTCGCCGGGGCTCATCACCACCCACGTGCACCCGAGCAACAACACCACCAACTTCCTCTTCCGCGACCGCGGCCGTCCAGAGGCCCGCGCCAGCAACTACATGAACTGGCAGATGGTCCGGCGGGACACGACCCGCTACAAGCCTGACGAGCGGGCTTCGGTCTTGTTCGGCCTCGGGCAAGCCGTGCGCTCCGGGGTCACGACCGCCGTCGCCATCGGCTTCCGCGGCGATCCAGGCGCTCACATCGATGTCATCGACGAGCTGGGCGTGCGCGCGTATACGGGGCCCGCGTACCGCAACGAGGTGTTCTACGCGACCGACGACGGCCAGGTCGATCACGATTGGTCCGAGGAGCGGGGCGAGCGCGGCTTCGCCGCCGCCCTGCACTTCGCCGAGACCTACGACGGCGCCGCCGGCGGCAGGGTGAAGCCCCTGCTGTGCCCCGGGCATCCCGACACCTGCAGCGAGGACCTGCTGCGGCGCACCGCCCAGCGCGCCCAGGAGCTCGACCTGCCCGTGACCGTCCACGCCGCCATCAACCTCGTCGAGCTCGGCCGCATCCGCGAGCGGCATGGCCTGACCCCGATCGAGCTGCTCGCACGAATCGGGCTGCTCGGTCCGCACACGCTGCTGGGGCACAGCGTGTTTCTGTCCGAGCACAGCTGGGTCGGCGGGCCCGGATCCGACATCGACCTGCTCGGCGAGCACGGGGCGACGGTCTCGCACTCACCGCTCAAGTACCTTCACATGGGCGCCCATCTTGAGTCCCTGCGGCGCTTCATCGACGCCGGCGTCAACGTCACCATGGGCACGGACCTGCCGCCGGCGGACATGGTCGGCGAGATGCGGCTGGCCATGTTGATGAGCCGGGTTGCCGACCGCGACTTCCTCTCCGGCGACCCGCGCGACGTCTTCGACGCGGCAACGGTCAACGCCGCGTACGCGCTCAACCGCCCCGATCTGGGGCGGCTCGCACCTGGCAGCAAGGCCGATGTCGCCGTCTTCGACCTGCGGCAGATGAGCGTCGGAGCCGTGCATGACCCCATCCGCTCGCTGGTCGAGGACGGCTCCGGGTGCTTTGCCACCCACGTCATGGTCGACGGGAAGATGGTGGTGGAGGACGGCCGCTTCATCACCATCGACGAGGCGGAGATCCTCGCCACGGTTCAGCGCGACGGCGAGGCGATGGTGCGCGACATCCCCAATTGGGTGTGGGGCGGGCGCGCGCCGCAGGAGGCCATCCCGCCCTCCTACCCGCCGCATTCTTCGCCGTGATCCGGCCTGCCCATCTACCCTGTGACCCATGAGGGCCAGAACACCGCTCCAAGCCATGGCACGTCTCGGGGAGCTGGCGGCTACCGGGACGCTGGAGGTCTTCTGCGCCGATCGACGGATACGGCTCATGACCGCCTTCGGGAGCGCAGCGCGCGGGGACGCCGCAGCGCGAGATCTCGACATCGCGGTGTCCTACGAGCCCGGCGGGGGCGAGGACCACTACAAGGTCGCCAGCGACCTCATGCGCCTGCTGGGCACCCCTGACATCGATCTGGTCGACCTCGACAATGCCGGCATCATCCTCCGCGACGAGGCCCTTAGCGGCGCAAAGCTGCTCGTAGAGCGCTCTGAGGGCCTGTACGCGGACATGCAGATCGCGGCCTCGCTCGAACGCATGGACACCGCCTGGCTGCGGCAGTTGCATCTCGAGCTCATGGCGAAGCCTTGAGCGCTCGCGAATTGCGACCGCAGCGTGTCTGGGCCCATCTTGCCCGAATGAGGGAGTTGCTCGGGGACTTGAGCGACTACCAACACGCCACCGCCGATGAACTCGAACATGACCGGACCACTCGTTATGTCGTTGAACGGATCCTTATCGCCGTCGTCGACAGCGCCGTCGCCATCAACACTCACATGTCCGCCACCCTGCTGGAGAACGTGAGCCCCGACTACAGCGGCTCCTTCTTCGCGATTGCAGACGCCGGCGTCATCCCTGGAGAGATCGCCGAGCAACTCGCCCCCAGCGCAGGTCTGCGCAATGCTCTGGTCCACGCTTACCTCGACATCGATTACCACCGGGTCGCCGCCGCCATCCCTTTGGCCGTCGAAGGTTACGGCTCCTATATTGCAGCAGTCGCGAGCTACCTCACACCGACTGATTCATAGCGATACCCCCATGCACGAGCGTGGGGCGCGCAGCTCGTCGCCGGGATGCTGGAGCAGCCGCGCGCCGACGGCTGGCTCGTGCAGCCGCTCTGCCGTACGTCACCGCGTACCTGCGCGAACATCCGGAATACGCCGACGTCGTGGATGCTGCAACGCCGCGCTGACGGGCGTGGGCGCCGTTGTGAACCGACGCGCACGCCCCACCAGATTGCAATGGCCCTGATGGCAGGATCAGTCGACGCCACCGTAAAGGGAACCGCCATCGACGAGCAGGTCGGCGGCCGTGACGAAGCCAGCCTCGTCGGAGGCCATGAACGCGACGGCGTTGGCGATGTCGTCGGGCACCGCACCGCGGCCGAGCAGGTTGGCCCGCTTGCGATCCGCCGGCTCCTCGTCCTCGCCCACCGGCGAGCCCACCTTGTTGGGGGTCACGGTGTTGACGCGGATGCCGTGGGGCCCGAGCTGTGACGCGAGGGATCGCGACAGATTGAGGACCGCGCCCTTGGCGGCCGAGTACGCGGTGGCGTTCACACGCCCGCGGTAGCCGGACGTCGAGCCGATGTTGACGATCGCCCCGCCCCTGCCCTGTGCCACCATCTGGCGGCCCACGTACTTGGAGCACAGGAAGACGCTGTCGAGCGTGATGGCCATCACCCGGCGCCAGAGGTCCTCCTCCAGGTCCAGCACGGTGCTGCCGCGATCGGTGATCGCCACGTTGTTGACCAGCACATCCACACCGCCGAAGACGTCCACCACCTCGGCCACCATGCGCTGCACGGCTTCGGAGGAGGAGACGTCGCATTCAAGGAAATGCGCCGAGCCGCTGCGGGCCTTCTCCAGCTCAGCGACGGTCGACTGTCCACGTCCCGGATCCAGGTCGACGACGGCGACCCGTGCCCCCTCTGCAACGAAACGGCGGGCGATGGCCTGGCCGACATTGCGGCCGCCTCCCGTCACGATGGCGATCTTGTTGTCGAATCTCACGTTGCGTCCTCTCCAGCTAGTTGAACGATCTCGTTGAACGATCCGGTCATCCTGCGACTGTCGGCGCCGCCTGCACGCTTCGGCGCCATCCGGCTGCGGCCACGGCGCTTGCGGCGCAGAACGCCGCCGCCAGGATCCAACCCAGGCGATACGAACCGGTTGCATCGACGAGTGCCCCGAAGGCGACGGGGCCGCAGGCGAATCCCGAGAACAGCCCGATGGCGAGGATGCCCGTCGCACGTCCGGTGGTGCCACGAGGCGCAGTCTGCACCACCGCGAGCATCACCACGACGTTGGCAGCCGCGGCCGTCGCGGCATAGCCAGCCACGCCGACGATCAGGAGGGGAACGCCACCGATTGACCCGGCCGCGGCGATCGCAGCAAAGGCCACCGTCGCGGCGACTGCCAACGCCGTCAGCAGACGGCCGGGATCGGGTGAACGACCACCGACCCAACCCCATCCCAGCCGGCTGACGACGCCCACGCCACCGACGATTCCGGCCAGGCTTCCGGCGAGCGCGGCGGGAAGGCCCAGAACCTCGAACGCGTACAGGGGGAGGTAGGCGTTGGCGGCCTGGATGGCCACGCCGACCAGGAAGAGGTAACCGCAGAGCCACCATGCAACCGCCCGGCCGGCACCGCTGGACCCGCGCGGCACCGCCTCACGGTTGGCCGCATCAGGAGGGACGAAACGCCCTGCCAAGGCCAGTGCCCCGAACGCGGGGACGAGCAGGGCGGTCATCGCCCCACGCCAGCCGATGAGCAGCGCCAGCGGTGGAAGGGCGATGCCGGTGGCGAACTGGCTCATCTGCACACCGGACTGCTTCACGCCCATCAGCATGCCCTGGTGACCCCGCCGGACAAAGGCGGACACGAGGTGGTTGGTGACGGGGTTCGCCATCGACTGCGACAGGCCCGCAACCGCTGCCGCGCCGACCAACCACCCGAACGCATCCGCGCGGGCTACGAGCAACACGGAGATGATGGCCGTGACGACCAGTCCGAACAGCAGGCGCCGCCCGCCGATCCGATCGACCGCTCGGCCGCCGAAGTACGAGCACGGGATCGCCACGGCGAACGACAAGGAGGCCAGTGACCCGAAGGCGGTGCGCGACAGCCCAAGGTCGGAGATGACGAAGGGGCTGAGCACGTTGAGCGAGTACAGCACGACCGGGCTGATGCCCATGGCCAGCGCCAGCGTGGCACCGAACCCAACACGCCAGGAGCGACTCTCTCCCCGGGTCGCGACGCCGTTCCGGCCGTCAGGGACCAATTGACTCATGGTCGGCGGCAACCGTGGCCGCCGGCGACCCGCCGTCGGCACGCACCTGCCACCTCTGCTGCAGACATAGGCCGGCGGCGACAGCGGCGCCGACCGCATTCAAGGCGAAGATCGGCGCCACCAGTGCGGCGCCGGCTCCGAACATCAGCAGCCGTGGTGCGGGCGACAGCGGCCGCAGGAAATGCCCTTCGAGCGCCATCGACAGCACAAACACCGCGGCGGCGGCCACCAGCACCGCCGTCACCATCCCCGATACCGGGCCTAGCAGCAACAGCCCCGGACGGTAGACCGCCATGAACGGCACGATGAAGGCCGCGAAGGCGATCCGCGTGCCCGTCACCGCGGTGCGCATGAAGTCCGAGCCGGCGATGCCGGCCGCGGCCACCGCCGCCAGGGCGTCGGGCGGGGTGAGGACCGCCAGGGCGGCGTAGTACATGACGAAGAAGTGCGTCACGATCAGGGCCGTCTGGGGGTCCATCCCTCCAAGGGTCAAGAAGGCGATCAGCGCCGGGATGGTGACGGCGACCTGCACGATGTAGGACGCCGACGGCGGGAGCCCGAGGCCCAATGCGATCGACACGATGGCCGTCACGATCAGCATGACAAACAGGTTGTCCACCAGGCTGGTGGCTTCCTGCGCGAAGCGCACGCTGACGCCGGTGAGCTCCAGCACACCGACAACCATCCCGGCCGCGGCGGTGGCCAAGACGATCATCAGGGCCGATTTCGCACCGTTCTCCAGCGCCTGCAGGATGTCGCGAACGCCCATGCGCGTGCCTCGCCGGAGATTCGCGAGCACGATCACGGCGATGGTGCTGTAGAAGACAGCGAACTGCGGCGTGTAGCCCCGTGCGATCAGAACCACCAGGAGCACGAGCGGCAGAAACAGGTGCCCTCGTTCCACGATGGCACGGCGCCACGATGGCAGCTCGGCGGGACTGATCCCCGCGACGTCGTGGCGCAGCGCAGACCAGTGCACGGCGAGGAAGATGCCGAAGAAGCACAGCAGCGCGGGGACGATCGCATACAGCACGATGCGGGCATACGGGACACCCGTGTATTGGCTCATGATGAAGGCGATCGACCCCATCACCGGCGGCATGATGACGCCACCGGTGGAGGCCGCGGCCTCCACCGCCCCAGCGAACTGCGCCGGATATCCGATGCGCTTCATCAGCGGGATGGTCAGGGTCCCGGTCGTGAGGACATTGGCCGGCGCGCTGCCGGAGATGGTTCCCGTCATCGCGCTCGCGATGACGGAGACCTTGGCCGGGCCGCCTCGGAAACGCCCTGCCACACTCGACGCCATGTCGATGATGAAACCGCCCAACCCGCTGCGCTCGAGAAAGGCGCCGAAGATCACGAAGAGCGCGATGTAATCCGCGGATGCTCCCAGCGGGATGCCGAACGCGCCGACGGTCGTCAGGTACTGCGCGTCAATGATCGAGCCGAGGTCATAGCCGCCGTGGCGAAACAGCCCAGGCAGACCGCTGATGAAGGGGTAGGCCAGAACGACCACGACGATGAAGGGCAGCACCCAACCGGTCAATCGCCGTGTCAGCTCCAGGATGGCGACGATGAAGACCACGCCGAGCGCGAGCTGGAACCCCGTGACCGGCGTGACGAACTGGAATCGAACCCCGGACAGGTAGTCATAGTTGAGTAACAGATAGCCCAGCGACAACGCGAGGCCGATTGCCAGCAGACCGTTGATCAGCAAGCGCAACGCTCGCGGGAACCGGTGCAGATCGCCGTACAGCAGCAGCGTCAGCGTGACACCCAGGGACAGGTGCACGATCCGGTGGAGCGTCGCCGGAATCGCCCCGAAACCGGCGATGTAGAGGTGGTACAGGGAGAAGCTCAGCGCCACGATCCGTGCGAGACCCGCGGTCAGCTTCACCAGCATGGGCCCTCCCCTCTCATGCCGCGCTGCTCGGGCTCTGGCGGGCGCCGATCATCCGCCCCAGCCCTGCTCTTCGAAGTAGCGCTGGGCTCCCGGGTGGAGGGGCATGCCGTTGACCGGCACGGCGAGGATCTCCGGCCCATTCGCCTCAAGTGAGGGCTCGACCGCCTTCACCTGCTCGAAGCCATCGGCGATTGCCTTGACCATGTCATAGCCGAGCTGCTCGCTGACCTCAGTGCAGTTGACGATGATCGTGTTGGCGAACCCAACCGTGGGCACGGGCTCATCCAGGCCGTTGTAGATGCCCTCTTTGCTCGGCCATTCGGTCTCGTAGAAGCTCGGGTGCGCATCGAGCAGCATCTGGCGGTGCTCCTCGTCGATCGGCACCACCTGGATGTCGCGTGTCTGGGCAAGGTCGATGTAGGCGGCGAAGCGATCACTTGGCATGTAGAGCAACGCGTCCAGCTGGTTGTTCTTGAATTGGTCGGCAGCATCGGTGATCGCCAGGTTTCGGCTCTCCACATCACCGGGCTCGAACCCGTAGATCTCAAACAGCAGCTCCGCCACGACGCCCGTGGTGAATCCGGCCGGCCCCACGTTGACCGACTTTCCGCGCAGGTCCTCGACGGTGTCGATGCCGGAGTCGGCCCCTGCCAGGATCACCAGGTTGAACGGATGGAGTGAGAACAGATGCGCCACGTCCGTCAAGGGCGCTTCGTACGGTGGCCGACCCTGGTAACCGTCGACCGCGCTCAGGGCCAGGGTGATGCCGAGCTCCGCCTGCCCCTCGTTCACTGCCACGACGTTGGCCGCGCCGCCCCCCGGCGTGAGGGTCACGGTCCCCAGCGAAGGCAGTCCTTCCAAGAGCTGCACCAGCGCCACGCTGGTCGGGTACTGCGATCCTCCTTGCCGTCCGGTCGCGAACGTGAGGTTTCTCGCCTCGCCGCCGGCGGCCGCCTCCGCGGGAACGCAACCCGACTCCGCCCCCTCCGTGGCGACGGCATCGGCGCCGGCCGGGGTCGCGTCATCGCCAGACGTGGCCGCATCAGCATCGCCGGTAGCGGCAGCAGCATCGTCAGCCGGGGCAGCAGTCTCCTCGCCGGTTGCGCCGCAGGCTGACATCGTCATCAGCAGCACTGCCAAAAGGGCCCATAGGTGTCTCATCTAACGGTCTCCTCTTCGGATGAACTCAAGTCGATTGGTCGGACGGTCCAGGTTCCATCCTGCGTACAGGTCGCCACGACCCCGTAGTCCCTCAGGGCGCCGTCGACGGTGACATAACCCTCCTGGAGGTCTCGTGCGAGGTCGTCGACGTCCCGCTCCGCTGGCGAGCCCATGCCTCCACCTCCTGCGCGTTCGATCCGCACGATGTCGCCGGCCTGCAGCGCGACATCGCCGACGCGAGACGGCAGCGACCGTTCCTCGCCCGAACGGGAC
>Ga0209587_1001337_pt1 | contig 11720 bp, 9 predicted proteins | sample NGEPerD_2_FD_184512 | JGI IMG/M metagenome (GOLD analysis project Ga0209587, IMG submission 184512) | Arctic peat soil microbial communities from the Barrow Environmental Observatory site, Barrow, Alaska, USA - NGEE PermafrostL1-D... | ecosystem: Environmental > Terrestrial > Soil > Wetlands >... | reverse complement strand
GCTGTGGGCGGCCGGGCTCTCTGAAGCGGAGCTGGGCCGCCTGGGGGCCGAGCTCGGAAGCGATGTCCCCTACTGCCTCGTCGGCGGCGCCGCGCTCGCGACCGGGCGGGGTGAGGTCGTGAGGAAGGTGGAGGCGCCGCAGTCGCTGTGGTTCGTGCTGGGGATGTCCTCCCAGCCCCTTTCCACCGCCGCGGTGTACCGGGCGTGGTCTCCGGGCGCCCCGGCTTACGAGCCGGAGCCGCCGCTCGAAGCCCTGGCCGCCGGAGACCTGGCGCGCCTCTCAGGGCTGCTGCACAACGACCTCGAGCCGGTGGCGTTCGAGCTCAGGCCGGAGCTCACCCGGGCCAAGGCCGCCCTGCTCGATGCCGGCGCGCTGGGTGCGAGCCTGTCGGGCTCCGGTCCCACGCTGTTCGCCCTCGCCAAGAGCAGGGAGCACGCCCACGAGGTGGCCGCAGGGGTGAAGGGGGTCTTTGAGAGGGTAGCGGTGGTCTCGTCGCGACCGATATGCGTCGAGCCGGGTTAGCGTTAGTCAAACCGGCCCCCACGACCGCCGGCCTCTCGAACTTTGCGCCGAAAACCACGCCACAGGTGGTCCCGGCCACAAAGTTCGTGCCTTCGGCCCTCCTGCCTCGAACATTGAGCCGTAAACCACGCCCCAGGTGGTCCCGGCCACAAAGTTCGCTCCCGGCCCCATGTCCAAGGCCCGGGCCGCCTGGGGCGGGCGTCGTCGTAGGCTAGTTTTCGCCCTGCAATTGCCCCGTGGGGTAAGTGGCAGCCCGAGGGATTTTGGATCCCTAAGTTCTGGTTCGAGTCCAGGCGGGGCAGCGTTCCGGTATAGAGGAGGTGATCGTGGGACAAGCTCAAGCGACTGCGGTTGTGCTCGCCGCCGGCGACGGGAAACGCATGAAGTCGAGCGTTCCCAAGGTCCTCCAGATGGCCGCCGGCCGGCCGCTGCTGGCTCACGTGCTTGCTGCGCTCGATCCCCTCACCCTCGACGACCGGATCGTGGTCTGCTCCCGCAGGATCGAGGAGATCAAGGCGGCGATCGCAACCGAGGCCCTGGTCGCGGACGTCTCCTACGTCGTTCAGGAGAGCCCCCGGGGCACCGCCGACGCCGTCCGGGTCGCGCTCGAGGTCGCGTCCACTCACAGTGCCGTGCTTCTGGTCGTGCAGGGCGCCACACCCCTGCTGTCGACGCAGACTCTCGCCGCGCTGCTCGAGGCGCACGCCGAGCGCTCCGCAGGAGTCACCGTCCTGACCGCTTTGATGCAGGACCCCACCGGTTACGGGCGCGTGATCAGGGCCGGGGACGATCCCACAAGGATCGTCGAAGAGCGCGATGCGAGCCCCGAAGAGCGTGAGGTGCGGGAGGTGAACGCGGGCGTGTACGCGTTCGATGCGGCCGCGCTGAGATCGGTCCTCTCACAGGTGGACGCGGAGAACTCTCAGGGCGAGTACTACCTTCCCGACGTTGTCGAGCTTCTTCGTCTAAAGGGACACAGCGTTCACGCCGAGCGCACCGATTCCGGCGAGATCGTGGGCGTCAAGACGCGCGCCCATCTGGCGTTGGTGTCAAAAGTGCTGAGGCACAGGGCTTGCGAGCGCTGGATGCTCGAGGGCGTGACGGTGATCGACCCCGATGTGACCTATATCGATGCGACGGTCACGATCGGGAGGGATGCGATCATCCACCCGTTCACTTTCCTCGAGGGTGCAACTCACGTAGACTCGAATGCCGAGATCGGGCCGCACACTCGCATCGTCGATTCGAGCGTTGGGGCGGGTGCGACGGTCGGCTACTCGGTGGTCTTGTCCTCGGACGTGGGCTCGGAGGTCTCGGTCGGACCCTTCGCCTCGCTCCGGCCCGGCACGCGCCTCGAACAGGGCGCCAAGGCGGGATCTTTCGTCGAGCTCAAGAACTCGGTGCTCGGCCCCGGCAGCAAGGTCAACCACCTCTCCTATGTAGGAGACGCACTCCTGGGCGCGGGGGTCAACGTCGGAGCCGGCACGGTTACTTGCAATTGGGACGGTCACACCAAGCAGGAGACCGTCATCGGGGACGACGCTTACATAGGTTCGGGCACGATGCTGGTGGCGCCCGTGACGGTGGGAGAGCGGGCCGCCACAGGCGCGGGGGCCGTGGTGACGAAGGACGTTCCCGAGGATGCGCTGGCGGTCGGCGCCCCGGCCCGGCTGATTTTGGGGCGCGGCGACCGCATGGGGCGCAAGGCGCGTACCGAGGAGCCCGAGGAACCGCGACAATAGACCTTCAGTCGAGCCAGCCGGGAGGCGTGAATGCAAGTCCCCACCTATAAGAGGCTGATGCTCTTCAGCGGGACCGCCAACAGCGGGCTCGCCGAGGAGATCGCCACCCATCTCGGCATGAAACTCGGCGAGGTCGAGATCTCCACCTTCGCCAGCTCCGAGACCTATGTTCGCTTCGCAGAGTCGGTGAGGGGCAAGGATGCGTTCGTCATCCAGAGCGCAAGCGATCCGGTTGATCTCCACCTCATGCAGCACCTCATCATGATCGACGCGTTGCAACGGGCCTCCGCCAAGCGCATAACCGCGGTCGTGCCGTTCTTTCCCTACGCGCGCCAGGACAAGAAGACGCTGGGCCGCGAGCCGATCACGGCGAGACTGGTGGCGGACTTCTATGAGGTCGCCGGGGTCGACCGCGTTCTGTCGGTCGATCTTCACACGGGCCAGATTCAGGGGTTCTTCAATGTTCCCTTCGATCACCTAACTGCGTTGCCGTTGTTGGCCGACTACTTCGCCCACTTGATCGACGATGACTTCGTGGTGGTGACTCCCGACGCGGGACGAGTGCGGCTGGCGGAGAAATGGACGCAACATATGAGTGAGTTTGCCGGGCGAGCGTGTCAGCTTGCGTTCCTGCATAAGCAGCGCCGGCACGATGTCCGTAACGTCAGCGAGACGCGCGCCGTCGTCGGAGACGTCCGCGACCGGGTGTGCGTGGTGGTGGACGACATGATCGACACTGCGGGAACTCTGGTCAGGGGGGCGGAGACGCTGATTGAAGCGGGCGCCACCGAGGTCTACGCCGCGGCCACCCATGCGGTGCTGTCCGACCCTGCCACCGACAGGCTCAAGAACTCGCCGATTCGCCAGGTCGTGGTGACCAACACCCTTCCGATCTCTTCCGAGAAAATGCTCGACAAGCTCGTGGTGCTGTCGATCGCTCCCACAATCGCGTCGACGATCAAAGCTGTGTTCGAGGAGGACTCGGTCTCCGAGCTGTTCCACGGAGAGAACCAGGCCTGACGGCTTCGCTTGGTATGTAAGGGTAGCGATCACAAGACGACGCTCACAGATGTGATAACCAGAATGTGAAAGATGGAGGAGTTCGATGGCTGAGGTAAGGATCGACGCGGAGCTCAAGCAGTTGAGCGGCACGGGAGTGGCGCGCAAGGTGCGCGCCCAGGGAAAGGTGCCGGCGGTGATCTACGGCCGAGGGATTGAAACCACCGCCATTCAGGTCAACCGACGTGAGCTTGCCACTGCCCTCAACTCGGACGCCGGCATGAACGTTCTGCTGGACCTGCAGATCGAGGGCAAGAGCACGCTGGCCTTGACCCGCGAGTTGCAGAGAGATCCAGTCAGGGGAACACTGCTGCATGCCGACTTCGTCAGGGTCGACCGCACTCAGGCCGTGGAGGTCGAAGTGCCCATTCACGTCGTGGGCAGCTCACGCGGTGTCAATGAGGGCGGGGTGCTCGAAAACCCTCTGTTCACCGTGCACGTCAAGTGCCTGCCCACCGAGGTGCCGGAATTCGTCGCCGCGGACGTCTCAGGACTTGCCATCGGAGATTCCCTGCGCGTCTCGGACCTCGCGTCCCTGGCGAGTTTCGAGATCCTCACCGATCCCGAGACGGTGGTCGCATCCGTCCTTGCGCCCGTTTCCCAGGAGGAGCTCGAGGCAATGGAAGCGGCGGCCGCGATCGAGGCCGCCGGAGGCGTGGATGCCCTCGCCGAAGCGGCCGAAGAGGAGGTCTCGGACGAGGACGCCGCCGCCTCGGACCAGGCCGGGGACGCGGAGCCCGGCGACGACGGCGAGTCTCAGCCCGAGTCCTCTTAGGCCCCGCCTCAGTTCAGGCCTTCATGTCACCGTTGTGGCGGGTGCGCCCCGACGGCAACAGGCTCGTCATCGCCGGACTAGGAAATCCCGGCGAACGATATGCCGCGACCCGTCACAACGCTGGGGCGCAGGTACTCGACGAGCTGGCCGCGCGCTCGGGGGTTCAGTTGAAGCGCCACCGCAGCGGTTGTCTCGCGGCAGAGGCGCGACTCGGCTCGGTGACGGTGGTGCTGGCGCGCCCTACTTCATTCATGAACGAGTTGGGCGGCCAGGTGAGCGGGCTGGCGCGCTTCTATCGCGTCCCGCCTGAACAAGTCGTTGTCGTTCACGACGAGCTCGACATCCCCTTCGGGGTCGTACGCGTCAAGTCCGGTGGTGGCACCGCCGGACACAACGGCCTGCGCTCCGTCGCGTCCCACCTCTCCTCCAAGGACTTCCTACGTGTCCGAGTCGGCATCGGCCGCCCGGCGGGCCGGCAGGATCCCGTTGATTTCGTGCTGGCGCGGTTCTCTTCTTCGGAGCGCAAGGAGCTGCCTTCGCTGATCTCGGCCGCGGCCGATGCCGTGGAGCGTGTGGTCGAGGTGGGGGCCGAGCGGGCGATGAACGAGGTCAACGAGCGCCGCTAGCATGAGCCGAGCTCCGCAGAAGGGTGGTGAAACGTCCTCGGTCCGCGTTTGACCACCGGATTCGGTGGTGAAACGTCCTCGGTCCGCGTTTGACCACCTTGCGCGGTACGGCTAGCGGGCCGGCGCGCGCCGATGCCGGCCTCCCTTTGTCGGAAAGCCGGCCTCGGGCCCTGCGGTCGTCCGCTAGCGCGATCTCGCTGCTAGTTGTCGAGCCACTTGATCGTGATGTGGTCCGTTACACGGTTTCCGGCGTCGTCACAGCCGTCTTCGTCACGGTCGTAACAGAACGTCACGTGCTGGCGGCCGGGGTCGTCATAGTTGTTCAGCCGAGTGTGGAACTCCTCGTTGGCTTCCTCGTATGAGCTCAGGTAGCAGACATCGGCAAGGCCGTCGCCATCGGTGTCCTCGGTGCGGGCGGTCTCGGGACCCGTTAGGTCGGGGTCGGGACAGGCGCTGATGTAGCCAACGCCTGTGGAGACGAACGCCACCGGGCGGCTGACCTTCTTGCCGCGCGTCACCAGACAGGCGTCGTTGTGAACGTTGCGGTCCTTGCTGGCGGTGCTGAGCCGCTGCCGGTCGTCCCGGTCCGGGCTCTCACACGAGGAGTTGTCGCGCACGCTCGGGTTTGCCGTGGGCAGCCCGGGGTCGGATCGATGTAGGAGATTGCTCGAAGCTTCTTGCCCTTGGGCAAGTCGCCGTCGCCGTCGCTACCGTGCGCAGAGGCGCTTCCTGCGCCGGCAAGGCCCATGAGCCAGAGTCATGAGCATCACTATCCGTAGCAGTGACTTGGTCACGTTGTGATTCCCTTTTCGTAGGGTCGTGGGCCACTGTCGTCCTGCAGAGAGCTCTCGTCCCACTTATGCGGCTGCTCGGCCGAGCGTCACAACAAGATCTAAAAACGGTAGATTCACGATCTGTCGAGCCGGGCCCCGCTCCTGCCTTGGCAAGCTTCAATCAAAAGTGTGATGAACACCCGGTCGCGGTCATAGAAGGACGACGTGAGCAGGAGGAACGAGAGGCAACCACGGTCAGAGAAAGAGTTGAGGGTTCTCGTGGAGCGAGCTAAACGCAGCGACCCCGACGCCTGGGAAGCCCTCTACAGGGATACCTACGCGCCCCTGTTGACCTACGCCGCGCGCCGCCTCAACAGCCGTGAGGCTGCGGACGATGCCGTAAGTGAGGCCTTCGCTCGCGCCTACGAGCGCATCGACCGGTTCACTTGGCGGGGTGGAGGCGTCTACGCGTGGCTCTACGGAATTCTCAGAAACGTTTTGCTGGAGGCCCATAGGGCGTCGGCGCGGCAGATCGCCCTGGGTGAGCACGATCAGGCCGATCTCAACCCCGGCCCGGCCGAGGAGGTCCTTGCGCTCGAAGAGAAAGACCATGTCAGAGCCGCCTTCGAGCGGCTCCCCGAGGACGATCGCGAGCTGCTGGAACTCAGGGTGGTCGGCGGGCTCGACGCCAAAGGAGCAGGAGAGGTGCTGGGTCGCAGACCCGGAGCGGTGCGCATGGCGCAGTCGCGCGCGCTGACCCGCCTGCGTGCCCTGATGGCGGAGCAGTACTCATGAGGCGCGGCGACGAGGAGACCCTTCTTCACGAACTGAGGGCCGCGCTCGTCTCGAGTTCCGTGGAGCCGGCCGACGATCGCGTGCAGCGGGTGCGAGCGCGCGCGGAGGCGGGCAAGCGATTCATGGAGCTGGAACGCCGCCGCGGCCGCTCCCAGCGAGCCGTCCTGATGGCCGCCGCGCTGGTGTGCCTCCTGGCCTTCGCCTCCGGAGTGGTCTTCGCCACGGACATCCCCACGCCGTTACGAGCCGCGCTGCACTCTGCCGGGCTCCCGGTCGCGTCGCCCGAGCTGATCGAGGCGCGCGCGGTGCTTCACGATCTCGGAGTGGCCCTCGGCGAAGAACGTTCACCTGAGGAAGTGCAACAGGCCGACGCCCGCATGCTCGAGCTCGTCGAACAGCTCGACAAGAAGGAGCAGGAGGCGATTGTGCCCATCGCGCACGAGGTCCACTTGCGGGCGGTGGAGTACCTCGGCGACTGAGCATTATCGCCGAGTGGTGGTCAGATGGTCATATAGATCATCTCACCACCACTCGGCTGTGAAACGCAGTTTAGAATCCCCTTCGTAGTGGCATCGCTGGCTCCCCTGCTCGACCATCTGCCCGACGAGCGCGTCCGGGCTCTGCTCGACGCGCCCGGAGCCGTGACCGTTGCCGAGGCCGCTCGGCCCTTCCTGCTCGCGTCAATCGCCCGGCATCTCGACGCCCCCGTGCTGGCGGTGGCGGCGCGCACGGAGGAGGCGGATCAGCTCGCACGCGATGTCCAAGCGTTCTTGGGCCGCAGCGGCGCGCAGGTTTTCCCCGGCTGGGAGGTGCTCCCCGGCGAGCCGGTGTCGCCCTCGGTCGAGACCATGGGCCGCCGCCTCGATGTCCTCAACCGCCTGCGGCGAGGAGGCCCCTACGTCACAGTGGCGACCGCTCAGGGCGCCACTCAGTTGGTGGCGCCGCCTCGAGGTGACCTCCAGGCGCTGGTCCTGCGGCGCGGCGCCGAGATCTCGCTGGACGAGGTGACGGCCCGGCTCGTCGAGCTCGGCTACGAGCGCAACTACATCGTCGAGCGCCGGGGAGAGTTCGCTGTGCGGGGAGGCATCCTCGACGTCTTTCCGCCCGCCCAGGAGCGACCCCTGCGGGCCGAGCTGTGGGGCGACGAGATCACCTCTCTGCGCCAGTTCGCCCTCGCCTCGCAACGCTCCCTCGAGGAGGTCGAGGGGGCCGAGGTGGTCGCCTGCCGGGAGTTGTTGACCGACGAGGCGACACGGGAGCAGGCCGCCCGCCTGAATCGAGAGGAGCCCGAGGAAGCGCTGGCTCAGCTCGCAGAGGGAGTGCTGGTGCCGGGCGCCGAGCGCCTGCTGCAAAGGCTCGTCTCGCTCGAGCCCCTTACCACCTTTCTGCCCCCGGGGTCCCCCGTTCTCATCCTCGAGCCGAAGCGGGTCAGGGACCGGGCCGATGAGGTGCTCGAGCAGGTCGAGGAGTGGAGCGAGATCTCTGGGCTCGAGGGCGAGCACTTCGCCCCGCTGGAGCGAGTGCTCGAACGGGCCTCGTCGGTGACGCTCTTGTCGAGCTTCTCCGAGCCGGGCTCGGACAGCCTCGAAGTCGACACCTGGACGCAGGCGGCGGGCAAGCCCGAGGTCCTCGTCGAACGGCTGGCGGGACTCGTCCGCAACGGCTACCGGGCAGTGGTCGCTGCGTCGTTGCCGGAAACGGCGCAGAGGCTTCAAGCGAACTTCAAGGCGGCCGGGTTGGAGCTGGCCGCGGCCGAGTTCGCTCCCGAGGCCGACTCGGCTCCCGGCGGCTCGATCGTGGTGGCAGAGCTGCATCGTGGCTTCGTGCTCCCGAGCGCCCGGCTCGCGCTGGTCGCCGAGTCCGACATCACCGGCCGCCGCTCGGGGGCGGCCCGGAAGCGCATCCAGGCGCGCCGCCGTCAGATGGCCGGCCCCCTCGATCTGGCAGAGGGCGACCACGTCGTGCACGAGGTGCACGGGATAGGCACGTTCGTGGGGATGGTGGACAGGGACCTCTTGGGCGTTCACCGCGAGTACCTCGTGATCTCCTACGCCAAGGGCGACCGCCTCTACGTGCCCAGCGATCAGATCGACCTTATATCCAAGTACATAGGGGGCGAGGCGCCCAAGATCAATCGCCTCGGTTCGGGCGACTGGGCCCGCACCAAGTCGCGGGTCAGGCGCAGAGCGCGTGAGATCGCGCAGGAGCTGGTGGCCCTCTACGCTCGCAGGATCAGGGCTGCGGGATTTGCGTTCGGGCCCGACACACCGTGGCAGCGCGAGCTCGAGGAGTCGTTTCCCTATGAGGAGACTCCTGATCAGCTCCGGGCCGTGGACGAGGTCAAGGACGACATGGAGCGGCCCGGGCCCATGGACCGGCTCGTGTGCGGCGACGTCGGCTACGGCAAGACCGAGATCGCGGTCCGGGCCGCGTTCAAAGCAGTGGCGGCCGGCAAGCAGGTTGCGGTGCTGGTGCCGACGACGATCCTGGCGCAGCAGCATCATGCCACCTTCGTCGAGCGTTTCAGAGAGTTTCCTGTGCGGGTTGCGATGCTGTCGCGCTTTTTGTCTCAGGCGGAGTCGCGCCAGGTGCTCCAAGACCTCGCCGCAGGAAAGATCGATGTCCTGGTCGGCACTCACAAGCTGCTGCAGGAGGGTGTGGCCTTCCACGACCTCGGCCTCGTGGTGGTCGACGAGGAGCAGCGCTTCGGCGTGCAGCAGAAGGAGAAGCTCAAGGAGCTGCGGGCGAGCGTCGACATCCTCACACTCACCGCAACGCCGATCCCGCGCACGCTCGAGATGGCGATGTCGGGCATCAGGGATATGTCGATCGTCGACACTCCTCCCGAGAACCGGCATCCGGTGATGACCTACGTCGGTGACCACGATGACGAGATCATGTCCTCGGCGGTGCGTCGCGAGCTGTTGCGCGACGGACAGGTCTTCTACGTCCACCACCGGGTCGCGACGATCGAGACGGCGGCCCGGAACCTGCGCGAGCTGGTGCCCGAGGCCCGCATCGGCATCGCCCACGGTCAGATGGACGAGCGCGCCCTGGAGCAGGCGATGCTCGATTTCGGAGAGTCGAAGACGAACGTGCTGGTATGCACCACGATCATCGAGTCGGGGCTCGACATTCCCACTGTCAACACGCTCATCGTGGGGAGGGCCGACCTCCTGGGCTTGTCCCAGATGTATCAGCTCCGGGGCCGCGTGGGCAGGGCCCACGAGCGCGCCTATGCCTATCTGTTCTTTCCCCCCACCCTCTCGCTCACCGAGGGCGCGCACGAGCGGCTCAAGACGATTGCCGAGCACTCCGAGCTCGGGTCCGGCTTTCGCATCGCTATGCGCGACCTGGAGATCAGGGGCGCCGGCAACCTGCTGGGGGCCGAGCAGCACGGTCACATCTCGGAGGTGGGCTTCGATCTCTACGTCAAGCTCGTGGCTCAGGCGGTGGACGAGGCCAAGGGGCAGCCGTGGCGGGAGGAGCTCGAGGTCAGGATCGATCTCCCGCTGCAGGCGTTCATCCCCAAGACCTACGTGGCCGACGAGAACCTGAGGCTCGAGGCCTACCGCAAGGTGGCCTCGGCACGCAGCGCCGAGGACCTGGATGAGGTCAGAAAAGAGCTCGAGGACCGCTACGGCGCTCCCGTGCCCGCACCGGTCGAGTCGCTCTTCGAAGTCGCCGGGCTCAGACGACTCATGTCGGACGCGGGCATCACCGAGGCGGCCACCGTGGCGGGCAACTTGCGTATCAGGCCTGTGGAGCTGGAGGATTCCCGCCAGGTCCGCCTCGAGCGCCTTCTTCCCGAGGCCCGCTTCAGGCCTGAGATCCGGACCCTGCTCGTGCCCGAACGGCTCGTGCCCAAGACGGGCGTGGTGGCGTGGGTCACAAAGATTCTTGACCAGCTAATCTCATAACCATGAAAAGACAACTCTGTACGCTTGTTACCGTCGCCTTTCTCGCCGCCGCCTGCGGGGGAGGAGGGGGGCCGGGCAGCCCCTCGGGCTCGACCGCCGCCTCGGTGGGCGCCGACGACATCTCCGCCGGAACCATCACCGACGCGCTCGGCACGTTCGAGGACACGCAGGCCTTCGACCAGCTCAGCCAGCAGAACGGCAAGGGGAAGGCTCGCCGCCTGTTCGAGCAGGGCTATCTCTCCCGCCTCATCCGCCGTGTTGTGCTCCAGACCCGGGCCGACGACCTCGGCGTGGCGATTCCCGCAGCCGACGTGGCCGATCAACTGGAGCAGATCAAGGCTCAGTTCGGTGCCGACGAGCAGAAGTTCCAGGATGCGCTCGAGCAGCAAGGCCTCAGCGCCTCACTGCTGAAGCGGTTCGTGGAGGATCAGGTGCTCGAGCAGGAGCTCAGGACAAAGGTGGCCGAGGACGAGGGACCGCCCGAAGACGAGCTGCGGGCCTTCTACGACGAGCACAAGGGCGACTACCAGGAGGTGCGCGCCTCCCACATTCTCCTCAAGGTTGAGCAGGCGGGGGCCAAGAAGCAAGCGGACAAGCTCTACTCACAGCTCCAGGACGCCCCTGCCGCGAAGGTGGACGCTCTCTTTGCCTCCCTGGCCAAGGAGTTCTCTCAGGACGGCTCGGCTGCCCAGGGTGGTGACCTCGGGTGGGCCGACCCGGCCGGCTACGTCGCGCCCTTCGGCGAGGCGATCAAATCGCTTGAGATCGGCAAGGTCTCCCGTCCGGTCGAGACCGAGTTCGGCTTCCACATCATCAAGGTCGAGGGCCGCCGCGCCCAGCCATACGAGGCGGTCAAGGACCAGATCGCGGCCGAGGTCGGCGGAGTGTCACCCGAGCAGGTGTGGCAGGACTGGATCACCGGCGCCTACAAGGACGCCGACATCGAGGTCAACCCCCGCTACGGCGAGCTGGACCTGAAGACCCAGCAGATAGTGGATGCCACGGCAGAGGACGTACCGGGGGCCGAGGAGAGCCCGGCGGAGTGACCCCCTCCGCGTTTTGAGCGCCTCCGAGTGCCCTTTTGGGCACCCTGAGGCCCCTAAAAAATCGGGGGGCCGCGTTTTGAGCGCCCCAGCGTCAAGTTTTCTTAGCGCTGAGTCCCCTAAAACTCCGGGATAAGGGATTTCGATGTCGCTCTTGGTGGTTCCGCTGGCTCCCGACGAGACGAGCCTGCTCACCCTCGGCGAGCTCGATGCGCTGCTCTCCTGCGAGCGTGTCCTGTTCGAGCACCCGCAGCACCCCCTGAGAGCGCGGCTGGAGGCGGCCGGCGTGGACTGTGGGGAGCTCGTCCACGAGCCGGAGGTGGGAGCGACGAATTGGGCTCTGGTGGCAGACCCCAGCTCCCAACGCGTGCTCGAGCTCGCCCGAAGAGGCGCCTCGGGCGAGCTCGAGCACGCGTTGGGAGCTGGGGTCTGCCACCAGAGCCCAATTCGTCGCTCCCACCTCC
>Ga0209587_1001336_pt1 | contig 11722 bp, 10 predicted proteins | sample NGEPerD_2_FD_184512 | JGI IMG/M metagenome (GOLD analysis project Ga0209587, IMG submission 184512) | Arctic peat soil microbial communities from the Barrow Environmental Observatory site, Barrow, Alaska, USA - NGEE PermafrostL1-D... | ecosystem: Environmental > Terrestrial > Soil > Wetlands >... | reverse complement strand
GCAATGCCTCCACCAAGGGGTGCGTCTGGCGAAACGGTTCCAGCCGCCAGGCGCGGGTGTCGGGAACCACGACGCCGACGGAGGCGAGAAGGTCCCTGACCTGCAACGGGTTCCGCAGATCGGTGGACTCGCGACCAGGCGCGTGGCGCAGGACCTCAGCATCACGCGAGAGACGGATCTCGCGGGCATGCGCCTCGTCCCGGGGCCGCGGACCAGCGGATTCCTCGATCAGTCGCTCGAGGGTCGGGCGGTCAAGCGGGAGTCCTGTCACGGCCAGCTCGACGCACAGCAGTGCGACAGCAGACTCGGACTGACCAGTGCTGACAGCACGCGCTGAGAGCTCGGACAGGGCGGCGATCTGCCGAGTCGCGGTGTCGACGGCGACGTCCGCCCAGGCCAGGACACGCTGCGGCGAGGTCTGCCATGCGCCGGCAACAGCCTCGGGGCGCAGGTACCCGTCTGACCGGACTGGGCTCTCGGGGTCACCCTGATCGGCGGGATCGTGCTCGGCGGCGAAGTCGAACAGGTCTCCGCCCGACGTGCGAGGCAGATCCGAGGTGGCCAACCGGCACGCCGTGGCCCAGGCGACGGCGGGGTCCGCATCGCGACCCCCGGCCAGGAGCCGATGGGTCTCAGCGATGTCCCAGCATCGGTCGAGATGGATGTTGCGTGACACCAGCGGGAACGCGTCAGCCTGGGCAGACCAGAACACCCACCGCGGGTGTCGTTCGGACTCCAGCCGCGATACTGCCTTGACGATCTCGTCGTGTCTTCCGACCGTGCCCAGGCCTTCGCCGGAGATCGCAGCCATCTCACCCACGAAGCAGACAGCGACAAGGTCGGGGTGAGACTGTCGCGAGGGCATGTGCCTATCCAACAGCAATGCGTGACGGTCGGGAGTCGGTCAGTGCAGTGAGCCGGCCTCGCGTGCGATCCGACCCGACCGGTAACGCAGGAAAGCCAGGATCGCGAAGAGCGTTACCGAGCAAAGTCCCAGGAACAGTGGGGCGACGATGCCGAAGACGGCCAGTCGCCCCACTGCTGCGAGATCGACCCGTGGGCCGAGGAAGAGCGGAACGTCGACACCGGCTGCGGGGGTCTGGCAGGAGATGGCGTAGCGGCCCGGCGGGAAGTCCGTCGGCGTCGAGGCGATGGCTACGAAGGTGCCGCGGCTGTTGCTCAGGGTGGTGTGGCCGGAGCTGGGACGCAGTGGCGTCTGTCCGTCGGGTCGGTTTGCCGTGCAACGCAGGTCGCGCAGATCATCTGGCCCAAGGACGCCGTCTTCGACATACAGGGTGAATCCGTCTTTGGTCACCGAGATCGACGAACCCGGTTGGTAGTCATGGAAGTCCGCGCGCACGAAGTTGACGAACGAGGCGACGGCGATGCCCCCGAGAACCAGTCCCGCGAGCAGCAGCAGGCTCGGAAGGATGAACCAAGCGCGCGACGGACCAGCCTTGCCCGAGATCCCCATGACCTGACGATAGTCCGGCGCGGTTGAGCGCACCGGTTGTGCACAGGTCAGGCGGCGGACCTGACCCGGACCTGCCGTTTGATCCGGCTCAACATCGCCACCATGCCTCGCAGTCGCAGCGGCGAGACCGCCTCGGCCAGCCCGAAGCGGTATGGCGCGTCGTCGGGCACCGCGAGCACCTCGGCGACGCTGAGCCCGTCCAGGCCCTCGTACAGGATCCCTGCGAAACCACGAGTCGTCGGCGCCTCAGGAGGCGCCTGGAAGAACAGGTGCACGGTGGCGTCCTGCGACGGCGCTGCATCCTGAGCGGGTTCGACCTCGACCACCAGGAACAGGGGCGACTGACACTCGTCGACCCGCTCGAGCAGCTCACTGTGCCCCACGTAGCGCGCGGGCAGCTCTGGAAGATCGTCGCTGAAGTCGAGCAGCAGGGTGAGCCGGTCACGAGCCGACATGGCCAGGAAGTCCTGGGCGATCGCCTCCAGCGCCGCCGGCAGGGGGACGCTCACCGGGCCGTCGGTCACCGGGCCCTGGGTCATCTGGCCATCATTCACGAGGCGCCGCGCTCGATGGGCACCTGCACAGCGTTGCCCCACTCGGTCCAGGAGCCGTCGTAGTTGCGGACCTTGGTGAAGCCGAGCAGGTGGGTCAGCACGAACCACGTGTGCGAGGAGCGCTCACCGATGCGGCAGTAGGCCACCACGTCATCGGTGGGCGCCAGTCCTTGTTCGGTCAGGTAGATGGCCTCGAGCTCGGCACGGCTCCTGAACGTCCCGTCGTCGGCGGCAGCGCGGGCCCACGGCACCGACCTGGCGCCAGGGATGTGGCCCCCGCGCATCGCACCCTCTTGCGGGTAGTCGGGCATGTGCAGCAGCTCGCCGGAGAACTCGCCGGGGGAGCGGACGTCGACCAACGGCTGGCCGAGGTGGGCCAGGACATCGTCCTTGAAGGCGCGGATCGGCGAGTCGCTGCGCGCCACAACGGGGTAGTCCACTGCGGTCGGCGTTGGCACCTCGCGGGTCATCTCACGCCCTTCGGCAACCCATTTGGCCCGGCCGCCATCGAGAAGGCGTACGTCCGTGTGTCCGAAGAGGGTGAAGACCCAGAGTGCGTAGGCAGCCCACCAGTTGCTCTTGTCGCCGTAGATGACCACGGTGGTGTCCCGGCCGATTCCGCGCTCGCCGAGCACCTGGGCGAAGCGTTTGCCGTTGACGTAGTCGCGCATCACCGCGTCGTTGAGGTCGAGGTGCCAGTCGATCTTGACCGCCCCGGGGATGTGGCCGGTGTCGTAGAGAAGCACGTCCTCGTCGGACTCGAGCAGCACCACATCGCGAGTGCCGACCCCTCCGTCGTCCAGCTGTCCAGCAAGCCAGTCGGTCGAGACCAGACGTTGAGGGTGCGCGTAGTCCGCGAACCTGCTGTTGTCCTCGGGAGCCACAGCCATGATGGGCACCTTTCCTTGGTTTCACGCGCTATTCGTCAGTTTCACGCGCTTTCGTCGTCAACCACGCCCTTCGCATCATGATTCCCCGATGGCCGGTCGTGTCGGAGATTGGCAGAACTGAGCCGTTCGTGATCGGCTTGCGCCGTGAACGATGAAGAGGTGCTTGCGGCGTTCGACGAGCAGATACGTCGGCACGCGGGGCCTCCCGGTCAGGGCGAAGATGTTGAGCGCGAGGACCACGTCGTGCGGATCATCGGCGACGGGTGGGGTGGGGTGACCTGGTCAGATCTCGACCCATTCACCGCTGACGCGGTCATCGCCGCGCAGGTCGATCGGTTCGCGCAGCTGGCTCGCCCCTGGGAGTGGAAGCACTACAGCTACGACCAGCCCGTGGATCTGCCGGAGCGGCTGGTTGCGGCGGGACTCACAGCCGAACCGGCCGAGACCCTGCTGGTCGCGGAGATCGCTGACCTCGACGTGGCTGTGCCGCCGCCGGTGGGCGTGCAGCTGAAGCCGGTCGTCGACGAGCGGGGGATCGAGGCGTTCGTGCGGTTGCACGCGGAGGTCTTCGGTGGCGACCACTCTGCGATCGGCAGGACGCTGTTGGCTTCGCTCTCCCAAGAGCTCCCTTCCCACCTTGCCGTGATCGCCTGGTTCGAGGGAACGGCCGTGGGCGCCGGGCGGGTGGAGCTCCAGCCAGGGACCGAGTTTGCCAGCATCTGGGGTGGCGGCACCCTGCCTGAGTGGCGGGGTCGCGGCGTGTTCCGCTCAGTGGTGGCCTACCGGGCCGCCCTGGCCTCGGCTCGAGGGTTCCGCTATCTGCAGGTCGACGCGTCACCGGACAGTCGACCGATACTTCGGCGTCTCGGTTTCGTCGAGCTCGCGACAACAACACCCTTCGTGCACACCGGCTTTCAGGTCCACTCGCGCGGCCGGACCCGAGCTACCACTGATCCGACGTGAGCTACCACTGATACAGGGCCTCGACCAGCTCGATCGGGTCGGCCTCGTCCGCCGTCTTGTCGGTCCGGTGCCGAACCACGCGAGCAAAGCGCAGCGCCAGCCCTGCCGGATATCGGGGAGAGCCCTGCACACCGTCGAAAGCGATCTCCACCACCACCTCGGGCCGTAGCGCGATGACATAGCCGTCGGTGGGTCCGACCGCGTGCCGGGGCAGCTCGACGCTCTGCCAGCGCAGCATCTCGTCGGTGAGTCCCTTGAACGTCTTGCCGAGCATGACGAAACCACCCTCAGGGCCGAATCGCCCATGCGGGTCCCGAGCGCCGAGGTGGATGTTGCTCAACCAACCACTGCGTCGACCGTGGCCTCGCTCGACGGCCAGAATGACCAGGTCGAGGGTGTGGACCGGCTTGACCTTGACCCAGCCGACCCCGCGGCGCCCCATGTCGTATGCCGCGTCGTCGGCCTTGACCATGACTCCTTCGTGCCCTCGTGCGACCGCGTCGACGGCGAAGGCTGTTGCCGCATCGACCTGCTCGGGATCGGTGACGTCGGCCACGTGGTGTCGGGGTGTCAGCTGGGCCGGGGGTACAGCACTCTCGAGCGCAGCGCGACGAACGCGACTCGGCTCGTCGATGAGATCGGCCCCATCCAGGTGCAGGACGTCAAACAGGTATGCCGTCAGCGGAGTCCGCGCGCGAGCCACCTCGGGCTCGACGCGACTGGCAGTACGAGAACCCGTCTCCTGAAAGGGCTTTGGTCGCCCGTTCGAGTGCAGCGCGATCAGCTCGCCGTCGAAGATCGCACGTGCCGCCGGCAGCGATCGGATCAGGTCGACGACCTCGGGCACACGATCGGTGATGTCGTCCAGCGACCGGGTCAGGACGCGAATGTCGTTGCCCTGCTTATGAATCTGGGCGCGAATCCCATCCAGCTTCCACTCGACACCAGCTGGTCCGGTCTTCGCCAGGGCCTCGCCAACGGTCTTGGCCGAGCTGGCCAGCATCGGGCCGACGCCCCGGCCAACCGTCAGGTGAAACTGATCGAGCACCCCTGGACCTTCCAGGAGGAGGGCTTGCGCGACACTCGCGAGATCCCCTTGGCTTGCCACGGCGCGGCGTACGTCGACGAGTGAGACACCGCCGGCCTCGGCAACCGCGGTCATGACCACGGACTCAAGGGCCCCCTGTCGCAGGCCCCCTCGCAACAGCCCCACGACGAACGTTCGTTCCTCGGCCGTCAGCTTTCGGACCAGGTCCAGGAAGAGGTCCGCACGCAGACGCGATGAGCCGGCACCAGCCATCTCGTTTGCTTCCTGCATGACCGCGTCGAGCCCCGACAGCGTCACGACGCCGGTGTCAGGCGGAGAAGGCAGCTCGGACCACGATGACCGCCCGGACGGTGACAGCTCAATGCCTGTGCGACGCTGACGCAGCGTCCCCGACAGATAGCGTGTCGCCAGCCCGATCTCGTCAGCGGGGGTCATGCCATCGGCAGCCTCCAGTGCGCAACGGTGCAGCACGTCGGCGAGCAACGACACCTTGGAGTTGCGTGAGCCCGTCCGGGACACCTGGTTCGAGGCGCGCACGACATCAGCCAGCAGCATGATCCAATGTTGGCAGGCAGGTCCGATAGTCAACAGGAGGACGCTTGTGGGGATCTTCGGCGTGGACAGTCAGGACGGCCGGGACGCGCGCGCCGTCACGGACGTGGCAGAGTTCGAGAGCGCCGCTGCCGGCGTCACGGGAGTGTTCGAACGTCTGATGGATGTCGGGATCGATGGAAAGGGTCGGTTCGACTCGGCACAGAAGGTCGCGGACGAAGCGATGGTTGCGTCCTCCGACGCTGAGCGGGCCATCGACGCCATCGTCCGGTCACACCTCAGGCTGGCCGCTGCGGGTGGCTTCGTCACCAGCCTGGGTGGTTTCGTCACTATGCCGATCGCGTTGCCCGCCAACGTCTTGGAGTTCTATCTGGTCGCGACGCGGATGGTCGCCGGCATCGCCTCGACCCGCGGATATGACATCTTCCAGCCCGAGGTGCGTTCTGCGGTCCTGCTCGCTCTCGTCGGCGCCGACTCGGACGACCTGCTCAAGAAGGCCGGCTATGCCAGCACCGGTCGGCTTGCCGGTCTGGCGGTTGAACGGCTACCGGGTCCGGTGCTGTTGGCCGTCAACAAGGGGGTCGCGTTCCGCCTCTTGAACCAGGTCGGCAAGAAGTCGCTCACCCGGTTCGGCAAGGCCGTGCCCCTGGCCGGCGGCGTCATCGGCGCCGGGGTGGATACCTACTTGCTCAACCGGATCGCCGACCACGCGCGCCTCGAGTTTCCGCCAGTGGGTCGCCCGATCCGCTGACTGTGCACATGGGTGCGCTGAGTAGCCCCACCATCCACAGACGCGCGACGCTGTAAGTCGTCACGGCCCGGTGGGCTCCAGAGTCGACCCATGACGACAACGATCCACCTGACCGGGCCCGCCGACGTGCTGGCTGTGCTGCCCTACCAGCTTGGCTTCCACCCCCGTGACTGTCTCGTAGCGGTGAGCCTGCACGGCACCCGCATGGGGCTGGTCCAGCGCATCGACCTCCCGCAGCCGGAGCACGTTCGCGACGCCGTCGCCGCGATGATCGGGCCACTGCGGCAGGACAACCCCGTAGGCGTGCTGCTCATCGGGTTCGAAGAGCGTGAGGGTGAAAGTCGCGCGATGCTCGATGAGATGAGAGATGTCTGCGAGGCCAACGATGTCTGGGTCAACGACCGCATGGTCGTGCGGGGCGGGCGTTGGTGGGATGTGGACTGCCACCAACGCTGCTGCCCGCCCGAGGGCATGCTGCTGCCCGCCCCGAGCGAGGTTCCGGCGGTCGCGGAGTTCGTCGGGCGGGGGATCTGCCCCCTGCCGAACCGCACGGCGCTGGCCGATCGCGTCGAGATCAGCAGCCCGTTGCTGAGCCGGGCGGTGTCGGCATTGGCGGGCGAGTGGCTGGAGCTGCGAGGTGAGGCGACCGTCGCAGGCGAAGCTGAGCTGGAGGAATGTCGGGCGAACGAGCTGGCAGTCTGGTCGCGGGTTCTTTGCGACGAGGACGACGCGGTACCGATCCGTGACCTCCCACCTCAAGATCTGGCCATCCTCGTGGTGTCTTTGACCGATGTGGACCTGCGTGACGGGCTGATCGCGTGGCTCTGCCCGGGAACGCTGCCCATCGAGCTCATCGACCCGGCGCTGCTCCTCCTGATGACCCGTTCTCTCCTGGAGCCGGTGTGGCGAAGCGGAGACCTTGGGGACGGCGAGCAGGTCATGGCCCTGCAGCGGGTCGAGCAACGGCTGTGCGAGCTGTCCGCCGCCCTGCCTGACGAGTGGGCGGTGTCGGCGCTGACCGTGCTCGCGTCCTTCACCTGGTGGCGCGGGGACGGCGCACTGACCCGCATCGCGCTCGATCGCGCGCTCAGGGTCGACCCGCACTACCGCTTGGCCCAGCTGCTCGAGAGGATGGTGGATCTGGCTATCCGGCCCGAGCGGGAAACCGCGTGAGATCCGCATGGCCACCGCTGCTGTTTCACAGGGTGGACGCGGGCTTCCCGATCCGCGGCCGGGATTCGTATAGTTGACTTCAGGTCACGAGTCCCAGCAACAAGCCCCGGCTTGCTGGGCGGCAACCCTCCTCCGCGGTGGGGTGCCCCGGGTGATGACCCGGCCGGCTCGGACCAGGGCAGGCAAGCGCGGGCTTTGCCAACCACGGCGGGCCCAGATCTTTCGGGAGCCGGATCGTGACCGTTACCTCAGACCATCGCCGACTGCGAACCGTGAGTCCGTCGACCCAGCCCGAGGACGAGTCTGCGGGTTGGTCTTCTGGCGCCTGGCGCGAGGGGTCGTCGCCAGGATCGCGGCACTTCATGGACATCGGCAGCCTCCGGCTCGAGACCGGAGAGTCGCTCCCACAGGTGCGCGTCGCCTACGAGACGTGGGGGACCCTCAACGCCGCAAGGGACAACGCGATTCTGGTGGAGCACGCCCTGACGGGTGACAGCCACGTCAGCGGCCCAGCCGGTGCTGGTCATCCGACTCCGGGATGGTGGGACGGGCTGATCGGCCCCGGCCGACCCTTGGACAGCGATCACTGGTTCGTCGTGGCCAGCAACGTCCTGGGTGGATGCCAGGGCACGACTGGTCCGTCCTCCCAGGCGCCCGACGGACGTCCGTGGGGGAGCAGGTTCCCCTTCGTCACCATTCGTGATCAGGTCGCCGCGGAGGCTGCTCTCACCGACCAGCTCGGGATCTCGTCCTGGGCGGCGGTCCTTGGCGGATCGATGGGCGGCATGCGCGCGCTGGAGTGGGCGGTGACCTACCCCGAACGCGTCCGCCGGTGCATCGTGCTGGCCTGCTCTGCTTATGCCTCGGCTGAGCAGATCGCCTGGTGCCAGCCGCAGCTTCTGGCCATTCGCCAGGACGTGAGCTTCTTCGGCGGTGACTATTACCACCAGCCGCAGGGTCCTGAGCTCGGGCTTGGGCTAGCTCGACGAATCGCCCAGGTGACCTACCGCAGTGAGCCCGAGCTCGACAGCCGCTTCGGTCGTCGGGCCGAAGGTGAGGAGCAGCCCCTTGGCGGGGGCGGTCGCTACGCAGTCGAAAGCTACCTCGACCACCATGCCGACAAGCTGGCGAACCGGTTTGACGCGAACTCCTACGTAGTGCTCACCGAGTCGATGAGCTCCCACGATGTCGGTCGCGCTCGCGGCGGCGTACTGACCGCGCTGGAACGTGTGACGGCAGATCTGGTCGTCGTGGCGGTTGACTCCGACCGGCTCTATCCGCCCCGTTTGTCCCACGAGATCGGGCAGACCAGCGCGAGCTCAGGACCCGTTCACGTCATCTCCTCGGACCACGGTCACGATGGTTTCCTCATTGAGATCGGTCAGGTCGGCGAGATCATTCGCGAAACGATGATCCGAAACGTCGGGCGCTGACGACTGCGGCCCGGACATCCGATAGCGTCGTCACGTGTGGCAGTGTCGCCGCGCCGTGGTGAACAAGGAGGTTCCAAGTGGCCGTTGTCGTGGGTTACGTGCCGACCAAGGAAGGCCGGGCCGCATTGCGCCGGGCGTCCGAGGAGTGTCTGTTGCGTCGCACCAAGTTGATCGTGATCAACTCCAACCGGGGCGGCAAGGAGTTCGACATGGACGAAGCCCGACGGTTCGAGGCTGAGCTGACGGCTATCCAGGCCCACCTCGACGAGGTTGGTGTCGAACACGAGGTCCGTCAGCTCGTCCGTGGCAACGAACCGGCCGAGGACCTGATCGAGGTGGCCGAGGAAGTGAAAGCAGACTTCATCGTGATCGGCCTTCGCCGACGCACCCCGGTCGGCAAGCTGATCCTGGGGTCAAATGCCCAGCGAATCCTGCTCGACGCTTCCTGCCCCGTTCTCGCAGTCAAAGCCGGCCCAGCGGACTGAGCCGGAGGGGGAGTCGAGCAGCGGTCGTGGCGGGAGAAATTGCCGCGCCGAGCACCCGAGTTCGAGGCGGTTGCGGCGCGAGCATGTCGTCGGACGTTTACAATGGTCATGCGCACAACCGGAAAGCCCATGCCGGACCGGTAACCGCGAACTCCTCCGCCCCCTAACTGGTCACCGTTGACGCTCCAACGCCGGCCGTTGACCCACGCGTGGTAACAGCCTCGCGACGAAAGGTAGTCGGTGTCGACTGTGTCGAAAGCCTCCGCCCCATCTGAAGCCCAGCGTCCGAAGGCACCCATCAAGGTGCCCGCCGAGTTCGCCCACGCCGCCCTTCAGAAGCTGGTGCGGATCGGGACCACCCACGGTTCGGTGGACAGCGAGCAACTTCGGGTCGCGTTGGTGCAGGCCGAGATCAGCCCTAAGCGAATGAAAGTCGTGTTGCGTTCGTTGGAACAACAGGGAATCCACGTGACGTTGGATTCGGTGACGGCCCACCGCGCCGTTGCGGCCACGAAGACTCGTGTGGCGGCGAATACCCCTGCGGCGAAGAAAGCTGCGGCTAAGAAATCTGTGGCAAAGAAGACGGAGACCCATATGCCGACTGCCAAGACCGCTGCCGCGAAGGCCCCTGCCGCGAAGCGCGCTGCCGCCAAGGCCGAGCCGGCGAAGATCGCTGCTGCGAAGGCTCCTGCCGCGAAGCGCGCTGCCGCCAAGGCCGAGCCGGCGAAGATCGCTGCTGCGAAGGCTCCTGCATCGAAGCGCGCTGCCGCCAAGGCCGAGCCGGCGAAGACCTCCGCTGCGAAGGGTGCTGTCGCGAAGGCGGCGCAGGCCAAGGCCGTGCCGGCGAAGACCTCGGCTGCGAAGACCCCAACCCTGAAGAGCGCTGCTGCCAAGGCTGCTGCGCCGGCAAAGACTGCTGTCGCGAAGGGCTCAGCCGCGAAGAGCCACGCAGCCAAGGTTGCTGCCAAGGTGGCTGAGGCTGTCGAGGTGGAGGTGCCCACGGTGCCGGCGACCAAGGCAGCCACCAAGAAGGCAGCGGCCAAGAAGGCAGCGGCCAAGAAGGTCGGCGACAGAGACGCCGATGCTCTGGCTGCCAGCGGGGCGGAGGAGACTGAGGAGACCAAGGCGAAGGTCGTTGAGGAAGAAAGCGAAACTGCCGGCTACGTCATCCGGGATGACGACGAGGACGACGCGCCCGCCCAGCAGGTCGTGACTGCGGGCGCCACTGCTGACCCGGTCAAGGACTACCTCAAGCAGATTGGCAAGGTCGCACTGCTCAACGCCGAGCAGGAGGTCGAGCTGGCCAAGCGCATCGAGGCTGGTTTGTTCGCCGAAGAGAAGCTCAACGCCGGCGGCAAGATGGACATGAAGCTCAAGCGCGAGCTGTGGTGGATCTCCCAGGATGGCAAGAACGCCAAGAACCACCTGCTCGAGGCAAACCTCCGGCTCGTTGTCTCCTTGGCGAAGCGCTATACCGGCCGCGGCATGCTCTTCCTTGACCTGATCCAGGAGGGCAACCTCGGGCTGATCCGCGCGGTCGAGAAGTTCGACTACACCAAGGGCTTCAAGTTCTCGACCTATGCCACGTGGTGGATCCGACAGGCGATCACCCGTGCGATGGCAGACCAGGCGCGCACCATCAGGATCCCGGTGCACATGGTTGAGGTCATCAACAAGCTGGCCCGCGTCCAGCGTCAGATGCTGCAGGATCTAGGCCGCGAGCCCACCCCGGACGAGCTTGCCAAAGAGCTCGACATGACGCCGGAGAAGGTTGTCGAGGTCCAGAAGTACGGCCGCGAGCCGATCTCCTTGCACACGCCTCTCGGCGAGGACGGTGACAGTGAGTTCGGTGACCTCATCGAGGACTCCGAGGCTGTCGTACCGGCTGACGCCGTGTCATTCACGCTGTTGCAGGAGCAGCTTCACTCCGTCTTGGACACGCTCTCTGAGCGCGAGGCCGGCGTGGTCTCGATGCGTTTCGGTCTGACCGACGGTCAGCCCAAGACCCTCGACGAGATCGGCAAGGTCTATGGCGTGACCCGCGAGCGGATCCGTCAGATCGAGTCAAAGACGATGAGCAAGTTGCGTCATCCGTCGCGTTCACAGGTCTTGCGCGACTACCTGGACTGAGCCTCGACTCCTATTTGGCGATCCTTCGAACGTCGGTTGTTGGGCATCCAAGACGCCTTCGGTGGCAGCTGCCGCAGAGGGGCAGGCGGCTGGGCCCCAGTCCCACCCCACACAAGGAGAGCTGAGTCCTCGTCAGGCACGTGCTTCCTGGGCGCCAAGCGCGCCGGAGACGATCTCGGCTGTTGCGCCGAGGTCTGGCACCGTGCCGTCGAAACGTTGGGAGTTGGCCTGGTGCAGCAGCACGGCCACGAAGGTACCGGCTGCCGCTG
>Ga0209587_1001335_pt1 | contig 11728 bp, 9 predicted proteins | sample NGEPerD_2_FD_184512 | JGI IMG/M metagenome (GOLD analysis project Ga0209587, IMG submission 184512) | Arctic peat soil microbial communities from the Barrow Environmental Observatory site, Barrow, Alaska, USA - NGEE PermafrostL1-D... | ecosystem: Environmental > Terrestrial > Soil > Wetlands >... | reverse complement strand
CCACCTTGACCCACGACTGCGGGCCGGCGGGTGGGCAGCTATCCGGGAAAACCGGCGGGCCTGGTCCCAGTTGACAGATGTTCACATATGAGTGGTGGATAGTGGTCACATAGTAGCCATTTACCACCACTCGGCAGCAAGCGCCCCTTTAGTTTCGGAGGCTGCGAGCGAACACCCGCCTCTTTTTGCGCTCCTCGGACTGTGCCCGCCGGTCCTGCTTGATCCGCAGGTGATGGAGCTCCCGCTGTAGCTTCTGGAAGCTCGCAAGGCGCTCCTCGGGCAGCGACCCGTCCTCGACCGCGGCGAGCACCGCGCAGCCGGGCTCACTCTCGTGGCGGCAGTCGCGAAAGCGACATTGGTCCGCCAGGGAGTCGACGTCATCGAAGGTCTGCGACATGCCGCCGTTGTCGTCCCAAAGCTGCAGCTCGCGCATACCGGGAGTGTCGAGGATCAAACCTCCTGAAGGCACCGGGACCAGCTCTCGCCTAGTGGTCGTGTGCCGTCCCTTGCCGTCTGAACGGATGTCTTTGACGGCCTGCACCTCCTGGCCCACCAGGGCGTTCACAAGCGTGGACTTTCCCACGCCGGAGGAGCCCAGCAGCGCCACGGTTCTTCCCACTCCCAGATAGGGCCGCAGCTCCTCGACGCCGTCGCCGCTCAGAGCGCTGATCGCGTGGAGGGCGACACCGGGGGCCTGGGTCGCGACCAGGGCCATCGCCTCGGACGCGTCGTCGCAGAGGTCGGCCTTGGTGAGGACTCCTACGGGCTCGGCCCCGCTGCCCCAGGTCATCGCCAGGTAGCGCTCGAGCCTGCGCGGGTTGAGGTCCGAGTCGAGCGCAGTCATCAGGAAGACGACGTCGATGTTGGCCGCGAGTACCTGTTCCTCGGTCACGACCCCGGCCTCGTGGCGGGAGAACTTCGTGCGCCGCGGAAGGATCGCCTCGATCGTGGCGGTCTTCTCCTCGGGGCGCGCCCGGCAGGCGACCCAGTCCCCCGCTGCGGGCAGGTCGGCTTTGGATGCGGCTTCGTGGCGCATGCGACCGGAGACCTCGGCCCACAGCTCGCCGAGATCCGTGTAGAGGACGAATGCGCCTCGGTGCTGTACCCCGACCCTCCCGGGGATCAGGCCGTGGCCGCCTAGCTTGGTCCAGGCATCCTCGAAGAAGGGTGCCCAGCCGAGGTCACGCAGAGATGAAAAGTCAGACAACGTAGATGCTCCTTTGGACTGGGATTCGATCTAATTCGAGTTCGACGACACGAGATCGAATCGGCTTGGGATCGGAAACGGACCCCGCCAGAACGGAGCTCGCGCTAGAAGAGCTCCCGGCCCGGCGGGGTCGCAGATGTCACTTTGTGCATATTCCCCACCTCCTCTGTGGCCTTCCTCGACTTTCGCGCTCCCCCTATTAAGGCAGATCCGCCGCTCCGGCGCAACCCGCTCGTAGTTTGTCGTGAGGGCGACAGGTTTCTTGTTAGGTAGCCAACTTCCACGGCCGCCCGCAGCTCTCAGCATGAGGGTGTCCGGTTTGGCGAGAAGGAGGAAGAAGGAATGAGCCTGAAGCGTGTTCAGATCAGGAAGCGCGGCGTGGCGGTAATGGCCGTGGCGGTTGGGTGCCTGGGCATGCCCCATGCTCTTGCGGCCCCCTCGTGCTTCGGAGTGGCTGCGACGAAGGTCGGTACCGAGGTCAGAGACACCATCAAGGGGACGCCCGGGCGCGACGTGATCGTCACGCTCGGCGGCTCGGACACGGTTCGCAGTCGCGGCGGCGACGATCTCATCTGCAGCGGCGCGGGCGACGACCGCGTCGACGCGGGGCCGGGTGCGGACAGGGTCGACGGAGGCGAAGGCGATGACAGGCTTCAAGGTGAGGACGGCGGCGACCGTCTCTTCGGACGCGACGGCAGAGACTCCTTGTCGGGAGGGACGGGCAACGACTTCCTCTCCACCGGTCCAGTAGAGAAAGGCAACAATTCGGCGTCGGGCGGCGAGGGCAACGACATTGTGGTCGCCGTCTCCGGTCGGAATTACCTCTCCGGCGGTCCGGGAGACGACCGCGTCCTGAGTGGTTCCGGGCAAGACTCCATCGATGGCGATGACGGGAACGACTCGATCGAGTCGGGCGCGGGCGACGATTATCTGGAGGGTGACGACGGCAACGACGAGCTGGTGGCGGGCCCGGGCGAAGATTATGTTTCGGAAGGATCGGGCGACGACGCCATCTCGGGTGGAGAGGGCTCGGATAGGGTCTCTTACGGATCCCTAGGGAAAAAGAGCGGGCCCGTGGTGGTTGACCTGGCCGCGGGCACCGCAACTGGGGGCGGCAGGGATTCCCTTACCGGTATCGAAGACGTCGAGGGCACTCGTTTCGACGATCGCCTGGCAGGCAACGTCAGCTCCAATACGCTTCTCGGTGGGAGTGGAAAGGACGAGCTCCGCGGCCGGGACGGCAGGGACATCCTGTGGGGTCACGGCGGCAGCGACTCCTTGGACGGAGGAAAGGGCCGCGATCTCGCCAACTACAGGAATTCAAACGGCGTGGTCGTTAACCTGCAGAGCGGGTCGGCCACCGGAGAAGGCAGGGACTCCCTCGTCGAGATCGAGGACATCACCGGCTCCTACGCGGATGACCTCATCGTCGGCGATTCCCACGCCAACCGCTTCCGGGGATTCTACGGAGGCGACGTCCTGCGGGGCGGTGGAGGCAACGACAAGCTATGGGGCGGCCCCAGCGCGAATCAAGAGAACGTCGATCGTATGGACGGCGGTCCCGGCGACGACCTCATCAGTGGTGTGGGGTTCGGCTGCACCAAGCGAACCTGCCGGGCCGATGATCGGGACGAGGCCGACTTCAGCACCTCGTCGGTGGCGATCACCGCGAACCTCAAGAACGGGACGGCTACCGGAGACGGCAACGACATCCTGAGAAAGGTCGAGGACATCAGGGGCTCGGCCCAGGACGACTCGCTAACAGGCGACGAAGGCACTAACGAGATCAGCGGCTCCGCCGGCAACGACAAGCTCTTCGGCTTGGGGGGCGAGGACGAGCTCGAGTCCTCCCCCGGTGACGACGATTTCGACGGCGGAGAAGGCATCGATGTCCTGCAGTTCAACACCGCGGCCACCCCGGCAACGGTCGACCTCGGAGCGGGTACCAGCACCGGAGTCGGCAACGACACGATCGTCGCCATCGAGAACGTGTCCGGATCGATCCACGCCGACAAGATCACCGGTGACGACAACATCAACATCCTGCGCGGCGGCATCGGCGGCGACGCCATCTCGGGCGCAGGTGGCGACGACGAGATCCTCGGAGGCTCCGGCAGCGACGACCTCGCAGGCGACGCGGGCGGCGACGTCATCAACTCGGGCGGCGGCCCCGATACCGTCTCGGGAGGAGACGGCAACGACTACTTCAGCAGCCGTCGCAAAGACGCAGACGACGACGACTCCTTTGCGGGCGACGCGGGCGACGACACGATCGACTATTCCGTCCTGACCCATGCGGTGACCGTCGACCTCACCGTAGGCAGCGCTCTCGCCTACGGAACGGACCAGCTCGCGACCATCGAAGGTGTGGTCGGCACCGACTTCGCCGACGTGTTGCGAGGCGATGGAGCCGCCAATCGTTTCTACGGCGGGATGTCTGTGGACCAGCTCTACGGTCTCGCAGGCGATGACCTCCTGCTGGGCGGCAAGGGCTCGGATGCGCTCAACGGCGGCGACGGCAACGATGCCGCTTCCTTCGCCGACTCCACCACCGGCGTGACGGCCGACCTCGAGGCCGGGCTGGCCGAGGGCTTCGGCGCCGACAACCTCATCCTCATGGAGGCTCTGTACGGCTCGCCGTTCTCGGACTTCCTCAGAGGCGACGACGGACCCAACACCCTGCGTGGAGAGCGCGGCGACGACGTGCTCGAAGGCCGGGCCGGCGACGACGACCTCAGAGGCGGCCCGGGTGTCGACAACATCAGCGGCGGCGAAGGCGCCGATCAGTGCGCCGGAGAGGTCCTGCTGGGCTGCGAGTAGTTAACGACGACGTGGGGGTGAGGACAGGTACCCAGAGGCACAGGTTGTGTGCCTCTGGGTACTGTCTTTTGGGGCTCACAGAATCCAGCGTCCCGGAGTCGTCCGGGCCACCTCTTGTTTCCAAGCCGACAGCCGATGTCGACGCCCGCTTCCAAGGCCCCTTCTGGCTGAAAAGGCGATGAGTCTTACTGCCGCGCGAGGCCTAAAGCTCGAAGTCCAAAAGACTATTGGAGGGACAAATACGCATGACGCGCCAACGACTCACAGGTGAGGCGATGTCGCGCGAGGGAAAGGGAACCGCAGCAGCCGGCGAGGCGGGGAACTCGCGACCCATCCCGTGGGAGGATGCCGAGAAGCGACTCAGTAAGGGCGGTTGGTTCTGGCTCAGTACCGTACGGCCGGATGGAGGGCCGCACGCAATGCCGGTATTTGCCGTTTGGTCTGAGTCGGCGCTCTACGTTCCCTCCAAGGAGACAGCCCGGAAGAGTCGAAACCTCGCCGTAGACGGACGCTGTGTCATCACCACCGACACACAGGGGACTTGCACCTGATCGTGGAAGGTAAGGCCCGGCGGGTGCGCGACGAGGCGACCCTTCTTCGCGCGTCGGATGCTTTCAAGGCAATCTACGATTGGCCTACGGTGGTGACGAGAGACAAGCTCGACGCTGAGTACGGTGCTCCCACATCCGGCGGCCCCCCGTACAACGTCTACGAGATCATGCCGACGAAAGCGTTCGGCCTTCCCACGGATGGCGAATCCTTCACGCCCACGAGCTGGAGGTTCGATCGTTGACGGGCGAGAGGTAAAGGTGCGACGAGATGTGACCGGGTCCCAGTCTGCCAGTTAGGCGGTGCCGAGCATAGCCACCTCCTCGGTCTGGGTCGGAGCGCGTGTGCGGGCGAGGTCGTCCGGGGGTCTGGCACACTGGTGTGGTGGTCGATCGTTTGTTCTCCGAGGACAGTCTCGCCGAGTTGTAGGACGTGTTCTGCCCGCCGGAGCGACGGGACGACTTCAGTTTCTACCTGAGACTGGTGATGTCCGCGGAGACCGTGCTCGACGTCGGTTGCGGGACGGGTGCCCTGTTGCACCGGGCACGGGAGGCCGGCCATAGCGGACGACTGTGCGGACTCGACCCCGCTAGCGGGATGCTTAACCAGGCGCGTAAGCGGTCTGACATCGAGTGGATCCTTGGTGACCTTGCTTCGGTCGGTTGGGATCAAGGGTTCGACATGATCGTCATGACCGGTCATGCATTCCAGGTGTTCGTCGTCGTCGACGACCTATGTGCCTCGCTTGCCGCGATCCGGTCGGCCCTCACCGACGGCGGACGGTTCGCGTTCGAAACTCGCAACCCGCTGGTTCGAGCGTGGGAGCGTTGGACGCCGGACAACGCGGTCGAGATCACCAACGCCGCCGGTGCCGTTGCGCGGATGGAGCACGAGGTCGAGACACCGGTTGAAGGGGACGTCGTTCGTTTCATCGTGACGTTCACCACTCCCGGTTGGGACCGTCCGCAGGTGAGCCGGAGCACTCTAAGGTTCCTCGATGCAGATTCGCTGTCCGTGTTCCTGTCCGCTGCTGGCTTGGCAATTGAGGAGCAGTTCGGGGACTGGACCCGGCACCCGTTGACCTACACGAGCCCGGAGATCATCACCATCGCACGGCGGGGCTAGGCCCATCCGTGCGTTGACCCCACCAAACCACGCTGAAGAGAAACCCGGTCGAGGATGTCCCGTTCGCCGTGTAGGTGACTGGGTCTATCCCGGAGACATGTACCCGACATATGTACCCCACGACGTGTGTTCCACAATGAGAATGGCAGCTGCCCGAATGCTCCGCCATAGTCGGCGATCATCAAATGCTACTGCGACGCGCATCTGAAATGGCGAGACAGACGGTCATCTCCCTAAGCGTGGACATCAATCCCGATCCCGTTGGTCTATCCAATGGAGGACCTCGGAAATCGGAAGCAAGCCGAGCCAAGGCACGAGAAGTCGCTCTCGCACTCGCTCCCAGGTGGAGGAATCAGGCAGCAGCAGAAAAAGTAGCCGGGCGTTCACCCGCGAACGGCGCATCCCATGCCCTTGCGTGGGAGAGGCGGAGTCGCTGCCGGCGTGCGGCGATCGCGCGCTTGGTCGGATCAAGTCGGCCCAGCCGTAACGGTACCGGGACGGGCACTTGGGAGGCTGTCCCTCAACGGTCGGCGACTGGCGGAAGAGGCGCGAGGCTGGCCGCCGGAGGGAGCCTATGAGAACCGGCAGGTCCGGACGAATCGCCTGGTCGATGTGCGGCCTTACGGTGCTGCTTGGCGTCGCAGACGCCATCCTTGCGCTGGTGAACCGGTCGACGACGAGCGCGGACTCACTCGGATTGCCCGGACAGGTCGCCGTGCTGGGGGTAACGGTGGCGGTGTTGGGGGCGCTGATTGCGTCGCGCTTCCCGGACAATTCAGTCGGCTGGTTGTTCTCGGTGATCGGACTTGGCCTTGCGGCATCGATTTTCGCCCAAGACTACGCGGCAGCCGTCCGGGCCCTGGTTGCGGCCCCCGGGTCGCTTCCGGCCGGCGAGCTCATGGCGTGGCTCGGATCGTGGCTTCCGGCTGCCGGTGGCTTGGTGTCGTTGCTCATGCTTCTGTTTCCCGATGGCCGGCTCCCGTCTCGGCGCTGGCGTCCGGTGGCGTGGCTCGCGGTGGCAGATGTCGCCGCACTCACGATCGCAACTGCGGTCGCGACTGCTCCACCGGGGCGGGAAGACCTTCTCGGTTTCAATGGTCCCGGCGGCGCCCAAGAAGGACTGGCGATCGCCGTCCTCGCTGTCTCGCTGTTGGTAGCCATGTTCTTAGCGGTGGTACTGGCGGGCGCGACGATCGTGAGGCTGAAGCGAGCGCGCGGTCGTGAACGCCAGCAGCTCAAGTGGTTCGTATATTCAGCAACACTGCTGGTGTTTACCGTAATAGGAATGTTCTTCGTGGCTCCCGCCGTCCTCCTGGCTCTCGGCTTCGACCCAGCAACCTTGGGCTCTCACATGATCACCTTCGTCCTATTCGCCTTCGCCGGCATCCCGATCGCAGCCGGCGCCGCCATCTTGAAGCACCGTCTCTATGACGTCGACGTCATCATCAACCGCACGCTGGTCTATGGCGCGCTCTCGGCCACTCTGGGGCTTGCTTACTATGCGAGCATCGTGCTGCTTCAGGCGGCGGTTAGCGATCAGTTCGCCGACTCACAGATGGTCGTCGCAGGATCCACGCTTGCCGTTGCTGTGTTGTTCCGCCCGTTGCGCTCCCGCATACAGGAGCAGGTTGACCGCCGGTTCAACCGCAGGAAATACGATGCCGAGAAAATTATCGAGGGCTTCAGCTCCAAGCTCCGCGAGGAGGTCGACCTCGACAGATTGTCGCGGTACCTGGTGGACGCTGTTGAGGAGACCATGGAGCCGAGGCGCGTTTCCCTGTGGCTACGGCCTTCGTTGCCCGGGGAGTTGTCGACGCCGAGGCAGACTGGGTCGAGAGCCTGAAGGGGGCAGATGTTCGGGGGAACCGGCCGTTAATCTTCGCGTCGAACCGAGACCTTGCGTCGTGCGGTTACACGTTGCTCGAGCAGGCAGTAATCGACCATTGGAGTCGTGGCAGCTGCGATAGCCACCACGACCCCATACGGCCTGGCTTTAGGCGATTGTTGCGACGTTCGTCGCCTCGGGCCCCTTGGCCCCGGCGCGCGACTCGAACTCGACCTTTACACCCTCGGGCAGACTCTTGTAGCCGTCACCCATGATGTTGGTGTGGTGGACGAAGAGATCCTTGGAGTTGTCGTCAGGGGTAATAAAGCCATAACCCTTGGCGTCGTTGAACCACTTTACAGTTCCGGTTGCCATGTAAACACCTCCTCTATGCACTCACGAACGAGGTAAGGAAGGCGATGGCACAACCACACTCACGTTCTATACTAGAAGCCGCCCCATTTACTGCGAAGCGCGCTTCACAGAGCACTATAACCGATCTGGCTCCATCGCGTTCCCGGGGGCAGGCTTCAGGGATCGACTCTGCAGGAACGGCCCCGTGCTCACCCATTCCGGTGGTTCACGGGAGACCGTCGCACACCAGCCACCCATTCCGGTGGTTCACGGGAGACCGTCGCACACCAGCCACCCATTCCGGTAGTTCACGGGAGACCGTCGCACACCAGCCACCCATTCCGGTGGTTCACGGGAGACCGTCGCACACCAGCCACTCATTCCGGTGGTTCACGGAAGAGGTCACACGACGGCGCTTCGGCCGTAACCTTAGGTGCGTGCGGGAAGGCGTTCAAGAGTCGGTCAGCGATGTTCTCAAAGAGTTGCGGGCACGCCTGCGGGCGTGCTCGCTGCTGCTCGAGGTGCCCGGAGTAGCGGCTGCTCGTGCGGCTCGCGACGAGACCGACGCGCAGATTGCCGACTACCTTCTGCCCCGGCTCGAGCGGCTGGATGCGCCGCTGCTCGTGGTGGTCGGTGGATCTACCGGTGCCGGCAAGTCGACCTTGGTAAACAGCCTGGTGGGAGCCGAGGTTTCTCCGGCCGGCGTGCTGCGACCCACGACGCGCGCGCCGGTGCTCGCCTGCCACCCGGGCGACAAGTCGTGGTTCCAAGACGATCGAATCTTGCCCTCGTTCGCCCGCACCATGGGCGGAGCACCGTCGGGAAACCACAGTCTTCACCTCGTGCTCGACTCCGATGTCCCGCCGGGCATCGCTCTGCTGGACGCCCCCGACATCGATTCCGTCGAGGCGGCCAACAGGATCCTGGCGGACCAGCTCCTCGCCGCAGGCGACCTGTGGCTGTTCGTCACCACTGCGGCCCGCTACGCAGACGCGGTCCCGTGGGAGCTCCTGAGCAAGGCGCAAGCGCGCGCCATCGCCTTGGCAGTGGTCTTGAACCGCATCCCCTCCGAGGCGCTCGCCGAGGTTCCCTCGCATCTGCGGGCTCTTCTGGACTCGGCGGGGCTCGAGCGCGCGCCAGTCCTGAGCGTGCCCGAGAGCGAGCTGAGCGCCGGCCTTTTGCCGAAGCCCGCGCTCGAGCCGGTGCGGGAATGGCTCGACGAGCTCGCTCGCGATCAGGAGCAACGAGAGAGGCTGGTTCGCATGACGCTCGTCGGGGCGCTCGACAGCCTGGCGGCCCGCATCGAGCTTGTCGCGGCGCGGCTCGAGGGCCAGAGCAGCGCAGTCAAGGAGCTCAACGATGCGGTGGCGCGGTCCTACGAGCGCGCCCTCGAAGACGTCTCCGACGCTCTCTCCGGCGGCACCCTGCTCAGAGGCGAGGTACTGGCTCGCTGGCAAGAGGTCGTCGGGACCGGCGACTTCATGAAGTCCTTGGAGGCGCGCATAGGCCGGTTGCGGGATCGCGTTGCCGAAGCCGTGTTGGGCCGCCCCTCGCCGGCCGGAGAAGTGCAATCGGCGCTCTCCGAAAGCGTCGCCTCCGTGGTCCGAGCTGCCGCCGATCGCGCCGCCGAAGCCGCGATCGACCGCTGGCGCGAGCACCCTGCGGGGCGCTCCTTGCTCGCGGCTGAGGACAGAGCTCTGAGCCGTTCCTCGGCTGAACTTCCGAGCCGCATCGCCGATGAGTTGCGTGCGTGGCAGGAGGGAGTTCTGCAGCTCGTCGCCTCGGAGGGCGCGTCCAAGCGGGCCGCCGGACGAGCCCTGTCTTTCGGAGTCAATGGCCTCGGCGCGGCGTTGATGGTGGTGGTGTTCGCCCACACCGGCGGCCTCACCGGCGGGGAGCTGGCCGTTGCGGGAGGAACCGCCACTCTGAGCCAGAAGTTGCTCGAAGCGCTGTTCGGTGACCAGGCCGTCCGCACGCTCACGTCCCGGGCCCGAGATGATCTGATCGCGCGTATCGCCACGTTGATGTGGGAGCGAGAGGCGGCTCGTTTCTACACGCTCCTCGAAAAAGCGGTCCCTCCACAGGCACAGGCCGACGAGCTCAGGGAGACGGTGGCAGCGCTGTTTGCTGCGCGCTCGTGAAGGCTCGGCTGCGTGGCTCGAAGAGCGTCGATATCGACGGGCGCCTTGGTGCGCTAGGGGAGGCCGTGGCTTTGGCGCGAGGCCGCCTCGATGCTGCTGTGGTGGAGCGAGCAGCCGCAGTGGGGGACCGGGCCGGCGCCCGGCTAGGCCACGGGACCGAGCTGACGGTGGTCGCGCTTGCGGGCGCCACGGGAAGCGGGAAGTCGTCGTTGTTCAATGCTTTGACCGGGGCTCCGCTCGCAGCAGCCGGGGTTCGCCGGCCCACTACCGCCAGACCGCAGGCTTGTGTCTGGGGTGAGGGGGCCGCGGACGACCTTCTGGACTGGCTCGGAATTGCCGAACGCCACAGGCTCGCCGGAGGCGACTCACGCCTGGACGGCATGGTGCTGCTGGATCTCCCCGACCACGATTCGACTGAGATCGCTCATCGGATCGAGGTTGATCGTCTGGTGGAGCTCGTAGACCTGCTCGTGTGGGTCGTGGATCCGCAGAAGTATGCGGATGCGGCGCTCCACAACCGCTATCTGCGTCCACTCCGCGTCCACTCCGCAGTGATGTTGGTTGCTCTGAATCGCATCGACGAGCTGGGGGCCCCGGATCGGGCGGAATGCCTCATCGACCTCAAACGGGTGTTGGCTGAGGGCGGCCTCGCTCAGGTGCCGGTGAGAGCTATCTCCTGTCGCACGGGGGAGGGACTCGAGGAGCTCGCGGGCGCCCTCAGGGAGCGCGTCGCGGCCCGCCGTGCTGCGGTGGATCGTCTGGCCGCAGATGTCACCGTAGTCGCCGAGGCCCTCGGGATCTTCTGTGACGGGGGCCGCGCCCGGAAGGGCGATTCCGGGCTCGACGCGGTGGTCGACTCTCTTGCCGAGGCCGCCGGCGTGGGGCTGGTAGCGGACTCGGTCGAGCGATCGCACCGCCGAGATTCGGCTCTGCGGGTGGGATGGCCTTTCACGCGCTGGCTGAAGCGGGCCCGGCCGGATCCGTTGCGACGGCTTCACCTCACTTCCGACCGGGAGGCGCGGACATCTCTGCCGCCGCCGACCCCGGTGCAGAGGGCTCGTCTCGAGACCAGCTTGCGAGGGCTGGCAGAGGACCGCGCCGGGAGCCTCCCCGACCCCTGGCCCGAGTTGGCTCGGCGCAGAGCGGCCGAGTCGTTGCCGGAGTTGCCGCGCACACTCGACAGGGTGGTCGCCACCACCGAGACGAAGACGCGGCCCCCACGTTGGTGGGTGCTGGGAGGGACCCTTCAGTACCTCTTGGCGCTGACCGTGATCGCCGGCGTGCTGTGGCTGACGGCTCTATTCGGGGTCGCATGGCTGCGCCTACCCGATCCTCCGACTCCCGAATGGGAGGGATTTTCCTATCCGACTCTGATGCTTATCGGGGGCGGTCTGATGGGCATAGTCGTGGCTTTCTTCGCCCGCATCGCGGCCCGCGTCGGAGGCCGAAGACGAGCCGCTCGGGTGCGCCGCAGGCTCCGGGTCAGGCTCACCGAGGTGGCCGAGAGTGACATCGTAGCGCCGTTAAGCGCGGAGCTGGATGCCTACAAAGGCTTCTGCGATGCCGTGGGCCGCGCCACGGGGCCGCCGGGCGGTTAGCGCCCTTCGGTGCGAGGAGAAAGGTGAGGCCCGGCCCGTCGGTTAGGGCGAGGGGCTCGGGCTGGGGTCCGGTGATGAGCTCGGGCTGGGTTCCGGGCTGGGGTCCGGT
>Ga0209587_1001334_pt1 | contig 11734 bp, 15 predicted proteins | sample NGEPerD_2_FD_184512 | JGI IMG/M metagenome (GOLD analysis project Ga0209587, IMG submission 184512) | Arctic peat soil microbial communities from the Barrow Environmental Observatory site, Barrow, Alaska, USA - NGEE PermafrostL1-D... | ecosystem: Environmental > Terrestrial > Soil > Wetlands >... | reverse complement strand
ATCGTCACGGTCTGCTCGTCGGCGCGCGGGTCGAGCTTGACCGTCATGCGGTCACCCCCTCGCGGACAGAGCCCACGAGCGCGGCCAGGCGGTCGATGTCGGCCTTCGTGCGGCGCTCGGTGAGCGCCACCAGCAGGCCGTCGCCGTACTCGGGGTAGGTCTCGCCCAGGCGGTAGCCGGGATTGATGCCCTCGGCACGGGCGCGCTCGAACAGCGCGTCGAGAGCGGGTACCCGCACGGCGAACTCGCGCACCACCGGGCCAGGGTTGATCGCCTCCAGCCCCAGGCTGTCACGGGCGTAGTGGGTGCGGCGAAGCATCAGCTCGCTCAGCTCCACCAGGCCGCGTCTGCCCAGCCAGGAGAGGTAGATCACGCCCGCCAGCGCGTTCAGCGCCTGGGCGGTGCAGATGTTGTGCGTGGCCTTCTCCCGGCGGATGTGCTGCTCGCGCGTCTGGAGCGTGAGCACGAAGCCGCGCTTGCCGTCCACGTCGCGCGTCTCGCCGGCGATGCGGCCGGGCATCTTGCGGATGAAGCGCTCGGCGGCGGCGAAGAAGCCGAACGACGGGCCGCCGAAGTCCAGCCGGTTGCCCAGCGTCTGGCCCTCGCCCACGCAGATGTCCGCGCCGAAGGACCCGGGCGGCTCCAGGATGCCCAGCGGCAGCGGGTCGGCGGCCACCACGAACAGGGCGCCGGTGCGCTTGGCGGCCTCGCCGAGGGCGCCGAGCTCCTCCACCGTGCCGAGGAAGTTGGGCTGCTGCACGAACACGGCGGCGGTGTCGTCGTCCACCAGACCGGCCAGCGCGTCGACGTCCGTGGCGCCCTCGGCGTCCAGGGCGGCCTCCTGGACCTCCATGCCGTAGCCGGCCGCGTGCGTGACCAGAGCGTCGCGGGAGTGCGGGTGCAGCCCGCGCGAGGCCACCAGCTTGCCGCGCTTGGTCTCCAGCTTGGCCAGGTAGCCCGCGGCGGCCACCGCGGACGGGCCCTCGTACACCGACGCGTTGCTCACCGGCAGGCCCGTGAGCTCGGAGATCGCAGTCTGGAACTCGAACATCACCTGCAGGCCGCCCTGGGAGATCTCGGGCTGGTAGGGCGTGTACGGCGTGAGGAACTCCGAGCGCTGCAGGATCGAGTCGATGATCGACGGGACGTAGTGGTCGTACATGCCGGCGCCGAGGAAGCTCACCTCGTCGTCTGAGTGGCGGTTGCGCGCCGCCAGCTCGGACAGGTGCTCGAACACCTCCTGCTCGGCCATGCCCGCGGGCAGGTCCAGCGGGCGGTCCAGGCGCACGGCCGCCGGGATCTCGGCGAAGAGGTCCTCGAGCGACCCGACGCCGATGGCGTCGAGCATCGCCTTGCGGTCGGCGTCGGTTGCGGAGGTGTAGCGGCTCATGGCTCTACAGCGAGACTAGCGGTCAGGACGACAACAGATCCTTGTACGCGCCCACGTCAAGAAGGGATTCCAGCTCGTCCGTGTCGCTTAATTTCACGCGCACCAGCCAGCCGTCGCCGTAGGGGTCGGAGTTGATCAGCTCGGGGCTGTCGGAAAGCTTGTCGTTCACGGCAGTGATCTCGCCGGAGAGCGGCGCGAACACGTCCGAGACGGCCTTCACGGACTCCACCTCGGTGTAGGCCTGGTCCTTGGACACGGTGGCACCCACCTCCGGCGGGTCGTAGAACACCACCTCGCCAAGCGCGTCCTGGGCGTACCAGGTGATGCCGAACGCGGCCTCGTCGCCCTCGATCCGCGCCCAGTCGTGTTCGGGGTGGTACTTCAGGTCCTCGGGGTAGCTCTCGGCCACGTCGCTCAGCTCTCCTTGTTCTTGGGTGGGGAATGGGGATCGTGCGCAGCCGGCCGAGCCGGCTGCTTCGCATAGAGGGGCCTCTCGCTGATCACCGCGGCGCGGGGCTTGCCGCGCACGTCGACCTCGATCTCGGTGCCCGGCTCGGCGGCGCCCTTGGGCACGTAGGCCAGGCCGGCGCCGGTCTCCAGGCACGGCGACAGTGTGCCGCTGGTCACCTCGCCGCCGCCCGCCGGCGTGTTCACGGGGTTGCCCTGGCGGGGGATCCCCGGTCCGGTGAAGACGAAGGGGACGAGCGTCTGCTCGGGCTCGACGTCCTGCAGCGCCTCGGAGCCGATGAAGCCGGTGTCGAGCTTGCAGATCCAGCCCAGGCCCGCCTCGATCGGGTTGCGATCGAGCGACAGGTCGTTGCCGTAGAGGTGAAAGCAGGCCTCCAGGCGGAGCGTGTCGCGCGCGCCCAGGCCGGCGGGCCTGACGCCCTGGGCCAGCAGCGCGTCCCAGACGGCCGGCGCGTGCGCGGGCGGCATCAGCAGCTCTACGCCGTCCTCCCCGGTGTAGCCGGTGCCGCAGACCAGGGTGTCCTCGCCGGCCACGGGGATCGTGGCCGTGCGCATGCGCTTGGGCAACACGCCATCGGCGATGCACTCCACGGCGCCGCGGGCCACTGGCCCCTGGACCGCGAGCATCGCGTACCGGGCCGCAACGTCCTCCACGGTCGCATCGAAGCCCTCGGCGTGCCCGGCCATCCAGTCGTGGTCGCGCTCGTGGTTGGCCGCGTTGGTCACAGTGAGGAAGGAGCCGTCGGCGAGGCGGTAGGTGAAGAGGTCGTCGAGCACACCGCCCTCCTCGTTGCACAGCACCGAGTACTGCGCGCCGTCCTCGGCCAGCTTGGACACGTCGTTGGAGAGCAGGTGCTGCAGCAGCTCCTCCGCCTGGGGGCCCGAGGTGCGCACCTCGCCCATGTGGGAGACGTCGAACATGCCGGCCTTGGCGCGGACGTTCAGGTGCTCGGCGCGCACGCCCTGGTACTGCACCGGCATCTCCCAGCCGGCGAACGGGACCAGCTTGGCCCCCGCGGCCTCATGGCGGTCACGCAGGGGGCTCTGGCGGAGGGTGTCGGCGGCGGCGGGCAAGCCGCCGCAAGGCTAGATCATGGGTGGGTGTCGCCGCTGATTCAACCTACGTCGACGAGTGGCGCCAGTAGCGCTCGACGCCGATCTCGTGATCGCGTTCCTGGACGCGGGCGGCGATCAGCACGAGCGCGCAGCCGACGCGCTTCGACCCGTGCTCGCGGCCGGCGGTGCGATCCTTCTCAGCGCCAGCGTCTACATGGAGGTGCTGGTGCGTCCCCTCCAGCACGGATCGGACGCCAAGGTCGACGAGTTCCTCGACGCCATCGGCGCCACCGTGGTCGCGGTCGATCGCGAGATCGCCCGGCGTGCCGCGCATCCCCGTACGGAAGCTGTGATAGCAGTCCTGCTAGTAACTGATAGCATGACGTCCGTGAAGCAGCTGATCACTCGCATCGACGACGTGCTCCACGCCCGCCTGAAGCACAGGGCGGCCGCGCACGGCCGATCGCTCAACTCCCTGGCGACCGAGGCGCTGGAGGCTGCCGTTCGAGATCCCGCCGCTCCCAACGCGCAACTGCGGCGGCGAGCCGATGAACACGGAGTGAACTTGGTCGTTGCCCCCGGACCCGGATCGCACCCGGCAGGGCGAGCCGCCCTGATCGAGGAGCTTCGGGGACTCGGACCGCTGCTCGATGAGCTGATCGATGACGATCGCGGCCCGCGCGCCTGAGACCGGTGGCCGTCCACTTCCTCGACTCGAGCGTCTTCGTCCGCGCCTACCTGCCGGACGAGCAGGGGCACGAAGCCGCCGCGGCGATCGTCTTCGGTGACGAGCCGGTCGTGGCCAGCGAGCTGATTCGGGTCGAGTCAGCGCGAGCCGTGGTCGCGGCGAGTCGCTCCGGCCGGCTGGGGAGCAGGCTCGCGGAGCGGCTGCTCTTCCAGTTCGAGTCTGACTTCAGCGCGAACGGCGTGGTCAGTCTGATCGCCTTCGATGGGCCACCGACCCTCGCGCGCGGGCGGGAACTGGTGGTCGAGTACGCGTTGCGCACGCTCGACGCACTCCACCTCGCCGTCGCCGACCGCGAGGGACGCCGGCTTGCCAGCCGGGACGAGCAGCTCGTCTTTGTGACGAGGGACGCGGGTCAGCGCCAGGTAGCTCAAGCGCTCGGGATGGCCGCCGGCTGAGGGGTGGACTCGAACGTGCTACGCTGTGCCACGCTTATGGACGTGTCCGTGCGCGAGCTTCGCAACCACACCCGCCGGGTGATCGCCGCGATCGAGAGCGGCGAGCCGGTTGCGCTCACGGTCCACGGCCGGCCGGTCGCCGACATTGTGCCGCGCGTGCAGCGCAGCGAACGCCGTCCGAGCGAGCGCCTGCTCGCCGATCTGACGGAGATCAGCGAGCTGGCTGCCAAGGCCGACGTGGCGTCGCCCGGCGAGGACTTCGACGTCGGGCTGACGACCGAAGACATGGTGCAGTGAACGGCTACATCGCGGACACGAGCGTGTTCGTCGCCGCTGAGCAGCGACGCCCCATCGGCTCGCCTCCGCAAGGAGAGGCGCGCATCTCAGTCGCCACCCTCACCGAGCTCGGGGTGGGCGTGCGAAGGGCGGGCAGCGACCCGCTGCGCGAGCTCCGGCGGGCCACGCTGAGCCGCGCGCGGCGGTTCGTGGCGCTGGCCTTCGACGAGCCGGTCGCCGACAGCCTGGCGCTGCTCCTCTCTGTCGCGCGCGCCCACCGACGCCGAGCCGGCGCGATGGACGCGATCATCGCCGCCACCGCACTGGCCCACGACCTGGTGGTCTGGACGCAGGACGACGACTTCGATGTGCTCGCTGAGTTGGCGCCTGAGCTGCGCGTGGCGCGGAGTTGAGCGGCCTGCCTAGCGCCGCGGCCCGAGGCGGCGCGTGTAGCAGTATCTGCGATTTCCGGAGATCGCGCCTAGGTTGGTCTCTCAGCCGGGGCAGCGGGTTCCGGGATCATTGCGTTTGAAGAGGATCAAGTGACAGGTTCAGGCCGGGGCAGGTTGTGGGCTCTCGTGCTGTTGGCGATCGCGGCACTGCTCTCGGCTTCGATGCTCGCGCCGGCGTTCGGCGCGCCCAAGGCCGTCAGCGCGGCGAGCCTGGCCACGAAGGTCGCCAAGGCGCTCAAGCTCTCGAAGGCCGCGAACAAGAACGCCAAGCGCGCGTTGGCGCAATCCGGGAAGCCCGGGCCTGCCGGCGCGACTGGTCCCGCCGTCGCGATGGGCGCGACGGGTGCCAAGGGCGACACCGGCACGGGCGCTCCGGGCCCGAAGGGCGATCCTTGCCCGTCGACCGATTCGGCCTGCCGAGGCCCCGAAGGTCCCGAGGGCCCGAGGGGCCCCGCCGGCTTCTCCGCCATCTGGGTCGAGAACGTAGGAGTCACAGTCGGTGCGAGCGCTTTCGGTGGAACGACCGGTTCACGATTCCCGACGCCATGCAGCAAAATGTCACAGTGATGGAGTCGCGTCCCTTGATCCCGCCCACTGGCTGGGTCGTGCGTGTGCGCAACGGGCTCAACAGCTCCTTCACCTTGAGCACCTACGCGGTCTGCGTGTCGGCGTCGTAGGTCTCGCTGAGGTCGCCGTCCGCCCCGCTCAGGACCGGACGAGCTTCTTGTAGGTGATCCGGTGCGGGCGGTCGGCCTCGGGGCCGAGCCGCTCGCGCCGGTGCTCCTCGTAGGCCTCGAAGTTGCCTTCGAACCACGTGACCTGGGAGTCGCCCTCGAAGGCGAGCCCGTGGATCGCGACGCGATCGAGGAACCAGCGGTCGTGGGCGATGATCACCGCGCAGCCGGGGGACGCGAGCAGCGCCTCCTCGAGCGCGTCGCGGCTCTGATCGACCCTGAGGCGAGTTCGACCGACTCGCCGGGCGCGGCGGGCACGGGAGTCGACAGCAGCAGAGCACCGGCCAGTCACCTCCGCGGAGCGCCCGCCCCGCGTCCTGAGGATGGCCCTCGCCTTCCAGGCTCAGTCTTTGAGGAACGACGGAATATCGATGTCGTCGTCGTCGATCTCCAGCGAGCTACGCTGGCGATCGTCCATCTGCACGTCCCGGCGGCGCGGCTCGCGGCGGCGACCCGTGGTGTCGTCGGTGAACAGCGGGCCGCTGTGACGCCCGTCGAACCCGGTCGCGATCACGGTCACGCGGACCGCGTCGGTGAGCTCGTCGTCCACGACGGCGCCGAAGATGATGTTGGAGTTCTGGTCGGCGGCGCTCTGGATGATCTCGGCCGCCTCGTTGACCTCGAACAGGCCGAGGTCGCTGCCGCCGGTGATGTTGAGCAGGATGCCGGTGGCGCCCTCCACCGACTGCTCGAGCAGCGGGCTGGAGATCGCGTTCTTGGCCGCCTCGGCCGCGCGCTGCTCGCCGCTGGCCTCGCCGATGCCCATCAGCGCCGACCCGGCCTCGTGCATGATCGTCCGCACGTCAGCGAAGTCGAGGTTGATCAGCCCGGGGATCGTGATCAGGTCGGTGATGCCCTGCACGCCCTGGCGCAACACGTTGTCGGCCTCGCGGAACGCCTCCAGGATGCTGGTGCGGCGCTCCACCACCGCGAGCAGCTTCTCGTTCGGGATCACGATCAGGGTGTCCACCTGCTCGCGCAGGCGGTCGATCCCTTCGTCGGCCTGGCGGCGGCGCTGCGATCCCTCGAAGTCGAACGGCCGGGTGACCACACCCACCGTGAGCGCGCCGATCTCCTGCTTGGACACCTCGGCGATCACGGGTGCCGCGCCGCTGCCGGTGCCACCGCCCTCTCCGGCGGTCACGAACACCATGTCCGCACCCTTCAGGGCCTCCTTCAGCTCGTCGCGGCTCTCGTTGGCCGCGCCGTAGCCCGTCTCGGGGTCCGCGCCGGCCCCGAGGCCGCGCGTGAGCTGATCGCCGATCTGCAGCTTGATGTCGGCGTCGCACATCTGCAGCGCCTGGGCGTCGGTGTTCACCGCGATGAACTCCACGCCCTTCAGCCCGGCATCGACCATGCGGTTCACCGCGTTGGTGCCGCCACCGCCTACGCCGACGACCTTGATCACGGCCAGGTAGCTGCCGGTGTTCATCGTGTGGATCCTCGCCTCTTGTGCTCTCGGGACTGGTGTCTCATCAGGGAGCCGGACGGGTGGTTCCGTCCGGGGATCGAGCGATCATTGAGGGTTTCCTCACCCGCAACGTTCACCACAGGTTCCGCACTGTAGGTCGAAATCGTGGAACGTGTCAACCAACGATGCAACGAATCCTGCGCCCTAACCCTCGATCCAAGCTCGAGACTTTGGCCCAGTCTCAAGTCATGGTTGAGGGTACGCTCCGGCTCCTCCATCGACCGTAGCGGGGGGCTGTTGGGTGGGCTCGGCCGGGGCCTGCTCGGGCGCGAGCGGGGCGGACTCCTCCGGTGCCGGTACGGGCTCCGCGGGCGCCACCGGAGCGGCCGCGGGAGCCTCGGCCGGCGGCTCCGTGGGAGCCACCGCACCGGGGTCGGCGACAGGGTCGATGGGCTCGGGCGAGCCTGCCGGGGCAACGGGCGCCAGAGTCTCCACCGGGAGGCCCCCGGCGGCGGGACGCTCGGGTATCCGCAGGTCCACGTACTCGGCGCCGGCTGCGTCGGGGTCGGCGAGCACGCGGGCGGCCGCCGCCCACTTCGCGCCGATCCGGTCGGGCGTCCCGAAGATCAGCTCGGGCCCGTCCTCGAGGCGGGCCACGATTCCGTTCCTCTCGTCGCGGCGCACGTCGGAGAGGCGCTCCAGCAGGGGAGTCGGCGCCGCGCCCGCCACGCGCACCGCATCCAGGGTAGGGCCGGGCGCCAGGCGGTCCCCGGACACCGCGCCGTCGAGCTTGATATCGGGCACCGAGCTCTGGGCGGTCTGCCCGGGTAGCACCGAGCCATCGGCCGCCACGAGCACACGGCGGCCGTCGGTCACCACCATCGCGGCGGGGCGGTGCTCGATCACGTGCACTCGCAGCCCCGACGGGAAGTCCGCCTCCACCTCGATCGCCTTCACCGCCGGGAAGGCCAGCGCGGCCTCCTCGAGGCGGTCCCCGTCCACGTGCAGCGTGGTCATCTGGCGGCCGGTGCCCTCCAGCGCTCTGCGTATGTCGTCCGCGTTCTTGCCGGTCAGGCCGGTTACGGTCACCTTCTCCACCGCCACCAGCCCCGAGTCGCGCAGCCACAGCATGTAGAGGGCGGAGACCAGGAGCGCCAGCAGGCCGATCGCCAGCATCCGGCGGCGCATGCGCGGCCCGAGCGCCGCGGCGGCACGTGCCGCCACCGCGTAGGCGCGGATGAACCGTCCGAGGCGGCGCAGGCGCGGCCCGCCGGGGAGCCACGAGCGCCCGCGTCTGAGCAGCGCGCCGCTCATGAGCCGTAGAGGGCCGAGGCGTCCACGTCGCCGAGCAGCTGCACCTCGGGTTCCAGCTCCACGCCGAAGCGCTCTCGCACGCGCCGGCGGCCCTCGGCCATCAGGGCGATCACGTCGGCGGTGCTGGCCTCGCCCATGTTCTCCACGAAGTTCGCGTGCTTCTCCGAGAACCGTGCGCCGCCCACCGCCAGGCCGCGGCAGCCCGCCGCGTCGAGCAGCACCCCCGCGCTGCGGCCCTCCGCGCGCGAGTCGTCGGGATTCTTGAAGGTGGAGCCGAACGTCTTGATGCCCGACGGCTGTGCCGCTCGGCGCTGCTCGCGCATGCCTGCGAGGGTCGCCTTCACGCTCTCAGGCTCCGCGGGCTCGAGCGCGAACGAGGCGCGGGCCACAATCTCGCCGTCGGCGAGGTTCGAGCGCCGGTAGGTGAAGCCCAGGTCGGCAGGCGTGCGGCGCGTGGTGCCCGCCGGGGAGACCACGTCCACCCACTCGAGCACGCGCGCGAGGTCGCCCCCGTAGGCGTTGGCGTTCATCTTCACCGCGCCGCCCACGGTGCCGGGGATGTTCACGCCGAACTCCAGACCGGTGAGGCCGTCACGGGCGGCGCGGGCGGAGGCCTGCGGGAGCCGGGCTCCCCCGCCGCAGAGCAGATGTGTGCCATCCCGCTCGATCGAGGCGAGCGTTCCGTCGAGCTTGATCACGAGTCCTCGAAAGCCAGCATCCGCTATCAGCAGATTCGATCCCGAGCCGACCACTCCTACCTGGATGCCGGCATCGCTCGCCCAGGCCAGAAGCTCAGACAGCTCCTCGGGCGTCGAGGGGCGGGCGTAGTAGTCCGCCATCCCGCCGGTGCGCACGGTGGTCAGGCGCGCGAGCGGGAACCCCGGCTGCACGCCCTCGGGGGGCTCAGGAGCCGCCATCGGCCTCCACCAGCGCCGCCGCCACGCGATCCACGTCCCCGGCCCCGAGGGTGAGCAGGGCGTCCTCCTCCCCCAGTTCGGCCCCGAGGCGAGCGGCGGCATCGTCGAGCGAAGGCACCCACCACACCGGGCGCCCGCGGCCGGCGTGGGCCGCCTCGCGGGCCACCGCCAGCCCGCTCACGCCCGGAAAGTCCTCCGCCCGCTCGCGCGCGGGATAGACGTCGCAGACCACCACCAGGTCGGCCAGCGCCAGCGCGCGGCCGAACTCGCGCGCCAACTCGCGGGTGCGCGAATAGAGGTGCGGCTGAAAGCAGGCCACCACGCGCCCGGCGCCCAGCGTGCGGGCGGCCTCCAGCGTGGCCCGCACCTCGGTCGGGTGGTGGGCGTAGTCGTCGAAGACCCGCGCGCCCGTGGCCGTGCGCCCGCGCTCCTCGAACCGCCGCCCCGCACCCGTGTAGCCGGCCAGTGCCGGCGCCGCTTCATCCAGGCCCAGCCCCGCCTCGCGGCAGGCCGCCAGCGCGGCCAGGGCGTTGAGCACGTTGTGCTCGCCGGGCACATTGAGCTCCACGACCAGGCCCTCGACCTCGAAGCTCGAGCCCAGCGGCCGCAGCGACACGTTCTCGGCGCGCAGGTCGCCGGAGCCGATCCCGTAGGAAGTGGCGCCGCCGAGCCCGGCGCCGGGCCCGGCGATCACCGCTGCGGCGGGCGCGGCGAACTCCTCGAACGCCGCCCGCAGCTCCGACAGCGAGCGGTAGGTGGCGTGGTGGTCGAGCTCCACGTTGGTGATCACCGCCACGTCGCGCGCGAGGTGCAGGAAGGAGCGGTCGGACTCGTCGGCCTCCACCACGATCCACTCGCCCTCTCCCCACGCCGCGTTGGTGTGAGCCGAGCGCAGCTCGCCGCCGATCACGAACGCCGGCTCGCGGCCGCAGGCCGACAGCACGTGGGCGGCCATTCCGCTGGTGGTGGTCTTGCCGTGCGTGCCGGATACCGCGATCGAACGCTTGAGGCGCGAGACCTCGCCCAGCAGCTCGCCCCGGTGGAGCACGCGTGCGCCGGCGGCGCCGGCGGCGGCCAGCTCGGGGTTGCCCTCGGGTATGGCGGTGGACACCACCAGCTCGGCCCCCTCGGGCACGTTGGCGGCGTCGTGGCCGATGGCCGGCTCGATGCCGTGCGCCCGCAGCCGTTCCGTGTAGGAGGACTCGGAGCGGTCGGATCCGCTCACCTCGGCGCCGAGGCTGCTCGCCACGAGCGCGAGGCCGCTCATCCCGGCGCCGCCGATCCCGACGAAGTGCAGGCGGCGGCCGGTGAGGGGGACGTCGGGCATAGCGCGCTCACGATAAGGGGACGGCCAGCCACTACTCCGGCCGCCGCACCGTGTTGAGTGTGGGAATGGGGCGAAAGCGAGACCGCCGGCGGGGGCTGCGTGCCCTCGCGGCCACCTGCCTGGCGGCGTGCGCGGTCCCGGCCGCTCTGCACGCCCAGGCTCCCCAGCCCGGCCCGGTCAACCAGGCGCCGCCCACGGTCACCCGCAGCGCCAACACGCTGTCTACCGACAGCGGCAGCTGGGTCGGGGCCCAGAACTTCACCTATGACTGGCTTCGCTGCTCAGGCACGGACACCGGCAGCTGCGGCAAGCCGGTCACCGGCGCGATCGAGCCGACCTACCGGCTCACCTCTGCGGACGCGGGGTCCTACCTGCGCGTGCGCGTGACCGCGTCGAACTCCTCCGGGTCCAACTCCAGCCTGTCCGAGCCGTTCGGCCCGATCGAGACCGCCCCCGCGCCCAAGCTGCTGCGCCCGTTCCCGGTGGTGGTGCTCACCGGCCGCGAGCGCGGGCGCATCACGGCCGTCACCAGCTTCACCATTCGCGGCCCGCGGGGTGCCCTGGTGCAGGCGCGCTGCAGCGGGCGGGGCTGTGCCTTCCGCTCGGCCCGGAGGCGCATCCCGTCGGCCGGGCGGGTGCGCTTGCGCAACGCCGAGGGCCTGTACTCGGCGGGCAACGCGATCGAGGTGCGCGTCACGGCCCAGGGCCGCGTGGGCAAGTTCACGCGCATCCGCATCCGCCGCGACCGCGTGCCGGCGCGGACTGACTTCTGCCTGCAGCCGGGCGCTCGGCGGCCGAGCCGCTGCCCTTCGGGCTGAGGCGGCTCGGGACCATGGGCTAGAAGCGCCCGGGGCAGCCTAGATTTGCCGCTCCTCCTTTCCGCGCAAAAGCGGTGGTTCGTGGGCGGGGTGGCTGCACCGCGCGCGGGCGCGCAGCGATTGAAGCATCGACCACCCTATGGGGGTGCACGAACGCTCAATCGACGTCATCCGCCGCCATGCGGGCGCGATCGCTTGCGCGTGAATGGAGCGGCAGCGTCCGGCACCTAAGCGCCACCGGCGCCCGCCAGCCCCAGCAGCTCGTCCGCGATCCGCCGCGCGGCGTCGGGTCTCGCGACTTCGAGCGCGGCATTCGCCATCGACCGCATCCGGTCCGGGGCGCCCAGCAGGGCGGCGACCTCGTGGGCCAGCCGTGGACCGTCCAGCTGCGCGTCGGGCACCACCACAGCGGCGCCCGCCACATGGAG
>Ga0209587_1001333_pt1 | contig 11735 bp, 13 predicted proteins | sample NGEPerD_2_FD_184512 | JGI IMG/M metagenome (GOLD analysis project Ga0209587, IMG submission 184512) | Arctic peat soil microbial communities from the Barrow Environmental Observatory site, Barrow, Alaska, USA - NGEE PermafrostL1-D... | ecosystem: Environmental > Terrestrial > Soil > Wetlands >... | reverse complement strand
GCGCAGATCGACTTCGCCAAGGTCAAGGAGGCGGCGGAGGGCTACCGCGCCGACATGTCCCGGTTCCTGCGGGCCCTCATCAAGGCCAAGGGCATGAGCTGCCAGGAAGAGGAGAAGTCGAAGCTGATCCAGAAGGAGATGGTCAAGCTCGGCTACACCAAGGCCGAGATCGACCCCCTCGGCAACGTCCTGGGCTACATGGGCACCGGCGAGACCCTGATCGCCTTCGACGGCCACATCGACACCGTGGGTGTCGGCAACATCGAGAACTGGACGTTCGACCCGTTCGACGGCTACGAGGACGAGGTCAACATCGGTGGCCGCGGGGCCTCCGACCAGCTCGGCGGGGTTGTCTCCGCCGTCTATGGCGCCAAGATCGCCAAGGACCTCGACCTGCTCTCCGACAAGTACACGATCCTGGTGACCGGCACCGTCCAGGAAGAGGACTGCGACGGGATGAACTGGCTGTACATCATCGAGGAGTCCGGCATCAGGCCGACGTTCGTGGTCTCGACCGAGCCCACCGACAACGGCATCTACCGCGGACACCGTGGCCGGATGGAGATCCGGGTGGACGTCGCCGGCATCTCCTGCCACGGCTCCGCCCCCGAGCGCGGCGAGAACGCCATCTACAAGATGGCCGAGATCCTGCCGGAGGTCCGCGACCTCAACGACCGGCTGCTCGACAACGACTTCCTCGGCAAGGGCACCGTCACCACCTCGGAGATCTTCTTCACGTCACCCTCGCGGTGCGCAGTCGCCGACAGCTGCTCCATCTCGCTCGACCGCCGGCTCACCGACGGTGAGACCTGGCAGAGCGCCATCAAGGAGATCGAGGAGCTCCCCGCGGTCCGCAAGTACGACGCCAAGGTCTCGCTGTACAACTACAAGGCCAAGGCGTGGACCGGTCTCGAGTACGGCCAGGAGTGCTTCTTCCCGACCTGGGTCATCCCCGAGGACTCCCCCGAGGTCCAGGCCGCAGCCACAGCCCACAGGGCGATGTATGGCGAGCCGCGCATCGACAAGTGGACGTTCTCCACCAACGGAGTGGCCATCGCCGGCCGCCACGGCATCCCCGTGATCGGGGTCGGTCCGGGCCAGGAGGTCCAGGCCCACGCGCCGAACGAGGTCAACTGGAAAGACGACCTCGTGAAGTGCGCTGCGCTCCTGAGCGTCATCCCGACCATCTACTGCGACGACCTGCCGGACTGACCACCCATGTCGCGCATCCTGGTCTCTCTGGGCGGTAACGCCCTGGGCACCGACTTCGACGAGCTCGTGGAGTCGGTCGGTGTGGTGGCCAAGCCCATCGTCGGCCTCATCCAGGCAGGGCACGAGATCGTCATCTGCCACGGCAACGGCCCGCAGGTCGGCATGATCAAGAGCTCGATAGACCATGGCAGGGCGAGCTACCAGCAGTCCTTGGTGCCGTTGTCCGAGGCCGTCGCCATGAGCCAGGCGTACGTCGGGTACCACCTGCAGAACGCCGTCGAGAACCAGCTGAACGCACACGGCATACAGAAGACGGTGTGCACGGTGATCTCGCGGGCCCTGGTCGACGCGGACGACCCGATGTTCCAGCGGCCGACGAAGCCGATCGGCGCCTTCTTCACGGCCGAGGAGGCCGCGGTGCTGCGCACGTCCGGCAAGACGATGATCGAGGACTCCGGTCGTGGCTACCGCGAGGTCGTGGCGTCCCCGATGCCCACGGACATCCTCGAGAAGAAGGCGATCCTGGACCTCGTCACCGCCGGCCACGTCGTCATCGCCGGAGGCGGAGGCGGCATCCCGACCGTCTGCAAGGACAACTGGTGCAAGGCGATCGACGCCGTCATCGACAAGGACTACGCGTCGGTGATCATGGCCGCCGACACTGCCTGCGACGCCATGGCCATCCTCACCGGTGTCGAGAAGGTCTCCATCAACTTCAACACCCCCCACCAGCAGGACCTCGACGAGCTCACCGTTGCCGACGCCGAGAAGTACATCGCCGAGGGACAGTTCCCCGAGGGCTCGATGTTGCCCAAGATTCGGGCGGCCATGCGGTTCACCACGTCGGGACCCGGTCGCAAGACCCTGATCACCTCGCTGGACAAGCTGGTCGAAGGCCTCAACGGGCAGACCGGCACCTGGATCGTGCCCTAACCCCCGACCACAAACCACGCCTTTCAACTGAAGCGCAATACAACACGCCTTTCAACTGAAGCGCAATACAAGAGGAGGTACTCCATCATGACGACCACAATCTCCGTCATAGTCGTGACCTACATGGCGGTCATGATCGGCATAGGGTTCTACGCTCGCCGGAAAATCACAGACAGTGTGGGCTATCACCTGGCGGGCCGCCGGTTGGGCGTCCTGATGTTGGCAGGAACCCTGGCCGCCACCGAGATCGGAGGCGGAAGCTCGGTCGGTGTGGCGTCCAAGGCGTACGGCGACTGGGGCTTGTCCGCCGGGTGGTACGTCGTCTCTGCGGGTATCGGTATCCTGCTCGTTTCGTTCGTAGCGCCCGCCATGCGGCGCTCGATGGCAACCACTGTCCCCGAGGTGATCGGGCGAAGGTATGGCGTCGCGAGCCAGACGATCACCGCGGTGCTCAGTGCGACGGCAACAACTGCGCTCGCTGCTGTTCAGATCACCGCTACGGCGACGATTGTCACCGTCTTGACCGGGTTCTCCTTCAACATCGCCATCATGGTGACCGGCATCGTCGTGGTTTTCTACACCTGGCTCGGTGGTATGTGGAGCGTGACTCTCACCGACTTCGTCCAGTTCTTCCTTATCGTCGTCGGCTTTGCGATCGCAGTGCCGTTTGCGCTCCACAATGCCGGGGGCTGGAGCTCGGTTGTCGATCGACTCCCGGCAGGCCAGTTGGGATTCAACAAGATCGGCTGGCCGACAATCATCGGACTCATCGTCCTCTACTTCATGACGTTCTCAACCGGACAAGAGGCCGTGCAACGCTACTACTCCGCACGTAGCCCTCGGGTGGCTGTGTGGGGCTCGGTGGTCGCGGGCAGTGTGATGACGTTGTACGCATTCATCCCCGCTGTGCTGGGGCTGATCGCGCTGGCCGTCTACCCGAATATTAAAGCAAACAACGCGCTTGCGACGGTCTCCGTCGGGCTGCTACCACCAGTAATCGCCGGGCTACTGCTCAGCGCCGTCATCTCCGCCACGCTGTCGAGTGCCAGTGGTGACCTTTTGGGCGCCTCGACTATTTACATCAAGGACATCCATCCAAGGTTCGCCTCACCACTTAGCGACCTCAACGAACTCAAATTCAGCCGGTTCGGCGTGGTCGGAATCGGTGTTATTGCCACCGTCATCGCACTCGCGAGCAAGGCCATCATCCCGCTGCTCATCTTCGCTTTCACGATGCGGTCGGCCGGGCCATTTGCCGCGTTCATCTTCAGCCTCGTACTGAAGCGGACGAGTCGGAGAGCTGGCCTTGTCTCGATCATCCTGGGCACCGCGGCCGGGTTCGGGTGGCAGATCGCAGGCGAGCCATACCATCTGGCGGCCATCATTGTCGGAGGTCTGATCGGTGTCATCTCCTTCCTGGCGGTGCACGTATGGGACAGCCGCGCAGGGAACCTGGTCGGAGATCAACTGGAGCCGGACGAACCGCAACCTCCCCTCGTCGCCGCGTCGTCCTATGGGCGGGACTCATAGCCAGAACTCCTGGCAAAGGTCAACGCTCGCGAGGTCCTGTGTGAACAGGGCCTCGCGTGCGGCCCCTGCAGCTAACGTGCCTGGCGGACCCCCGCCTTCCTGTGAGCGGGACAAGAGTAGGCCCGCATGTGGCCTCCGGCGCTCCGTGGAATCCGAATCGAACATTGGTTGATCTGAATGAACACGCCACGCCTCACCCACAATGCCCACGCCGACCGCCCGAACGTTTCGAAAGCGGGCATCGCTGACCCGGCCTTCCACCCGTCGCTGCCGGACTTCGCGACCACCCCACTGAGGCCGGCACCGAAGGCGGCGCGGCGTCTTGGTGTCCGCTCCGTTCTCGTCAAGGACGAGTCGCAGCGTCTGGGCATGCCCTCCTTCAAGATCCTGGGAGCGTCCTGGGCGACCTACCGAACGATCATGGCCCACCTTGGGCTGGCTGTCGGCGCCGAGCCGACGCTGAGCAAGCTGCGCGAGGCAGTGGCAGCCCAGGGGTCCGACCTCACCCTGGTGGCAGCGACCGACGGCAACCACGGCCGGGCGGTGGCCCGGATGGCCAAACTCCTCGGCCTCAGCGCGATCCTCGTCGTCCCCGCCGGGATGGTCGACAGCCGGATCGACGCGATCATCGGCGAAGGAGCCGAGGTCCGGGTCGTGGACGGCGGGTACGACCAGGCGATCGCGGCCAGCGCAGCGCTGAGCGACGACAAGCACGTCGTCATCTCGGACACTTCGTGGGAGGGCTACACGGACACTCCCGGCTGGGTCATCGACGGCTACTCCACGATGCTCGCGGAGATCGTCGACGAGATCGATGGAGGGCACATCGCCGAGCCGACCGTCGTGGCCGCGCAGATGGGGGTCGGGGCCTTCGCCGCCGCGGTGACGCGCCAGTTCGCCTCACGTCCGGCCCGGCTGCTCGTCGGCGTCGAGCCAACGAAGGCCGACTGCATCATCACGAGCGCTGAGGCAGGCAAGATCATGACAATCCCCGAGCCGCAGGACTCGATCATGGCGGGCCTGAACTGCGGCACCCCCTCGATCGTCGCGTGGGATGACGTCCTTCACGGGTATGACGTCTTCGTCACGGTCACCGACGACGACGCGCGGGACGCCATGCGGCTCCTCCACGACGACGGGATCGAAGCCGGCGAGAGCGGTGCTGCTGGGCTGGCCGGGCTGCTCGCACACGCCGAGGGTCTGGGCCTCTGTGACCAGGACGACGTCATCGTCCTGGTCACAGAGGGGATCACTGACCCGGTCGCGTACCGGGACATCATCGGCACCGACAGCTGACCGGAGGTCAGGTGACGCCAGGAGGGCTGGTCTGCTGCAGCGGCCCAGCCCGCCTGCGTTGCCACCACCTGGCGCTACGGTTGGATGGGACTGGTCACGGACGACAAGGGAGCACCAGTCCCGCCGGAGTGTGCGGCGATGATCTCCGCCAGCATGCTGATGGCCATCGCCTGCACGGAGAGTCCGCCGATGTTGGGCCCGATCAGGGTGCGTCGCCGGTCGAGATGCTCCTGAGGGACTCTCGCATCAACGAGCCATCGCAGGCCGTCCTCGCGTGTGGCGCGAACCGAGCTGGCCGATGTGTGCGACGGGCATGCCCAGGGCCGCCTGCAGCGAAGGGGACATCGCAGCCACCATCTGGGCCAGCCCGCGAACCGTCCGTCGTAGAGGCGTCCATGACGTTTTCCCAGCACGCCCGCTTCAAGGACGTGCTGGACGTCGACGTCGCATGCGTCCACGTTGGATGTCCAGTTTCAAGCTCGACATGACCGTGCTGCGGGCTGAGGGGACCATCGCGACTATCGAGGTCTCCTATGCCTCGTTCCTGCACCGCTCTCGGCGAGTTCTACGCGCGGCCCTGGTATGGGGTCGGATTCTACTTGACAACTCCTCTAGGTAAGTAGACTCTGAACTAGTTAGTCACCTAGACGAGTGGAGGAGTTGCCATGAGTGTTAGTCAACGGATGAGGGTTCCCTTCGAGGATGTCTTTCCGGCCGGCGCGTACATGGTCGGAGAGATCGAGCCAGTTGATGACTACGAGCTGATCAAGGCGGCCAGGGCGGCCGGTCGTGAACCCGGTGATGTCCAGATCCGAGACAAGGTCACCGAGATGAGGGTCTGGGCAGTACGTGTCATCGACGCCGACCCAGCCGTACGAAAGGGCAAGTCCGAGGTTGTCGTCAAGGTTTCAGCGGATCACCAGCCAGTGGCGCCGACGGCCATTCCGGGCATGCCCTTCCGGCCGATTGAGTTCGACGAGCTCACGGTCACCCCCTACGTCGACGACAACGGCACCAGGCCACGTCAAGCGTTCTCGTTCAGGGCGCTGGGAATCAAAGCGGCTGCAAAACCGCCTGTGATCACGACGAAATCGGCGGCGTGACATGAGGGCCGTCGAGCTTGTCGCGTGGGGCGAGGCACTTGGAGTGACCTCGAAAGAGGTTCCGTGGGCTTTGCGGGCCCGGGCTCGTCGGCTTGAGGACATTCACAACGAGTTGGTTCGGGAGCGGGCCCTGCTCAGCGATGCTCCTGACGAGGAGCTTGTCGTTCAGATCACCGCGGCCGCTCGGGTCATTGCGGCGGCTGCTTGTCATCTCGACAGCGCCGTTTCCGATGCCCGCCGGGAGGTGGGTTGAGATGAGGAAGGTTGACCTCCTTCAGTGGGCAGATGCGCTCGGCGTGGCGGTTGACGATGTGCCCCAGACGCTGCGCCCGTTGGTTCGAGGGTGCAGGGAGCTCTTGGACGACATTGCCAGGATGCGTGGCCGCGTCTACAAGGTGCCGGACCGCGATATAGACCGCGCTTTCATGGTCATCGAGCGCAACCTCACGTTCGTCAATCAGGCATTGGGTGACGCTCTCGTCGACGCCAATCGCGAGGTTGGCTCATGACTGAGAACGAGTTGACCGCATGGGCGCAACGGCTTGACGTCGAGGTCGATGACGTCGCGGACCTTTTCAAGAGTTCCACGCGGCGGGCGGCCGAGTTGCTATGGGACGTTAACGAACTCCGCCAGTCTCTGAGGCGCAACCCTGATACGGAAATCCGAGTCGCTCTGCACTCTGCGGAAAAGGCTCTGGCGGTCGTGTCGGAACGCCTGGAGGAAGTGTGGCTTGTGGCGCGGCGGGGAGCTCGCTGAGATGGTCGACCGATACGAGGACATTGCTGACGAGTTCATTCTTTCCGTGATGCAGACCGTGGCCGGCCTGATGGCAGCCATAGCCAAGTCAGTCTGGGGATTGGTCAAACTGGCCGCCCGGCAGCCGGCTCTGTTCCTCGCGGTCGGAGGCCTGACGTGGGTTTGGTGGGCGCATGGACGAGTTGCCGTCATCGTGACTGTGGTTCTCGAGGTGGTGGCGCTTCTCGTCCTGAGTCGGGTCGCGCCGACCGTGTTTCGACGGCTCGTTGCCTGGCCGTCAGTCTCGTGGGTGCGAGGCACGTTTGTGTATCGGCCGAAGTGGCGGTCGGTGGCATTGCGGCACGGCTTGGCCGCTCGGTCAGTCTCCGGGCCGCCCGGTCGAACGTCTGACGTAGAGATCGCGAAACTTCTCCGCGTCAGGTGCTCACCCGGCGTGGATCGGCTCTTGATCAGGCTGCCGGTGGGGATGGCCCCAATTGACCTCGAGAAGGTGTGCGATGGATTGGCACACGCGTTTCGTGCAAGGGAGTGTCGGGTCACCTTGGCCAAGCCTGGGAGGGCCTGGCTGGAGGTGCATCATCGCGACGTCTTGCAGTCTGTCGTTCCACCGATCGATAGGCAGGCACCGGCGGATTTGAACGGTGTCCCAATCGGGGCCTGCGAAGACGGTGACATTTGGCGCTTGCGCCTCTCGGGCACGCACGTTCTCATAGCTGGCGCCACTGGCTCTGGAAAGGGGTCCGTGCTTTGGTCTCTGCTTCAAGGTCTTGGTTCTGACATCCGTAACGGCCGCGTCCAAGTGTGGGCCATGGATCCCAAGGGCGGGATGGAACTGTGCCCCGGCCAAGGCCTGTTCCACCGATTCGAGGACTCCGGCGCGGAAGCAATGTGCGCAGCGGTCGAAGACCTCGTGTCGCTGAAGGATGCGCGCGCCAAGGCGTTAGCTGGCCGGGGCCTGCGTAGTCACATCGCCAGCGTCGACGAACCTCACGTCGTTCTCATCGTCGACGAGCTCGCCACTTTGACCGCTTTGGCGGAGCGAGCCGTCACAAATCGATTCGAGAGAGCGCTCGGCCTTCTACTGACTCAGGGCAGGGCCTGCGGGATCACAGTCGTCGCTGCTGTGCAGGATCCCGGGAAGGACGTGGTCGGCTGGCGTGACCTGTTTCCAACGCGAGTCGCAATGCGATTGGACAACCCGATCCAAGTCGACATGGTGCTTGGTGACGGTGCTCGGGATCGCGGCGCTCGTGCCGACCACATCAGCGAGTTGACTCCGGGGGTCGCCTACGTCCGCGTGGAGGGCAGTCGGGCGATGCGGCGCGTGCGGTCGGCCTATCTGGATGACGAAGCCATCGTGAGCTTGGCCCACGCTTGTCAGCCGACCGATAACGAATCGAGCGAAACCTCAACTGCAGGATTGGAAGTGGCGAAATGACCGTCGTTGCAACCAGCAGCTTCACGTTGCGCGGGATCACCGATCGTTCGTGGATGGATCAAGCGTCCTGCCTTGAAGTAGACACTGAATGCTGGTTCGACTTTGCGCCGACGACGGCTGTCCGGCGGCACATCCGCGCGGTCTGCTCAAGTTGTCCCGTGGCCCGCGTGTGTCTGTCATATGCGCTGGCCAACAACGAGTCTTCTGGGGCTTGGGGTGGATACGCGATGGTCGAGCTGCAGCCGCTCAAGGGACGGCTCGCCGCGGGGGAGGCGCTTAATAGTGTTCTGAACACTGAGAGGCCGGGGTCTAGCTCAAGCCCGACCTCGGACGCGGCTTGATGAGCGAGCGTGGGGAGCTGGACCTGTCCGGCATCACCCTCGCCGAAGAGCGACAGATCCTAGACCGGCTGCTCCGCGACGACTTCGACGTCTGGGCCGAGCAGGCCGCGCGGGTTGGGCACTGTGCCCATCCGATCCGGCTGACCGGTGAACAACACACCGTCGACACGGCAACAGGATCGGTGCTGTCCACGTTCGCTTCCGCGTCGCTGCCGGATGCGGTGTTGTACGTACGATGCAACAACCGCCGCGCGTCCTGGTGCCCATCCTGCTCCCGCACCTACCAGGCCGACATGTGGCACCTGCTAAAAGCCGGCGCAGCGGGCGGCGACAAAGGCGTGCCGGAGAGTGTGGCGTCCCACCCGATGGTGTTCGCCACCCTCACCGCGCCCTCTTTCGGTTCTGTCCACGCCGCTAAGAAGCCCGGATCGAAGACCCTGCGGTGTCGTCCTCGATCGCGTGGGGAGTTCTGCCGGCACGGGAAGTCCTTGTCATGTATGGACATCCATGCCGAACACGATCCGGTCGGTGGGCAGCCCTTCTGCGCCGACTGCTACGACTACGACGCGCACGTGATCTGGCAGTGGTGGGCACCCGAGCTGTGGCGCCGGTTCACCATTGCGCTTCCGCGGCTGATGGCTAAATGCCTTGGTGTCACCCAGAAGCAGGCTAGGCGGCTGGTCCGGGTTTCCTTCGCCAAAGTCGCGGAGTATCAGGTTCGTGGGGTCGTCCACTTCCACGCGATCATCCGCATCGACGGACCACCGACCTGTGACGACAGATACCCCCCACCGCTGGCGGACGTCGACTCAGACTGGCTCGCCGACCTCGTCCAACAAGCAGTCGCCACGGTCGAGTACCAAGCGCCGCCGGTCAGCCGAGCCGCGCCCGGCTACCTGCTCCGCTTCGGCAACCAGGTTGACGCGCGCCCCGTTCATCGCAGCGCCGGACGCGACGACCTCTCCGGCGCGATCCACCCCGAGACCGTCGCGGCATACATCGCGAAGTACTCCACCAAGTCCGCGACCGACCTCGACCCCGGCACCCGGCCTGCCAGGCCGCACCTTGCCCGCGTCCGGTCGACGGTCATGCAGCTTTCCGAGCTAGCCGACAACACCTACCCGCCGGGCCTCCCTGACCCGCCCAACCCATACGGGCTCCTGGGCAAGTGGGCACACATGCTCGGCTTCCGCGGCCACTTCGCGTCCAAGTCCCGGCGCTACTCCACGACCCTCGGCCGACTGCGCTCTGCCCGTCGACGCTTCGAACGCGCGAGAGCGTTCAGCCCTGACGAGATCGTTGACGTAGCAGCGCTGGACCAGGACCTCGCCGACGACGAGACCACCCTCGTGATCAACGACTGGCGGTTCGTCGGCACCGGCTGGATTACGCCTGGCGACGCCGTGCTGGCTGCAGAAGCTTCTGCCAGAGCCCGCGAATACGCGGATGCGAAGTGATCGGCTCGAAGCTGCGCAGTCACTGGAACCACAACGCTGGAGGAGACATGGCAATGAGCATGGAACGACTGATGAGCATCGATGCCGCAGCGGACGTGCTCGGCACCAGTGCGCGGTTCCCTCGACGCCTTATTGCAGAACGGCGTATCCGGTTTGTCCGAGTCGGGCGTCACGTCCGCATACCCGAGTCTGCGATCGCCGAGTACATCGAGGCACGGACAGTTCCGCCGATGGTGCCTCGCCGCGCCCGATGGGTCGCCTGATGGCGGCGAAGAAGACTCAACGCAGATTTGGCTACGTTCGCAAGATGCCGTCGGGACGGTACTCGGCGAGCTACACCGACCCCAATGGCAGGAGGCGTTTCGCACCGGACACGTTCTCGAGTAAGCCCGAGGCTGTCGACTGGCTCACCGTCCAGGAGTCGTTGCTGGTGCGTCGAAAATGGTCGGATCCCGACCGAGGCAAAGTGCCATTCGGGCCGTACGCCAGTGTGTGGATCGTCGAGCGTCCGGGACTGCGTCCGCGAACGGTCTACCTGTACCAATGGACCCTGGCCAAGCACCTGGAACCGTCCTTCGGTCGGATCTTCCTGTCTGATATCGATCCAGCGATGGTCCGTCGCTGGCGCCTGCGCCTGTTGGACGACGGCGTGTCGGTCTCGATGGCCGCCAAGGCGTATCGCCTGCTTCGGGCGATCCTCAATACCGCCGTTGACCATGACGAGCTGATCCGTCGCAACCCCTGCCGCATCGCCGGCGCCGGCAGTGAGACTCCCCACGAGCGCCCGGTGCTCACTGTGGCGGAGGTCATGGATCTAGCCGCACGAGTCCCGGACCGGTTCCGGGCAATGATCCTGGTGGCAACCTTCGGGACACTCCGCTACGGGGAGGTCAGCGGACTCCAACGTGCTGACCTCGATCTTGACGCAGGAACGGTGTTTGTGCGGCGCAGCCTTACCGAAGTTCGCGGGACTGGGCTCGTCCTCGGTCCACCGAAGTCTCGTGCGGGTCTGCGGATGGTTTCCCTTCCGGGGGTTGTGGTCGAAGAGCTGAAGCGGCATCTGCGCTTGTATGTCGACCCAGAGCCTTATGCGTTCGTCTTCACCGGGCCCAAGGGGAAGCCGATTCGGCGCGGAAACTTCAACCCACTGGTCAGGTGGACCCAAGTCGTCGCGAGCATGGGCAAGGTGGGCCTGCATTTCCACGATCTGCGCCACTCTGGCAACACCCTGGCGGCTCAGTCCGGCGCGAGCACGCGTGACCTGATGGCGCGGATGGGTCATGACAGCATGAACGCGGCAATCATCTACCAGCACGCGACCCGTCGGGCTGACCGTGCAATCGCCAACGCTCTGGACGACCAACTGCGGGCCGGGAGTCGTGACGAGAACCCGGATTTGGGGCCCGCGGGTGGGCTGGTTCCGGCGTGAGGATCGTTAGTCGATCGTTAGTCGATGAAGAATCATGGGATCAGGCGCTACTTCCAAGGGTTGGATTTCCGTCCGATTCGCCTGTGCTGCAACGTTTTTCGTGTGTGGAGCGGGTGACGGGAATCGAACCCGCACTGTCAGCTTGGGAAGCTGATGTTCTACCATTGAACTACACCCGCAGGCGCGCCGACCGTCACACAGCCGCGGCGCGCCTGCGGGTGTAGTTCAATGGTAGAACA
>Ga0209587_1001332_pt1 | contig 11736 bp, 9 predicted proteins | sample NGEPerD_2_FD_184512 | JGI IMG/M metagenome (GOLD analysis project Ga0209587, IMG submission 184512) | Arctic peat soil microbial communities from the Barrow Environmental Observatory site, Barrow, Alaska, USA - NGEE PermafrostL1-D... | ecosystem: Environmental > Terrestrial > Soil > Wetlands >... | reverse complement strand
GTTGTTTATCCACTTCAAGAAAAACCAGATTATTATGGCAGTGCTTATGTTCAACAGTTTGATGCTTGGCAGAAGGGACAACTAAATTTGGATATAGAAGTTGACCCAAAATTAGAATCAATGGAAAATCCTTATGATATTAGCGCTCGGGTATCTTCGGGGGTTAATTATTTTTGGGATCGAGCTTTTTTTGATGGGAAATATTATTCTTATTATGGGATAGCTCCCATACTTACTGTTTATTATCCGTATTATATATTTTTTGGTAGTTTACCTAGTGACTTGTTTGTTGGGACGATATTTTCGATTTTGGCGATTATTTTTATGTTTTTGCTTTTACTGGAACTTATTAAGTTGTTTAGATTGAATGTGAATTTAGTATTGCTTCTTGTTGGTCTGTTTTCTTCTATAATGATGTCTAGTGTTTATATGTTGCAGTCTAGTTCGGATCAATACTACCTACCTATTTTATCTGGAAGTTGTTTTCTTCTTATGTTTTTATTTTTTTCTTTCAAGGCTTATCTTTATCAGCACAACTTTAAAAGACTAATTTTGTTCTTTTTAGCTGGTTTAAGTTTTGTTCTTGTGGTGGCTTCACGTCCTAATATTGCTTTATTTGGTTTACTTGTCGTTCCGATATTTTTGCATATTCTATTTCGACAAGATTATTCGCTTGGTCAAAAGTTTAGCTGTGCTATTTCTTTTTTATTACCAGTGATTATTGGAGGCTTCGGTTTAGTATTGTATAATTTTATGCGATTTAGTTCGTGTTTTGAATTTGGGCTGACTTATCAACTAACCGTTGATGATGCTTCGCATAATATAATTTTATTAAGGAATTTATTTCCTTCTTTATATCATTATTTTTTTCAACAATTACAGATAACTGCCAACTTCCCATTTTTGCACCCAGCCTGGAACGATCTCGGTATATATGGACGTTATATTTATAATACGGCAACGGTAGGTGTTTTCGCTTTTCCCGCAATGTTGGTGTTATTTTTACTTCCAGTTATTTTAACTTGGCAGATTAATTTAATAAAAAAATATACTTATTTGTTTGTGGTGATTACGGCAGTCTTAGTATCTTTTTTAAGTTTTTCTTTAGCAGGAGTTCATTTGCGTTATGTTGCTGACGTTTTGCCTGTTTTGGCTATTTTGTCGACCATTCTTTTATTAGAAATAAACGAATGGTCAAGTCAAAATCCTCAAGTTAGAAAATTGATTTGGTCGGCTACTGTTTTGTTGTTTGTCGCTTCTATATTTGTCGGGGTAGCGTTGATTTTTTCTAATGAAAGAAATAATATATTAGTTCAATTTCCTCAAATTATTTTGTATTTAGAAAGGATGTTTATTTTTTGGTAATCAGCTCTTATAATTCCAGCTGTTTTACTATTATTTGTATAGTCTTTTACATCAGTGTTATACTTGCCTATAGTTTTAATGTTCTTATTTCTTTATCAAATTAATTATAATTATGAAAAAGTATCTTATCGCTTTGGTTGTAGTCTTGGTGGTCGGAGGGGGAGTGGTGGTTGCTAAGTATGGGAATTTTGGAATTACTGAAAAAGGTGATGAAAATCTTGTTGCTACTTCAACTTTGCCTATGGCGTGTATTGAGGAGGCGATGCAATGTCCTGATGGTTCTTATGTTGGTCGTTCGGGTCCGAATTGTGATTTTGAAGTGTGTCCAGTGGATAATAGTGTGAAAGCTCCCGTTATTACTTATTTGTCCTCAATCAAATCAACCCCTCTGTCTGGCAATGGTCTAATAGATTCCGGTGAACTGGTCTATGTCGTGGGTAAAAATTTGATTGGCTGTACCAGTGTGAATAACTGCGAGATTTCTGTTGTTGTAGGTGGTCAGAGTATTCCGATAACGTCTACCCAATTTTCTGTCAGTACTACTCTAACTTTCAAGGCACCCGTACTTTCTCATGGTACGTATGATTTGTATTTTCTGAATACGGCTACTGGGCAGAAGAGTAATACTGTAAAAGTTACTTATGGAGGATACATTGGGCAAGATCAAAATACTGTCTGGCAGACCTATCAAGATGTAAATCTCGGCTACTCTGTTAATTATCCTGTCGGCTACTCTATTTCTAGTCAACTTAAGACGACTTATTCAAACAGTAAGTCTTGGTATCAGATTAGAGTTACAGATCCCACAAGTAAAATGATTTTTTTGGCGGAGGTTAATCCAGATGGGTATGGACCGATTTTTGCTGATAAATCATGGACAGTTGCAAAGGATTCTAACAACAAAATTAGTGTCGTAAAAGAAGAGATTCTACCAAGAAATACTAATAGTGATGATGGACAGACTGTTATTATGGTTAATTCTGTAGATAATTATGATTGGACGATATTTTATCCCGATAATCAACCTGAATTTGAAGATATTGCTAGAGATATGATTAAATCATTTGTTCTACCTTTACCGATAAGCTATACCTCATGCGTTGAGGAGGGTGGAAGTTTGGGTGCTGTAATCCCCAGTAATAAATTAGAATGTTGCAGTGGCCTCATTCCATTAGTTGGACCCAATGTTGTCGGTTCAAGAGGAACTTGTGTAAAAGAAACCTCTCATGCTCAATAAAATAAAAAGTTAAGTTTTCTTAAAGTTCTTTTACGGCTTCGACCAGCACACTCGGTTCGCCATTTCTTAATGATAGATTGCCCTTAATAGCGATGCATTGGTCGGGGATAATTAGAGTTCTGAATTTGGCAAAAGTTTTGGGGAAGAAAACAGTTTCTAGAGTATCGCCAAAATCGGAAACTTTAACGAAAGCCATTTTGTCACCTTTTTTGGTGAGTATTTCGCGAACCTCCTCAATAATACAACCAAAGACTGCCAAGTTTCCTTCTTTTAGTTGTTTGATTTTTTTGATATCCATTTCGGCTTTATCAAATTTATCTTTGTAGGCTTCAAGTGGATGTCCTGAAACATAAAGTCCCAGTAATTCTTTTTCCCAAGTTAATTTTTCTTTGTCAGTAATTGGCTCGGATTTTTTTAAGGCTAATTTGGGAACAGTGGAGGTGTCGGGCAATAAACCAAAAATAGAAATTTGGTCTTTGTTGGCCTCACGACCTTCTTTGTTGTAAGCCAAAGCTTCTTCCATATTAGCTAACATTGTCCCTCGCTCTTCGCCCAAACTATCTAAAGCTCCAGCTTTGATTAATGACTCTAGAGATTTTTTATTCATATTTTTATGCTTCACTCTTTCTAGAAAATCAGTAAAGGATTTGTAGTGACCTTTAGTTTTTCGTTCATCAACAATAGCATCAGAGATTTCTACTCCAAGATTTTTAATAGTGTACAATCCAAAACGAATAGTATCGTGGTCACGTTTTAGACGAAGAGCTAGTTCGGCTGCTTGGGGAGTAAGTTTTGAAACATCTCCGGTTCCAGTCTTAATACAAGTAAAGTTACCAAAACTTTCATTGATGTCCGGTGAGAGGACAGGAATTTTCATTTTTTTACATTCACCAATTACTTCTGCAATAGTTTCGACATTTCCAGATTCGGCTGATAAAACCGCCGTCATATATTCTGATGGGTAGTTGGCTTTCATATATGAAGTTTGATAGGCGACTCGGCCATAGGAAGCGGCGTGAGCTTTGTTGAAGCCATAAGCGGCAAACGGTTCTATTAGAGACCATAGTTTCTTGGCTTTTTTTTCAGTCAGTCCATTTTTGACAAAACCTTCAAGAAGTTTGCCTTTTTGGGCTTCCATTACGGCTGGAATTTTTTTACCCATCGCCTTACGAAGTTTATCGGCTTCCAACCAAGAATAGCCAGCTAGTTTGATGGCAATCATCATAACATCATCTTGATAGGTGATTACTCCAAATGATTGATCTAAAATAGTTTTCATTCGGGGGTCTAAATATTTAACCAAGGATGGGTCGTGTTTTCTTTTAATATAGTCTGGAATGGACTCCATTGGCCCAGGACGATAAAGAGCAACCATGGCGTTGATATCAAAAATAGTTGTTGGTCTTAATTCTTTTAACCACTTAGTCATCCCCGAACCGTTTAATTGGAATAAGCCAATAGTGATACCTTTAGCCAACATTTCGTAAGTTTTTGGATCATCTAGTGGTATTTTTTGAATATCAATAATCTGTCCGTTTGTTTTGCGAACAATTTTTACCGCGTCTTCTAATATTGATAAGTTACGAATTCCTAGAAAATCATATTTCAATAAACCCACATCTTCTACCGCGTGCATTTCATATTGAGTAATTACTTTTCCACCCTTAGGGTCGTATTGAACAGGAGTAAAATCAGTTAGAGGTGTCGGGGAGATTACTGTACCAGCCGCGTGAACAGAAATATGTCGAGCACAACCTTCAATTTTTTTAGCTAAGTCTATAATTTCTTTGACGGTCGCATCACTTTTATATAGGTCAGCTAGTTCTGGTTCTTGTTCGATAGCTTTATCAATAGTCATTGGAAAACCCTGGGAACCCATTGGAATTAGTTTAGAGATTTGATCACCAATAGAATAAGGATGACCAAGGGCTCGAGCGACATCACGAACAGCTCCGCGAGCCATCATTGAACCAAAAGTTCCGATTTGAGCAACGTGATCTAGTCCGTATTTTTGACGAGTGTAGTCCAAAACCTCATCGCGTCGTTTATCCGCAAAGTCCATATCAATATCTGGTGGGGAAGGACGTTCAGGATTTAAGAAACGCTCAAAAGGTAGTTTGTAGAAAAGAGGGTCTACATCAGTAATTTTGATCAAGAAAGAGACAAATGAACCAGCGGCTGAACCTCGAGTGTTGGTAAAGATTCCATTCTTTTTAGCAAACCCAATGAGGTCAGCTACCACTAAAAAATAGACGTCATAACCTTTTTTAATAATAATATCTAATTCGTATTTTATTCGTTCAACAGCCTCTTCTTTTTTTTCTGGGTTTTCTTTAAGGTATTCTTTAAGTCCCTCTTCTGTTTCTCGGCGTAAAGTTTCTTCGTAAGATTCGCCATTTTCTTTTGGAAAGTTTGGAAAAGTCCATTTGCCTAATTCCAATTCGACATTACACATTTCAGCAATCTTGAGGGTGTTGGTCACAGACTCGGGGGCGTCTTTGTATATCTCCTTGGCTTCGGCTGGACTAATAAAAGAAAAGTCATCCGCCGAATTGGCTAAACGAGCAGCATCTTCTACGTCCGTTTGTGATTGAATAGCAATTAGAGTTTGGTGAGCTCGATTGTCGTCTTTGTTTATGTAGTGAGAATCATAAGTTGCCACAAGGGGGATATCTAATTCTTTTGCTAGTTTGATTAGTTCTGCTTTAATTTCAAGTTGTCTTTCTAGTTTTGGATGGTGCATTATTTCAATGTAATAATTTCCCTCACCAAATAGTTTTTTGTATTTAAGAGCTAGAGCTTTGGCTTCGTCATAATTTTTAGCCCATAAAAGTCTGGATAATTCTCCACCCAAACAACCCGATAAACAAATAATCCCTTCGTGGTGTTCAGTGAGTAAATCCCAGTCCATTCGAGGTTTGTAGTAGTAACCTTCTAAGTTGGCCTTGGTGACCATCTTTAATAAATTTTTATAGCCCTGATTATTTTTAGCAAGCATGGTGAGATGATAGCGTTTGGCATCTACTCGGGGTTCTTTATCAAAACGAGTCCGAGTGGCCATATAAGCTTCTACTCCTAAAATTGGCTTGATACCTGCTTCGGTACATTTTTTATAAAATTCAATAATCCCATACATGGTGCCATGATCAGTCAGGGCAATGGCTGGCATACCAAATTCTTGAGCTTTTTTGATTAAGTCTTTTACTTTAGATAACCCATCTAGTAGGGAATAGTGACTATGGGTGTGAAGGTGAACAAATGACATAGATAATTAAAATAAAATTAAGAATTATTCGGAATTTTAGGATCAGTCAAAGATTAATACTTGAATTATAGCAAAAAAATTATCAATTTGCTTGGGCTGTACATTGTATTTAGTATGTGATTTAATTAGTAATAGAAACTCTACTGTAAGGGTAGATGACAAATTTAGTCATTGGGGGCAATCCTCAAGAAGGAGTAAGGAAATGGATCTGGACTTTGAAATTAATGCACGCCAACAGGGGTTGTGTTCTTTTGTTCAAGTGATCAATGGGGTTTTTGGAGAATTATTCAAGGACACCTGGATCACAATTGAAAAAGGTTTTACCATTCATTTGGAAGAGGAAAAAAATCAAGATGAGGTTTTAGTGGGGTATTCTGGGTTTATTTATCCGGCTAACTGGGAGAAAGATTGCCATATATTTTTTCGGTCAAATTGTGATATGGACTGTTATTTTGATGTTTTTATCCATTTCCCAAAAATTGACCAGTGGCTTTCTCAAATTAAATTCAAGGCATTTTGCTTTGGAAATCAGGCTGTTTTTCATTTTCCATCTCTCCTGTATTATTCTGGTTGTTCTTTGGAGAATTTAAAATGTCTTTGTGGCACTTCATGGAGATTCGGTGTATCCAAAAGTAGTTAAGATAACTTTGGTTTGGTCTTTTGCCACGGAATGGGTTTTAATAATCCTTCCGTGGCTTTTTTGTTTACAATTTTTTCGTTTACCGTCTATAATTACAGTAGGTGGTTAGAAAATATAAATATGGCAATTAAATATATAATTGGAATAGATGAAGTTGGTCGCGGGCCATTAGCTGGTCCGGTGGCTATTGGGATGATGGTGATTGAAATTGAAAAATACCAAGACTTATTAAAACAAGAAATTTTCCAACCAGGAAAAGATTCAAAAAAATTGACTCCCAAAAAACGGGCGGAGTATTTTTTTAAAATAAATGAATTAAAAGAACAACAAGTTTTAAATTATGGAGTATTTTTTGAATCAAATAATATAATTGATAAATTTGGTATTGTCGGTGCTATCAATATGGCAATCAAAAAGGGTTTGCTTAGTTTGGGTGATGAGCCAGAAAAAGTCCAAATTCTTTTAGATGGTTGGCTGAAAGCGCCGGCGGAATATTTGAATCAAAAAAGTATTATTAAGGGTGATGAATCTGAATTGGTGATTTCTTTAGCTTCAATTGTGGCTAAGGTAATTCGTGATAATAAAATGGAGGCTTTGGCGGAAGATTTTGTTAATTATGATTTAAAAAATAATAAAGGCTATGGTACAGCTAAACATATTGCTGGCTTAAGACTTTATGGTCCCTGTAAATTACATCGCCGGTCTTTTATTAAAAATTTTATAAATAAAAAGTCTTAAAAACTACCAAATAACCGTTTTAATGAATGGCTCAATGGATTGAGCCATTCATTTATGGCTAATATTATGGGTTATTGGAGTGTGAATCAGCAGATTCATGTCTTGGGCTGAATCAGCAGATTTATGTCTTGGAATAGATCAGTGGGGATTAGACACAAAATCTGTTTCATTTTTTGTTTTGCTATTTTTTCTCTTAATTCCGTTAACTCTGACGACCGTCAGAGTTAACGGAATTTTGTCATTAGCTTTTTTGAAAAATAACGTCAGAATGAGTGCATCCTCTCCCTTAATATTTGTGTCATTGCGAGGTGTACTCGCCGTGGCAATCTAGAATTTAGCTACAAGATGGAGATTGCCCGCCCGGATGAATCTCCGTTCGGACGGGCTTCGCTTCGCTCGTAATGACAGCCAAAGAATAGAGGCTAAGGTGAGGAAAAGTGTTATTGGTGTGTGTATAACTCAAAAACTTGATTATTTGGGAAGATTAAGTATAATAGTTTTATTATGGTAGTACGAATGAGACATACAAGAGCAACGACTGGCGATCGCCGGTCTCATCATGCCCTGAAAGGACCGCGCCTTTCTAAGTGTGCCAAATGTTCAGCTGAGCATTTGCGTCATCACGCTTGTTTAAATTGTGGCACATACAGAAATAAAGAAGTGATTGATGTATTAGCTAAAATTAACAAGAAGGAGAAAAAGGCTAAAGCACAAGAAAAATAAAGGGTCTTAGAGAAATTATTTGGTTTGTAATTTGATAAACGAAACATATGGCTAATCGACATTTGTCTAGAAGTCTCGCAATGCAATCTCTTTTTGAATGGGATTTCAATGATTGTAAAGAGATAGATATGAATGAGCTCATAAACCAGAACGTGGGTGAGTATGCCCCCGGCTTGGAGGATGTTTTGTTTGTTAAAACTTTAGTTACTGGAGTAATCAAGCAAAAAGATAAATTAGATAATGTTATCGAAAAAGCTGCTCCAGACTGGCCAATTAATCAAATTGCTAATGTTGATAGAAACATCTTACGGATGGGTCTTTTTGAGCTTTTATTTGCAGATAAAGAAGATGTCCCAGCTAGAGTGGCTATAAATGAAGCGATTGAATTGGCTAAAACTTTTGGGGGCGAAAATTCCGGACGGTTTGTCAATGGTGTTTTGGGGGCAGTTTATAAAGAAATGGGAGAGCCTGGTAAAAATGATATTGCCACTAAAAAAATCAAAATTAAGGATATCCCTTACGAAGAAATGCCAATCGATAAATTATGTGGGGCGGTTGTTTATGCCAAAATAGATGGACAAATATCTTTAGCCTTGGTTCATGATGTTTTTGGTTATTGGACATTGTCTAAGGGTCATATTGGGACTAATGAAGAGGGTAATTGTGGAGTAAAGAGGGAGGTAAAAGAAGAAATTGGTTTAAAGATTGAAACTAAAGAAGAAATTGGTTTTAATGAATATGTTGCTTCAAGTCCCGAACGTGGTAAATTGCGTAAACAGGTCACTTATTTTTTAGCCGAAGCTCTAAATCCCGAAGATCTTGCTTTGATTAAAAAGAGTGGTTTGGATGATGTAAAATGGTTTTCCCTTCAAGATATTCCTGAACTAAAAATATATGATGACATTTTGCCTATTATTACTAAGGCTATAAAAATTATCTCAGGGTTATAAAATAAAATTGCAGAAAAATGGAACTCTCTAAATTTGAAACAAAAATTGGTATAAATTTTAAAGATAAAAATTTGCTCAAGCAAGCTTTTTTGCATCGTTCATATTTAAACGAACATAAAGATCTTAAAATAAATCATAATGAAAGATTGGAATTTTTAGGTGATGCGGTAGTGGAAATAGTGGTGACAGATTTTTTATATCATAAATTTTTAAATACCCCAGAAGGAGAATTGACCGCTTATCGAGCCGCTTTGGTCAATGCCAATACAATGTCAGAGGTAGCTAGTACTCTTGAGATGAATGATTTTTTGTTTTTGTCAAAAGGTGAATCAAAAGATAAAGGCAGAGCCAGACAGATCATTTTAGCTAATACTTTTGAGGCTTTAGTGGGGGCAATTTATTTAGATCAAGGATATGAAGTTTCCAAAAAATTTATTGTAGATAATCTTTTGCCGATTATTGATCAGATTGTTTCGGAAAAATTATGGCAAGATGCAAAAAGTCTTTTTCAAGAAAAAGCTCAAGAGACATTTAGTGTCACTCCAAATTATAAAATATTAAGTGAGTCTGGTCCCGATCATAATAAATATTTCACAGTGGGTTTGTTTTTAGATGAAGAACAAATTGCTACTGGAGTAGGTCATTCTAAACAAGAAGCTGAGCAAGAAGCGGCCAAAAAAGGTTTAGAGGTTAAAAATTGGAATAATTAAAAATAATACAAACTTAGATTGCCCGCCCGGATGAATCTCCGTTCGGACGGGCTTCGTATTTATCTGAATCAGAATTTGCACATTCTGATGCAATTTTTATACTCAAAAAAGAGTGATGATAAAAAAAGCAGGTACGATAATTGTTTTCCCATTTCTGTATTGTATTGTGTCACCCCGTTGTAGAACGGGGTCCAGAGTTGGGTAACTGAATTCTGGATAGAGTCCAGTTTTGTCTTTTGTTATTTAAATCTGGATACCGGCCGTCGCCGGTATGACACAAGTATAGAGAGAATTTGCTAATTAGCGTCCAAGACGTAAACCTGCTGGTTCTGATGCAATTTTTACGTTTAAAAAAGAGCCAATGACAACTAAAGGATAGAATTTAGTAACTACTTTAAATACTTGTTTTTTTATTTAGTTTTGTTAGAATATATTTATTACCCGAACAGTTAGCTGGCTAAGCTGTTGGAAGCCAATCAATCGGTCGGGTTGCCAGAATCATCAGTCTCAGGGTTAGCCGGGTAGAGGTAGTGTATAGACTCCTTTATCAAGAGCGTTCTGTTTAACAGCCAAGAAGCGTTTGTCTTTAGACAAAACCTTGACTTTGATTGCCACTTTTTAGCCGTCTTGTGGGGTGGCAAGAGTATACACACGGATGATTGTTTCAAGCCTTGGGTCGAACGCTACGACCCAAGGCTTATTTTTTTATTGGAGTGCGATGTTTATCCTATTCCTAATTTCTAATTTTTAATCTATAATTGATGTGTAATGCTTAAACGTCTTGAATTAACTGGCTTCAAATCTTTTGCGCGAAAGACGACGCTCCTTTTTGATACCCCTATTACTTCGATAGTTGGTCCAAATGGCTCCGGTAAGTCCAATATCGCTGAGGCTTTTCGGTGGGGTTTAGGAGAACAGTCGCTTAAATCATTGAGAGGAAAACGAGGAGAGGATTTGATTTTTAGTGGGCTTGGTTCCGCTGGTAGATTAAATCGGGCTTCGGTCTCTATTGTTTTTGATAATTCTCAAAAGAAGTTTCCGGTTGATTACGATGAGGTAATTATTACTCGTGAAGTTTTTCGTGATGGTTCCAATGAATATTTATTGAATGGCACAAAAGTTAGACTAAAAGATATTTATGAATTATTGTCGGTAGTTTCACTTGGTTCCACTGGCCATCATATTATTAACCAAGGGGAAGCTGATCGGATTTTAAATGCCAATATTTATGAACGGCGATCAATGATAGAAGAAGCTTTGGGCTTGCGGTTGTTTCAGTGGAAAATTGAAGAAAGTGAAAAAAAATTAACTAAAACTGAAGAAAATATAAAACAAGTAGAATCGTTGCGTCGAGAGATTGCTCCTCATTTGAAGTTTCTAAAAAAGCAGGTGGAAAAAATAGAGAAAGCTGATGAGATGAGGAAAGATTTGAAAGTTTTGTATTTAGAATATTTAAAGAAAGAAGAATTATATTTACAAGAGTTTCGAGCGAAAATTAAAAACGAGAAAGATGCTCCTCAGGCTGAACTTTTGGCTCTGGAGAAAAAACTACAAGAAGCCGAGCAAGCTTTGGTCAATGTGGTTTCACCAGATCAAACAAAAGAACTGGTTGAGCTAGAGAATAAATTGCGTGAAAATAGGGCTAAAAAAGATGATTTAGGGCGTAGTTTGGGTCGTCTGGAAGGAATGATTGAGATTAAGAGTGAAAAGTTGGTTAGCTCAGATGAAGTTACTGATCAAATAATTGATTATCCACAAGTGGAAAAATTGATTGATAGAGTAAATTCTTTTTTGTTAGAGGTTGAAACTGGTCAAAATTTGTCGGAGGTTAAAACTGTTGTTACTAAAATCAAAAATTTACTGGAAGATTTTCGTGGTGAACATCATACTCCCGTTGATTTGCAATTAGAAAGTATTGAAGTGGAGGTAAATAATTTACTGGCTGAGCAACAAAAAATTCAAGCCGAAATCACCAGATTAAATGAGGAAGAAAATAATTTACAAGCGACCTTGGTTACTTCTCGTGATTTGATTGAAAAAGCAAAGGATGAAACTCGAGGGGCCGAACGGGAAGTGTTTGAGTTACGTAGTCGACGCAGTGAATTGCG
>Ga0209587_1001331_pt1 | contig 11741 bp, 9 predicted proteins | sample NGEPerD_2_FD_184512 | JGI IMG/M metagenome (GOLD analysis project Ga0209587, IMG submission 184512) | Arctic peat soil microbial communities from the Barrow Environmental Observatory site, Barrow, Alaska, USA - NGEE PermafrostL1-D... | ecosystem: Environmental > Terrestrial > Soil > Wetlands >... | reverse complement strand
CGCTCCGCAGGTCCCGGCCTGAACAGCGAAGACAGTAGGTCGTCATCTCGGCCCGACGCTCGTCGTGGACCTTGACGGGTGATCCGAGGGTGAACTATCCCTTACGTCTGGGTACACGGCCCAGGACGGGTCGTTGGCGAGGGGGAATCCGATGCATGGTCGTCTCGTCCGGCGCTGGATCGTCGGCACGATCGCGCTCGTCACACTGGCAGCGGCCTGTTCGCTGCCCTCGACCACACCGGGGACGGCCGGCTTCCCCAATGGGGTTGCCGCCGGCGACGTCACCGCCGACGGCGCGATCCTGTGGACCCGTACGTCGGGAGCCGCGTCGGTCGATCTCGCGGTCTACGACAGCGTCCTGCACGCGTCGCTCCCCCTGCTGGTCGCGGGCACGACGCCGGTCTTCACCGCATCGTCGGCCACGTTGGCCGCCGACGACTTCACCACGAAGATCCCCGTCACCGGGCTCCTGTCCAACCACATCTACTTCTACCGGTTCACCAACGGCGCCGAGAAGAGCCAAGAGGGACGGTTCGTCACCGCGCCCGGGCCGGCCGAGGCGGCGTCGTTCAGGTTCGTCGTCGCGGCTGACGCCGACGGCTTCCCCGTCGGCGGCCCGCCCGCGTTCAACAACTTCGAGGTCCTGAACGCCGCACGCGGTGAGCAACCCGCGTTCTTCGCGTTCCTCGGTGACACGATCTACTCCGATTCGTCCAACGCGCCCGGGCCCATCACGACCGTCGACCAATACCGCGACGCCCACGAGCAGAATCGCTCGTTCACGAACCTGCGCGACCTCATGAGCGCGACCGGCACCTACGCACAGGCCGACGACCACGAGGTCTACAACGACTACGACGGCGAGACCGTCGACCCGGCCCGGTACGCGGCCGGGTGGGAGGCCTTCCACGACTGGATGCCGACCGACACCGCGAATGCCCTGGTCGACGCGACCTGCGCCGGCGGCCCCCGGTACTTCACCCAGAAGTGGGGCACCCAGGCCGAGATCTTCCAGCTCGACGAGCGGTCGTGCCGCAGTGACCAGGACCCGGTGAAGACCGCGTGCACCACCGGCGTCGACCTCGACCTCGCGCCCACCGCGCCGTCGGCGCTGCGGCTCGCAGCCGGTCTGACGGCGTCGCCGCCGGCCGGGTGCATCACCGCCCTGGACGACCCGCTCCGCACGTTCCTCGGCCCGGTGCAGAAAGCCGCCTTCCTCGCCGATCTCTCCGCGTCGACCGCGAAGTGGAAGATCATCCTGAGCGAGGACGCGATCCAGCAGTTCTACGCCCTGCCGTACGACCGCTGGGAGGGCTACGGGGCCGAGCGTTCCGAGGTCCTGAACCACATCCGCGACAACAGCATCGACAACGTCGTGTTCCTCACGACCGACCTGCATGCCAACATCTACAACGACGTGTTCATCGACACCACCACCGATCCCACGCCCATCGCCTACGAGGCGATCAGCGGGCCGATCGCGACGAACACGTTCAAGCAGGAGATCATCAACGCGGTCGGTGCGGAGTACGTGGCGCCGCTCCAGGCGGTGCTCGCGGTGCAGGGCGTCGACTGCCAGTCCCTCGACGTCTACTCCTACCAGGTGGTCTCGGTGGACGCGGGCGCCGGCACGCTCACGCTCACCTCGAAGGACAGGTTCGGCAACGTGGTCGGCAACGATCTGGACCCGTCGGTCAAGTGCAAGAAGGTCCTGGGCCCGTAGCCCGGCCCGCAACCCGACGCGATCGGGCGCCGTTGCCGGTGGGTGGTGGCGTCCGTTCGACCGCTCTCAGCCCGAGATGCCGAGGCGTTTGGCGATGACCTCGTTCATGATCTCGTCGGTGCCGGCGCCGATGCGCTGAAGGCGGGCGTCGCGCCACGCTCGGCTCACCGGTGCCTCGGCCATGTACCCGAACCCGCCGTGCACCTGGAGGCAGGCATCGGTCAGCCGGTTCTGCATCTGGGCGACGTATTTCTTCGCCATGGAGATCTGCGCCACCGGGTAGTCACCCTGTTGGATGAGCCACACCGTGTTGTAGAGCAACGCCCGGGCCGCTTCGAGCTCGGTGGCGGCATCGGCGAGCTTGTGGGCGATGACCTGGTGGCCGCCGAGCGGTCGGTCGAAGGTCCGGCGCTCGCGCGCGTAGGCGATCGTCTCGGTGAGCGTCACCTCGGCTTGGCCGATGCCCGCGGCCGCGCCGGAGAGCCGTTCGTATTGGAGCTGCCACATGAGCTGCGCGAAGCCCTCGCCGGGCTCACCGCCGATGAGGTTGGCGTGCGGCACCACCACGTCCACGAGCGAGAGCTCGACGGTGTCGCTGGCGCGCATGCCGAGCTTGGCCAGGCTCCGCGACACGCTCACGCCGGCCAGGTCGGTCTCCACGATGAACAGCGACACGCCGCGATGGCGCGAGCCGGGATCGGTCTGTACGACGAGGGTGAGGAAATCGGCCCGCTCACCGTTGGTGATGTAGAGCTTGGTGCCGTTGATGGTCCAGGTGTCTCCATCGCGCACGCCGCGGGTCGAGATTCCGGCGACATCGGAGCCCGCGTCCGGCTCGGTGATCGCGATCGCGCCGATCTTCTCGCCCCGGATGGCCGGGGCCAGGTAGCGCTCGCGCAGCTCGTCCGAACCGAAGTGCGACAGGGCGGGCGTGCACATGTGCGACTGCACGCCCACCGCCATCGGGATCGCGCCGCAGCCGCAGCGCCCCAGCTCCTCCATGAACACGAGGCCGGCGGCCAGATCGCCCCCGGAGCCGCCCCACCGCTCCTCGTAGTGCAGGCCCAAGAACCCCAGCTCGCCGCAGCGCCGGAACACCTCGTCGGGAAAGAAGCCGGCCTCCTCCCACTCGTCGACGTGCGGTCGGAGCTCCTTGTCGACGAACCGGCGGACAGACGCTCGCAGCTCGTCGTGTTCGGGGGTGAAGATCGGGTGGCGCGTCGCGGTCATCGCGGCACGGTATCGCCTTCCCGGCGGTGCGCCCAGGGCCGGACCTCGTCCCGAAACCAGGTCCGGTCGGCCAGCCCGTAGAATCGGGATCGTGAGTGAATCCATCGTCCGGCGCCGCCTCGTTGACGCGAGTGAACGGCTGAAGAAGCTGCGGGCCGAGCTCGCGGTCACCGATGAGCAGCTCGCGTTCTTGGAGGAGTCAGCCGAAGAGTCGCGCTTGCGGGCGCTCGTCTCGGAGACTCCGCTCGCCGACGTCGAGGCCCGCGAAGCTCGCCGCCACGCGGACGCGCACGCCCGCCAGCGAGACGCGCTCCGCAAGGCGATCGACGTGCTCGTCGGCGAACAAGACGGCCTGCTCGATCGCATGGCGCCGGCCGGCCCGCCCGCAAACCGTTCGTCCCGACCTCTCTGATCCGGAGCTGCTGTGTCCAAGGCCCGAGTGGTGATCGCCGAAGACGAGGCCATCATCCGTCTCGATCTCAAAGAGCTCCTCGAAGAGGAGGGCTACGAGGTCGTCGGCGAGACCGGCCGCGGTGACGAAGCCATCGAGCTCGTGCGCGACCTCCGTCCCGACATCGCGTTGTTGGACATCAAGATGCCCGGCCTCGACGGGCTCCAGGCCACCCGCCACATCGCCAAGGAGCGGCTCGCGGCCGTCCTCATCCTTACTGCGTTCTCCCAACGTGACCTCGTCGAACAGGCCCGCGACGCCGGAGCGATCGGCTACATCGTCAAGCCGTTCCAAAAGAGCGATCTCATCCCCGCCATCGAGGTCGCGCTGGCCCGCCACCGGGAGATCACCGACCTCGAACGGAACGTCGGCGACCTTTCCCGGCGTCTCGAAGGTCGCAAGATCACCGACCGCGCCAAGGACATCTTGCGGGATCGCCACGGCATGGACGGCGACGCCGCGTGGCGGTTCCTCCAGGCTCAGGCGATGAACCGCCGCATCAAGATCCACGAAGCCGCCCAGCTCGTGGTGGACGGCGCGCTCGCTCCCTAGGCATCCCATTGGGCCCGCCGGCCTCGACCCGGCCGGCGGGGCCACGGGTCGTGCCGCGGGCCGATCGGTACTGTGGCGGCGTGAAGCTCCTCCTGCTCGACGGCCACTCGCTCGCGTACCGCGCGTTCTACGCGTTGCCCACTGATCTGGCGACGTCGTCGGGCACCGTGACGAACGCGGTGTACGGGTTCACCGCCATGCTCGTGAAGGTGATGGGCGACGAGCGCCCGGATCACGTCGCGGTCGCGTTCGACACTCCCGCGCCGACGTTTCGCAACGACATGGACCCGGAGTACAAGGCGACGCGAAAAGAGACCCCGGACCTGTTCCGCTCGCAGCTCCCCTTGATTCGCGAGGTGCTCGAGACGCTGGGTATCCCGATGGTCGAGCTGGAGGGTGTCGAAGCCGACGACGTGATCGGCACACTCGCGACCCGCGCCGCCGACCAGGGGATCGACACGATCATCGTCACCGGCGATCGTGACTCGTACCAGCTCGTGCGCGACCCGCACCTGAGGGTGCTCTACAACAAGCGCGGCGTGTCCGACTACGCGCTCTACGATGAGGCGGGGATCTTCGAACGCACCGGGGTCACCCCCGCGCAGTACACCGATTACGCGGCGATGCGCGGTGACCCCAGCGACAACTTGCCCGGCGTGCCGGGCATCGGCGAGAAGACCGCGGCCAAGCTCATCTCGGCGCACGGAGACCTCGAAGGCATCTTCGAACACGTCGAGGAGCTGCCGCCGAAGCAACGCCAGAACCTCACCGAGGCGCGCGAGCGGGTGTTCAAGAACCGGGACATGATGCGACTTCGGCTCGACTGCGACGTCGATCTCGACCCGGCCGCGCTCGAGCGTCAACCCTTCGACCGTGGGGCCGTGCGCGCGCTGTTCGACCAGCTCGAGTTCCGCACCCTCTACCCGCGGCTCATCGAGGCGCTCGGTGTCGAAGCCACCGCCGAGGACGACGCGGTGGGGACCATCGTGGACGTCGCCGTCGCCCATGTTCGTACCCCGCCGGCGGCAGCACAGTGCTTCGACGCGCTGCGTGGCGCCGGCGGGCGCTACGCGCTGGAGGCGCGCTGGGCCGGTACCCCGGGCCGCTCCGAGTTGTTGGGCCTCGGGGTCGCGACGACCGACGGCGATCCCGGCTACGTCGACGGTGGCGTGCTCGCCGACGCCACGGTCCGCTCGTCGCTGGGTCGCCTCCTGGGTGCCGACGGGCCACCGCTCGTGGTGCATCGGGCCAAGGAGCTCACCCACGGGCTCGCGCCCGTCGGGCTCGATTCGCTCGACCTCGACACCGCGGTGATGGCCTACCTGTTGGAGCCGGGCGAGGGGAAGTACGTCCTCGACGACCTCGTCGGTCGCCATCTCGGGTTGGAGGTTCGATCACCCGACGTCGCCGAGGGCACCCTCGACCTTGACGGTGACGCGTCGATCGAGGAGACCGGCCGGCGCGCCCACGCCGTGCTCGCGCTGGGTGCGTTCCTCGAAGAAGCCCTCGCGGCGCGCGACCTGACGGAGCTGTACGAGCGGATCGAACGCCCACTGGTTGCGGTGCTCGCCGAGATGGAGGCCGCGGGCATCGCCATGGATCGCGAGTTCCTCGAGGAGATGCGCGCCGATCTCGCCCAGCAGTGCGACGCGCTCATCGTCCGGATCCACGCCGCGGCCGGCGAGGAGTTCAACGTGAACTCGACGCCGCAGCTCCGGCGGATCCTCTTCGAGAAGCTCGGCCTGACGCCGGTGAAGCGGACGAAGACGGGACCGTCGACCGACGCGGATTCGCTGCAGAAGCTCGCGGGGGAGCACCCGATCATCGAGGACCTCCTCCGCTACCGGGAGGTCCAGAAGCTCCGCAGCACCTACGCGGACGCGCTGCCCCCGCTGATTGCTCCCGACGGGCGGATCCACGCCACGTTCAACCAGATCGCCACGACCACCGGGCGGATCTCGAGCGAGTCACCCAACCTGCAGAACGTGCCGGTCCGCACGGCCGAGGGCCGCGAGATGCGCCGGGCCTTCGTCGCGGCCGACGGCTGCGGCCTCCTCACCGCCGACTATTCACAGATCGAGTTGCGAGTGCTTGCTCACCTCGCCAAGGACCCGGGCCTCATCGACGCGTTCGCCCGGGGCGCCGACGTCCACACCACCACCGCCGCCGGCGTGTTCGGTGTCGACGAAGCCGATGTCGACGAGTTCCAACGGCGCTTCGCCAAGGTCGTCAACTACGGGCTGGCCTACGGCATGGAGGCCTACGGTCTCAGCCAGCGGCTCGACATCCCGACCGACCAGGCCCGCGAGATTCTCGACCGCTACTTCGAGTCGTTCCCGGCGGTCCATGACTTCATGGAACGCACCATCGCCGAGGCACGCGACCGTGGTTACACCACCACGCTGTTCGGACGGCGTCGCCAGATCGCCGAGCTCGCGTCGGACAACTTCCGGATCCGTCAGATGGGCGAGCGCATGGCCCAGAACGCGCCGGTCCAGGGCGGCGCGGCCGACATCTTCAAGCTGGCGATGATCGACGTCGACGCGGCGCTGCGCCGAGCCGAGCTCGCCAGCCGGATGATCCTCACGGTGCACGACGAGCTCGTCTTCGAGGTTCCGCTGGATGAACGCGACGAGATGGAACCCCTCGTGCGGTCGGCCATGGAGTCGGTGACCGAGCTGACCGTCCCGCTCACTGTCGACGTCGGCTTCGGGCCCAACTGGGCCGAAGCCAAGTGAGCGACGGGCCCGCACCGGGTTGGTTCAATGAAGTCGCGGCGTTCCTCGGGCCTGCGTATCTGCGGAACGCGTTCACGCTGGGAACGGACCAAGAGGTCGAGTTCCTCGTCGACGCGCTGGACCTCGTCGCCGGTTCGACGGTGCTCGACGTCGGCTGCGGTCCGGGCCGCCACTCCCTTGCGCTCGCCCGGCGAGGCTGTGCGGTCACCGGGTTCGATCTGTCGCCGGACTTCGTCGCGCTGGCCCGCGCCGCCGCGGAGGCGTCCCAGCTCGACGCGCGGTTCTCGGTCGGAGACGTACGCGACCTCGACGCGGCGGTGATCGGTCGGTTCGACGCCGTCATCTGTCTGTGCCAGGGCGGCTTCGGTCTGCTCGGCGGTGACGATGCGGACGTCCTCGACCGAATTGGGGCCACCGTCAGACCCGGCGGGCGGCTGGCGCTCACCGCCTTCTCCTCCTACTTCGCGGTTCGGTTCCTCGAGGCGAACGAGCATTTCGACCCGGCAACCGGTGTGCTCCACGAGCGAGCGACCGTCCGCAACGAGGACGGCGTCGAGCGCGAGCACGACCTGTGGACCACCTGCTTCACCGCTCGTGAGTTGGCGCTCGAGCTCGGATCGTGTGGCCTGGTGGTCGACGGCGTGTACGGCGTGTCGCCGGGTGAGTACCGGCGTCGGCCGCCGGACTTGGCCGCGCCCGAGCTGCTGGCTCTCGCACATTCGCCTGCGGGCCGCTAGCCTTGGTCACGGCGCTCCGGCGAGAGCGCCGCCTTCGCGCGTTTGTCAGCCTTGGCTCGATGCCGGTCCGTTCGGGGCGGACCTCGTCGAGTGCCGATTCCCAGCCGTCCATCCCCGACGTCACATTGTCTGTAGGAGCCATGTTGTCCGAGCAAGAGACCCAGGAGCCGGCGGCAACCGCCGACGCCTCCGACCCCGGCCCCGCGCCGGAAGAGACGCCCGCAGCGGATGCAGGCGACGCGGAGAGTGTGGACGCGCCGACATCGGAGGCGACCACTGAGGACGTGACCGCTGAGGACGTGACCGCTGAGGACGTGACCGCTGCCGCGGAGACCGGTGAGGACGAGACCGGTGAGGACGCGACCGCTGCCGCGGAGACCGGCGAGGACGTGACCGCTGAGGACGTGACCGCTGCCGCGGAGACCGGCGAGGACGAGACCGGTGAGGACGCGACCGGTGAGGACGCGATGGACGGGTTGGTCGTGTTCGACGACCTCGGTGACATGTCGTTGTCCGATGCCATCGACGCAACGATCGTCGAGTTCGAAGAAGGTGGTCTGGTCGCCGGCACGGTCGTGAAGATCGATCCCGACGAGGTGCTGCTCGACATCGGCTTCAAGTCCGAGGGAGTCATCCCCTCGCGCGAGCTGTCGATTCGCAACGACGTGAACCCGTCCGAGGTCGTCACACTCGGTGAAGAGCTCGAAGCGCTCGTCCTGCAGAAGGAAGACAAGGAAGGCCGTCTCATCCTCTCCAAGAAGCGCGCGCAATACGAGCGCGCCTGGGGGACGATCGAGAAGCTCAAGGAAGAAGAAGGCGTCGTGTCCGGGCCGGTCATCGAGGTCGTCAAGGGTGGCCTCATCCTCGACATCGGGCTGCGCGGATTCCTGCCGGCATCGCTCGTCGACTTGCGGCGCGTCCGCGACCTGGCACCGTTCGTCGGTCGCACCCTCGACGCGAAGATCATCGAGCTCGACAAGAACCGCAACAACGTCGTGTTGTCACGCCGGGCGTATCTCGAAGAGACCCAACGCGAGCAGCGGGACGAGTTCCTGACCAACCTGAAGTCCGGCGAGATTCGCACCGGTACCGTCTCGTCGGTCGTGAACTTCGGCGCGTTCATCGACCTCGGCGGGATGGACGGTCTGGTCCACGTCTCCGAGCTGAGCTGGAAACACGTTGATCACCCCAGCTCCGTGGTCGAGGTGGGCCAGGAAGTCAGCGTCCAGGTGCTCGACGTCGACCTCAGTCGGGAGCGGATCTCGCTCTCGCTCAAGGCCACCCAGCAGGACCCGTGGCAGGAGTTCGCGGGCGGCCACCAGGTCGGCGAGCTCGTCTACGGGCGAGTCACCAAGCTGGTGCCGTTCGGTGCGTTCGTCCAAGTCGGCGAAGGCATCGAGGGCCTCGTGCACATCTCCGAGATGGCTTCCCATCACGTCGAGGCGCCCGAGCAGGTCGTGACCCCCGGCGAGGAGCTGTGGGTGAAGATCATCGACATCGACCTCGACCGTCGCCGGATCTCGCTGTCGATCAAGCAGGCCGCCGAGGGTGGCGAGGTCTCAGCCGAGTACCGCGAGCAGTTCGGTGCCCACGCCTACGACGACCAGGGCAACTACATCGGCCCCACCCCCGAAGAAGCCGCCGCCGCGGCCGCCGCGAGCGTGGAGGGTGCCGAGGTCGCGGAGGGTGCCGAGGTCGCGGAGGGTGCCGAGGTCGCGGAGGGTGCCGAGGCCGCCGAGGCCGGGGCGAGCGCGGAAGGCACCGAGGTCACAGAAGCTGCCGAGGTCACCGAAGGCACCGAGGTCGCAGAAGCTGGCGAGGTCGCGGAGAGCTCCGAGAACGCGGAGCTCAGCGCGGTGGCGACCGCCGGCGAACCCGAGATCGCGGCGGAGTAGTCGCCCCCTCCTGCGGCCGAACCGGTGTCGGCTCCGCGCGTCGTCTCAGCGGAGGGCCACGATGCCGAGCTTGACGCCGCTGAGGACGGCCTGGGTCCGGTCCCGGGCTTCGAGCTTCACGTAGATCGACGCGAGGTGGTTCTTCACGGTCTTCGGGGAGATGAACAGGTCGCGCGCGACCTCGGCGGTCGACTTGCCGTCGGCGACCTCCTGGAGGATCTCTTCCTCCCGCTTCGTGAGCGGTGACACGACTTCCGGCTGGTCGGATTCGTCCTGCGGCTCGGCAAACGCCTGCAGCATCGAGTCGGCCAGCTCGGGAGACAAGAACACCTCGCCGGTCGCGGTGAGCTTCACCGTGTCGACGACCTCCTGCATCGCGCAGTCCTTGGAGAGGAACGCCACCGCGCCGGCCTGGATCGCGTCACGGATGAGCTTGTCCTCGCTGTGCATCGTGAGGATCACGATCTTGGTGCTCGGGTTGGTGTCGTAGATCTGCTTGGTGGCCTGGATCCCATCGAGGATCGGCATGGTCACGTCCATCACGACGACATCGGGCTCGAGCTGTTTGGCGAGGCGGACGGCTTCTTCGCCGTCACTGGCCTCGCTCACGACGCAGAGCCCGGCGTCGTCGAGTGCGCGGCGCAGGGCCTGGCGTACGAGCTGATGGTCATCGGCGACCAGAACGGTCGTCATCTGGGTACCTCCAGTTCCACGAGGATTCGTGTGCCGAAATCGGGTTGGCTGTCGATGCTGAGCTGCGCGCCGATCGCGGCGGCGCGCTCGCGCATTCCGGTGAGTCCGTAGCGTTCGTCGTCGACGGTGCTCGGACGGAAGCCGCGGCCGTCGTCGCGCACTTCGAGCGAGGCACGGTCGGCCGAGGTCGTCCAGCTGACCCACACACGCCGCGCGTCGGCGTGGCGTTCGACGTTGGTGAGCGCCTCCTGGAGAATCCGCCAGACCTCCTGCTCCACCTGGATCGGGAGTCGTCGCCCTCGGGCTCGGGCCGTCAGCGTGCACGCGATGCCGGTGCGATCCTGGAATCGTTGGAGGTAGGCGCGAGCGACCTTCTCGAGCTCCAAGGAGTCGGTGACATCGGCCCTGAGCTGATACAGCGTCTCGCGCAGCTCGACGACGACGCCCCGCACGACGTCATGCAGCGCGTCGAGATCGGTATCGAGGTCCGAGTCGTCGACGTACGTCTTGGCGAGACGCTCCAGCTCGAACGAGACGTACGCCAGGGACTGCGCGAGGCGATCGTGCAGATCGCGAGCGATACGAGCCCGTTCGGCTTCGGCGCCCAGGGTCCGGAGCCGTCCGAACCACATCGCGTTGTCGACTGCCAGTGCGAGGGGACCGGACATCCCTATCAGCATCTCGGCATCGTCGGCGCTGAATCGGTTCGGCTCGCGGTGTTCGATCTCGACGAGGCCGACCACCGTGTTGCGGGCTCGCAACGGGGCCGCGAGGACGCTGCCGGTCCCCGGGGCGAAGCCTTCGAGGTCGTCACCGGCGAGGTCACCGCTCCGGAGCGTGTCCTGGCACGCGAGCGCTTCGATGGCTGACGACGGCAGGTCCTTCTCGGCGATGACGGTCTCGAGTCGTACGCCCTCGGCCAGCTCCACGCGCCACAGGTCTGTCGTGCCGTCGCGGATGATGAACGTTGCGGAGGTGTAGTCGAAATGCTCGCGCAGTCGCCGTTGTGTGGAGGCGACGACCTCACCGAGGTCCAATGAATCCGGAAGCGTCTGCACGACCTCGTGGAGCGCGCTGAGCAGATCGTTGGCAGTTGACATGCGTGTGATCTGGTCTTGGTCGCGCCGGTGCTGGGCTTCCTCGTCGAGGAAGAGGCTGCGGGTGAACGCACCGATGCTGGCGCAGAGACCGAGCATCAACGCGGCCTGCGCGCCCTGTGCGACGCTACGCGAGCCGCTCGTGGCGAGGACGTCGACGACAGTGAGGCTGCCGGCGGTGACGGCCGCGGCGGCGATGCCTTGGCGGTAGCCCCACCCGTACCCGGCGAGCATCACCGCGGGGATGGGAATCAGCACGAAGGGACTGCGCCACGCTCCGCTGATGGACAACGCGACCACGCACAACGCCAGCTCGGCCCAGATCTGGAGCTGAGCCGAGCGGCCGTTCGCTTGCTTCTCGATGGGTCGGGCGATGCGGAACAGCGTGTAGGCGACGAGGAGCGCGGCGGCGATGACGTCGACCGGGTTGGTCACGTCGCCGGTCGTGGCCAGGAGCAGGAGGCCGACGCCAAGCGTGCTCCAGCGCAGGAGCGCGAGGAGCGGGCGGAGGTGCTCGGTGATCCGGCGGGACGCGAGCGGTCCAGCGCGGTCCGGCTCCGGCGATGCCGGGGTGACCGGCGAAGGGGTCGGGACCGGGGCCGTCGCCGGTCACCCCGGCATCGCC
>Ga0209587_1001328_pt1 | contig 11758 bp, 10 predicted proteins | sample NGEPerD_2_FD_184512 | JGI IMG/M metagenome (GOLD analysis project Ga0209587, IMG submission 184512) | Arctic peat soil microbial communities from the Barrow Environmental Observatory site, Barrow, Alaska, USA - NGEE PermafrostL1-D... | ecosystem: Environmental > Terrestrial > Soil > Wetlands >... | reverse complement strand
CGGGATCCTGGGGAGCCCGGCTAGCGCCCGCTCGAGCACGGTGCGGTTGCCGGAACCCGCCTCGCGGGCCACCATCGGCGTACCTGCCAGGGTCCGGGCGCTGACCCGCCTCCCGGACCGCTGCGCCCAGGGATGCGAGGCGCCGACCACGACGACGAGCTCGTCGACGCTGACGAGCTGGTGCTGCAGCTCCTCGGGCGCCTCAGGGCCCTCCACGAAACCGAGGTCCACGGCGCCCGTCGCCACCAGCGAGGCCACGCGCTCGGAGTTGGTCACGGTCATCGTGACTCAGTCTGGGCCTGGCCCAGTCAGGGACAGACCCTGCTCCTTGGCCAGCCGGACCAGCTCCAGCGCAGCGAGCTCCTCAGCCGAGGGCTCTGGCTTCTTCTTCGGACTCACAACATCCAGTGTCGTCATCACGGCACCTCTCCGCTGAACTCACAGCCCAGCGCGTCGGGCCGGAAACACCGTTAAATCCACAGTCCCAGACGTCGCTCACTCGGGTGACGGTGGTTGGTGATACTTGATGCAGGCTTGTCAACGCCGGGGCGGGTTCCAGCCGACGCCGACGAGACTCAATGTTGCGTTGAGAGTGACCCTCTTTCGGGGGTGGGGGGCAGCAGTGCGCGCCCGTACTCTCAGTGCCGAGTTCTCTCTTAACCGGAGGTTTCGTCATAGTCATCTCTGTCGGGCGCGGGGGCGAGGCTGGCTGGCTGGCTGGCTGGCTGGCGACGTTCGCGCTCAGGGCGTGATGGGCATGGCACTTGGCGGGGTACCTGCCCAACCGCACCCGAGGGTATCGCGACAACCGCCACTATATATCGGCCTCGCGCGCTAAGCCTCGATCCACCGATCGGCCGGGCCGTGATGAGTTGATCGTGGTCGTGGTGGGGTGAGGGCGCGGGGGTGCGAGGATCCGCCGGACCTCTCTGTCCGGGGTGTTCCGCGGTGTTCCTCGGGTCGCGCAGCGTGCTGCTGGATGGTCAGGCCGCGAGGACTGTCGGTGGGTCGCTGACCCGGTCGAACAATGCCGTCCAGGCGGTCTCCCAGGGCCAGGCCTGCGGGAGGTGCAAGGTGATCCGGCGTGCCGAGGTCGCGACCCGTGCCGGCATGGTGATCAGTTTGCGACGGATGGTCGCGGTGGTCGCCTTCGCCATCTGCGGGTCGGTGAGGCTGGCGGCGGCGCGGGTGAGGTTGAACGCGATGACCGCGAGTACCAGCCAGGCGGCGTTGGCGGTGAACACCCCTGACGGCAGGTGCCCCAATGCGGCGCCTTTGAGGTCGGCGTGGACCTGCTCGATGACCGCGTGCCCACGGTGGGTCTTGTCCGCGACGACGGTGTCCAGCACGTCGGCGTCGGTGGTGGTGAAGAACGCGTGGAACCGCCAGGTGTCGAACAGGGTGTCCTGGCCCGCTGCCTTGTTCTTCTCGGCGTTGAAGTCCGGGATCCGCCGCACCACCAGCCGCCCCGGCACGTGGTCGGTCTTCTTCTGCGCCGCGGCCGTAGAACGCCGAGTCCATCCTGATCAAGATCAGCTGGCCCGTGCCGAGCAGTCGTCGTGCGGTCTTCACCGCGTCACCGACCAGGCGCTTCGCGCCACGTGGTGACCCGCAGGCGCCCTTGCGGAGCCGCTGGGCCACGATCACCGGCACAGCACCGGCGATGGTGAGAGTGGCCAGCAGCGCGTTGAGGCCGCGGACCCCGGAGTAGCCGAATCCGGCGCCCTGCTTGGAGTGACCGTGGACCTCGATGATGGTGTCGTCGACATCGAGCAGCGCGTAGCCGGATGCCGTGCCCTGATCCGCAGCATCGTGGTTCCAAGGCGCGCCCAACAAGTCGGTGAGCCCGGCCACCGCAATCACGAACCTCGAGGCGATCGCGTCGAGTTGGCGCACGTGCCCGAAGGTGAACGCCCGCAGGAACGATCCCAGCTCGAGGGTGCGTAGGCCCGGGCGAAGACCCTCCCCATCCCGCCGTGTCGCAACAGCGCCATGTCATCGATCGAGTCCGCGCCGGCGACCATCCCGCCCACCAGCGAGGTCACCTTCAACCCGGCGTTCGCTCCCTTGTCGGTCGGCACGTTCAGATGCTCATCGGCCAGGTCCCGCAGCCCGGCAGACTCGGCAAGCGCGAGCACCGGGACCAGGCCGCCAGCCGACACAAGATTCGGATCGTCGAACGCCACCGAGGTCCGAGCAAGGGTGTGAGAGAGTCGCATCCCAGAGGTGCCCTTCCGGGTTGAGGTGTTTGGAGCTGTCGCAAGTCCCAATCTCCCAGCACGTAAGGGCATCCTCGCGTTACGGCACCCTCACCCGACGACTCTCATCGGTGGATCGAGGCTAAGGCTGGCGCCGCATCAACGAGTCGCGAACCACAATCGCGACCACCTCGCCTCGCTGGTTGCGCGCAACATGCCGAAACTTCACGATGCCCTGCCCTGGGCGCGACTGCGAGAGGCGCTTCGAGACGACCGTGGTCTCGCCGTAGAGAGTGTCGCCCGCAAAGACTGGCTTGGGAAAGGCCACCTCGGCGAAGCCAAGATTCGCGACCAGGGTGCCCTGCGTGAGGTGTCCCACCGATTGGCCAACGAGAATTGACATGGTCATGAGTGAGTTGATGAGGCGTTGGCCGAACTCCTGCTCTGCGCTGAAGTGTGCATCAAGGTGCAGTGCTTGCGGGTTCATGGTGAGCGTGGAGAACAAGGTATTGTCGTGCGCTTCGACGGTTCGTCCCGGCGTGTGCTGGTACAGGACCTCCTCCTCCAGTTCGTCGAACCAAAATCCACGCTGCTGCACGGTGGTACTCACTAACTTCCTCCATGGTCATTGTCCGTTTGATTGATCGCGGTATCTACTGCCCAGCCGACAGCGGCGGTCCCACCCGGTGTCGCAGGAACAGGCTCAGTCGTCTACATCCTGCGCAGGATGGTCCCGCTTTCCGTCGCGTCCTCGTCGTGGTTGTTGCTCGGCCGCGGCGGGGCTGCTGCTCTGTTGCCACAACGAGTCGTCGTACCCAGTCTTGGGTTCCCACGCCGGGGGATTCAGCGGACGGGAGTCCGGCGGCGAGCAACTGATGAACGATTTCGGCTCTCGCCTCAACTGGGACGACCCCCGGTGGGGGCGGGGACCGCCTCCGGGCGTCGTACCGCCGCTTGCACGCGAGTCATTCATTTGTGTTCTCGACCACGAAGAGGACCTGGCCGAGGACAACTTGGTCGCCGATTGCTGAGCCGACAGTGGTCACGGTGCCTTCGAAGGGTGCCTTGAGCGCGAGCTCCATCTTCATCGCCTCCAGTACGCCGAGCCGCTGGCCCTCCTCGACAGCATCGCCCTCGGCGACGTCCACGTCGAGCACGGTGCCCGGCATGGGCGCGAGCACGGCGCCGTCCGTCGTACCCATTCCGGCGCCGGGACCGAACGCGTCCGGCCGGACGAAGCGGCGGGTGTGTCCGCGGTGCGCCACCTCCACGACGTGGGGCTCAACGACGACCACCGCTTCGAGGACCACGCCGTCGATCTCGAGGCGGACCACCTCGGCGGCGCGGTCGACAAGGGCCACCGCGTGGTGACCGGTGGGGCCGGAGACGGCGTCCGCGGACACCAGCCAGCGGTCCTCGAGCTCGACGGTCACCGGTGCGGGTGGGCCGGCGGACCGCCACCCGTCACCGACACCGAAGGGGCTGTGGTCGCGGGGTGCGTCCCGGGCGACCACCCAGGCGGCGAACACGGCGGCGACGTCGTCCCCGGGCATCTGCACGCCGTCGGGATGGCGGTCGAGCCAGCCCGTGTCGATCCCGTTGTCACGGAACTCCTCGCTCGCGGCCAGCTCGCGCAGGAATCCGGTGTTGGTGGTCAGGCCGATCACCGCGGTGTCGTCCAACGCCGCGACCAGTCGCTTGCGGGCGGCTTCGCGGGTGGGTCCGTGCACGATCACCTTGCCCAGCATCGGGTCGTAGGAGGTGCCGACGGTCTGCCCGCTGGTGAGCGCCTCGTCGTTGCGGGCGAGGTCAGACCAGTGCACGAACGTCGCGGTGCCCGCCTGGGGGAGGAACCCGTTGAACGCGTCCTCGGCATAGACCCGTGCCTCCATCGCGTGCCCGGTGCAGGCCAGGTCGTCCTGGCCGAACGGCAGCGGCTCGCCTGCGGCGATCGCAAGCTGCAGGTCGACGAGGTCCAGCCCGGTCACCAGCTCCGTGACCGGGTGCTCCACCTGGAGGCGGGTGTTCATCTCGAGGAAGTAGACCCCGTCCGTGCCGCGAGCGGGGTCGACGAGGAACTCCACAGTGCCGGCGTTGGTGTACCCGACCTCGCGCGCGAGCGCCACCGACGATTCGGTCAGGACCGCGCGGACCTCGGCGGTGATGCTCGGGGAGGGGGCCTCCTCGATCACCTTCTGGTGGCGGCGCTGCGCCGAGCAGTCGCGCTCGAACAGATGGACGATGCTGCCGTGGGCGTCGGCGAGCACCTGAATCTCGACGTGCCGGCCCTGCTCCACGTAGCGCTCGATGATCAGGGTGTCGTCGCCAAAGGAGCTCTGCGCCTCCCGGCTTGCGGCCACGACGGCCTCGCGCAGCTCCCCGGGTCGGCGGACGACCCGCATGCCCTTGCCGCCGCCGCCCGCTGCGGCCTTGACGAGCACCGGGAATTCATCCTCAGGGATCTCCGGGGCTGTGTCGCGGTCGATCCGATGGTCCGGGACGACGGGGACCCCGGCCGCAATCGCGATCAGGCGTGCCCGGTCCTTGCGACCCATCTGGTCCATCACCTCGGCCGTGGGGCCGACGAAGACCAGGCCGGCGTCCGCCACAGCGCGCGCGAAGGCCGAGCGCTCCGAGAGGAAGCCGTATCCGGGGTGCACGGCCTGCGCGTCGCTGTCCCGAGCGGCCTCGAGGATGGCCGCGATGTCGAGATAGGACTCGCTCGCGGGCGTCGGGCCGATCCGGCACGCGGTGTCCGCCTCGCGCACGTGCGCGGCCTCTCGGTCGGCGTCGGAGTAGACCGCCACCGTGCGCAGTCCGCGAGCCTTGGCAGAGCGGATCACCCGGCGGGCGATCTCGCCCCGGTTGGCGACCAGGATCGTGCCGAACGTCTGTGCCATTAGGAATGGTTCCTTGAGAGGTTGTCGGGTGACATCACATGCGGAAGATGCCGTAGGTGGGGGTCGGCACGGGTGCATTGGCTGCGGCGGCCAGCCCCATGCCGAGCACCCGCCGGGTGTCGAGCGGGTCGATGATGCCGTCGTCCCACAACCGGGCGGTGGAGTAGTACGGCGAGCCCTGGTGCTCGTACTGGTCGCGGATCGGCGCCTTGAAAGATTCCTCGTCCTCGGCCGACCACTCCCCGCCCTTGAGTTCGATGCCGTCGCGCCGGACGGTGGCCAGCACCCCCGCGGCCTGCTCACCGCCCATCACCGAGATGCGGGCGTTGGGCCACATCCACAAGAACCTGGGGTCATAGGCGCGCCCGCACATCCCGTAGTTCCCGGCGCCGAAGGACCCACCGATCACCACGGTGAACTTCGGCACCACCGAGCACGCCACGGCGGTGACCAGCTTGGCCCCGTCGCGGGCGATGCCGGTGTTCTCGTACTCCTTGCCGACCATGAACCCGCTGATGTTCTGCAGGAACACGATCGGGGTCCGCCGCTGGTTGCACAGCTCGATGAAGTGCGCGCCCTTGCGGGCCGACTCGGCGAACAGTATCCCGTTGTTCGCCACGATCCCGACGTCGTAGCCCCAGATCCTCGCGAAGCCGCACACCAGCGTCTCGGCGTACAGCTGCTTGAACTCGTGGAACCGGCTGCCGTCCACGACCCGGGTGATCACCTCTCGGACGTCGTACGGCGTGCGGGTGTCGGCCGGCACCACGTCGTAGAGCTCGGCCGGATCGGTGACCGGCTCCTCCACCTCCGCGGCAGGGGGGCGGGCGTCCGTGACCGCCGGCGGAGGAAGCGTCGCCACGATCGAGCGCAGGATCGCCAGCGCGTGGGCGTCGTCCTCGGCGAGATGGTCGACCACGCCGGACCTGCGGGCGTGGACGTCCCCGCCCCCGAGGTCCTCGGCGGTGACCACCTCACCGGTGGCCGCCTTCACGAGCGGAGGACCGCCCAGGAAGATCGTGCCCTGCTCCTTGACGATCACGGTCTCGTCCGACATGGCCGGCACGTAGGCGCCCCCGGCGGTGCACGAACCCATGACGGCCGCGATCTGCGGGATGCCCTCGGCGGACAGGTTCGCCTGGTTGAAGAAGATCCGGCCGAAGTGCTCCTTGTCGGGAAAGACCTCGTCCTGCATCGGCAGGAACGCACCACCGGAGTCGACGAGGTAGATGCAGGGAAGCCGGTTCGCGCGGGCCACCTCCTGGGCACGGAGATGCTTCTTGACGGTGATCGGGTAGTAGGTGCCGCCCTTGACGGTGGCGTCGTTGGCCACGATCACGCACTCGCGGCCCTCGACCCGGCCGATCCCGGTGACGACGCTCGCGCTGGGCACCGCGAAGTCGCCCTCGCCGCGCTCGTCATACATCCCGTACGCCGCCAGCGGGCTCAGCTCCAGGAAGGGACTCCCGGGGTCGAGCAGGGTGTCGATCCGCTCCCGGGCGAGCATCTTGCCCCGGTCCGTGTGCTTCTTCCGGGCCGCTTCCGATCCGCCCTGCCACACGCGGGCAGTGCGCTCCCGCAGCTGCTCCACGAGTTCCTTCGTTTGCGTCATCAGCTATCCCCCGAGGTCTCAGCCAGCCGGATAAGTCGCTCGGCTTGCTTGTAGATCGGGCCGTCGACCATGCGGCCCTCGAACGTCGTCACGCTCCGCTCGGCGCCGACGTGCTGGAGCAGGCGGTGCGCCCAGTCGAGGCGTTCGGGAGCTGGAGCGTAGGCGCGGCGGATGGTCGCCACTTGGCTGGGATGGATGGCCACGGTGGCGTCGAATCCGACCGCCGCGGCATCCTCGCATTCGGCGGCCAAGCCCTCGACGTCGTCAATGTCCATGTGAACTGCATCGAGTGCCAGTCGGCCGTGCGTCTTCGCAGCTGTCAGGGCACGGGATCGGGCGTAACGGGCTAAATCTCGATAACGCCCGTCCGGGTACCGACTTGAGGTACCGCCCAAACCGGCAACCAGGTCGTCAGCGCCCCACATTAGCGCCACGACATTCGGCGCTTCGGCCAGTAACGAGGCGTTCTCGATGCCTCGAGGACTTTCCACCAACAGCACAACGTCGTGATCGATGCGCGCCACTGCTGCTGGATCCTCGGACTTGGACAGCATCACCCTACGCACCCCGACGTCCGCGACGACGACGAGGTCTGCCCTATGCGCCTCGGCGCTGTCGGCGCTGACGCCATTGACACGGACGACGGTGCGAGCCGGGTCCAGGAGCCCATCAGCCGCAAGTTGCCGGATCGAATCCCTGGCCGTCTCGCGGTTCATTGGCGCCACTGCGTCTTCGAGATCCAGGATCACCACGTCGGCGACGGCCAGTGCCTTGGGATAGCGGTCGGGACGATCGGCCGGACAGAACAGCCATCCCGGCCCGGGAGACCAGTCGCTCACCGGGCGGCCTCTCCGACTGGTCGCATGCGCACAAGGGTCTTCCGCCCGGGGGCGACTATGTCGCCGTCCTGGTTGCGTGCGATGTGTTCGAGGCTGACCACCCCCTCGCCCGGTTGGCTCTGGGAGGGTCTCTTGTCCACCACGAGGGTCTCCGCGTAGATCGTTTCGCCGTGCCTGATGGGCTTGGCGAAGCCGGCCTCGGAAAATGCTAGATAAACGACCATTGTGCCTTGTGTGAGCTGTGCCCCTGAGAGCCCGACGTGGGGCGAAGGCGTGAACATCGAGGTCACCAGTCGCTCGTGTAACGGAGGCTGCTGGTCGCTCTCGAAGGCATTATGATGCAGGGGTTGGGTGCTCATCGTCGAAGTGGTGAACAGGACGTTGTCGGCTCTGTAACGGTGCGTCCGGGACGGTGCTCGTACCGCGTGCCGACCTCGAACTCGTTGAACCTCAGTCCACATTGCAGGATTCGTTTGGTCTCGATGTGCTCGGTCATAGCGATCACTCCACCGGAAGGCCGAGGCCGCGAGCGATGAGAATGCGCTGTACCTCTGAGGTGCCTTCGCCGATCTCGAGGATCTTCGCGTCGCGGTAGAACCGGGCGACTGGATACTCCTCCATGAAGCCGTAGCCGCCGTGAACCTGTGTGGCGATTCGTGTGGCGGTGACGGCGGACTCGGAGGCGTAGAGCTTGGCGATGGACGCGGCATGCTTGAAGTCCTTCCTAGAAGGTCTACCCGGGGCTTCAGCCAACATGGCATCCTTCATGGCGGCGGCCTTGTAGGTCAGCAGGCGGGAAGCGTGCAGCATCACCTCGAGGTCAGCGATCTGGAAGGCCACGCCCTGCTTGCGGCCAATGGGTCCGCCCATGGTCTGCCTCTCGCCGGCGTACTGAACACACGCATCGACACACGCCTGGATAAGGCCTACGGCAAGCGCAGCGATGGCAACGCGACCGTCGTCGAGTGTGGAGAGGAACTGCGCGTAGCCTCGACCTCGCTCGCCCAGGAGGTTAGATTCCGGCACTCGGCAGTCAGTGAATGTCAGCGGGTGGGTGTCAGAGATGTGCCATCCCAGCTTGTCGTAAGCCGGCTCTGCGAGGAATCCCGGAGTGCCCGCCGGCACCAGGATGCACGAGAGTTCCGCGTCCCCGTTCTCGCGGGTGCCAGTGCGTGCCGTCACGGCGACGACCGACGTAATCTCCGAACCAGAGTTGGTAATGAACTGCTTGGATCCGTCGATCACCCACTCACCGTCGCTCAGCTCGGCCTTCGTGCGGGTTGCTCCCGCGTCAGAGCCGGCGCCCGGTTCGGTGAGCCCGAAGCCCGCCAGCGCCCGTCCCTCGACCAGGGCAGGGAGCCATTGCTGCTGCTGCTCCTCGGAGCCGAAGGTAAGGATCGGGTTGATACCGAGTCCGACACCTGCTTCAAGGGTTATGCCAATAGATTGGTCAACGCGCCCCAGCTCCTCGATCGCGACGCAGAGGGACGTAAAGTCGCCGTCATCTCCGGCGCCCCCGTATGCCTCGGGGGCCGTCAGTCCGAAGAGGCCGAGCTGCCCCATCTTGTGCACGACGTCGATGGGGAAGTGGTGGTCTCTGTCCCACTGTGCGACGTGCGGGGCGATCTCCTTCTCGGCGAAGTCACGCACAGACGCGCGGAAAGCCTCGTGCTCTTCCGATAACTCGAACATGTCGCTCCTTGGGTAGTAGCCGGGTCCCGGCCGCTTGAGTTGGTTATCGATTGAAAACTAGTGAGGTTATCGATCGATAACCAAATGGATTCGGGTCTCTGCATGGTTAGTTTCATGGCCCAACGCTCCGGCTTTGGTCTCGCGTCGGCAGTAGATCATCGAGGTGGCGGCTGAACTGTTCGCTGAGCGTGGTTTTCACGGTGTATCGATATCTGACTTGGGGTCCGCTCTGGGAACCTCCGGCGCCGGCCTTTACAAGCACTTCCCGAGCAAGGAGGCATTGCTCGGGCAGATGCTGGTCGGCATCAGTGAACGCCTTCTGTCGGAGGCTCAGCGTCGGTGTGCCATAAGGTTGCTGGCCAGGGGCCGGAGGGCGTCCTCCGAGTGTTGGTCGCGTGGCACGTCGAGTTCCACTGAGGCACGCGGCGCTGCTCACGGTGCAGCTTCGCGACTTGGTGAGCCTTTTCGAGACCTGATCGCACTGCCGTGAGGCTGCTGCAGCGCAAGTACATGGACCGTTGGGTTGAGGCGATCGGATTTGCTTTGGGCACAGACGAGGCGACCGCGCGCTCCGCCGCTCATGCGGTGTTCGGACCTATCAACTCGACGCCAAACAGTGCGCGACTCCGGCGCGGTGAGATGGCAGAGCTGTTGCAGCGGATGGCAATCGGGGCGCTGCGCGCGTCCAGTTGACGCCCGTCGGCCACGCACGGTGACTCAGAGCCCCAGTAGCGGGATGCTGCGCTCGCGCATCTCCACTTTGCGAATCTTGCCAGTCACTGTCATTGGGAACTCGTCCACAATCATGACGTAACGGGGCACTTTGTGGTGTGCGAGTTTGCCGGACGCGAACTCCCGGACCTTGTCGACGTCGAGGCGTTCGGCTCCGTCGCGCAGCTTGATCCAGGCAGCCAGCTCCTCGCCATACTTCTTGTCGGGTACGCCGATCACCTGGACGTCCTCTATGTCGGGGTGGGTGTAAAGGAACTCCTCGATCTCGCGAGGATAGATGTTCTCCCCGCCGCGGATCACCATGTCCTTGATCCGGCCGACGATCTTGCAGTAGCCGTCCTCGCGCATCTCGGCCAGGTCGCCGGTGTGCATCCAGCCGTCGGCGTCGATCGCCTCACGTGTCTTCTCGTCCTCACCCCAGTAACCGAGCATCACTGAGTAGCCGCGCGTGCACAGCTCGCCTGGCTGACCGCGTTCGACGGTCTCGCCCGACGTGGGGTCCACGATCTTGATCTCCGCGTGCGGGTGCACCCGCCCGATGGTGGCCGTACGCCGCTCGAGGTCATCGTCCGCGCGGGTCTGGCAGGAGACCGGCGAGGTCTCGGTCATGCCGTAGGCGATCGACACCTCGGCCATGTGCATGTCGTTGACGCAGCGCTTCATCACCTCGACCGGGCAGACCGCGCCAGCCATGATCCCCGTCCTAAGTGACGACAGGTCGTAGGACGGGAACTCGGGGTGGTTCTGCATCGCGATGAACATCGTCGGCACGCCGTAGACAGCAGTACAGCTCTCGTCCTGCACGGTCTGCAGCGTGATAGCGGGGTCGAACCCGGGGGAGGGGATGACCATGGTGGCGCCGTGACTCACGCAGCCGAGGTTTCCCATCACCATCCCGAAGCAGTGGTAGAAGGGCACCGGGATGCAGAGGCGGTCCTCGTGCGTGAAGTTGATGGTCTCAGTGACGAAGTACCCGTTGTTGAGGATGTTGCGATGCGAGAGCGTCGCGCCCTTGGGAAAGCCGGTGGTCCCAGACGTGTACTGAATGTTAATCGGGTCGTTGGGAGTGAGCGTGACCATCCGCTCGACGACTGCGTCGTTGCCGAGTCCTGTTCCCTCGGCGATCAGCGCGTCCCAGTCGCCTGTGTCCAGGTACACGGTGCGCTCCAACGTGACGCATTTGTCCGAGACCGCTTCGACCATTGCTCGGTAGTCGCTGGTCTTGAACTGACTCATGGCGATCAACAGGCGCAGGCCGCTGTGGTTGACGGCGTACGCCAGGTCGTGGGTCCTGTAGGCAGGGTTGATGTTGACGAGGACCGCACCGATCTTTGCTGTTGCGAACTGGACAATCGTCCACTCGGCGCAGTTGGGCGCCCAGATGCCGACCCGGTCGCCCTTGGCAATCCCTAGCGCCAGCATGCCGCGCGCGGCCTCGTTCACAACATGATCAAGCTGCGCCCACGTCCAGCGCCTGTCATGTGCCACCTCAACCAGGGCCTCCCGTGCCGCGTGCGTGGACGCCATGCGCTCCAGGTTTGCCCCAATCGTCTCTTCCAGCAAGGCGACGGTGCGGTCCCCGACGTCGTACGATTCCATGTCGAGCCCTTCTTGCGTGGTCCAGTCGTCCGTCCGGCGCCGAACGCGAGCGAGCAGCCGGCCGCTCGGCCTGGCTGGCGAGCGGCGAGCGCCCAGTCCACCCGATGCCGGACACCCGGCACTACCCACCTTCGTGGGCAACCTGCGCCGAACATGGTTCAGCCGCGCCAATCCCAGGCTTTGGCC
>Ga0209587_1001327_pt1 | contig 11759 bp, 10 predicted proteins | sample NGEPerD_2_FD_184512 | JGI IMG/M metagenome (GOLD analysis project Ga0209587, IMG submission 184512) | Arctic peat soil microbial communities from the Barrow Environmental Observatory site, Barrow, Alaska, USA - NGEE PermafrostL1-D... | ecosystem: Environmental > Terrestrial > Soil > Wetlands >... | reverse complement strand
CGCGATGTTCTCGCCGCCTCGGATGATCGTGTCGTCGGCGCGGCCCTCGATGAACAGGTACCCGTCGTCATCGACCCAGGCGCGGTCGCGTGTGGCGAACCATCCGGCCTCGTCGACCGTCGCGCCGAGGCCTCGGTACTCGCCGGAGACCTGTTCGCCCCGGACCCACAGGTCACCGGTCTGACCGGCGCCGACCAGGTCACCGGCGTCGTCGCGGATCTCGATCTCGATGCCGGGTACGACCACGCCCGCCGAGCCGAGCCGAGCGCGCACGGCCGGGTCGTCGCTCGCCAGGGCGTCGCGGTGCTCGTCCGGTCCGAGCACCGAGATCGTCGAGCTCGTCTCGGTGAGCCCGTAGGCGTTGACGAAGTCGGTGTCCGGGAAGTGCCCCAGGGCCCGTTCGATCACGGTGGCGGGCATCGGCGCCCCGCCGTAGGCGAGGGTACGTAGCTGCGGCGGCGGCATGGTTCCGGTCGCGTCGAGGTGGTCAACGATCCGGGACAACATCGTCGGCACGATGAGCGCGTGGGTGACGGACTCGCGGGTCGCGAGGTCGAGCCAGGCGGCGGGGTCGAAGTTGGCAAGGTGCACGACGCGCCGACCCGCGTAGAGATTCGTGATTGTGTTCGACACGCCGGCGATGTGGTACGGCGGGACGCTCACGAGGCTCGCGGCGTCCTCATCGGCGTTGGAGAACTCCACCGTCGTCATGACGTACGCGGCCAGATGGCGATGCCGCAGCACCGCGGCCTTGGGTGCTGCGGTCGTACCGCTCGTGAACAGCAGCAGGGCGGTCGCGTCGGGGTCGCCGTTGCTTGGCGCGGGTGGACCTTCGGACCAGGCATCGGGCACCGAGGTCGCAAACGAGTCGGTGGTCATCGCCGGGGCGTCGACGTCGGCGACGAGTGAAGCGAGCGCCGGGTCGTGGACGATGACCGGGTGTTCGAGATCGGCGATGAGGGCGGCGATCTGCTCCGGCGTCTGGCGGTAGTTGAGTGGCACCAGCGGTATCCCGGCGCGAGCCGCGGCGAACAGCGCGATGGGGAAGGCCGGGCCGTTGGTGCCGACGAACACGAGGTGGCCGGCGTCGAGCGCCGCGAGCCGTTCCGCTCCGACCTCGGACCGGGCGGCGAGATCCTCACCAGTCAGCCCGCCGTCGCGCGGCCCGAACGCGACGCGCGAGCCGTGCCCGGAGACCGCCATGTCCAACAGCAGGTCGAGGTGCACGGGTCAGTCCGAGGAGGGGAGGGGCTTGGCACCCTTGATCGGTAGCGGCGTGCCGTTGCACGCGAGCGACCCGTCGCCCGCTTTCGCGCAGAGCAGCTCCAGGCCGGTCTCGTCGCTCGCGTAGCGCTTGCCGAGCAGCGTCGGATTGTCGGAGTCCGTGGCGTCGGCGCCAAGCGTGCCGGAGTGCGCGTCGGGTCCGTCGGCCGGCACCATGGCCACCCCGCCACAGGTGATCTCGACCGGTTGGGAGGGTGCGCGGATCACGACGACCTCGGTCGCGCAGACGACGCTGGCCAGCTTCGTTCCTGGCTCGAGGTCGGTCACAGGATCGCTCCCGACGTCTTGAGCTCGATGATCTCGTCCCACGAGTAGCCGAGCTCGAGCATCAGCTCGTCGGTGTGCTCACCGTGTTCCGGTGCGGCGGTCAGCTGGTGCGGCTGTTCGTCGAACTGCACGGGCGCGCCGACGAGGCTGAGATCGTTGCCTTGCGCGTCGGTGACCGGGCACAGGTAGCCGTTGGCGATCACCTGCTTGTCGTCATACAGCTCCGGCACCTTCTGTACCGGCGCCCAGACGCCTTCCATCGTCTCGAGCGCGTCGCGCCACTCGGCGAATGACTTGGACGCGAACGTGTCGGTGATCTCGGCTACGCAGGCCTTCCGATTGTCCGCCCGAACCTTCGCGTCACGGTACCGCTCGTCGTCGATGAGATCGGTCCGGCCGAGATGGGTGCAGAAGTCGCTCCAGAACCGGTCGCTCTCCATCATGTTCAGGAAGATCCAGCGACCGTCGCCGGTGCGGTAGTTGCCGACGAGCGGGTTGGCCGCCGTGTTGTTGGCGAAGCGGGGAATGTCATCGAGTCCGAGCACGCCGCTCATCACGACGTCGGGTTGCAGTTGCCACATCGCGGTGTTCAGGAGTGACGTGTCGACCACCGCGGCGTGCCCGGTTCGCTCACGCTGGTAGAGCGCGGCGGAGATACCCGCGGCGATCGCGAGCCCTCCCATCACGTCGCCGATCGCGGGTCGCATCCCGGCCGGCAGGTCCGAATCCGCGGGGCGGAGCGTGTCGCCCATGCCGCCGCGCGCCCAGAATGACGCGCCGTCGTAGCCACCCTTGGTGGCGTCGGGACCCTTGGCGCCCTGGCCGTGACCGCGCACGTAGATGATGTTCGGATTGGCGGCCCGGATGTGCTCGACGTCGATCTGCATGCGGGTCCGCGCGTCGGGCAGGAAGTTGGTGAGGAACACGTCCGCGGTCTTGGCCAGCCGGTAGATCAGCTCGCGCCCCTCGTCGGTGTGGAGGTCGATCCCGATGCTGCGCTTGCCTCGGTTGGGGAACTGGATCATGAAGTCGGCGCCATCGCCGGACGCGCCGGGCATCACGCCGAGCGTGGCCAGGCCCCGCTGGGGGTCGCCGGTCTCGGGATGCTCGACCTTCAGCACGTCCGCGCCCCAGTCGGCGAGGATCGCGCCGGCTGCGGGCACGAAGGTCCAGAAGGCGACCTCGAGCACGCGCGTCCCATGCAGAATGCTGGTCATGAAGGCTTCCCCTCTCGCAGGACCGGAAACGTAGTTTTCGTTCGAGCCGTCGGCAACCCCAGCCGGTCGGGTGTCTTCCCACGCGCCTTGCCCGGCGTGCGGTCAGCGGTGCGAAAGCATGGATTTCACGTCGGGTTTCAGGTCGGCGGCCCGGGCTCGGACGGACCGTGGACGATGTGCCCGCCCAGCAGCGTGAGGCGCACCGACTCCGCCCGAGGAGCGGCGAGCATCGCGGGCACCCCGACCGACAGGAGGCAGAGGTCGGCGGGCGCGCCCACGGCGACCGAGCGCGGCCGTGCGGGCTCGTCGGCGGGGCCGAGGAACAGGTCCAGCGCGCGGCGGGTCGAGATCGTCTCTTCGCCGCCGAGCACCCGTCCGGCGCGGGTCCGGCGCGTCGTGGCGCCCGCAATCGCCGCCCACGGGTCGAGGCTGCCGAACGGCGCGTCGGAACCGGCGGCCAGGGCCACCCCGGCCTCGAGGAGGCGCCGGCAGGGAAAGAGGTCGTTCCGGTCGGCGGTCTCGACCTGTTCGAGGTACGCGTCGCCGCGCTCGACCACGAACGACGGTTGGGTGACGACGATCAGGTCCTGCGCCGCGAGCGTGCCCACCAGCTCGTGGGGTATCACGCCGCCGTGCTCGATCCGGTCGCCGGGTCGGGTCTGGGTCTCGCCGAGCGCGCTGAGTGCGACGACGAGCTCGGCGAGCGTGGCGCAGTGGAATGCGACCGCTCGTCCGTCGGCGCGTGCCGCGCGGATCGAACCCACGACGCGATCGATGTCGAGGTCTTCGGACTCGTCGACGACGACCTTCACGGGCCCGATCGTGACGCCGTGGTGGTGCGCCGAGCCGGTCCCCGGCGGAGTCATGGCGAGGATCCGACATCGAAGCGCGCCGGAGACACGCGCCTCGGCCAGCGCGGTCAGGACCGTCGCGTCGTTGGTGGCGGTCGCGTCGGTGACCCCGGTGACCCCGAACGCGGCGAGGCACCGACCGAGCGGGCCCAGATCCGGAAGGGCCGAGGGGAGCCTCCCGCGAAGCCACAGGTCGCTCCGGTACAGCCGGCCGGTGGGCGAGCCGAGCGGGTCGCGCTCGAGACCGGGCGGGCCATCGTGCTCGGCCCGGAGCGAGCCGAGCGCGGCGTGGTTGAACAGCCACAGCCGCCCCGAACGGTGCTGGATCCGGATCGGGCAGTCGTCGCGCAGGGCGTCGAGCGCGTCCGCGTCGGGCAGGCCCATGACGGACTCGTGGTACCCGACGCCCCGTATCCAGCCAGCTCGGCCGGGCCGGGCGGCCCGGAGGCGGGCCGCGAGCCCATCACGATCGGCGACATCCGGAGGCCCGCACCGGACCGACTCGAGCGCCGCGGCCGCGGCGAGCAGGTGGACGTGGTGATCGTACAATCCGGGGATCAACGCGCCGGCGCGACCGTCGATGACGTCGTCGAAGCGGTCGCGATCGAGACCGGCGGCGACCCCGACGATCCGATCGCCGATCACACCGACGTCAACTCGGCGGCCGTCGAGCAGCTCGACATCCGCGAGGAGAACGCTCATGGCGGAAGGGTAGGTTCGACCACGACCGGTCCGCGTACGACCCGGGGGAGGTGACCGGAATCGATGGCGCTGGCGACCGAACGTGACCTCGAAGAGCTCAGGGCCGGGCTGGTCCGATGGCTCGGCGCGCGACGAGCCACCGACGTCGTCGTGACCGGAATCGAGCGACCGTCGGTCGGTCACTCGAGCGAGACCCTCCTCGTCGACTACGAGTGGCGCGCCGACGGAGAGACCGACACCGACCATGTCGTCGTCCGGCTCCCGCCGGCGAGCGGTGGGACGTTCCCCGACTTCGACCTGACCGCGCAGGCCGCAGCCCAGGCGGCCGCGGGAACCGCCGGCGTGGCGGTGGCCGAACCGACAACCGTCGAGCCCGACGCGAGATGGCTCGGCGCGCCGTTCATGACGATGCCCCGAGTCGAGGGTCACATCATCGGACCGTCGAGCCCGCACGACCCGTGGCTCGCCGCCCTCGGCGCCCGCGACCAGGCGCGGCTCCACGACGGGTTCATCGCGACGCTGGGTGCGATCCATCGCGCCGACGCCGATCGGGCGCGCCGTGACGGCGTCGCGGTGCGGGACCTCGCGGCCGAGCTCGACTATTGGGACGACTACCTCACGTGGTCGTCACCGGGAGCACCGGTCGAGACACTCGTTCTCGCGACAGACTGGTGCCGCGACCATCGCCCCGCCACCGACCCGCCGCCGTGCCTGTTGTGGGGTGACGCACGACTCGGCAACGTGATCTTCGCCGACGACCTCACCCCGGCCGCGGTGCTCGACTGGGACATGGCGAGCATCGGTGCGCCCGAGCACGACCTCGCGTGGTTCCTCACCCTGGAAGCAACCGTCGAGCACGTGACGGGTGCGCGGGTGGCCGGGTTTCCCGGTCGAGCCGAGACGATCGAGTCCTACGAGCGCGACTTGGGTCGGCCGGTCCGGGACTTCGAATGGTTCGAGACCTTCGCCCAGCTTCGGGCCACCGCGATCATGACCCGGATCGGCTACCTGCACGCCGCAGTCGGCGGCACAGGATTGGTACCGATTGCCGATAACCCGGTGCTCGACCTGCTGCGCGAGCGGCTGCGATGACAGCAACCGTCGCCGACCTGCTCGCCCAGCGAGGTGACGACGAGTCACTCGGTCTCGTCGCCGGTGACGAGTGCTGGAGCTGGGCCGAGGTCGTGGGCGAGTCGAGACGGTATGCCGCGGCGCTGGCCGGGCTGCGCGGCGACGGTCCCTTCCATGTCGGCATCCTGGCCGAGAACACGCCCGAGTTCCTGTTCACCATGTTCGGCGCGGCGCTTGCCGGCGCGGTCACCGTCGGTGTCAACTCGACCCGTCGCGGCGCCGAGCTCGCGCGTGACATCACCCACACGGATTGTCGGATCATCGCCACCGAGGCCGGCCAGGTCGACCTGCTCACCGGGCTGGATCTCAACGACGCCGAGATCGTGAGCATCGACGCACCCCGCTGGGCCGAGCTGCTCGCGAGGGGCGAACACGCGGCGCAGCCGGCGGCCACCGTCGCGGCTGACGACCTGTTCGTCCTGCTGTTCACCTCCGGGTCGACCGGCGCGCCGAAGGCGGTACGGATGACCCACGGCCGCGCCACTCGCGCCGCGCTGGCCGCGACGTGGTTCACCGCTGACTCGGTGCTGTACTGCACGATGCCGCTGTTCCACGGCAACTCGCTCAACGCGATCGTGTTCCCCGCGCTGGCCACGGGCGCGACCATCGCACTGCGCCGCCGGTTCTCGGCGTCGGAGTTCCTCCCGGATTGCCGGCGCTACCACGCCACGTTCTTCAGCACCGTGGGCCGCGCGCTCGCGTACGTGCTCGCGACACCCGAGCACCCCGACGATCGAGAGCACGAGGTGCAGTACGGCTTGTCACCCGAGGCGTCTCCCACCGACATGGCGGCGTTCACTCGGCGCTTCGGGATACCGCTCGTCGCCGGGTACGGGTCGAGCGAGAACGCCATCGTCATGGTCCCCGCGCCGGGCCAACCGAAGGACGCGCTGGGCGTGCCCCAGGAAGGCATCGACGCCGCCATCATCGACCCCGACACCGGTGCCGAAGCCGCAACCGCGCGTCTCGACTCCGACGGCCGTCTGCTCAACCCGACCGAAGCCATTGGCGAGATCGTCGGTCGCAACGTCGCTGATCGCTTCGAGGGCTACTACAACAACCCTGAGGCCGACGCCGAGCGCATTCGCGACGGTATGTACCTCTCGGGTGACCTCGGGTATCGGGACGGGCGGGGGTTGTTCTTCTTCGCCGGCCGGCGAGGGGAGTGGCTCCGCGTCGACGGCGAGAACTTCACGGCCGGTCTCGTCGAGCGTGTGCTCGGCCGCTTCCCGGGGGTGAGCGCGGTGGCGGTCTATGCCGTGCCCGACGAGCGCACCGCCGATGACCAGCCGATGGCAGCCGTCGAGCTCGTTGCCGACGCCGAGTTCGATGCCGAGGCCTTCACTCGGTTCTGTGCCGACGAGCCCGACCTCGGCACGAAGTGGGCTCCCCGTTACGTGCGGATCGGGCGCCTGCCCGTCGGTGGTACGAACAAGGTCGACCGGCGCGCGTTGCGCAGCGAGCGCTGGGAGAGCGCGGCTCCGGTGTGGTGGCGCCCGGATCGAACCTCGCCGTACCGACTCATGACCGACGATGATCGACGCGCGCTCGACGAGCAGTTCGAGGCCCACGGTCGCGCCGGCGCGCTCCGCCGGCCCGGATAGGAGGCGACTCATGACGATCCCGCTCACGGAGCTGGACATCGATCCGAGCGTGCCCGGATTCTTCCTCCGGCCGGACTACTACGACGTGCTGGGCCGCCTGCGTGCCGAGGCTCCACTGTTCGAGGCCACGCCCGGGACGCGCCTTGTGTCGCGCTACGACGACATTCGCGAGATCAGCCGCGACCCCGGTCGGTTCTGTTCGAGTCGTGGCGTGCTCGTCAACGACCCGATGCGCGAAGGCCTCGCCATCGAGGGCTCGATCCTGCACACCGATCCACCCCGCCACGGCGAGTACCGCCGCCTGCTCAATCGGGAGTTCACTCCACGAGCGGTCGGCGGGATGGAGCCGCGCATCCGGGCTCGGACCCGCGACCTGCTCGATGCCATCCCCCGGGGCGAGGAGGTCGATCTCGTCGATGTGCTCGCCGCGCCGCTTCCGGTCACGGTGATCGCCGATGTGCTCGGGGTCGCCGAGTCGGATCGGTCCGAGTTCCGGCGTTGGTCGGACGCGGCGATCGTCGCATCCGACGGGCGCGCGGATCTTCCCACCGAGGACGCGGTTGCGGTCGGCGAGCTCGTTTCGTTCCTCGGTGCGCTGGCGGAGGCGAAACGGGCCGATCCCGGTGACGACGTGGTGTCACTGCTCGTCGACCGCGAGATCGGCGGCGCGCGACTCTCGCCCGGCGAGCTCATGACGTTCAACATGTCGCTCCTCGTGGCGGGCAACGAGACCACTCGCCACCTCATCTCGGGTGGGTTCCTCGCGCTGGCCGAACATCCGGACCAGCGGCGCCGCCTCGCGGCCGATCCGTCGTTGATGCCCGGAGCAGTCGAGGAGCTCCTGCGGTGGGTGACCCCCATCCAGCAATTCGCCCGGACCGTCGTCGCCGACACGACCGTCGGCGGCGAGCAGGTGCGCGTGGGGGAGTACCTCGTGATGCTCTACGCCTCGGGCAATCGCGACGAAGCGGCCTTCGGGCCGACTGCCGCGGACTTCGACACCCTGCGACCGCTCAGCCCGCCGAACCTCGCGTTCGGTTTCGGTGAGCACCTGTGTCTCGGCGCGGCCCTGGCCCGGCTCGAGGCCCGCGTCGTGTTCGAAGAGGTGCTCGACCGGTTCGCCGACTTCGAGCTCGCCGGCCCCTCGACGTACCTGCCGTCGAGTCTCGTGCGTGGCCCCAGCTCGCTGCCGATCCGCTTCGCGCGCTAGCGCCGGGTCGCTACGGCGAGCTCGGTCTCCGCGTCGGCCTCCAGGGCATCGAGCAGTCCGTCGAGCACGCGAGTCGTTGCGGGATGGAGGCCGGTCGAGTCGAGGTCGGCCTCCCAGCGATGGAGCTCGCGGTTCACGCGACGGACCAGGGTGTGGCCGCGCGCGGTCAACTCGACCGTGATGCGCCGCCGGTCGTCGGGATCGTCAGCGCGCTCCAGCCGGCCGGCGGCTTCGAGGCGGTCGAGGGTGAGGGTCATCCCTCCGGTCGTGCGGCCGAGCAGCTCGCAGATGCCGGTGGGCGTCCCTCGCCCATTCGGGGATCGGCGCACGACCGCGAGCACGAGGTAGTCCGCGGTCGAGATGGCGTTGCGGGCGGTGATCTCGTCGATCGCGTTCCGCAGGAGCATCTCGACGCGTACGAGCCGGGCGAGCAGCCCCGCGTCGGGCGGGAGGCCGAGCTCGTCCCAGGTGCCTCGCCGGTTCGACGTCAACGGTCGATGCCGAAGCGCGCCAGGCCGTAGCACGCGATCGCGTTGCCGCGCAGGAGCTGGTAGCACTCGCGCTCGTTCATCTGCGCGCTGGTGCACAGCTGATGGGCGATGGCGCGGGAGTCGGGGAAGCTCCCGTTGGGGTGCGGGAAGTCCGTCTCGAACACGATCGTGTCCATGCCGACCGCCTCACGACTGCGCAGCCCGTGCAGATCGTCGAAGATGCAGCCGAACACCCGGCCGCGGGCGTAGCTCGACGGCGGATTCGCCAGCTCGACGCCACCGACGTCTTCGTGCCAGACGCCGTCCATCCGTTCGAATTGGAACGGCATCCAGCCCACCTGACTCTCGGCGTAGGCGAGCTTGATGCGGGGGAAGCGTTCGAGGGTGCGGGACCAGATCCAATCGGCGAGCGACCCTTGGGCGTTCTGGGAGTTGAGTGACATCGACACCGCCAGCGGCGCGTCCGGGCTCGTGGTCGGCATGGAAGATGACGAGCCGATGTGCATCGACACGGTCGTGTCGGTCTCCTCACACGCCACCCAGAGCGGGTCCCACTCGCCGGTGTAGAGCGATGGGTAGCCCAGCTTGGACGGGTTCTCGCTGAACGCGATCGCGAAGCTTCCCTTCGTGGCGCAGCGCCGCACCTCGGCGGCGGCGAGCTTCGGATCCCACAGCGGCACGAGCGTGAGCGGTACGAGCCGGCCTCGTGCCGCGCCGCCGCACCACTCGTCGATCATCCAGTCGTTGTAGATCTGCAGGCACGCGAGCGCGAGCTCCTTGTCGGCGCGCTCGGCGAAGCCTTGGCCCGCGAAACGCGGGAAGGTGTTCGGGTAGTTGAGAGCAACGTCCACGTGGTTGGCGTCCATCGCCGCGAGGCGGGCCGATCGGTCGTAGGCCGACGGCTCGAAGTCCTCATAGATCGCGGGCAGGTTCGCGTGCTGCTCGCGCGGCAGGCTTCCTGCCGCGTGCAAGAGGCCCGTCGGGGCCACCAGGTCGTCGAAGAGCCAGACGTCGCACCACTGCCCGTCGGCGACGTCCCGCTGCAGGTCGAGCTGACCGCCGGTGAAGGACAACGCGATCCGCTCGCGCGACACCTGCGGGCCTTGGTCACGCCAGCGGGCCGGGAGCTCACGTTGCCAGAGGTCGCGCGGCTCGAGGATGTGGTCATCGACCGAGATGATCCCGGGCAGGTCTGTCTCGGCCGGTGTCACCGATGCAACCGTGGCGGTCATGGTCCCTTCCCTGTTCGACGCGGGTTCGTGCTCGACTCCGGATCGTCTCCCGTTCGCGCCCATGATAGCTTGGGACAAAGTAACTCGCCACCAAAGTAACTCGCCACCAGCGATCTGGTGCACCCGACACGGCGGAGGAGGACGCGCGTGACCGATCCGCCCAGTCCCAGGGCTCCCGGTGCTGCACCCGTGTTTCGCCACCTCGACGACCCCGACGTCCCCTGGCAGGCCGTGCGTTCGCAGCGCAACGCCGACGGTTCGGTCGCCCACGTCTGGGAGAAGTGGCTCTCGTTCTCCGCGGAGCCGCAGTACCTCTCGCTGTACGCGCGCTACGACCCCGGGATGATCGTCCGCCGCCACGGGCACTTCAGCCCGCACGTCGTGTTCGTTCTCGAAGGCACGGTGAGCTTCGGCGATCGTCTGTGTCCGGCGGGCACCCACGTGGAGCTGCCGCTCGGAGCCGCGTTCGGCCCCGTTGTCGCCGGGCCCGAGGGCGCGGTGATGTTCGAGGTGATGATGGGTGACCCGCGGTCATGGGGCGACGACCCGGAGGCGTTCCAACGAGTGCTCACCGAACGCGGCGTCGCAGTCCTGCCGGATCCTCCGCTCGAGCTCCCACCCTGGCTCGAGGATCTGCGCCGTCACTGGGTGACCGACTGAGCTCGAGCCGCCACGACGGGCTCGCTGAACCGTCGGGTCATGCCCCCCGGGCGCGTCGCTGCCCGGACCCGGCCGAGGCTCCTAAGCTCACCGGGCCGACGAACCGGGAGTGACTGTGGCTGACTTCGAGACGATCGTGTACGACGAGCGCGACGGCGTGGCGTGGGTGACGCTCAACCGCCCCGAGGTCCACAACGCGTTCAACCTCACGATGCAGGAAGAGCTGCGAGGCGTGTGGACGTCGCTGCGCCGCAACGACGACGTCCGCGCCGTCGTCCTGACCGGCGCGGGGGAGAAAGCCTTCTGCACGGGCATCGACCGCGCCGAGGCAATGGCCCACTTCACCGAAGGTCCCGATGTCGACAGTCGCTCGGGCGTCGGCAGCGGCTCGACGCCGTACATGTTCGACGACCCGGGCCGGAACATCTGCCCGAAGCAATGTGACCTCTGGAAGCCCGTCGTCGCGGCGGTCAACGGCATGGCGTGCGGCGGCGCGCTCTACATGCTCGGCGAGGTCGACATCATCATCGCCGCGGACACCGCCACGTTCTTCGACCCGCACGTCACCTACGGCATGGTGTCGGGCTTCGAGTCGATCCACCTCCTCCAGAAGCTCCCGCTGGGTGAGACGCTGCGCCTCGCGCTCTTGGGCAACAGCGAGCGGATGTCGGCCCAGCGGGCTTACGAGATGGGGCTCGTCTCCGAGCTCGCGCCGCTCGCCGAGCTGCCCGCGCGCGCCGCGTGGATCGCGGGTGAGATCGCGTCTGCGCCCCCGCTCGCGGTCCAGGGGACGCTGCGTTCGATCTGGGCCGGCCAGGAGCACACCTGGAAGCAGGCGCTCGAGCTCGCGTACACCTGGGTCGGACTCGGCTCGGACCATGACAACCTCGCCGCGGGCCAGACCAGCTTCGCCGGCGGTCAGCGCAAGGAGTGGCGCCTCCGCTGACTGCCCGCGGGCCATGGTGGTCGATCGGGTTCGGGCTGCGCGAGATCCGGCCCGAGCGTCAGGGTTCGGCCACGGCGTCGCCGAGCCCGGGGAACACCTTGGACACCTTGGCGAGGAGGTATTCGCCGTAGGTGCCCGACCATTCGTGGGGGTTCGTGTGGTCC
>Ga0209587_1001322_pt1 | contig 11777 bp, 8 predicted proteins | sample NGEPerD_2_FD_184512 | JGI IMG/M metagenome (GOLD analysis project Ga0209587, IMG submission 184512) | Arctic peat soil microbial communities from the Barrow Environmental Observatory site, Barrow, Alaska, USA - NGEE PermafrostL1-D... | ecosystem: Environmental > Terrestrial > Soil > Wetlands >... | reverse complement strand
GGTACTGTGCGCCCTGCGCCGTGGGCCCTGGGGCGTGGAAGGCCTGAACGAGCTGATCGCCCAGCACTTGCTGGGGCAACGGCTGATTCCACGGGCCGAAGGCTGGTACGCCGGGCGCCCGGTGCTGATAACCGGAAACGATTACAACCTGGGGCTGATGAACGGCGACGTGGGCATTACCTTCAGCCTGCCCTGGGGCGCGGGCTCTCAAAACACGCAAAACAGCAGTGACAGCCCACAAACGGTGTTGCGAGTTGCTTTCCCCGCCAGCGACGGCAGCGGCAACATCCGCTGGATCTCGCCCAGCCGGCTGCAGCAGCTGGAAACGGTGTACGCCATGACGGTGCATAAATCCCAGGGTTCGGAGTTCAATCACACCTGCCTGATACTACCCGACCGCCTAAGCCCCGTACTCACGCGAGAGCTGGTATACACCGGCATCACCCGCGCAAAGAACTGGTTCAGCCTGATAACCGGCGACGCCAGCGTGTTCAGCGAAAGCGTGGGCCAGAGGGTCGTGCGCGCTTCGGGATTGGCTTCAGTGCTGGCTTCGGTACTGGAGGGAAGCCAGCGCTCTGTCCAGCAATCGGCCGAACCTTAAGAATCACGAATTCGGCGAGGCTTATCTGCGCCCATAAGCGCTCGTCATTGGCCTCGTGGGTGGCGAATGTCAGCCCACGATAAAGACTTTCCTCGATAAAGAGCGCCGTGCGCCGAACGGAGATATATTTGTATTCGTTCCTGCTGTCAAAACCGGCCATGGTGCGCCCGCCCCAAACCATCGCGCCGCCGGCGAATTGCCGCAGCGCGTTGACCCCTTGGGGGTTGATTGCTCCATTCTCGGCGTTCGAAATCACATGCTCCAACCCGATTGCCCCCAGAATGGACGCATCCGAACCCGCTGTCGCCTTCCAGACGCCGCGCTGCATGTCAGTGCGAGAGATGATGCCCGCAATGGTGCCGGCCGGGTCAATGGGCAAAAGCGCCGGCGCTGACAGAATGCGCTGGCAGCGCCCCATAGCAATTGCCGCTGATCATCCGTCTGCTCAAAGCCACGCGGCAAGATCAGCACGTTGAATAGATCGACTGTCGACTCGAGAGCGCTGAATACGTTTTCGTAATCGCCCAGTTCCGGAGTGCCTCCGTCATCGCCTGCAATACGCACGACGATCGCCTCGATGCCACCGTTGAGGAAAAACTGTCTTACCTGCAACGCCAGTTCACCGTAGGAAAAATCGCTGCCGAAGATCTGTTCAAACTGCGCCATGCCATAGATCGTGGTAGGGCGGCCCAGGTCACCTTTGTGAGCCATACCGATAAAGAGCGTGATTGACGTTGGTAAACTCATGATCGTCGCCATTTCCGGTTCCTTAAGTGCGTTCCTCTTCGTCATTGCTGTGCTGTTGCTGCAGCCATAATCTGGCGTAGTAGCCATTTTTGGCCAGCAACTCATTGTGACCACCGCTTTCGACAATCTGGCCGTGATCCATCACAAGAATCGTATCGGCGTCGCGCACTGTGGATAAGCGGTGGGCAATAACCAGTGTGGTGCGCTGACGGCTTACTTCGTTCAGGGCGCCGAGAATGGCCTGTTCAGAAATAGAATCCAGTGATGAAGTGGCTTCATCCAGGATCAATAACGGCGGGTTTTTCAGCAGCACTCGGGCAATAGCAACGCGCTGTTTTTCGCCACCGGAGAGTTTCAGGCCGCGTTCACCTACTTTGGTGTCGTAACCCTCCGGCAGGCTGCGGATGAAATCGTCCAGGTGCGCCTGTCGGACGGCATGATGTACTTCGGCTTCTGTGGCCTCAGGGCGGCCGTAGGCCAGGTTGCGGTAAAGCGTGTCGTTGAACAGCACGGTGTCTTGCGGAACCACACCGATAGCCGCGCGCAGGCTATCCTGGCTGACCTCGCGAATGTCCTGGCCATCAATGGTGATATAGCCTTTATCCACATCAAAAAACCGGAACAGCAGGCGCGCAAGGGTGGATTTACCGGCACCACTGGCACCCACAATCGCCAGGGTGTGCCCGGCGGGTATAGAAAAATCCACATCCTGCAGAATCCGGCGGTCCGCACGGTAGGCAAAATGCACATGATGGAAGCCCACCTCGCCTTTATCCACAACCAGCGCTGGCGCCTCCGCAGCGTCTGCAACAGCCGGCTTTTCGTCCAGCAGGCCGAACAGGCGCTCCACATTCACCAGGGACTGACGGATTTCCCGGTAGACAAAACCCAAAGCGTTCAAAGGGATGAACAGCTGAAGCAGGTAGGCGTTGATCATGGTGAAATCACCCAGAGTAATGGCGCCACTGGCCACTTCCCGCACGGCCATCGCCATCATGACAATCATTGCTACGCCAATGATGAACGCTTGGCCGGTGTTGAGTGCGGCGAGGGACAGGCGGTTTTTCAGGCGCGCCTTCTCCCAACCTTCAAGATCCTGGTCGTAGAGGTCGGCTTCAAACTGCTCGTTATTGAAGTACTTCACGGTTTCGTAGTTAAGCAGGCTGTCTATGGCGCGTGAATTGGACTGGTTGTCCCGGGCATTGGCCTCGCGCACGAATCGGGTTCGCCACTCGGTGACCACAATGGAAAAAACGATATAAACCGCCACGGCGATGAGGATGGCAAACACATAACTGGCGTTAAACGCTGCCAGCAGAATGACGGCCACCATCAGTATTTCCAGCAGGGTGGGAACAATATTGAATAAGGTAAAGCGCAGCAGGAAACTGATGCCGGTGGTGCCACGTTCAATGTCCCGGGCCAGCCCTCCGGTTTTTCGATCCAGGTGGAATGCCAGTTCACGGTCATGGAGGTGGCGGAACACCCGCAGCGATACCCGCCGCATGGCGCGCTCAGCAACCCGTGCAAACACGGCATCCCGCAGTTCACTAAACAACGTGCTGGCAAACCGCAGCACGCCATAAGCCACCACCAGAACCACGGGAATCCAAAGCAGCATCTCGCCTTCACGGCCCTGATCCAGATAATCCACAATGTATTTCAGAGCCACAGGGGTGGCTACCGTGGCCAGCTTTGCCAGTATCAGGAAGGCGACAGACAGAGCTACCCGCCCACGAAACTCGGCGAGATAGGGCCAGAGCCCGGCGATCACTTTCCAATCAGGTTTGTGGTTGGCCGGGTAATCACTGTCAGCATAAGCGCGCAAGGGAATTCCTTCATTTTCACGGAGAGGACAAGCGTATGATAGGGCTTGTTCAAAGCAGCGTTCGTATAGTTGCCCGAGTTTACAGCACCGCGGCTTTTTACAGCACCTCAACGTCAGGAGACACATCATAAACACTCGTCATCGGCAGGCCTTGAAACTGGTCATCGGCTTTATTCTTCCCTATCGCAAAGCGGTTGCGGGGGCTCTGGTCGCGCTGATTTTCACCGCGGGTATCACGCTCGGGCTGGGGCAGGGCCTTCGGATTCTGGTCGATCAGGGCCTGGCTACAGAATCCCCAGCCAATCTGGCCCGCGCCATCGGGCTGTTTTTCATTCTGGTGCTGGGGCTGGCGTTCGGTTCCTTCGCACGGTTTTATCTGGTGTCCTGGATTGGCGAAAGGGTGGTGGCTGATATCCGAAAACAGGTCTTTAATCATCTTATTGACCTGCATCCGGGGTTTTTCGAGCAGAACCGGGCATTGGAAATACAGTCGCGTTTTACCGCCGACACCACGGTTCTGCAATCGGTTATCGGTTCAACAGTCTCCATTGCCTTGCGCAATGCGCTGATGCTGGTGGGTGGGCTGCTGTTGCTGTTTATCACCAATGCCAAGCTGGCCGGAATCATCCTGCTGGGCTTTCCCCTGGTTATTGTCCCGATCCTGTTTTTCGGCCGGCGAGTCCGGCAGCTGTCCCGGCTCAGCCAGGACAGGGTGGCGGATGTGGGCAGTTACGTGGGGGAAAACCTCACGCAGATCAAAACCGTGCAGGCGTTCAATCACCAACCCCACGACCGGCGCTTTTTTTCAGAGGTTTCTGAACGGGCCTTCGACATTGCCCGGGCTCGCATAAAACAGCGCGCCTGGCTGACCACACTGGCTATTTCCCTAGTGATGGGAGCGGTCGGCGTTGTGATCTGGATTGGTGGCCTGGATGTTATCCACGGCCGCATTACCCCGGGTGAGCTGGCGGCTTTTGTGTTCTACAGCCTGCTGGTGGGCGTGGCCGCAGGAGCAATCAGCGAAGTGATCGGGGAGCTGCAGCGAGCAGCCGGTTCTGCTGCGCGGCTTTTTGAATTGCTGCAAACTGAGCCGGCATTTGACCGGCCTGCGGGACAGGCATGTGGATTTCCGGGAACCATTACCGGCGATATAGCCATCGAAGGTCTTAATTTCAGCTACCCCGGGCGCAGCGAACACCCGGCACTGACCGATATCTGCCTGCATGTCCGTGCCGGGGAAACCCTGGCTCTGGTAGGCCCCTCCGGCGCTGGAAAATCCACATTGTTTGACCTGCTGCTGCATTTTTATCAACCCGACAGCGGCACCATTCACATTGACGGCACGGATAGCGCCACGGTGTCCCTGGAGGCGCAGCGCAGCTGCTTTTCACTCGTGCCCCAGAACCCGGCTCTGTTCCATGGCACCGTGGCAGACAACATCCGTTACGCACGCCCCGACGCCAGCCAGGCCGATGTTGAAAACGCCGCACGCATCGCTCACGCCCATGAATTTATAGAGATGTTGCCCGAGGGTTACCTCACCCGCCTCGGAGATGCCGGCCTGGGGCTCTCCGGTGGCCAGAAGCAACGATTGGCTATCGCCCGGGCACTGCTGGCCGACGCACCCATATTGCTGCTGGATGAGGCCACCAGCGCGCTGGATGCAGAAAGCGAGAGCCTGATTCAACAAGCAATGCCGGCGCTCACGTCCGGCAGAACTACACTGGTGATCGCCCACAGACTCGCCACCGTGCGAGATGCGGATCGCATCGCCGTTCTGGATCAGGGCCGCCTGTTGGCGGTCGGCAGCCATGAGGAGCTAATACAGGCAAACGATTTGTATCGACGCTTGGCCGCGCTTCAATTCCGGGAGCCGCCGGCATGACATTCGACATCGTCAATTTGTGTCATGCCACGGTACTCCCTACACTGTTTAATGACACTGATAAATCAGAGAGACATGGAGGATGGCAAAGTGAGCAATAAAGAATTGCAGGCACTCAAAGAACGCTATGTTGCAGCCGGTGTGGCAAGCCCTAATGAGCAATTTGCCGACCACGCAACCAACGCAGAACTGTGGGATGCAGACGGCAAACGCATGATCGACTTTGCCGGCGGTATCGGTGTGCTCAACATCGGTCATCGGCATCCGAAAGTGGTTGAGGCCATAAAAGCCCAACTGGACAAGCTGATGCACACCTGCCAAACCGTCATGCCCTATGAGGGCTACGTGCGTCTGGCGCAGAAGCTAAGTGAAGTTGCACCTGTAAAGGGGCACGCCAAAGTCATGCTGGCAAACTCCGGCGCAGAGGCACTGGAGAACGCTCTCAAGATTGCTCGTGCTGCGACTGGCCGTACCAACGTAATCTGCTTCGACGGCGGTTATCACGGCCGTACGTTCATGACCATGGCGATGAACGGCAAAGCAGCGCCCTACCAGACGGATTTTGGCCCTATGCCGGGAACTGTCTTCCGTGCGCCTTACCCCGTGCCCTACCATGGTGTGAGCGAAGATGAGGCCTTGCGTGGCCTGATGATGACCATGAAAGCAGACTCACCCGCAAAGCACACCGCTGCGATTGTTATTGAGCCGGTGCTGGGTGAAGGTGGCTTTTATGCAGCACCTGCGAGTTTCCTTAAGAAAATTCGCGAGATCTGTGATGAAAACGGCATTCTGATGATTGTCGATGAAGTCCAAAGCGGCTTCGGCCGTACCGGCAAGATGTTTGCCATTGAGCACAGCGATGTTGAGCCAGACATCGTAACTATGGCCAAGAGTATGGCCGACGGCATGCCTATCTCGGCGATTGTCGGAACGGATAAGCACATGGATGCCTCAGGCCCGAATTCGCTGGGTGGCACCTATACCGGTAGCCCGACGGCCTGTGCCGCTGCACTCGCGGTGTTTGATGTGTTCAAAGAAGAGGACATTCTGGGCAAGAGCCAACGCCTGGGTGAGAAGCTGAAATTTTGCTTTAACCAGTGGCAGGAGCAGTTCACTCATGTGGACAACGTCCGCTGTCTCGGCTCCATGGCGGCGTTCGAGCTGGTCGAAAGCAAGGACAGCCGAAAACCCATGCCGGAACTGGCCGCTGCCGTTACCAAAAAGGCCAAAGAGAAGGGCCTGATCCTTCTGAGCTGTGGAATGTACGGGAACACCCTGCGCTTCCTCATGCCGGTCACCATCGAGGATAATATCCTTTGAAGAGGGCCTGGCGATTGTTGAAGAAAGCCTGAAGGAAGCGGGCGCCTGACATAGAGAAAACGCTCGCCTGAAAACCGAACCTCCGGGTTCGGTTTTTTTATGGCGTTCGTCGTATACTGCCTGAGTTGTTTCACCAACCAGGCAGAATCATGACTTCACCGAACGCCACGTCCGCAGCCGACCACAAGCCCAGGCCTTGGGTTGATCTGCTGGTCAGTATTATTATTCCATCCGTTATTCTGATGAAGTTCAGCGGCGACGAGCATCTTGGCAGCGTGAACGCCCTGATCCTGGGCCTGGCATTCCCCCTGTGTTGGGGATTGTTCGAGCTGATCCGCTACAACAAGAAGAACTTTATCGCGCTATTAGGCTTGGTGAGTGTCGGGCTGACAGGCGGTATTGGTTTACTTGAACTGGATGCCGGTTGGCTGGCAGTAAAAGAAGCGGCCATTCCCGCGATTATCGGCCTGGCAGTGCTTGTTTCTACTCGCACGAAATACCCGTTGGTTCGTACACTTCTCTATAACCCGAACGTGCTCGATGTGAAAAAAATTCACGGGGCATTGGAAGAGAAAGATTGCGTAGGGCAGTTTGAAGCACGCTTGTTGAAGGCCAGCTACTTTTTTGCCGGCACCTTCCTGTTCTCATCCATCATGAACTACGTTCTCGCCCGCTGGATTGTCGTAAGCCCCTCTGGCACTCAGGCCTTTAACGAGGAACTTGGCAGAATGACCCTGGTGAGTTACCCGATGATCGCGATCCCTTCCATGGTGATGATGATGCTTATCTTCTATTACCTGTGGAGAACCATACGTCGCCTGACGGGTTTTACCCTGGAAGAAGTGATGGCCCCACAACCGGCGGAGAAAGAAAAAGCCAGATCGTAAATTCGGTATTCCGACAGCCCATCCTTTTTCCAGAATAAAAAAACGGCCAGAGTAGTGATACTCTGGCCGTTTTTTTGTTACTTATCCGAGACTTATCAGATGTCGAGGTTGTGCACTTCCAACGCATGGGTCTGGATAAAGTTACGACGAGGCTCAACATCATCACCCATCAGGGTAGTAAAGATCAGATCTGCCGCTATGGCATCATCAATCTTCACTTTCATCATCCGGCGAGTATCAGGATCCATGGTCGTTTCCCATAGCTGATCCGGGTTCATCTCACCAAGGCCTTTGTAGCGCTGGATGGTCAGGCCTCGCTGGGCCTCCTTCATCAGCCAATCCAACGCACCCTCAAACGACAGTATCGCCTGTTTACGCTCACCACGTTGAATATAGGCGCCTTCTTCGATCAGCCCATTCAGAGTTTCACCAAGCCGCGCTATCGCGCTATAGGACGGTGAATCAAAGAAATCATGGCTGAACACATGCTCGTGGGGAATACCGTGAACGTGGATGACGACTTTTGGCAGATAGAGACCACGTTCGGGATCCTTCGCAACTGAAAAGGTGTATTTGGTTCCGGTACGGGTATCGACATCCAGCCCCTCGCCCAGGCGGCTGGCCCATGCACCAACGGTTTGCTCGTCCTTCAGATGCTCGGGCTTCAGAGTATCGTTGTGAAGCATCCGCTCCAGTACTTTGGCTGGGTACGCCCGGGACAGGCGGTCGATCATTGCCATCACGGCCTGATAGTCCTTCACCATCGTCTCAAGGGCAGAGTCCTTGATAGGGGGCGCTTCCGCGTTCACATACAACTGTGCCCCTTCCAGAGAGGTCTGGGTGAAATAAGCTTCTTTTGCCTTCTCATCCTTCAGGTACTGCTCCTGCTTGCCGCGCTTGACCTTGTAGAGCGGCGGCATTGCGATAAATACATGGCCACGCTCAATGATTTCGCGCATCTGGCGGAACAGAAAAGTCAGCAGCAGTGTGCGGATGTGGGAACCATCCACGTCAGCGTCCGTCATGATAATGAGGGAGTGATACCGGAGTTTATCCGCGTTGAACTCTTCCCGGCCTATACCACAACCCAGAGCCGTGATCAGAGTGCCAACTTCGGCGGAGGACAGCATCTTGTCGAAGCGTGCTTTCTCCACGTTCAGGATCTTACCTTTCAGCGGTAGAATCGCCTGAGTTTTGCGATCCCGGCCCTGTTTGGCGCTACCGCCGGCCGAGTCACCCTCCACTATGAACAGTTCGGAGAGGGCGGGGTCTTTCTCTTGGCAGTCCGCCAACTTGCCGGGCAAGCCCGCAATGTCCAGCGCACCTTTCCGCCGGGTCATATCCCGGGCCTTACGGGCAGCTTCACGAGCCCGTGCAGCTTCGATCATTTTATTAACAATAAGCCTGGCTTCGCTGGGCTGTTCCTGAAGATACGCGGCAAAGCTCTGATAGAGTTCCTGCTCAACCGCCGTTTTCACTTCCGAAGACACCAGTTTGTCTTTGGTCTGTGAAGAAAACTTCGGATCGGGCACTTTCACGCTGACGATAGCCGTCAGGCCTTCGCGGGCATCGTCGCCGGTGGTGCTTACCTTGGCCTTCTTGCCTAGGCCTTCGTGTTCAATGTAGTTGTTCAGTGTACGCGTAAGGGCGGCACGGAATCCTGCCAAGTGCGTGCCTCCATCGCGCTGAGGTATGTTGTTGGTAAAGCAGTAGATATTTTCCTGAAAGGCATCGTTCCACTGCATGGAAACTTCCACCACAATGCCGTCTTCGCGCTCGCGGGTGAAGTGGAAAACCCGGTTGATGGGCGTTTTGTTAGCGTTAAGATGCTCAACAAATGCCCGCAAGCCACCGTCGTACTGGAAGATTTCTTCTTTACCACTGCGCTCGTCCGTCAGGCGGATACGCACACCGCTGTTCAGAAACGCTAATTCCCTTATACGCTTGGCAAGAATCTCATAGTGAAATTCGATGTGGGTGAACGTTTCCGGCGACGGGATAAAATGCACCCGGGTACCAGAGGCATCTGTGTCACCGACCGGCGCCAAAGGCGCATTAGGTACACCATGTGTATAAACCTGCTCATACACCTTGCCATCCCGACGGACGGTCAAGGTTAGCGTTGAGGACAGAGCGTTTACAACCGAGACGCCTACACCATGAAGGCCACCGGAAACCTTATACGAGTTATCATCAAACTTACCCCCGGCGTGGAGTACCGTCATAATAACCTCGGCAGCGGATATGCCTTCTCCCTCGTGGATATCCACAGGAATACCCCGGCCGTTATCCTGAACGCTCACCGATTCGTCAGGATGAATGATAATGCCAATTTCAGAGCAGTGACCCGCCAGAGCTTCATCGATGGAGTTATCCACCAGCTCAAACACCATGTGATGCAGGCCGGTACCGTCATCCGTATCGCCAATGTACATTCCTGGCCGCTTCCGCACTGCATCCAGCCCCTTCAGGACTTTGATATTGGCGGAATTGTAGCTCGATTCACTCATTAGGAAACTCCTGAAGCGTAAGGGCCGGCGCTTTCCTTAAAACCGCTTTTCTGCAGGTCAAGGGTTTGGTAAGCCGGTTTTATTCTTCCTTCAATTTGCCATGTTCCACGTGGAACATTCGGTAATCAGGTATCTGGTTACCCTGCCACAATGACTCCGGATCGGGATGTTCAATGGAGGTAATAAATACCTGGCAACGTAATTCCTGTAATTTGCGAGCCAGCATAGTTCTGTGGCTCTCATCCAGTTCCGCATTAATATCATCAATCAGAAAGCTGACCTGTTTTCCAAGATCATTCAATACCATGCTTTGGGCAATCTTCATCAGAATGACGAGAGTTTTCTGCTGGCCGCGGGAAAAGGTTTCCGCCACCGGTCGTCCCTGAAATCTGATCCGGATATCAGCACGGTTAGGCCCATAGAGGGTGTGCCCCATGCGGGCTTCCTGCTCCCTGTGGCGAACAAGTACATCTGCCAGTGATTGACTGGTATCCCACCCGGGATAGAACTCAAGCTTTAGCCCCCGTGCCCAGCCCACATCAACTTCTTGAACCAGGCTGTCGAACGCTCTTTTGAATTGATCAAAAGCTATTTTTCTGGCTTCACTTATTCTTTCGCTTAGTGCTACGTACTGCGCATCCCAGATGCGCAGCATGGATTCATCTAGTCTACCATTTCTCAGAGTTTGATTCCGCTGTGATGTGACTCTCTGACACTGTTGCCAGCTTGATGCAAAGGAAGGTTCCACGTGGAACACTGCCCAATCGAGGAATTGGCGACGCTTCCCTGGGCCGCCAGCCACAATATCGAACACACCAGGATCAATAACCGAAACCGGCAAGTGCATTGCAAGAGAAGAAAGACTCCGCACGCTTTCACCGTCTACCCGAAGCGTGGTTTCCTTCAGTGCAACGTCTCGGGAAATTCCTAACCGATGGGCGAGAACATCACTGGGCTGTACGTTGCGTCTGTCATCAAACCCATGGTCCAGACCACCAAATACCGTGAATCGTTGTTGTCCATGTTGAACAACAGCCTGATGGCGATTAATCCGAAAGGATCGCCCAAGGCCCAGATAACCTATGGCCTCAAGCACACTTGTCTTTCCGCTTCCGTTGGCACCATAAAGCAAATTAAAAGAAGGTGAGAACGAAGCAGGTTCAGAGGGAGACAGGTTGCGAAAAAACCCAGTATGAAGTTTTACCAGCGCCATAGAAAGGACAGCTCGTCGCGGCAGCAAGAGGAATGGAACGTATCCACGAAAAAAGGCAGCATCTCACAATTTCGTGGAATGCTGCCTTAGTGTACAAAACCACACGGGTGAAGGCGACCGCCTCAGTGAAGCATATTAAGGCGCTCATCCATAAACACATCCATTTCCGGCGCCAGAATATGTACATAGCGGTCAAAATACAGGAACTGTTTCAGCAACAGAGCAAACTCCCGGGGGAAGTGCAGCCCGTGGCCTTCGCCGACCTTCACCATATCCATGAGAATGCTATTCACATCGTCTTCCGTTTGGTCCACCTGATAAGGCACGTGATCCGGTACCATCTTATCCATCTGCTGATACAGCTTGCGCAGGTCCGCCGCAAGATCCCCTGCCTGAACAGTCTGGTTGGTAATGCCGATACGAATCATAGCCTCGGCCATGCCGTCGAAGTTACCCACCATCACCGATGAAATAAAATCACTGACTGCTTGCCACGTATCTGGACGAATCCGCCCAACAATACCGAAATCAATGAAGCCTACCCGTCCGTCTTTTAATACCATCAGGTTACCGGCATGCACATCGGCATGGAAAAATTCGCACTGGGTCAAGCTGGCAAACCAGGTATTCATTGCCGTGATCAATGTTCTTTCTGGATCCTTTGCGTATCCCCGGATACTTTCAAGATCCGTAAGGGGCACACCGTGGAAGCGCTCCATGGTGAGTATCCGCCGGGTGCTGCAGTGTTCGTAAACCAGGGGGACCGTGGCATCTTCGTTGTGAGTG
>Ga0209587_1001321_pt1 | contig 11779 bp, 5 predicted proteins | sample NGEPerD_2_FD_184512 | JGI IMG/M metagenome (GOLD analysis project Ga0209587, IMG submission 184512) | Arctic peat soil microbial communities from the Barrow Environmental Observatory site, Barrow, Alaska, USA - NGEE PermafrostL1-D... | ecosystem: Environmental > Terrestrial > Soil > Wetlands >... | reverse complement strand
CGTCGTTCTCGATCAGCGACCGGATCGCGCCGACGCTCACCGAGCGCGCCGCGATCCGGTCGCTGATCGAGAACGACGTCGGCGTGCAGGCTCGCGCAGAAGCGATGCGCGAGGCGCTTAATGTCTGGTGGACGCAGCATGCCTCGCGCCTTGCCGAGCTTCCGGCGCGACGCGATCTCAACGCGGTGCGGAGCGAGTTTCTGGATTCATTCACCATCGCGCTGCTGCCGCTCGCCACGCTGGACCGCTTCAGGCTCGCTGGTGTCATCGCTGCCTGGTGGACGGATTCCTTGCCCGATTTCAAGACGCTGGTCGAAAATGGTTTCGCCGGCGTGGCCGACGGCTGGGTGGACGCCATCGCCGACGCCGTGGAGGACGATGACAACGTCGGCCCGGCCTTCGATCCCTTCGGCCACAAGCTCGTCCGCCATACGATGAGCGACTACTTGGACCAGATCGCCGACGCCAAGACCGATATCGCGCGCATCAAGGGCGAGAAGGAAGCCTTCGAGCAGAGCAATTCGCCCGACGACGCCGAAGAGGAAGAGCTGGCGAACTGGAACCACGCGAAAGAGCTTGAAGCTCAGATCAAGGACGCAAAAATTTCAATCAAGGAAAGGCTCCGTGCCGCTAAGCCCCTGAGAGACCGGCTCAAGGTCATAGCGAAAGACCTGAAAGCGGCGGAAAAGGCGATTGCCGTCCTCGACGGGCAGGGAACGAAATCAATCGCGCGCGCGAGAAAGCAGGGACTGTCGACAATTGAATTTGAGACCGCGCTGCGAGCGCATCAGCACGCGCGAGCCGTCCTTCGCGAAGAATTCGAGGAATTGACGCGGAAACTATTCGGCATCGACGAGTCATGCCGGCCGGACAAAGCGTGTGTCAAAGAATTCGAGGCCGATCTCGCGCCTTACGAACAGATCAAGGCCGAGTTGGCAACCGCACGTGCTCAGTATCGCACGCTGACCAATGCCTTCGTGGACGAACTCAAAGCCCGTTGCGGCGCAATGAGCGGCGATGAAAAGCAGGCCCTCGTGCTCGAACTCTTCGCGCAGGACGTGCGGATCGGGCTTGATGCTGCTGTGGGAGAGAAGCGGCAGACGCTGGTGCGGTTCGTCGAGGGGCTATGGGATAAGTATCGCGTACCACTTCATTATATTCGAGAGAGCCGAAAGCAGGTCGAGGTTGCACTACAGCGCTGCCTAAAGAGCCTGGCATACACATGAGTAACGTGCTTCACTTTGTCCCCCTTGGTGATCTGGTGACCTTACAAACTGATAAGGTCTTCGCTAACAAAGACCCCTCTCTGCCTTATATTGGTCTGGAGCACATAGCACAAGGCTCACCCAAGTTGCTCGGGGTCGCGGAAAGTAGTTCGTCCTCCAGCACCAATTCGGTCTTCGCTGAGAATGACATTCTGTTTGGAAAGCTGCGTCCCAACCTTCGAAAGAGCGTTCGCGCGCGCTTCGCCGGCTACTGCTCAACGGACATTCTTGTCCTACGCTGCCTAGCGGGGGTCGCTCCGTCTTTCGCAGAGCATGTATTTCAGTGGGAGCAGGTCTTCGCCGCTGGTTCCGCAACCGCTGGTGGGACGAAGATGCCACGGACGTCTTGGAACGACCTAAAGAGATTCGCCGTTTTCAGGCCGAGCACAACTGCAGAGCAGACCCGCATCGCGGCGGTGCTGGACACGGTGGACGAGGCGATTGCGAAGGCTGAGGCGGTAATCGCAAAGCTCAAGCAGGTGCGCGCCGGCCTGCTCCACGACCTCCTCACCCGCGGCCTCGACGAACACGGCCAGCTTCGCGACCCTATCGCTCACCCCGAACAATTCCGAGATTCTCCACTCGGCCCGGTTCCGAAGGAATGGGAGGTGCGAACGTGCCAAAGCTTGTGCCGCGAGATTGTGGTCGGGATCGTTGTAAAACCTGCACAGTATTACGTGAACGAAGGGGTCGCCGTTCTCCGTTCGGCCAACGTACGCGAAGAAGGAATACAGCTTGATGATCTAGTGTTCATATCTCACGAATCGAACGCGCTACTCGCTAAGAGCAAGCTCTACACAGATGACTTAGTAACAATCCGAAGCGGTTATCCTGGAGCGACAAGCGCCGTCCCCTCTGGACTCAACGGATCGAACTGCATCGATCTAATTGTTTCGAGACCGGGCAAAGAGGTCGTGCCAAATTTTCTTGCGATATGGATCAACTCCTCCTTCGGGAAGGATCAAATCCTGCGAGTCCAAGGTGGGCTAGCACAACAGCATTTCAACGTTGGCGAGATGAAGAGAGTCCTCGTGGCGAAGCCTCCCACTGATGAGCAAAGAGCAATAGTCGATCGAGTGGATCAACTTGACCAACTGCTTAGGACTGACAAGGAGCATCTTGCTAAGCTTTCGCTGCTTAAATCCGGCCTCATGACCGACCTGCTTACCGGCCGCGTGCGCGTGCCGAGCACTCTCGTTCTGGCCGCGGAATAAGGCAGACATTCTTGCCGTATTCCAAAGGTGCTTTCGAATCCATATTTAGTGTAGGTAATCGCGTTGACTAAATTTAGTCTTTGATATAAATTTACTTTTAAAGCTAACCGGCACTAAATTCATTGAAAGTTCCCACAGCAAACCCATTCCGCCCTGGCGCCGGGCATCCGCCACCTTATCTCGCGGGCCGTGATGACGAAAAGGAGGAATTCACCAAATTTCTTAAGCAGCAGCCCGTACTCACGAACTTGGTGCTGACAGGATTGCGGGGCGTGGGCAAAACGGTGTTGCTCGAAACGCTTAAACCAATCGCGATCCAGAGTGGATGGCTGTGGGCGGGCACCGACCTGTCGGAGTCGGCCAGCGTGGGAGAGGAAACCCTTGCGGTGCGCCTTCTGGCGGATCTGGCGCCGTTGGTAGCCAATTTGGTGGTGGCGGAGGAAGAGACGCGCCGGATTGGATTTACCGCGCGCGCAGAGAAGACGCCGGTACATCTGGAGTACGCTTTGCTGAGAGGCGTATACGCAGAGACGCCAGGACTCGCGTCGGACAAACTCAAGGCCGTGCTGGAGCTTATATGGTCATCGCTCAGAGGAACCCGGGCTCGCGGGATCGTGCTGGCGTATGACGAGGCGCAAAATTTGGGAGACCAGGCAGCTCGACATGAATATCCACTATCGCTACTCCTGGAGGTTTTCCAGTCGCTGCAGAAAAAGGAGCTGCCGTTTCTGCTGGTATTGACAGGGCTGCCCACGTTGTTCCCCAAACTGGTGGAGGCGCGAACCTTCTCCGAGCGGATGTTCCATGTGATGACTCTTACGCGACTGGACGAGCGCGAGTCGCGCGAGGCCATTCTAAAACCGATTGACAAACAGGGTTCAACGGTGCGGTTTGCGGAGCCGGCCGTCGCCGAAATTGTGAAGCATTCTGGCGGCTATCCTTATTTCATTCAGTTCCTGTGCCGTGAGATGTTCGACTCATACATTCAGCAGCGCACGGTGGGCGCGGTTAACCCCGTTACGACGGTGGCACAGGCTGTGCGGAAGCTCGATTCTGATTTCTTCGCGGGGCGGTGGAGCCGGGTGACGGACAGGCAGCGAGAGCTACTTACAGTGGTCGCGGAACTTCCGAATTGCGATGAGGAGTTCACGGTGCAGGAAGTGGTTGAAAAATCGCGCGGTGTGCCGCCAAAGCCATTTAGTGCCAGTCACGTAAATCAGATGCTAGTCAAACTGGCTGACAGCGGCTTGGTCTATAAGAATCGCCATGGTCGATACTCGTTCGCGGTTCCACTGCTGGGCGATTTTATCCGACGGCAACAAGCGGAGAGTCGAACATAGTTGACAAGCATGCAGTGAGGTGTTTTCTGATGATCCGTTACTCAAGCGGCGAACCCCAAAAGGCATCACCGGAACTTGCACGGACAATCAAGCAGCGGGCGCGATGTGCGAATTGAAATTTAGTGTCGGTTAGTCTCGCAGCTAAATTTAGCCAAGGTACTAAAGTTAGATCATTGCCAGGTTTGGCCGGCCGCATTCCGTAACCATAAGATGAAAATCCAGTGGGAATACGAGCTCGTCGAAAAGCCCTTCTACCGGCAGCTCGAAAGCATGGGCTGGCAGTGGATCGAGGGCGATCCGGATCTGCCCGAGTCAACGGAGCGAGCAAGCTCGCGTGAGGTGCTACTCAAGGGCCGGCTTGCATCGTCGCTGCGCAAACTCAATCTGCGTGACGATCAGCCGTGGCTCGATGACGCGCGGATCACGCGCGCCATCCGCGATCTGGAGCAGGCCGCCGGCCACCGGCTGATGGAGATGAATCAGTCTGCTACTGAATCATTGCTGAAAGGCACGGTGGCGGAAGGATCGCCGGATTGGGAGCAGGGCCGTCCGCAGCCGCTGCGGTTCATCGACTTCGAGCACTGGAAGAACAACGACTTCCTGGTCATCAATCAATTCAAAGTCGAGCTCACCAGCGCGCGCGGCCATGTCATCGCGGACGCGGTGCTGTTCGTGAACGGCATTCCGCTGGTCGTTGCCGAGTTCAAGAGTCCCGGCATTCAGAATCCGCTGCAGGAAGCCATCAATCAGCTCCTGCGCTACTCGAATCAGCGGCGCGAAGTCTGGCCGACGCGGTACACGGAGAACGAAGGCGTCGAGCGCCTGTTTCACACCAACCAACTGCTGGTCGCCAGCGACTTTTTCGAAGCACGCGCGGCTACCATCGGCTCGCCCCCGGAGGCCTATCTGGAGTGGGCCGATACCAGCCCGGTGCCGATGGTCACGGTCGTTGAGGAATTGAGCGCGCTGACCGCCCCGCCTGAGCAGCAAGAAGCCGCGCGTGAATTGTCCGCGCTTGGGCCGGAACAGGCCGAGCGCGCGGGCACGCCGCTGTTCTTTCGTGAACCGGAGCAGCAGCCGGCGGCGATGCATGCCATGGGCGTAACGCTTCAGAGTCAGCAGATCCTGGTGGCTGGCATGTTGCGGCCGGCCCATCTGCTCGATCTGGTGCGCAACTTCACCGTGTTCCAGCAGGTGGACGGCAGGACGCGCAAGGTCGTGGCGCGTTATCAGCAGTTCCGTAGCATTCACAACGCGGTTGATCGACTGCTGAAAGGGCGCACTCGCGTTACGAGGGCGGCGCGCGACGAGCGCGGCGGCATCATCTGGCACACGCAAGGCTCGGGCAAAAGCCTCGGCATGGTCTTTCTCGTGCGCAAGATGCGGATGATGCAAAGGCTCAACCGCTTCAAGGTCGTGGTCGTCACCGACCGTAACGATCTGGAGGGTCAATTACGCGAGACGGCGCGCCTCTCGGGCGAGTCCTTGCGGCCCAACGATAATGATTTCATGCGGCGCGAAACGCCAACGATGCGCACCCAGCGCATCCTGCGCGAGCAAACCCCCGACATCGTGTTTGCGATGCTGCAGAAATATCAGGACACATCCAGGCGAGATGCCGCCGATAAGGTGGCGATGACCGTCGTCCGCAAGGAGAAGAAGCCGGGCAGGCACGAGCCGGTGGTCGAGAGGCAGGTCACCTTCGAGGAGAGCATCCACTTCGACGACTTTCCGGTGCTCAACGAGTCGGCGGAAATTCTTGTGCTGGTGGACGAGGCGCATCGCTCACACACGCGCGGCCTGCATCGTAATCTGCGCAAGGCGCTGCCCAACGCGGCGATCATCGGCTTTACGGGAACGCCCATCCTGAGCAAGGAAAAGACCGAGACGCGCGAGATCTTTGGCGAGTTCATTGACCGGTATCTTCTGCAAGACGCCGAACTGGACGGCGCGACGGTGCCGATTCTGTACGAAGGCCGTACCGCGGACGGGTTAGTGAAGGACGCGCCCGGGCTGGATCAGCTTTTCGAGGACCTGTTTCGCGATTACGATCCGGACGAGCTCGCAATTATCAAAGCCAAATACGCCACCGAGGGCGATGTGCTGGAGGCGCCGTTGCTCATCGAGGCGAAGGCGCGCGACATGCTGCGTCACTATGTCGATGTGGTGTTGCCCGAGGGCTACAAGGCGCAGGTGGTGGCGACCAGCCGTCAGGCAGCGGTGACTTACCATGCCAAATTGGAGCAGGCACGTCGCGAACTCGTTGCGCGGATCGACGCGCTGACGGCCGCTAGCTTAGCGTTGTCTGACGACGAGCTCGACAAACTGGATGCGGATACCCGCTCGCTCATACGCGCCCATGCTTTGTTGCCTCGGTTACAGGCGCTGGAGATCGCCGCAGTGTTTTCAGGCGATCACAACGACCCGGAGTCGTGGCGGGACTGGTCGGACAAGGCGAAGCAAAAGGAGCGCATCGTTCGGTTCAAGCGCAAGCCCGGCGTCGAGCAAACCGACAAGATCGATCCGCTCTCGATTCTGATCGTGAACAACATGCTGCTGACTGGTTTCGACGCGCCAGTAGAACAGGTGCTGTATCTGGACCGCAAGATCGTGGCTCATGATCTGCTGCAGGCCATCGCGCGCGTGAACCGCACCTGCGGACAGAAGATATGCGGCTACGTGGTCGACTACATCGGCGTCGCGCGCCATCTGTACGAGGCGCTCAAGAGTTATGACGACGAAGATACCGAAGGCTCGCTGATCGATATTCTGGTGGAGCTCCCGAAACTGCTCGACCGTCGCGCGCGGGCCGTCGATGTGTTTACGGGCCGTGGGATCAACGATCTGCAGGGCCAGGTCGACGCCTGTGTTCAGTTGCTGGAGGACCTGAAAATCCGCGCCGACTTTATAAATAAGCAGCGGATGTTCTATGAGACCTTGAATATTCTGGAACACCGGCCCGAAGTGCCGGGCGAGGTCTTCCGCGATGCCAAGTTGCTCGGCTTCATCAACAAGGTGGCGGCGAATCTATATCGCGATCCCGCGCTCAACCTTCTGGGTGTGGCGGAAAAGGTCAAGGCGCTGATCGACGCCCATGTCGCCGCGCGTGGCGTGGACCCGAAGATCCCGCCGACGACGATTACGGACGCGGAGTTCGAACGGGTGCTGGCGGGAGAACGGAGCAGCCGGGCGCGGGCGGCGCAGATGCAGCACGCGGCGCGTTATCATATTCATGGGTTCACGAATCAGAATCCGGCGTACGCGCGCAAGATGAGCGACAAGCTCGCGGAGATTCTGAAAAAGTTCAAGGATGACTGGGATGCATTGGAGCGAGAACTGCGCAAGTTCATCGCGGAGCTGAAGCAAGGCGATCGCGCCGATTTTCCCGAACTCGATGCAAAGGTGCAGGTGCCGTTCGTGCGGCTGGTGCTGGAAGAATGTAGCAAGGGCCGCGAGCTGACGAAGGCGCAACGCGAGGCCGCGTTGACGGCGGTCCTGGAAATGGTCGAGCGTATACGCCACGAGGTGCGGATCGTCGGCTTCTGGAAGCACCCGGCGTTACGCGAGCAATTGACTCGTGCTCTGGTACGCGACCTGGACGAGTGCGGCACCTGCCGGCCGGGAACCGAGCGCGATCTGGCGCAAAAGCTGGTCGCGCTCGCCAAAGAGAATCACGAGAACCTCGTACGGCCATGAACGAGACACTGCAACTTGACGGTCTGGCATTCGAGATTCGGCGCAGCGCGCGGCGCAAGACGCTGGGGCTTACCGTGGATGGGGCCGGCAACTTGGTTGTACACGCGACCGGCAACGCTACTGTGCAAGAACTCGAACGTTGGACGCGCCGTAAGCTGCTGTGGGTTCATCGCCGGCTCGCGATCAAACAGGATTTGACCCCTCGCATGCCTGAGCCTGAGTTCGTACGCGGCGAGGGATTCTACTATTTGGGCCGCGCCTTCCGGCTTCTAATCGTGGATGTACAAGAACCGCCATTGCGATTCGAAGGAAGTCATTTCTATCTGCGGTGCGACGCGCGCAAGCAAGGCTTCGATCACTTCCGTCAGTGGTACATCCAGGCAGGGCGCGAATGGGCCGCAAAGCGCGTTGCGCTGCTTTTGCGCAAGTCCGCCACGTCACCGGCGCGCATCGAAGTTGGTGACCTCGGGTTCCGCTGGGGATCGTGCGCGAGCAATGGCGTCGTCCGTCTCAACTGGCGGCTGTTTCAACTGCCCGTGCGTCTCTCGGACTATGTGATCTGTCACGAGATGGTTCACCTGCATGAACCTCACCACGGCCCAGCTTTCTGGACCGCGCTGGAATGCGCGATGCCCGACTGGCGCGTACGTCAGGAAGAGTTGGCGAAGGACGCCCGGCGCATGCACTGGTGCGATCCGCATCCGCGGCGGCAGCGTTCGGAGTAGACGACGATAACGATATTCAAATTCATACACGCCGCCGACATTCACCTGGACAGCGCGCTACGCGGACTGGAGCGTTACGAAGGGGCGCCGGTTGACGATATCCGGGGCGCCACGCGGCGCGCATTCGATAACCTCATCGACCTCGCGATTGAAGAGCAAGTCGCCTTCGTGCTGCTGGCGGGCGATCTCTACGACGGTGACTGGAAGGACTACAACACCGGCCTCTATTTCTTGGGATGCATGCGACGACTGCGGGAATCGGGAATCCGGGCGTTCATCATCACCGGCAATCATGACGCCGCGAGCCAGATCACCAAACAGTTACGCCTGCCGGACAACGTGACGATGTTCTCCACGCGCAAGCCCGAGAGCGTCGTTCTGGACGAGTGGAATGTAGCCATCCACGGGCAGGGCTTTGCGACGCGGGCAGTTATGGAAGATATCTCGCAAACCTATCCACATGGGATCCCGCAGCTTTTCAATATCGGCATGCTGCATACCTGTCTCAACGGCAAGCCCGGGCACGATCCTTACGCGCCCTGCACTGTGGACGGGTTGCGCTCCAAGGGTTACCAATACTGGGCGCTCGGTCACGTCCACACCCGTGAGGAAGTGAGCCAGCAACCATGGATCGTGTTTCCGGGCAATACCCAGGGGCGTCACATCCGCGAGACCGGGCCCAAGGGCTGCACGCTCGTGACAGTCGATAACCTTGAGGTCGATAGCGTTGAACATCGTGATCTCGACGGCGCCGGACTCTGGCTGGGAAAGATCGTTGTTCAGACGCGGCCGACCATCGCGGCCGATGGGTTGCTTGCGCGTGACGATGCCATCAGCGGTTTGTCGCGCGCTATCCAGCATCTTGAGTCGGATGAAATCGCCCTGGCGGGGCTGGCTGGTGAGGTCGCAGTGCTGCGTCAAAAGCTGCCGGCGGAATTGTTGAGCGGTGAGGACCGCTATGACCCGACCGATCCGGTTGAACTCAGGCTAGCGCTGGCAGATGTCAGGGAACTGCTGGTGAATCGCCTGCTGCGCGCGGATTGACTGCCGTGGAAATACGCGAGCTGATTCTCGCCGCTTTTGGCCCGTTCACGGACAAGGCGCTGACGTTCGATCAAGAGGCCGGAATCTTGCACCTCGTGTATGGGCCGAACGAGGCCGGCAAGAGTTCGGCCTTGCGCGGACTCAAGGCGCTGCTGTACGGCATTCCGGATCGCACTCAGGATAATTTCATCCATGCGCATGGCGCGCTGCGCATCGCAGGCCGCCTGCGCGCCGCAAACGGCCAGGAGCTTGGCTTCGTGCGGCGCAAGGGACGCAAGAACACGCTGTCGTCCATGCATGACGAATCACTTGATGAGACCGCGCTAACCCCGTTTCTTAAAGGCGTGACACCAGCGCTCTTCGAGACGCTCTTTGGCATCGATTATCACGCGCTGGTGCTGGGTGGTCAGGAGATTCTTGACCAGAAAGGCGAGGTCGGCCAGGCGCTTTTTTCGGCGGCAATGGGTAGTCAGAGCCTGCGGTCGGTGCTGGCGAAGCTCGACCAGGAGGCCGATGGTTTGTTCAAGCCGCGAGGCTCGAATCAGACTATTAACGCTGCCTTGAAACAATATGGCGAGCTTAAAACGCAGCTTAAAAACACCTCGCTCCCTTCGCAACAATGGAAGGAACACGATCTTGCATTGACTCTTACCAATGACGATTTGAGTCGCGTGGAACAGGATCTCGCCCGCGCCAGAACCGAGCTTAATCGCCTCCAGCGCACACAGCGGGTGTTGCCGAAGTTGGCTAATCGCCGCGAACTTCTACATAAGCTGACGGAATTGGGCAACGTTATTGCCCTGGCTGAAGATTTCAGTGACCGCCGACAGCAGGCCGTGAGAAAAAAAGAAACCGCCCAGGAACTGGTACAAGGCGCAAGCTTCAGACTGGAGCGGCTCCTGGCACAGCTTGCGGAACTCACAGTACGGCAGTCGGTACTGGAAGTAGGCGAAAAGATCGAAGCGCTGCACGGACAACTGGGCGCTCATCGTAAGGCTATGCGGGATCGGCCGAATCTCGAAGCCGAGCACAAACAGTTGCTCGCTGATGCTGTGGCTCTGCTAAAAGACGTGCGCCCGGATATCGCGCTGGAAGACGCCGAAATTCTGCGGCCAATGGTTGCCAGGCGGCAGCGCATCAACGGGTTGAGCAACCAGTTTGAGCGCTTGATCTCGCGCGTTAAGGAAACCGACAAACACTTGCGCGACACCCAGGAGCGCCTAGAGCAGGCTCGCACGCAGCGCCTCCAGTTGCCGGATGCGCACTCGCCCGATTCGCTGCGCCGTGACGTCGCAGCGGCGCGGAAACCTGGAGACTTGGACAACGCGATCCACGCCGATCGGCTTGAGTTTGCGCAGTGGCAAGCACAATGCAGCGACGATCTGGCGCGGCTTACACTCTGGCGCGGCGCATTGAAAGACGTTGCCGGGCTGCCCGTGCCGATGCGGGAGAGTGTCGATCGATTTGACGCGCGGTACGAAGAATTGAGCAAACATGTCCAACGGTTCCAGGACAAGCAAAGCGAGTTGCAGGCGACGTTGCATGACGCTGTAAGGCAGCTTGATGAGATCCATAATACGGGCGCGGTGCCGACGGAAGATGATTTGAATGAAACCAGGTCCTTACGCGATCGTACTTGGGGTCTGTTGCGCCGCCAGTGGATCGGCGGCGAAGATGTGACCGCGCAGGCAAGCGCGTTACATACGGAGCTTGCGCTGCCGGATGCGTTTGAGAGCGATCTGGCGCGAGCCGATGAACTGGCGGATCGCTTGCGCCGCGAGGCCGATCGCGTTCACAAGCAGGCGAACCTGATGGCCACGAGAGACAACGCGACACAGGGCGTTGCCGAACTCGCGGTGCAAATGGAAGTGTGCGCTGATAATCAAAAAACGGTCGATGCCGAGTGGGTGGCTCTGTGGAAAGCCGCCGGTGTTCAGCCGCGCGCACCGCGCGAGATGCGCGAATGGCTTAACAGACTCGACGCTATGCGCGAGAAGACCAACCGCCTGGATGCACTCCATCGACAAACCGATGCGCGTGAACAAATTCGCAACAGGCACATCGACATACTCAAGCAAGGACTGCGGGCGCTTGGCGCGGACTTTCCGGAGCCGGTGTCGCTAGAGTCAGCACTTGCGCGCGGCGAAGAAGTGGTCGCGGACATGGAGGCGCTCGCACGGCGGCGCGAATCGCTAGATAAGAACATCCAAACATATGAGACCGCCGTGAAGTCTGGTCACGCCGATCATCAGACAGCCGCCGCGGAGCTGACTGCCTGGAAACGTCAGTGGCAGGATGCGGTCGAGGGCCTGGGTCTCGGCGGCGAGGCATCGCCGCTGGAAGCGTCCGACATCCTGGAAAGGCTCAGGCAGCTGTTCGATAAACAGAACGACCTCAACAAACTGCAAATTCGGCTTCGGCAAATCAACGATGATGCCGCGCAGTTTCGCAATGAAGCGAGTCGCGAGGTGGAAAACGCCGCGCCTGAGCTGTCA
>Ga0209587_1001320_pt1 | contig 11782 bp, 5 predicted proteins | sample NGEPerD_2_FD_184512 | JGI IMG/M metagenome (GOLD analysis project Ga0209587, IMG submission 184512) | Arctic peat soil microbial communities from the Barrow Environmental Observatory site, Barrow, Alaska, USA - NGEE PermafrostL1-D... | ecosystem: Environmental > Terrestrial > Soil > Wetlands >... | reverse complement strand
GAGCCCCAGGTGACGCAATCGTCTTCGCTGGAGCCGGTGAAGCAGACGGCGCCGCCCGCCGGGCTGATCCGCTCGGCGCTGCTGAGCGTGAAGTCGGGCGAGGTCGCGCCCACTCCGGCCGCCTCGGCGGTGGCGAAGAGGATGCGCCGCTGGCTGGCGCCCTCGGTGACGTCGGAGGGCAGCGTGAAGGAGGACGATTCGGCTCCGCCGGCATCGTAGAAGCGCAGTACCTGGCCGTCGACGTCGTTTTGCCCCGGAGCGGTCATCTGCAGCTCCACGTACTCGGCGGCGGGGGCGAGTGTCGACCCGGGATAGACCTCGCGGATCTTCAGCGGCGAGGCGCCGAATGCCTGACCGCCCAAGGCGAGGAACGACGCGCCGAGCAGAAACGGCAGAAGGCCGAGCCTAGCCCCGGCCACGTCGGCGCTCGCCGCGCTTGCTGCGATGCCCGGCCCGCCCGCGCTTCTTGGCGGCGCCCTTGCGCTTGGCCTTCTTGCAGCCGTTGGCGATCTTCGGCCGGAAGCTCTCGCGGCGGCCGTTCTGGGCGCCGAAGCGCACCGTGGCCCGCCCCGGGCTCTTGCAGAGGTTGCGCGAGTTCTCGATCAGGCTGCGCTTGCCGCCGAACATGTTGAGCACGAAGCGCGAGACCGGGGCGTCGGGGACCGACTCGAAGATCGAGCGGATGCCGCGCTTTACCGAGTCGATGCGGCCGACCAGCTCGATGCGAAGCGGCTGGTGGACGGGGCCGTGCAGGTCGGCGACCATGTCGGGCAGGGTGTTATCGGAGCTGCGCAGGTAGACCGGGCCGCTGAGGGGGTAGTCGACCAGCGGGCTGTAGGCGGTGGCGTGGCCGTAGATCGAGCCTTTGGGGCAGGCGTTGGCGGCGAACTGCACGCGGGTGCAGATCGTGCGGATGTTCTGCTGGTCGAGGAAGGCAGAGCCCGGCAGGGTGACGGCGGCGCGGCGGATGTTGGCATCGCCGCGGCGGGCGGTTAGGACGGCCCTGAGGCGCTGGTTGGCGCCGCGGCGGGTCTTGCCGAAGAAGCGCAGCTTGAGCTTGGGCTTGAAGGCAAGCGCCGCGCAGTTGCCGACCTGGAAGGGGCTGTGGGGGCCGGCGAGGGTGTCATCGGCGGGGTCGAGCGGATCGGCGGCGCCGCCGATGCCCGAGTAGATCGCCATCGCTTCGCAGTTGGTCGGGTTGAGCATGAAGCCGGGCTTGTCGATGTCGACCGAGATGCGGCGGATGCGCAGCGGCACGCCGGCGATGATGTAGGGGAGGCGGGTCGAGGCGACTCTGACCGTCGCCGTGGTGGGATCGACGTGCAGGGCCGAGCGGATCACCACGTTGCCGAGGTCAAAGGCGGGGGCGCCGGGGACCCCGCCGGCGATCGCCGGCACCACCGCCGCGATCGACAGCGGCGCGCCGGCGTAGGGGCCGGCGAAGTAGAGGCTGCCGGCGGTCGGCAGCGGCAGCGGGCCGGCACCGGCCAGCGAGTTGACCGATCCGATCCGCGATGCCGGCGGGCAGGCGGGCATCTGGGTCTCCTCGCTCCCGGAGCGCTGCTCGATCGCCGCCAGGGTGGCGTCGGGGCAGTAGGGGACGCCGGCGAGCTTGGCGCTCAGTCCCCTGGGCATCTGCAGGGAGAGGCCGGAGACCTCCTGGTAGCCGTCGGAGCGGACCACGTTGAGGGCAAAGCCGGTGGCTCGGTCACGCAGGCCAGCCCGCTCGGCATCGCCTTGATGTCGAAGGGGTCGGCGATCTGGGCGATCGGGCCGCTGTGGGGATAGGACCAGGGAGTGAGGTCGATCTGGTTCTTGAACTGGCCGCAGACCGGCGGCGTGTTCAGGGGCGCCCTCGGCCCCGTCTTGAAGTGCAGCTCGAAGGTCTCGAAGGGAAGCTGGGGGTTATCGAGGAAGGTGGTCGAGATCTGCCCCGTCGCGGGGTCGAGGTCGACCTTGCCCGGCAGCTTGATCGACAGGCCGCGCTCGGTGTCCTGGGCGACCATGTAGATCGCGGTCAGCGCGCCCGGGAAGGGGTTGTCGTGCTGGGGGGCGGCGTAGACGTCGCCGTGGAGGGGATCTGGGAGCAGCGGGCTGACGATCTCCAGGGTGCCGATCTTCGAGTTGTCGGGGCAGCGGTGCGCGTCGTTGTTGAAGGTGACTTTCGGCTCCAGCGCGGTGACGCCGACCTGGGCCTGGGTGCAGCCGTGCAGGCCGTTGGCCGCCGCCGGGTTGAAGGAGGTGCCGGCGGGCAGCTGCACGGTGGTGTCCTTGAGGTGGGCGCTGGCCAGGCCGGCGTCGCTGCGCCAGTAGGCGGGGGCGCCGTTTGAGTCCTCGGGGTCGTGGGCCAAATCCGGGTTGCCCGGGATCTGAGCCGGCGGGTCGTTGTTCTGCGGCGTCTCCAGCTTGACGTCGAGGCCGCTTGGGCTATCTGAGACGTCGACGGTCGGGCGCAGGGTGATCTCGGGGTCGAACTCGAGCTTCTCGCAGCCGGTGACCGGGTCGGCCTCCGTAGTTCCAGTCACCCAGGGGCCACCGTGCGAGGTTGAGTTCTGCCAAGAGTCCATTTTGACCGTCGTCGGCAGCTTCTCCCCCGTGCACTCGGTCGGGTTGGTGACGAAGGGCTTGATCGGCCCCCAGCTGGAGTCATAGCTCTGCTGCAGATCCGCCGGATAACCTTCTTCATGGACTTGGAGGAAATCTCCGCCGCCTAACTCGTCGAGTTGCTCGCCGCCGATACGGAACCTGTCGTGCTCCTCGGCCCAAGGCACTCCCCAGAAGGTGAACGACTGGCCGCCCAGCAGCACGAAGTCGGGTATCAACAGCGCCAGGGTGTCGACACCGTAGTCGCCGTTCGTGCGTCCCCGGGCGGTGATCGGGACGTTGAAGAATTCCCCCACTTCGGCGATCAGGAACTCCGCCGTGACCGTGTCCCGCGCCTCGGTGGCGTAGACGGGAAAGGTCTGGAGATTCGAAGGCAGCGGAAAGAATTCCGGGAAGCCTATGCTGTTGATTCCGATCTGACTCCCCGCGGTGCACGTTGGAGGGGTTCCCTGCGCGGCGGCGGCCGGACACTTCGGCACTGCCTCGGGATTGCCGACGACTCCGGGTGGCAGCGCGACGATGATGTTCTTCACCGACCCGTCTGGGATCACAGATATTTCTTTGTTGTACTGGAACCAGAAGCTCGCGGTCCCATCGGGGTGGGCGCCGGCCTGGGTGACCGGATCGAGACGCCAGCCCGGACCAGCGCCTTCCCGCCAGGGGCTGCCGTCCCCGGTGAAGCCCCCGATGGCCTGCGAGGTCTCCAGGCAGTGCGGCCGAATCGGCGGGGCCGAGCCGGCGCCGCCGTCTCCAGTCGAGCCACTCGCCAGGTCACAGGTTCCGGCCCAGATCGCTTCCGTGTCGGGGAAGGCGGGAGCGGTCGGCGCTCCAGGCCGATTCACCTGGGCGAACCCGAACTCGTCGCCGAAGGTGGCGCTTGCCGCGGCCGGAGCCACCAGCCCGACTGTGGCACACACAGATATCGCAACGCGGTAGATGCACATGCGGACGCTCATCGATTTCTCCCCTGTCGGCGCCTGACAGCTCGTCGTTGCTGACGCTTCTGTGCGGCCGCGATTCGACGCAGCTGCTTGACGACGCAGCGGCGCTTTGCCTTGCCACGCTGCTGGCGACAGCGCTTGCGCGCGATCGCGCGCTTGGGCACGCAGCGCTTGCCGCGGCGCAACCTGGCCTTGCCGCAAGCCGACCGGCGAGCCTTCGGCGCGGCGACGTTGCCGGCTCCACCGGCGGCGACAGTCGCGGCGGCCGGCGCCGGCGGGGGGGCGGCGGCCTCTGACTCGCACTCCAACGCGAGCACATCGCAAGGCTCCGGCGGCGGGGTGTAGGGGAAGCCGCCGCCGACCCGAGCGTTGTAGAGGTCCAGGTCGTCGTCGATCTCCCGCGGGTCGATCCTCTGCTCGGTGATGAAGAAGACGTCCTCGCCGTCGACCGAGTTGCCTGAAAACCAGGCGTCCTTTTTCGCCTTGCCGGGAGTGATCAAGGAGAGCCTTCCCTCGCGCCACTCGTAGACATCGGTGAAGTCCTCGTTGACGTCCGCCGCGATCAGCTGCGAGCGGCTGTTGAAGTAGACCGAGACCGTGCCGTCGGGGTTCTCCGAGACGTTCAGGTAGGCGAAGCCGTTCCAGCCCCGCATGCCCTCGCCGCCACCGATCATCGTCTCGATCCAGTGCCCGCCTGAGCCGCCGTACTCCCAAGGGATGGCGTTGCAGAAGCCGAGCACTTCCGATACGCCGCTGACCTCCGGCGTACCGTGGCAAGGATACGGAACCGCGGCCGGATTCTCGGGCGCGCTGACACGAATGAGCGCGTCGGCCTCGGCGTCGTAGAGGAAGATGTCCGCCGCATCGTCTCCGTCGTCTTCGGTCAGCGGCGCGTTGGAGTGGAAGATCACGTGCTCCGCGTCGCGCGTCCCGCGGAAGCAGTTCCTACCCGAATTGCCTGAGAAATTCGGCCGACGAGCTCCCTTGTGGCTCCCGAACTGCACGCCCATGGCGATGAACCCCGTCGAGCACATGCTGAGTGCGTCCACGTCGTCCGTGCTGGTGGTGTACGGGATCGTTGCGATGAACTTCCAGCGCTCCGCGCCGGTCTCGTTGTCGTCGAAAAGGTAGAGCTTCCGGCCCGGTTCGTCCGGATCGCTCGCCCCACCGCTTGGGCGGGCGGAGTCGGCGCCAGAGATCTCCTCCTCGGTGAGGAAGTAGGCGCGGCTGCCATCGTCTGAGATAAACCGGGTCGAGGTGGCCACTTCCCCGGCGGATAACCACCGGGACGCACGGGGGTCCGCGGCGCCGGTGGGGCCGCCGGTTATGCGCAGCAGCTTGCCGCCATCGGGGTCCGCGGCACGGTCTGCCGGCAGCTCGTAGCGGTAGAGGTCGGAGGAATCGCTCGACGCGGCGCCGGCCGTGATCGATTCGCCGCCGTTGGGATCGTTGGGCACGAGCGGCGACAACGTCTGGAAATAGACATAGCGGCCGTCGCGGGAGGCACGCTGGAAGACCGCGCCGCCGTCGAGCTGACTGAAGCGCTGCAGGGCGATCGGCGCGCCGCTGAAGCTCCCGTCGCCGACCGCCTCCGAGCGTGAGCGGGAGATCCAGCGCACGAACTCCTCGCCGTCGGGTCCATGCTGGCGCACGTAGAGCTGCGGCGGGCAGTTCGTGTCGGCGCCCGTGTCGGTGGTGCAGCTATGGGGGGGCCCCGTGCCAGGGTCCGGGGCGTGGAAGAAGACGCGGTTGCCGTCGTTCGAAAGCGCGGTCTGCGCGCTCGCGGCCACCTGCTCCCCCTGCGCGCCCCCGCGCACGCTGGCCCCCCGCACGCTGACCACGTTGCCGGCCTCGCAGTCGCGCGTGCCGATGAGCGAGGAGGCGGCCCCCGACGCTCGCCGTGGAACCTCGGTGGAGCCCGCCCCGGTCCCCGTGCACTCGTTTACCAGCACCTTTGGCGCGCTCGGCAGCTCGTCGGGATCAGAGGCGCGCTGAAGGTATGCGGTGGCGCCGCCCTGAGTCGCGGCGAATCCCCCTCCCGTCAGCTGCTGATCGTCGCTGGGATCGTCGTCTGCGGGCGTCGCCGGATCCTCGGCGAGTCCCCGGTAGCCGCCCCAGCGCAGCATCGCGGTGCCGGCGTCGTTCAACAGCGCATCGTCGCCGCGAAGTCCAGTATCGCCGCAACCCGCGGAAAACCCCATCGGGATGCACATCTGCGTGTCGGGATTGTCGAGCCAGCCGGTAAATCCCTCGAGTCCGGTGCCGTCGCGACGGGTGTAGTAGGGGGAGTATCCCGTGCCTTCGTGCGGGATGTCGAGCTCCACGCCGCTGTACTGTTCGCTCCCATCGGCGGAGACGCCGCCGTCGAGGTCGACCGCAAGCGTCTTGAGATCCCCCGAGCTGGCCGTGTTCCCCCATCGGATGTTGGGTGGCAGCGAGGTCTCGCGGTTGACGCCCAGCGTGTTGATCGTATGGTCGACCCAGCCACTCGCAGTGCGTTCGCTGTAGCGGCCGTCTCCGCTGAAGATGGCGTCGACGTCGTCGCTCAGAGGGAAGAAGGCCGTCTTCCAGGCGATCGTCTCTCCGTCGAGGGAAGGAATGCCGGGATTGACGTTCGCCCTCGGGCCGCTGTTGAAAGGAGCCAGGCTGCGGGTCGCCTTGAAGGGCGGCGTAACCTGCTCGTAGCTTCGCCCTGGCGCCTCCGGAGTCGCCGCCAGGGTCGTCACCGCGACATCGGCCCCCTCGACGATCGCGTCGCCGGGTTCCGCCTCCACGCCGTTGGTGGCGACGAGCCGGTAGTGGTAGGTCGTGCTCGGCTCGAGGCCCTCGATTCTCGCGCTAACGATCCGCGGCTTTCCTCCGGTCGCGGTCGACACGGCCGTGACGTTGCCGTAGGTTTCGTCCGTGCCCCACTCGAAATGCCAGTCGGTGGGCGAGCCCTCCGGATTGAGGCGCCCGACAAGAGTTGCGCCCGTGTCAGTCCGCAGCGACGACTGTCGCGTTTCGACTGCTGGGAACGTCGCAAGAGTCTGGAACGTGACGGCGGGCGTGACTTCGTTGAACGCCCCGTTGAAGGCCCTACTGCCGATCAGCCGTACCTGGTAGCTGGTGTTGCCCTCGAGGCCACCTATCGTATCGGTCACGGCATGGTCTTCACCATCCGAAAATGGGCCATCGCTGGCCGGGACAGTGGTCCAGTTGACCCCGTCGACCGAATACTGGAAGTTATGCCTGACCGCGAATACCGTCGGGCCATTCGCATTCACTTTGCCGTTCAGCGTCGCCCCATGTACGCCGATCCCGGATACCGGCTCAAGTGCCGCGGTAAACGGTCCGGCACCGTCGTTATCGAGAACTAGGACACGGTGCTCTATCGCACCGGCGCTTGCCGAGACGAAGAGCTCGTCACCCGCTTCGCTATGCATAACCCCAAGCCCGTTGACCGGCTGGCTACCGGACCCTTGCATGTGCCTGTCAACCTCGAGCGGCGGCTCATCTGCCGTATCCAGCTCTCTGACAACAGTGTCGCCACCAGCAGAGCCGAGAACCAGCAGGTGGCCATTGCTGGGGTCGATCTCCAGACCGTGGGCCGTCCCCTCCAGCGGGTCGGGCAGCAGCGCTGCCGCGGCGTCGTCGGCGACGGTCGAGTCGAAGCGCAGCATCCGAGGGCCATCGCTCGCGTAGACGATGCCGGCCTCGTCGACGGCAATGTCGCGGGGGCTCCCGTCTCGAAACTGGCCATTCGGTCCGCCTAGGTGGATAGACAGGGCCAGGCCCGCGGCGCATTCGCTGGCGAGGGTGCATATCTCGAATGCTTTGGCGCCGCTGTCGACCCCATACCCCCAGCTCCGCTGGAAGTCTCCGTCGACCTCGAATTCGCTGACTCGGCGGTTGCCGGGATCGGTGACGAATACCCGACCGGCGCCCGCGGCGCCGTCGTCGGGGACGGCGAGCCGGAAGGCGCCCGCTCCAAACGCTCCGGCCACCTGTCCAACCATCGCCTGCTGGCACTCGGATGCGACGGTGCAGATCTCGACGTTCGAGTCGCCCTCGACAACCGCCACGACCGACCGGCTGATCGTGCCATCGGCAACCAGCTCGGCGGTGTCCACAACCAGCGAGGAGACGTTCATGTCGGCGTACGCGCCGCCGAAGTCGACTGTCCACCCGTAGGTGAACCGACCGGGCGTCGACCCCTGGGCTCGGGTAACCGGCCCGACGGCGGTGTCGCCGGGAGCCAGGTTGGACAGACCGTCGAGGGCCGACTGGATCCCCTCAGGGGTCGGCGGCCAGGAAATAGCTTCGGTCGTCTGCCCGTCGAAGCTGAGCCTGAAGGCGCCTTCTACAGAGGTCGCCGAATCGGACAGGTCGAAGTCGAGCTCCACCCGCTGACGCTCGCTCGGCCCGGTGTTGCCTCCGGTGCCGCCGGCCTGGACCGCGTTTGAGCCCCAGGCGCTCTCGAAGACCGGAAGGTCATCGGACGGCTCCACCGGGGTTCCCCCATCGGCAAAGCTGAATCGCTGCACCCGCCGGTTGCCGGCATCGGCGACGAAGACGTCACCCGTGTCGGGATCCACCGCGATTCCCTCGGGCGTGTTGAAGATGCCGCCCCGGCCGCCAGTCGCGCCGGCACGGCAATCGGCCGCCGCAGCGCAGATCTCGAAGACGCCGCCGGCGTCGCCGCTCAGATCCGACTCGGAGACGTCGCCCCCCCAGGCCAGCTCGAAGTTTCCCTCCGCGTCGAAGCGCTGAACGCGGTGGTTTCCGCTGTCGACGACGAAGATCTGGCCCGTGTCCTGGTTGACGGATATGTCGCGTGGGTTGTTGAAAGCGCCGCCGTCCGCCCCCGCTCCAGTCGCGGGGGTACCCGCCACCCCGATGAAGGAGTCCCCTCCCTTGGCGGCGCCGGCGAGGGACACTCCGAGCACGGTCGTTGCGGAGGCCACTGCCAGGGCTAGGATCGCGAGCCGGAGCTTGCGCTTCGAGACAGGCGACTTCATCGTTTTGGCGTTTCTCCTCATCTCAGTCCAGTCTCTTTGGCTGTCGCGGTGGCGCCGCTGTGCGGTGGGGGCGAACATTCGCCTTCGGTGGGTGGATGGAGCGCCACGGGCGGCCGGGGCCGCCCGTGGCGCTCCATTCCCGGACTGTCGCCGGCTAGCTTTCGGTCACCTCGACAACTCATTGCCGGCTCGCGCGCACAGTCGTCAGGGCGCCGTGACCGCGAAGGTCCCGTTTGCGGCGCCTTCGAATGCGCTTTCTGGGCTGGTGAACAGGATCGCTCCGCTCGTAGCGGCGCCGACGCTGGGTCCGGCGAGTGAGGTGGTTGGATCTGTGATCAGTGGCGAGAGGGTGCCGCCGTTGTCGAAGATGCCGCCCTCGAAGACACAAAGCTCGCCGGGTTCGGCGGCAGGGGCGGTCGCGTCGCCCGGACACTCTGCCGTCGGTTCCGTCACGTAATGGACGTGTTCTTCGTCTAGCGGTGCAGCCAACGGCAGCGCGAAGGAGAGCGCTGCCTGAGGCGATTGCCCCGTTATCGTGTTGATCATCCAAGCGCCGGTCAACGTCTCCCCTTCGGGGAGCGTCCCGCCGGCCGTCCAGGGAGCGCCATTGCAGACGTTTGTGTCGGTGCCGTCGAGGGTGTATTTGACCCCGGTCTCGGTGCCACAGACATCGTCCGCGGCGATCGGATCGCCGGTGACGGATTTGCCGTTGTCCCCGGGATCGCCTTGGGTGCCGACACCGGCAGCACCGGCAGCGCCGACAGCACCTTTGGCGCCGGCAGCGCCGACAGCACCTTTGGCGCCGGCAGCGCCGACGGGGCCGGCGGGACCGGCGACGGCGAAGCGCCTGGAGAAGCGCTGCGAGAAGCGCTTGGAGAACTTCTGGGATTCGCGCTTGATCAGCTTGTTGACGTTTCCGCCGCGCTTGGCGGATGCGGTTGCGTTGTCACCTGAGTTCTCGGCGGCGTAGGCGCCGCCGGCGAGCGAGGCCACGAGGGCGACGATCGCCACGATCAGGCCAGCCTTGCCGAAGGGTTCTCTGAGTCGGTGGAACATGTGGATTACCTCTCCCTGTAGTGGGTGGAACGTGTTCGGTCCCTCTCCCACGGAGAGGGCGCTGATTTCCCCCGAGCCGCTTCCCGGCGGCTCGGTCCCTGCGTTTCCCTATGACGGTTGCAGTCAGTTCCTAGAAGGTGCTGGCTGTACCGTCGATGGGGTTAGGAAAGCACGGCGTGACGAAACTGTCAAGGAAAGTTCCCAGAAGAGAAAAGCTGTTCCTATACCCGTTCCCTGCGAGGACGGGCGCGTACCGAACGTTGCGGCGCGCTGGGCCGCCGGTTATGCGGCTTGAGCTCGACGGACGAAGCCGGCAAAGCCCGGCACCGTGAACGCGACCTCGCCTCGGGACGGGCTGTAGATCAGGCCTTCGTCGATCAGACGGTCGCGGACCGAGGCCGCGGCACGGTGCCCGCCAAATCCGCCGGCAACCGTGCCGCTGCTGACAGGCCCATCGCCCAATGCAGCCATCGCGGCCATGTACTCCCGGGACCTGCCGCTGGCGCGCATCCAACGGCCCAGGTATAGGTCTTTCTCCAGCTCTTCGTGGCCGAGCGACAAGGCAGTCTCGACCTCGACCTCGCCGATGCCCGGCTCCGTTGCCACCTGCCAGAGCGCGTGGCCGAACAGCTGGATGAAGTAGGGATAGCCCTCGCACGCATTGAGCAGGGCATCCAAAGCTCGCCGCTCTACGTCGAAGTCCGGCTCGACAGCGCGAGCGGGGTCGACAAGGGCCGCCTCGGCAGCCTGTGGCGACAGCGGACCGAGCTCCCGGTAGCTGAACAGGCGCTCGGCGTAGGTCTTGGCAGCCAGCAGCTGCCCGCGGAGCGGCGGCAGGCCCGCGGCCAATACAGCGAGCGGCAGATCCCGCTTGGAGAGATCGTGCATGGCGGCGCAGAGCGCCTCGAGCGCGGGTGGCTCGGCCTGCTGCAGCTCGTCGAGCAGGAAAAGAGCGCCGGTCCCGGTGTCGCGAGCGGTTTCCGCGAGCACCCGGAAGAGATCGACCAGGTCGGTCTCGAGGTCGGTTGCCGCCTCACGGTTGCCCACATCGAGGCTGACCTCGATTCCCGTTTCGGGATCCTGCACCCGGATCCGGCGGATCATCGCTGCGAGCCGAGAGAGCGCCTCGCGTACCGCTCCCTTGTGCTCGAGCTGCCGCAGGATCGCCCAGGCACGATCGGCCAGCGCTTGCCTGAAGCCGAGGCCGACACGGGCCTCGAGGCTCTGCACAATCCATCCCTGCTGCTCGGCCATCTCCTCCCCCGCCCAGAGCAGCGCGGTCTTGCCGACGCCACGGAGCCCGGTCAAGACGATGCTGCGCTCACCGCGGCCGGCCTGGAGCCTGCCCAGCATCGTCGCGATGGCGGCGATCTCGCTCTCGCGGCCGGACAGGATAGGTGGCGGAGCTCCAGCTCCCGGGCGATACGGATTGAGCAGTGGATCCATTACTGAGGGATACTAGCCGACACTAGATAGATTTACTTAGTATCGCTTATACAGCCTCAGTATCGAACAAAAACTACTCCACTGCATGGCTGAGGCGGGTGGCTTCGGCCGGGCCGAGGTAGGGCAGGAGGATCAGCTCGGCGCAGTCGGGGAGGAGGTCCTCGAGCTGGGCGGCTTCGCCGGCGGCGACCTTGCGGTGGGCGAGCGAGACGAGCGAGCCGATCGTCGAGTCCTCGGTCGAGCCGGGGAGGCGGGCGGCCTCGGGGCGCTCGCCACGGCCGTGGCGCAGCAGCGGGGCCATCTCCCCCACCGACTCGTTGAAGCGGGCGCTCACAGCCGGGCCGGCGGCGCGCGATTCGACCAGGACGAGGCGGGCGAGGTCGGGCTCGACCGCCAAGAAGGCGAGGGTGGCGCGGGTCGCGGCGATCGCCTGCCGCGGCCAGTCGTCGACCTCCGCGACCGCGGCGCCGACCAGCTCGCGCAGGTGGTCGACGACGACCTCGAAGGCGGCGAGGAAGCACTGCTCCCTGCTCTCGAAGTTGGCGTAGAAGACGCGGCGGCTGACCTTGGCGTGGCGGACGACGTCGCTCAGCGTGACCGCGGCATAGCCCTTCTCGGCGACCGCTTCGGCGAGGCCGGCGATCAGCCGCTCGCGCTGGTGGTGGGCGACCTGCTCGCGACTGTAGCCGTGGCGGCCGGCGGGCAGGGGTCCTAGCTCGTCGGCTGCCACCGGAC
>Ga0209587_1001318_pt1 | contig 11803 bp, 13 predicted proteins | sample NGEPerD_2_FD_184512 | JGI IMG/M metagenome (GOLD analysis project Ga0209587, IMG submission 184512) | Arctic peat soil microbial communities from the Barrow Environmental Observatory site, Barrow, Alaska, USA - NGEE PermafrostL1-D... | ecosystem: Environmental > Terrestrial > Soil > Wetlands >... | reverse complement strand
CGCCTCTTCGAAGACCACGGACGCATCCCACCCGCCGAATTCGAAGACCGGTACTACCGTCAGAACGTCTCAGCCGACCAGGCCGAGACTCAAACCCACGAGCCTGCATGAAACCCGGGGCGGTTCAGTCCGCGGCCACAACCAGATGCCTCATCTCGTCGCCGCGCTCGCCCGTCACGCCAAGGCCGTCACACCCCCATGCGATACTGACAACAAGACCATCGCTGCATGACAACAGGGACCACCACCCGCAGCGACTTCAACAGCAAGCGGGACATCCTCCTAAACCGTGTGTCCCAGGTTCGAATCCTGGCGAGGGCACCCAGACACCGCCGGCGGCGCGTCGGCCTCACCGGCGTCCGCCTCCACGATCTCCGGCTCTTGGCCGCCACGATCCTCCTGTCGGGAAGGCCATGGAGACCAGCTCGCGGTCGTGAGCTTCCGCGGCCCGCGCGGCACCTCAGGAACGTTCCGCGATGAGCTCTGCGAGCGCGCGCTCCGCAACCGGGGCGTAGTCCCACACATCGACTCCGACGTTGATCATCCGTTCTCGCACCTTCCAACGCTCATGGACGTGGCCGTGAAGGAGCCAGGCGCCCGCGTCCGCCGGACGGTGGGAGACGTAGCGGTCGTGGTCGTAGCAGTCACCGCGATACGGGAAGGGGCAGGCGACGACACGGACTCCGCCGACGCCGAGCTCGACGTTCGTTCGCCGGGTCGACGGAGAGGCCGCGGTTCGCCATCGAGCCCTCGTCAGAGGCATCCGAGGTCACCATCGCCCGACTCGGGACCTTCGGCCCTGGCTCTGGTCGCCATGACCGCTCAGGCTCAGCAGTACTTGGGAACACCGAGGATACGAGCACGGGGGTGCGAGCGATGACGATGATCGGCGCGGATCTCGACTACTACCGGCGTGCGCAGCGCGGTGAGCTCGATCTCGGATGGCTACGCGACAGTCGATCGGAATGGGGAGTCAAGGCAACACCGAGTCGAGTCGGGCTCACGTTGCGCGACATCTCCATCGGCAGCTACGGAGAGGTACCCGACCGGGCCCCCTTGCGAACGATGGCACCGCGAGGCTCCGACGTCGATCCCGACGTGCCCGACATGGGCTACACGATCAACGACAAGGCCGAGGTCTGGTCCGACAACTTGCTCAGCCTCTACGAGGAGGCCGTGAGTCGGCAGTGGAGTGCGACGCGCGACATCCCCTGGTCCGAGCTCCCCGAGCTCGACCCCGATCTCGAGCACGCGATGTGCCAGCTGTGCACGGTGCTGTCGGAGGTCGAGATGGTGGCGGCGGACTTCCCCGCCAAGTGGTTGTGGAGGATCAACCACGACTTCATCGAAGCCAAGATGTTCCTGTGCACCCAGGTGATGGACGAGGCGCGCCACACCGAGGTGTTCCGCAAGCGAGCACTCGCCAACGGTGGCGGTCTCGGAAAGTCGAAGGCGGTTGTCGAGCAGTTCCTCAAGCTCGTGCTCGACGCCGAGAGCTACGACGAGGGATCCGCACTCATGCACCTCCTCGGTGAGGGAGTCGTGCTCTCCCTGTTTCGCGCCGGCGAGTTCCTCTCGCCGTCGCCGGTCGAGAAGAAGATCTTCCGACTCTGCATGCAGGACGAAGCTCGTCACGTCGCCTACGGCACCATGCACCTCCGCTACCGGTTGGAGCGCGATCCCTCGATCGCTGAGGACTTCCACGGGTACCTCGACAAGGGAGAGGGCATCATCGCGATGCTCTTCACCACGCCCGAGGTCGTCGAGCCGACCACGATCCTCGCGGCAGGGGGTCTCGCCCAGGCCGAGGACCTCGCGATGACAGCCGCCAATGTTGTCCGTGGCAACGTGATCCACGAGTACCTCGAGCGATGCGAGCACGCCGGTCTTCCGCGGTGGGACCGCGTGACGCTCCCCGCAGAGATGCTCGCCGATGTGCCCGGGCTCCAGGGCCGGGCAGCCGAGCGGGTCCAGGAGGTGATGGCATGAACGACTTCGCCGACGACGGATGGTTTGCACGCCTCCCGGCGGTCGCGGACAAGGACCCGGAGACGTTCGAACGTCTCGGCTTCGCCGAGCTGCGACTCCTGTTCGAGGTCATCGATGGTGACGACATCCGACGGTTCGGCCTCGTGCTCGACGGGTACGACGTCGACTACGCGGGAGAGATCGCCGACGTCGATGCCTTTGCCGCCGACACGATCGTCACGGGCCCGATCGACGCGTGGTCCGAGATGGCGGCGAACATCGCAGCTCATGGCGGTGCCGACAAGGAGCACACCCTCAACTGCCTGACGATGGCCGGCGTCCCCCTGAGCGTTACCGCACCCGACCCGATGGGGCGCGACAAGTTCTTCCGGTACGCCGAGACCCTCCAGGCTCTCTTCGACGGAACCGCGCCCGAGCCCGCCGTGGCCTAGGAAGACGTCATGGCGGTGCGGATCACCGATGCGTGCTTCGGATGTGGGGCCTGTGAGTTCGGGTGCCCGCAGGGTGCGATCAGCCAGTCCGACAGCTTCCCCGTCGTCTACGAGATCGACCCCTTGATCTGCAACGACTGCGAGGAATGCCTGCCACTGTGTCCGGTGCGCGCGTTCGAGGTCGACCCCGAGTGGGCGGTCTGTGAAGGCAGGGGCTGCCCGCTGTCATCGAAGCGGTACGCGGGTTGGCGGTGCACCCAGGGGGCGCAGCGGTGCGACGTGTGCGGATCGATGCTCTGGCAGGCTCCCGGAGACGACGCGTGGAAGTGTCGGCGCTGCACGCTGGCGGTCGGCGAGCACGGGGCAAGCTGCCCGAAGACGAAGAAGGCCGCGCTCCTCGAGGCACGCCGCCAGGAGCGGCCGGCACGGTCGAGCACGCAGTGACCTCCGCGGGTGCGATCCCGAGCGAGTTGGATCCGACGGCCTGGACCGCCTGGGTTCGCCAGTTCCGGACCTGAACACCGCCTCCACCCGGGAAAAAGGCGGGCTGGAGCTCGTGGAGGACGCGGGCCTTGGACCCCGCGGTGAAGACCGGCCGTCGCGTGCCTCGTTGCAGCATCGCCGCCCACGTGAGAACGTTCGCCGCCCAGGTCCCGCTAGAGAGGAACCAGTGATGGCGGAGTTTCCCGCAATCGGTCATGTGGCATTGACGGTCAGCGATCTGGGGACGAGCGTCCCGTGGTATCGGCGCCTGATCGGAACCGATCCCGTCCTCGACGAGGACACCGGCGCGTTCCACCACACGGTCTTCCTCATCGGCGGCACGTTGCTCGGTCTCCACGAGTTCGGCGATCGGCCCGTCGACGCCGCGTTCAGCGAGTTCCACGCCGGCCTGGACCATCTGGCATTCGGCTGCGCGACTCGCGGCGAGCTCGACGAGTGGGCACGTCGACTCGATGAGCTCGGCATCGCTCACGGAGGGGTTCTCGATGCACCCTACGGTTCCGGCTTGTCGTTCCGTGACCCCGACAACATCGCGCTGGAGTTCTTCGCCCCGCCGGGTTGAGATCGGCGTGCACCCGGCGCCGGTGAACGCCGCGCTCGGGACCGCAGGTACTGTCGGGACGTGCTGACCGCATCACCGTCGGCCGAAGGCCACGACCCGTCCGAAGTGGCGGGGTGAGCGGTGGAGGCTGACGCGAACCCGGCGAGCCCGAGCGATCGCGGTTCGGATCTCGAGCCGGGCGGCCGGTGGCGCGCGCTGGTCGTGCTCGCCTCGGCGATGGTCCTGTCGATGGCAACGTGGTTCTCGGCCTCTGCGGTGCTGCCCCAGCTGCGGTCGGCGTGGCTGCTCTCGACCGGTACCGCCGCGTGGCTCACCATCGCGGTGCAGCTCGGCTTCGTCGCCGGCGCGGTCGCCTCGGCCGGGTTGAACCTGGCCGACGTCATCACCCCGCGCCGGCTCATCCTCATCGGTGCGGTCGGCGCCGCGCTCGCGAACCTCGGGCTGGTGCTCGCGAACGGAGCGGCGACGGCGATCCCGCTGCGTTTCATGACCGGCGTCTTCCTCGCGGGTGTCTACCCTCCGGCCCTCAAGGCAATGGCGACGTGGTTCCGGCGCGGACGGGGGACGGCGCTCGGCATCATGGTCGGCGCGCTGACCCTGGGATCCGCGCTGCCACATCTCGTCAACGGGCTCGGCGGATTTCAGTGGCAGGCCGTGATCGTCGCGACGTCCGGTCTGACCGTCGCGGGCGGGTTGCTGGCCGAGCTCGGCTTCCGGGAAGGTCCGTTCCCGTTTCCGGCCGCGCCGTTCGACCCGCGCCAGACCGCGCGAGTCCTTTCCAACCGCGGGTTCCGACTCGCTTCGATCGGATACTTCGGCCACATGTGGGAGCTGTACGCGATGTGGGCATGGATCGGCGCGTTTCTCGCCGACACGCTCACCCTCCACGATGTGGGCAACGTCGGTGAGCTGGCATCGCTGGCCGCATTCGCGGTGATCGGAATCGGGGCGCTGGGTTGCTGGCTCGGAGGCGTCCTGGGTGATCGCTGGGGCCGAACCCGTACGACGGCACTGGCCATGACGATCTCCGGTACCTGCGCTCTGTTGATCGGTGCACTGCGCGACGGGCCGCTCGGCCTGCTGCTCGTCGTCGCGCTCGTCTGGGGGTTCACGGTGGTCGCGGACTCGGCGCAGTTCTCGACGATCGTCACCGAGGTCGTCGACCAGCGCTACGTCGGTTCGGCGGTGACCCTGCAGCTCGCCGTGGGCTTCGTGCTGACCGTCATCACGATCTGGCTGATCCCCGTGCTGCGCGACGATTTCGGCTGGGGATGGGCCTTCGTCGTGCTGGTGCCCGGCCCGATCCTCGGGGTTGCCGCCGTGCTGCGCCTCAAGTCACTTCCGGAGGCAGACGCGATCGCAGGCGGCCGCGGCTGAGCCGGGGATGCGCCGGCGGACGCGGGACGTTTGGCACTTTCCGGTTCCGACAGCCTCACCGATGCTTGGAGCATGGACCGGCTCAGCGTTCTCGACGCGGAGTTCCTGCACCTCGAAGACGGCATCGCGCACCTGCACATCGCGGGCGTGGGCGTGTTCATGGGCGCCCCGCCGGCGCCCGGCGACCTGGAGCGGCTGCTCGCGGCCAAGCTCCACCGCATCCCCCGCTACCGCCAGCGCGTGCGGTTCGTGCCGCTCGAGCTCGGGCGCCCGGTGTGGGTCGACGACCCCCACTTCAGCCTCTCCTATCACGTGCGCCGCACCGCGCTGCCTTCACCCGGCGTCGACACCGACCTCCGCCGCCTGATGGCCAGGCTCATGTCGCAACCCCTCGACCGCGAACGACCGCTGTGGGAGACCTGGGTGGTCGAGGGCCTCGCCGAGAACCGCTGGGCGCTCATCACCAAGGTCCATCACTGCATGGTCGACGGGATCTCGGGCGTGGACCTGCTCACCGTGATGCTCGACGTGGAGCGCGACGTGGAGCTGGCCGAGCCCGAGCCATGGACGCCGACACCCGAGCCAACGGGTCCGGCCATGGTTCGTGACGCGTGGGGTGGCCTCGTCTCCGACTTCGCGGCCGTGGCCGGCCGATGGCCGGGCGCCGCGCGCGACCCACTCCGCCTGCTCCGCTCGGCGCGCGAGACCGGCGAAGGGCTCGTGCAGTTGGGGCGTCACCTCGGCGGGACACCACCGCTCTCGATCGAGGGCGCGATTGGGCCGCACCGGGTCTGGGCTCACTCGTCGGCCACCATCGACGACGTCCGTACCATCCGCAAAGCCTTCGGGGGCACGCTGAACGACGTCGTGCTCGCCGCCGTCGGCCGCGGCTACCGGGAGCTGCTGCTCAGCCGCGGTGAGGACGCCGACCACGCCGTCGTGCGGACGCTCGTGCCGGTCTCCCTGCGCGGAGCAGACGCCCACGACGTGCTCGACAACCGCGTCTCGGCGCTGCTGCTCGAGCTTCCGGTCCACATCGCCGACCCGATCGAGCGCCTGCGGTCCGTTCGGGACCACATGAGCGCGCTCAAGGGCTCGCACATGGCCGAGGTCGGCGGCATGGTGGCCGACGTGGGCAACCTCGCGCCGCCGATGATCGTCGGCACCGTGACCCGGCTGGCCGCCCGCGTAACCCACCGGCTGCCGCAGCGCTCGATCAACACGGTGACCACCAACGTCCCCGGTCCCCAGTTCCCCTTGTACTGCCTGGGCCGCGAGATGCTCGAGTACCACCCGTTCGTACCCATCACCCACGGCGTGCGGGTCGGTACCGCGATCCTCTCCTACAATGGGAAGCTGGCCTTCGGTACCACCGGTGACTTCGATACGGCGCCCGACGTCGGCCTGCTCGCCGCCGCGATCACCGACGGGATCGCCGAGCTGCGCGACCTGGCGATCGAGACCGACGCGCGGTAGCAAGCAGAGCCTCTGCGGTGATCACGGCGACGGTCTGGTCGCGTGTGAGACCCGCATGGGTCGCAGTCGCGCGTTGAAGCGGAATCATTGGAGCAGTGGCGCCTCGATGGCGTGGCGGGCGCGGAGCTCTTCGTCCCATTCGCCGCTGCAGTAGCCGACGACTTCGGTGATACGCCCGTCGCGGACCTCACACAGCCACAGCCGGCGTGCAGTGACCTCGCTGTCTCCCACCATCTGGTGTTCCACGTGCTCGGTCACGAAGCCGGATTCGGTCGGGACGGTGCGCAGCACATCGACCCAGGCCGGCCCCTCGTTGATCTCGCTGATTTGGTGAGCGAACGCCTCCGCGCCCTGCAACTGGAAGCGCCAGACCGGCATGTTCAGGTCGAAGAACGCGTCGGCCGCAAACGCATCCTCGCCCGCTTCGAATGTGCAGAAGACCTCGGCGAACCCGCGGCTCAGCCGGGCGACGGTTGCCTCGTCGATGAATGCTCTCGTCAGCTGCGGATTCATTCGCCGACGACTCCGAGTTGCTGCATCACGGCACCGGTGTCGAGCACGCCCCGGCGTTCGACGATCTTGCCGTTGGCGCAACGCCAGATCTCGATGCCGCGGATCTCGATCTGGCGACCGGTAGCGGGAACGCCCATGAAGTCTCCGGTGTGGGTCCCGTGGAACGTCCAGCTCTCGGTGACGGTGTCACCGGCCGCGACGAGGTAGTGGTTCGCGACGGTCCGGTCGGAGAGTCCGCTGACCACCATCTGACACACCCCCCGCTGACCCTCCCGGCCCGCCGGCTGCTCTGGCATCGGGTCGTGGTCGACGCAGTTCTCGGCGACAAGGTCGTCGATCACCTCGATCTTCCCGCCAACGAATCCCTCCTCGGTGAGCCGGCGCACAATGGCGATGTTCTCCTCAGACATGCTGTCCCTCCTCGATGGATGGTCCGGCATGACCGTACGCAGCGGACCGCGTCCGGGCATCGGGCGGAACACGGAACTTCACTGCGCCTCGGATTCAGCAATTCTGCTGATGGTCACACGAGCCCGTGGTCGTACGCGTAGGCGGTAGCCGCCGAGCGGTTCGAGACACCGAGCTTGGTGAAGATGTGACTCACGTGGCTGGCCACGGTCCGGTCGCTGATCACGAGCTCTGCCGCGATTCCCCGGTTGGTCCCGCCTCGCGCGACGAGTATGAGCACCTCGAGCTCGCGCGCGCTCAGGCCGCCCGGTACCGAAGCCGCAGGACGCCCCGCGATCTGCTCGATGCGGGCGAGATCGGGCGCGGCTTCGAGTCGCCGCAACGTCGTTCGGGCGGCGTCGAGCTCCATCTGTGCGCTGTCCTCGTCCCCGAGCGCGCGGCAGGCCAATGCAATCATCACCCGACTGCGCGCGGCGTCGTAAGGCGCCTCGAGATCGCGCCAGCCGGCCCACGCCCTGCGCAGCGGGCCAAGCGCCGCACGGGCATCACCCTCGGCGAACTCGACAGTGCCGGCGACCTGCGCCGCGAGTGCACGTAGGTATGGTGCGTTCAGATCGCGTGCGATGGAGTCCAACTCCTCGATCACCATCCGCGCGGCGGCGACGTCCTGGGCCGCCAACATGATCTCGGCGTACGGCGCGAGCACGCGTGCTCGTCCAGCCGGATCGCTCACCTCATCGAGCACTCTGCGGATCGTCGCCGCCGCGGCCTCGGTTTGTCCCTGAGCGAGTCGGAGCAGTGCGAGACCCGGTTGCGGATCGCGCCCGTGTTCGCTCGCCTGCCGATACTGCCGCTCCGCCTTCGCGAACTCGCCCCGCAGCCGGTGCAGGTCCGCTCGAAGGTAGAAGGCAGAACCGATCATCGGCTGGCCGGGCGTCTCCGTCAGATGTTGGCAGGCCCGGTCGACCTCCTCCATGGCGTCGGACCACGCGCCGCGAAACTGCATCAACTCTGCACGATGGACCGTGCACTGCCCGCGGTACATAACGAGATCCGGTTGCTCGTCGCACCACCGGCTCAGTGCTCCGGTCCACTCTCGGGCGCGACGAAGGTCGAAGAGCTCGTGGCAAGCGTCGACGACTGTGCAGTACAGATCACCGATGGCGACCGGAGACATCTCGGTTGCGGTGAGCGCAACCATTGCCTCGTCGAGTAGCGCCATGCCCGCGTCGACGTCGCCGAGATAGACGAGGCACCTACCCTGGCCAACTCGCGCCAGCGTCATGAGCTCGCTGCTGTCGAAGCGACGGCCGATCTCCACTGCCTGGGTGAAGGTGACATGCGCGTTGCTCGGGTCACCTTCGAACGCCGCTCGGAGCGCGACCAGATAGCGGATATAGCCCTGCTCGACGCAGTCAGCGCCGGCTTCGTCGAGGAGCCGCCTCGTGCGATCGACCCAGCCGCTCGCACGCACGACGTCACCGTTGTTCAACAGAATGAACGCGAGCCAGAACGCGCTGCGCGCCGCGTGCGCGACGTTTCCGATACGAGCCCATTCCCGATGAGCGCGAGCCCAAGCCTCCTCGCTGCTCTTGTCGCGACCGACCAGATACGCAGCCTCCGCAAGCCGCTCGAGATCGAGGGCCTCGAGTGGCGCCGCGTCATCGGCGGCACTCAGAAGCGCGACCGCCTGGGACCACGCGCGCCGCGCGTGTGCATCGCGGCCTCGATCGAGCACCAGAGCCATCCGGCCAGGCTCGCAGGTTTCGACGGGCCGGACCGTGTCCGGCCCTGACGCACGAGAGACCACCGACCGCCTCCTGGGGGCGCGGTACGACTCAGGCCAGGAGCGCCCGGTCAGGTGAGCGAATCGAGGAACCGGACGAGGGCCCTCTTCGTCGCTTCGGGGTTCTCGTCCCTGCTCAGGACCGCGATCACGTGCTCGCCACCCACAGGCGCGGCCCGACAGCGCGAGGATGAGTGGGCGCACGGCGCACGGCGCGCGGCCCACGGCGTCTCGTCCTCTACGACCCCACCGCCGAGGGACACCGGGCCCGACACGATGCGCTGGAGGCCCGGTCATGAGCGACACGCGAACCGCGATGACGACCGGAGCGAACTCCGGAATCGGGCTTGCGACCGTGCTCGAGCTCGCACGCCGGGGCTTTCGATCGGTGGGCACCGTCCGCTCGGAGGCGAAGGCAGCCATCGTGGCCGAAGCTGCACGCGAGGTCGGCGTCACCGTGGAAACGGTGCTGCTCGACGTCACCGATCCCGACGGTTGCGCCCGGGTGACCGACCAGCACAGGCCGTTCGCGCTCATCAACAACGCGGGCTACTCGATCACCGGCTCGATCGAGGACGTCACCGACGCCGAGGCGCGCGCGGCCTTCGAGACGATGGTGCTCGCACCCATGCGCCTGGCGCGGCTCGCGATCCCCCACATGCGTGATCGTCGTAGTGGCCGAATCGTCAACGTCTCGTCGATCTATGGGCGAGCGTCGACGCCGCTGACCGGCTGGTATCAGGGCGCGAAGCAAGCGCTCGAGGGACTCTCGGACGCGCTGCGGATGGAAGTCGCGCGCGACGGGATCCGCGTCATCCTCGTCGAGCCCGGCGGATTCCGCACTGGAATCTGGGAGGAAGCCGAGCGCGAGATCGCCACGCGCGTCGGCTCGCGCTACGACCCCGCGTATCGGCGCGCTCTCACCACCACGAGGTTGTGGCAACCGTTCATGGGCGATCCCGTGCGGTGCGCCAAGGCGATCGGTACCGCGCTGACGAGGCCCTGGCCGCGCGCCCGCTACCTCGTCGGTTACGACGCTCAGGCGTTCGCCCTCTGGAGCTCGCTCACCCCGACCGAGGTGAGGGACCGCGTCGTCCGTCTGATCATGTCGCTCTGAGCGGCGCATGACGTGTCCGTCTTGCGCCGTCGCGACCGTGCCCCGTCAGGTCAAGCCGGGGCTCGTGGTCCCGCCACGGGCCTGCCAGAACTCGTTGATCGCGCTCTGGATCCGGACGTACCAGATGATGTTGCCGATCAGGGGCAGCAGGAACCACAGGCCCCACATGGTGGTGATCCGCGGCTCCTCGCCCTCACCCACGTACAGCTTCTCGACCTCGTTGGCCATCATGAACATCGTGACCGGGGCGATGAAGAGGGTGATCAGCAGGTAGCCGACGCCGCCAACGCCGTCGCGCCGATAGTCCTTGAGCTCATCGCCATTCCAGTACGACCACAACCAGGTCCAGACGCCAAGCGTCACGATGCTCAAGACGATCGTGAGCCCGGTCGAGCGGGGCTTGCCGATGGGGCCGCCCCCGGTGCCGGGAACGGGCTGTGCCGGAGGCGGTGTCACTGATGCGGCAGTCATATTGGGAGTATGACATCAGCTGGCCGGCAAGCGAAGGATCATCCTCGTCTTGGCGCATCCATCGGGCGCCGCCGGCCCCGAGAGGGTGGCCGCGAGGCTGACGGCTGCGCTCGACGCACCGATTCCCCATGCCGTCAGCGAGCCGCGAGCTCCAGGGTCTCAACGACGATCTCTGCCAGCGCGGGTGCGTCCACCGTTTCGGCAACCGAGCAGTTCGTCACCCGTGGCCCGGGGAGGTCACGTTGGTCGACCACGGTCGTCCCCCGCTGGCCGCCTCCGAGCTCCACGCGTACGTGACGGTCGACGAATCCGAAGAGCCCCGGATGGGTCACCGCGAGCACTGCGAGCGGATCGTGCATCGGGCCCGCGGCAACGCCGGTGTGCTCGCCGTAACGCTGCGCGAAGAACGTGAGGATGGCCGCCAGGAACAAGGCTCGCTCGCCACCCACCGCACGCACTCGCTCCACCTCCGCGCTGCCGACCCGCACCTGATGGGTCACGTCGAGCCCACACATCGTCAGCGGGGCACCACTCGCGAACACCACGCTCGCGGCCTCGGGATCGCACCACACGTTGAACTCGGCCGTCGCGGTCACGTTCCCGATGCGGATGCCACCACCCATGAGCGAGACGCCCGCGACGCGTTCGACGAGGCGCGGATCGAGTCTCATCGCGATCGCGATGTTCGTCAGAGGTCCGGTCGGAATGATCCACAGACCCTCTCGTGCGCGGGTCGCCTCGACGAGCACCTCGACGGCGTGCGCATCGCCGACCGACCGGGTCGGATCGGCGACGGTTGCACCGCCGAGGCCGCCCTCGCCGTGGACCACCGGCGCGTGTATCGCCTCCTGCACCAACGGACGGTCGCAGCCGGCGTGCACCGGGGCCGCGAGGTCGAACATCTCGGTCACGACCAGCGCGTTCCTGGTGCAATCGGCCAGCGAAGCGTTGCCGCTGACAGTCGTCACCGCCACCAGGTCACAGAACCGGTGCGCGACCAGCAACGCCACGACGTCGTCATGTCCAGGGTCGCAGTCCACCAACACCGGTACGCGCTCCGTCATGCGCTGCCCAGAAACTCGTCGAGCTCAGCTGCGGTGGGTGACGTCCGGGCACCCCTCGCTCGCACCGCCAGAGCGCCGGCAGCGTTGGCCCGCACCACCGCGTCT
>Ga0209587_1001317_pt1 | contig 11805 bp, 7 predicted proteins | sample NGEPerD_2_FD_184512 | JGI IMG/M metagenome (GOLD analysis project Ga0209587, IMG submission 184512) | Arctic peat soil microbial communities from the Barrow Environmental Observatory site, Barrow, Alaska, USA - NGEE PermafrostL1-D... | ecosystem: Environmental > Terrestrial > Soil > Wetlands >... | reverse complement strand
CCGGTGCGAGTAGCGGGCTGGGGGCCGAGATGGCGCGACAGCTGGCTGGGAAGGGACACGACCTGGCCTTGTGCGCGCGGCGTACCGAGAAGCTCGAGGCTCTCAAGGCGGAGATCCTGGCCGCGCACCCCGACCGCCGTGTCGAGATCCGCGCGCTCGACGTCAACGACGACGACCAGGTCTTCGAGGTCTTCCGCGCGTTCAAGAAGGACTTCGGAACCATCGACCGGGTCATCATCAACGCCGGCGTGGGCAAGGGCGCGCCGCTGGGCACCGGCCGCTGGGACGCAAACCGGGAGACCGCGATGACCAACTTCGTCGCGGCGCTCGCCCAGTCCGAGGCAGCAATGGAGATCTTCAGGGAGCAGAACGCCGGCCACTTCGTGATGATCAGCTCGATGTCGGCCATGCGCGGGATGCCCAGGGCCATGACGACGTACGCCGCCACCAAGGCCGGCGCCGCCCACATCGCGGAAGGACTGCGCCACGAGCTCCACGGCAAGCCGATCAAGGTGACCGTGCTCTACCCGGGCTACATCGCTTCCGGGATGAACGAGGGCGTCAGGGAGAAGACCCCGCTGATGGTCTCCACCGAGAAGGGCGTCCATGCGATGGTCGACGCCATCGAGAAGGAGAAGGACTCCGCGTGCGTACCCCCGCTGCCGTGGGGCCCGATGAGCATGCTGATGAAGCACGCCCCGATCCCGGTGCTGAAGCGCTTCTTGTGAATCCTCTCGCCGTGCTCCGGTGTGAGAGCCGAGCCGTCTCGCGCGCCTCAGGCGAGGAACGGCGTGACGAGCCCGGGAACTGCGGCATCGGCGAGGACGACCGCCTGGGCCTCGGGGATGTCTATCGCGGAGTAGGCCTGGTGGCCGGCTGCCGTCGTCGCCACCAGCGTGACCAGGCCGGCACGGCGCTGGAACCATGACTGCTGGAGGTTCCAGCCGATGATGCCCGAGCGCTGCAGCACGTCACGGCGCCCGCGCAGGCTCCCGGAGCGCACGACGAGGTACCCCTCGGTCAGCCCGTGGCCCAACCGCCGGTAGCGGTCGGCGGCGAGGAGCAGGCCAGCCGGCACCGCCAGCAGCGTCGGGAGCACCACCCACCACCCAAGGGGGGTGGTGAGCGCGAGGACCACCGCGAGCACGGGCAGCGTCGAGGCCCCCAGCAACGCACGCGTGTAGCGACGCCGGCGGGCAGCCGGGCCGTGCCGCGTCAGCGGAAGGTGAAGGGGTTCCGAGAGGTCGAGGACCGCCGCTCCCGTCGCGTCGATGACGCCGCGAGGGGCCGGCGGCACGAGCTGGGAGCTGCCGGACTCCGAGGAGGAGACCCCGGTGACGATTGCGGCGAGCCGGCCGGCCCCGACCATTCGCAGTCCGAGCGGCTCGATGACTTCCAACCCACGCACCCGGTCGCGCTCGAGGCTGATCTCGGTCGTGGTGAGCAGCCCGCGACGTACGTGGAAGGTGCGCCTGCGGGCGTCCCGGGCGAGCGTGAAACCCCAGTTCGAGATCAGGTAGCCGAGTACGGCGAACACCGCACCCAAGACCAGGAAGAGGGCCAGGCCACCGAGTACGGCGAGCGGGATGATCGTGGCCAGCGGGCGGTCGGTGATCCAGCTGAACCCGCCCACCTCGTGGAACACCCGGTCGCCGATGCTCTCGCTGAACTGTCCGAGGACTGCCATCACGCCGGCCGCGATCACGTTGCCGGACGAGGTCAGCGGGGCGTACCGGACCCAGCGCGGGTCGAAGTCGAGCAGGAGCACGTCCTCGGTCAGCGACCCGTCCGTGACCTCAGCCGAAGCATGATCTCCCTGCACCTCACCGTCCTGCACCCGACCGCCCTGCTCCCGACCGCCCAGCTCCGAGCCGCCCTGCACCAACTCGGATGACGACCGGTCGTCTGCCCGGTGGAGCAGCGCCACGCGCATCTTGCGCGCCTCTTCGAGGCGGAGGCCGTCGAGGGCGAACTTGTCGTCGTCCTGCTTGGCGCCGCTCGCGGTGCCGATCTCGACCTTCGCGAGGCCGAGGACGCGGTGGATCAGCGAGGAGGTGAGCTCGACGGCGCGTACCCGGTCAAGTCGCGCGGTGAGCACTCTCCTGCTCAGCAGGCCCCGTTGGAGCTCGACCTGGGACGAGGTGATCCGGAAACGGGTGGTCAGGAAGCGCAGTACGCCGAGCGCCACCGGAATCGCGAGGCCGATGAGCTGCCACCAGCCGTTGCCGCTGTTGCTGCCCAGCACGAAGACCCCGACGAGGAAGGGCAGGAACTTCATCAGTTCCAGGACCGGGTGGACGAGCAGCATCCGCGCGTCGAGCCGCCGCCACGGGAAGGTCTCGACTCCCGCAGACATTCCTGCAGACATTCCCTCAGACATTCCCGGGGCTGGTGCTGGGGGGGTCCCCGGATGCGGTCCCGGCGCCACCGGTGGAGGCAGCTGCTCGAGGGGAACCTGACCGAGGGGGGGCTCCTCGGGGTCGCTCACGTGGCGTCCCCGGCCTCGGCCTCGGTACGACGGGTCAGGTCATCGACCAGCCGGTCGGCCACCGGCTTGTCGATCATGCTGATCTGCAGGGGGCCGGCTGCCGACGCGGTCGTCACGGTGACCGAGGCGAGGCCAAGCAACCGGCCGATCGCGCTCTGCTCGAAGTCAACCGTCTGCACCCGTGACATCGGGGCGATCCGGCGCTCACGAGAGAGCCAACCGGTCTGGGTGTAGACGGCAGTGTCGGTGCTCTCCCAGCGGTGGTTGCGGTAGCGCACGCGCGGCATCGCGATGACGTACGCGATCGAGAGACCGACATACAGGGGCCACACCCAGACGGGTACCGGGAACCAGTCGAACAACGCGCCGGCGACCAGTACCGCGAGCAGGAGAAGTGAGCGGATTGCAGCGCCGACGGCCCACACCATCGGGGCCTTGGTCGAGACCTGGTGGGCGGGCTCGCGCAGCGCCGGGTTGGCGGCGGCTGGAAGGGGTTCGTGTGCTGCATCGGTCACAACCCCCAGCCTGCCACCCGAGTGCACTGAGTCGGACATCGCTGCGCGCCTGCCGAGGCCGTGGGCTGACGCGTTCGGACGTGCAGAACAGGCAACGGGAGCCCCTCGCGGGCTCGATCCGCGACTTCTGCACGTCCGGGTGATGAGTGCCCGGATTGTGCGATATCGTGGCAATCTCCATGAGCGCCGCCCGAAGTCCCTCGATCCGTGTCCTCAGTCGGGCCATCGGGCGGCCGCTGCTGTTCGTGGTCGTGCTGGGCCTGGCCTGGTCACTCTCGACCTGGGTGCTGCCGGCGCCGATGCCCAACGCGCCGCAGACAAGCGAACGGGTCCTGCAGCCCGAGTCCGGGCCAGACGCCGCACGCGTGCGCGTTCTCCTGGCCGAGCACCGCTGCTGGTCCGGCAGCGCTCCGGAAGGGGCGGTTGCAGGAGCCGTGGTGCTCACGGAGCAGGTCCACGGGACACACGGCACTGGGTGGGCGACCTCGTTCACGCGAGACCGCCGGACGGTCGGATGGGCCATCGACCAAGCCGTGTTCGGGAAGCCGCACGGCCTCGTCGTCCACGGATTCTGCTCCTGATCGCCCGTAGTTAGCCGACCGGGCACTTCTGGCACGTCCTACGACGCCGACCGGGCACTTCTCGCACGCCAGCTGGGCCAATACTGCCCGGTCGAGGGGTCAGGGCGTGCCACGAATGCCCACTCGCGGAATTGGGCCGGGTCACCCCTCGGCATTGACAGCGAGGAAGTCTAGGCTCGGCCGCATGAGTGGAAAAGTCGTGCACTTCGAGATCCCGTTCGACGACGCGGAGCGGGCCAGGAAGTTCTACTCGGAGGCATTCGGGTGGACGATCAACGAGATTCCCGAACTGGACTACACGATCGTGCAGACCGGCCCGACCGGTGAGGCTGGGTTCCCGACCGAGGTCGGCTACATCGGCGGCGGGATGCTCAAGCGGGCGAGCCCGACCGATCGTCCGGTCATCGTCGTCGACGTTGAGGACATCGACGAGGCGCTGAAGCGGATCGAGGAGCTCGGCGGGATGGTGGTCCTGGGTCGCCAGGACGTGGGCGACATGGGCTGGGCGGCGTACTTCAAGGACGGCGAGGGCAACGTGCTGGGCCTGTGGCAGTCTCGACAAGCATGACCGCGTGGGCGTGACCGCCCCCCGGGGTCATGCCAGCATCGAGTCGATCAGCTTGCGCAGCCGCGGGAACTCGTCGGTGAGCCCGAGTGACCCCGCCTGGTCCTCCATCATCGCGCGGAACAGCAGCGCCCGCTCCACGATGCGCGGGTCGATGTGCCCGAAGACCTCGAGTGTGACGGTGCCGTAGAGACCCGCCCAGGCGCGCTCGAGCAGCCAGATCAGCGGCCGCATCTCATCGGTTACGCCGGTCAGGTCCGCCGGCACCTTCGGGTCACGCAGGATCTCCACCAGCTCCGGGTCGAGGTCCTCGAGCCGGGGCACCGGGAACTGGTAGCGGGCCCACACCGAGAGCAGCAGCTCGGAGAACAGCAGCCCCGTCTTCGACTCGCCCTGCAGCTCCTCGATGCAGCTCACGTCGAGGTTGGTGAACACCAGCGAGAACTCCTCGCGGTTGTTCAGCGCCCACTGCCGGAACGCCACAGCGGACGCGACCATCCGGGCGGCCGGGTCGCCCTCGGGCTGGGCGTCGCGTGCCTCGGCGATCTCGGCAGCGGCGCTCGCGTCGATGTCCATGGCCACGATCCGGATCAGTGCGGCGTGGCTGTCCACGTAGCGGTAGAGCGCGGGCGCGGTCATCCCCACCTCGTGCGCGACTGCCCGCAGCGTCATCTCGCCGGTGCCGGTCACGAGTCGCCGCGAGGCCTCGACGATCCGTCGCATGGTGTCGACGCGGTTCTGTTCGCGGGTCAGCGTCACGTGGAGCGCATCCTTCCTGGGGCCTGGGTTGACGAACTCTAGTTTACACCGTTAACAGTTAACACTGTTCACGCCCATCATGTCACTTCATGTCCCGTAGGAGTCCCCATGTTGCACCGGTGGTCAGAAGTCCTCATCCGCAGGGCCCGATGGGTCCTCGCCGTGGGTGTGCTCGCGACGATCCTCGCGGGCACGTTCGGAGTCGGCGTCTTCGGCTCGCTGAGCCAGGGTGGCTTCGACGACCCCAACTCCGAGGCCGCCAAGGAGCTCGCGCGTGAGCAGGAGGTGTTCGACAACTTGGCGGTGGACGTGATCGCCATCTACCGCAGCCCGGACCTGAGCGTCAGCGACCCCGCCTTCAAGGCCGAGGTCGAGGAGACGCTGGCCCGCATCCCTGACGGCACCACCACGTCGGTGGACACGTTCTGGAGCACGAAGAACCCCTCGATGGTGAGCACCGACAAGCACTCCACCACGGTGCTGATCTCGCTGGCCGGTGAGGGCCAGGCGGAGCTGTCCGACCAGAACGACCTACTCGTGCCCACCCTTGAGGCCGACGACCTGGAGACCGACATCGCGGGTCCGTGGGCGGTCTACAAGGGCGTCAACGAGACCGTCAGCGAGGACCTCGCCCGGGCCGAGATGATATCGCTCCCACTTGTCGTCATCCTGTCCCTGCTGATCTTCGGCTCGTTGGTCGCTGCCCTGATGCCTGCCCTCGTGGGTGCGATCGCCGTGCTCGGAGCGTTGTCCCTGGTGCGCCTGATCACGGGGGTCACCGAGGTCTCGGTGTTCTCGATCAACGTGATCACCCTGCTCGGCACCGGCCTCGCGATCGACTACGCGCTGTTCGTGATCAGCCGATTCCGTGAGGAGCTCGCTGGCCTGCCCGAGGACGATCCGCAGGCATCCGCGAAGGCGATCAGGGTGACGATGGCGACGGCGGGGCGCACGGTGCTGTTCTCCGGCCTGACGGTCGCCGCGGCGATGGCCTCGCTGCTGATCTTCCCGCAGAACTTCCTGCGTTCACTGGGGTACGGCGGGATCGCGGCCGTCCTGGTCGCCGTCCTCGCCGCGACCACGGTGCTCCCGGCCATCCTGGTGCTCCTCGGGCGCCGGATCGACGCCGGACGACTGCCCTGGCGCCGGCACCGTCCCGTCTCGGTGAACAGTGACCGCGGTGCCTGGGCACGCCTCGCCCATGCCGTGATGCGCCGTCCGGTCGTGGTCATGGTCGTGGTCGTGGGCGCCCTGTTGCTCATGGCCTCACCGTTCCTCGGGGTGAAGTGGGGCTCGGTCGACTACCGGGTGCTGCCCCCCGACAGCCCTGCACATGTCGCGGCGCTCGAGCTGAACACCGACTTCGGCCAGGAGCAGTCGAGCGCGAACCTGCTTCTCGAGAGCACCGACCGGGCCGAGGTCGCGGCGTACACCAACGAGGTCAGGCAGGTCCCCGGCGTGCTCGACGTACGCCCGGTGGACCGGCAGGACGGCGTGACCCTGTTGCGCGCATCCTGGGCCGGAAACAGCCAGACCCAGAGCTCCCAGGACGCCGTCAAGGCGATCCGCGAGATCCCGGGACCCGGAGGTGAGACTGTCCTGGTCGGTGGCCTCACCGCGGACACCGTCGACCTGCTGGATTCGCTCGAGGATCACCTGCCCTGGATGGCCCTGATCATCGCGGCCGTGATGATGGTGCTGCTGTTCCTGGCGTTCGGCTCGGTCGTGCTGCCGGTGAAGGCGATCGCGATGAACCTGTTGTCGATCAGTGCGTCGTTCGGGGTGATCACCTGGATCTTCGCTGACGGCCATCTCGAGGAAGCCCTGGGCTTCACCTCGACCGGATTCCTGGACGCGACCCAGCCCATCTTCATGCTGGCGATCCTCGTCGGGCTCTCGATGGACTACGAGGTGTTCCTGCTCTCCCGGGTCCGCGAGCAGTGGGACCTGACCCACGACAACACGCTCTCGGTGGCGACGGGCGTGCAGCGGACCGGTCGGATCATCACCAGCGCCGCACTGCTGCTCGCCGTCGTGATCGGGGCCTTCGCGACCAGCGGGATCGTGTTCATGAAAATGATCGGGATCGGCATGCTGGTCGCACTGCTCCTCGACGCGACCGTGGTCCGGTCGATCCTGGTGCCCGCCACCATGAAGCTTCTCGGCCGCTGGAACTGGTGGGCGCCGCGAGGGATGCAGCACTGGTGGGAGCGGTACGGCGTGCGCGAGGGCGAAGCGCCGTCACGGGAGGTCTCGCCGGACCGGGTCGGCGCCGCTGCCGGGTGAACGGCCTTGTCCGACCCCTGCGTTAGGTTGACCACGACCTGAACGCGATCTACGGGAGGCACGAGCGGGTGAGCTTGATCGTCCACCGTGCCCCCCGCGCGGACCAGCTCATCGCCGGCCTGGCGGAGCTGCTGCGAGACCCGCTGCCGGACGCGTTCGAGCAGGAACTCGTGCTCGTCCCGGCCAAGGGCATCGAGCGCTCCCACCGGCTCGGCCACGGCCCGGGTCGCGGTGACGGCGTCTGCGCGGGCGTTCGCTTCCGATCGCCGCACGCGCTGGTCACCCAGCTTATCGGTGCCCGCGACCACGACGCATGGGCTCCCGACGAGCTGGTCTGGCCGCTGCTGACCGTGGTCGACGCAAGCGCCGGCGAAAGCTGGTGCGCTGCGCTCAGCGCCCACCTGGGTCACGGCCAGGAGGGCGAGGACGGCGACCTGCGCCGAGGCCGGCGCTACTCGGTGGCCCGCCGGTTGGCCGGGCTGTTCGCGTCGTACGCCGTGCAGCGGCCCGCGCTGCTCGCCGACTGGGAGGCAGGGAGCTCGACCGACGGCGCCGGCGCGGAGTTCCCCGGGGACCTTGCCTGGCAACCCGAGCTGTGGAGGCGCATCCTCGCTGAGGTGGGTGAGCCGAGCCCGGTGGAACGGCATCGGGCCACGATCTCTCGGCTTCGAGACGATCCGGGCTCGCTGGACCTGCCGGCGCGCTTCTCGATGTTCGGCCACACCCGGATCGCGGTGACCGAGGTCGCGCTTCTCGAGGCCCTGGGCGCCAGCCGCGACGTACACCTCTGGCTGCCGCACCCCTCGGACGCACTGTGGCGGTCACTCTCCGACCTGCGGGGAGCCGTGCCTCGAGCGGACGACGAGTCGCACGCGCGGGTCGGGCACCCGTTGCTTTCCTCGTTGGGCAGGGACCTGCGCGAGCTGCAACGGACGCTCGGTTCGGTCGGCTCCGCGGTTGGTGGTGGTTTCGGGACGCTCGCTGCGCTCGCTCCTCAACCACCGGGGGCGCTCGCTCCTCAACCACCGGCCGGGATCGGGACCCTCCTGGCCTGGCTCCAGGACGACCTCGCGGCCAACGCCACCACCGATCCCGCGAGGCGCACGATCGACCCCGACGACACGAGCGTGCAGGTGCACTCCTGCCACGGTCCGGCCCGCCAGGTCGAGGTGCTGCGCGAGGTGATGCTCGGTCTCCTCGCCGACGAGCCATCGCTCGAGCCGCGGGACATCTTGGTGATGTGCCCCGACATCGAGGCCTACGCCCCGCTGATCACTGCCGCGTTCGGGATGGCAGCGGTCGAGGATTCCGGGCACCACCACCCCGGCCACCAGCTGCGGGTCATGCTCGCCGACCGTTCCCTGACCCAGACCAACCCGCTCCTGGCCGTCGTCGGCCAGCTGCTCGCCATCGCGGGTGGCCGGGCCGAGGGCAGCCGCATCCTCGACCTGCTGGCGAGCGACCCGGTGCGCCGCCGTTTCAACTTCACCGAACCCGACCTCGAGACGATCAGCGGCTGGGTCGAGAGCGCCGGCATCCGATGGTCCTTCGACGAGCACCACCGCAAGGACTTCGGCCTCGAGGGCTACGTCCAGAACACCTGGCGCTTCGGGCTCGACCGCATCCTGGCGGGGGCCGCGGTCTCCGACGACGCAGAGCGCTTCTTTGCAACGACCCTGCCCCTGGACGACGTCGCCAGCAGCAGCATCGATCTGGCCGGCCGGCTCGCGGAGTGCATCGAGCGGCTGGAGCGGATCACCGACGACCTGACCGGTGAGCACCCGGTCAACCACTGGCTGGACACGATCGCAGCGGGTGTCGAGGCCTTGACGGCGGTTGCACGTGCGGACGAGTGGCAACGCGGCCAGCTTCATCGCGAGCTCGCCGCGCTGGCGACCGACCCTGCTGCCGGGGGGCTGAATCTGCTCCTCCCCGACGTCCGGGCCCTGATGACCGAACGGCTGGCCGGGCGGCCGACCCGGGCCAACTTCCGGACGGGAACCCTGACGGTCTGCACGATGACCCCGATGCGCTCGGTCCCCCACAAGGTGGTGTGCCTGCTCGGCGTCGACGACGGGGTGTTCCCGCGCGCAGGAGCGGTCGACGGCGATGACGTGCTCGCGCGGCGGCCGCTCACCGGTGAACGCGATCTGCGCAGCGAGGACCGCCAGCTGATGCTCGACGCGATCGTCGCGGCCCGGCAGACGCTGGTCATCACCTACACCGGAGCGACCGAGACCACCGGCCTCCCCCGACCGCCGGCCGTGCCGTTGCAGGAGCTGCTCGATGCACTGGGCGAGACTGCCTCCGGTGCGGTCGAGCACGTCGTGTCCGAGCACCCCTTGCAGGCCTTCGACCCCCGCAACCTCGATCCGCGCGAGCCGTTCTCCTTCGACGGCCAGTCGCTCGCCGGAGCTCGCGCGGCGGCCGCTCCGCGGATCCCGGCTCCGCGGCTCACTGACGAGGTGCTGCCGCCACGTCCGGGGGATGTCGAGCTCGAGGAGCTGATCGCGTTCTTCAAGAACCCGGTGAAGGAGTTCTTGCGCAAGCGTCTCGACGTCACCTTCATCGAGGAGGGTGAGGACGCGCTGGATGGGATACCGGTGGAGCTCGACGGGCTCGACCAGTGGAAGGTGGGCGACCGGTTGCTGCGCGACCTGCTCGCCGGCCGGGCCCCCGACGTCGTACTCGCGAAGGAGTGGCGCCGTGGAGTGCTGCCCCCGGGGCGGCTCGGCTGGCGACTGGCCAACGACCTGTTCGGACAGGCCCAGCCGGTGGCCGATCTTGCCGACACCCTGCGTGCCGGGCGTCGAGCCGAGGCCCTCGATGTCGCCGTCGACCTGGGCAACGGTCGCCTGCTGACCGGCACGGTCACCGACGTCTACGGCGAGCGCGTCGTCCGGACCAGCTTCTCCCGGGTCGGCCCCAAGCACTGGATCGATGCGTGGATCCCGTTGCTGGCCCTGTGTGCCAGCCGACCCGGCCTATCCTTCTCCGCGGGCTCGGTCGGACGCGGAGCCAAGGGCCGGCGCGGAGCACCGGACGAGCCGACCGGTCGCGTGGTCTGGGGCAGCATCCCCGAGGCGCAGGTCCTGCTCAGAGACCTGGTCGAGATGTACGACGCCGGCATGCGCGAGCCGCTGCCGTTGCCGTTGAAGGCTGGTCACGAGTGGGGGCTCAAGCACCGGTCGCCGGCGGTCGCCCGCATCAAGGCCGCGGAGTTCAAGTGGAAGAGCGGCAACTACGACGGCGAGGACGCCGATCCCGAGCAGGTGGCGGTCTGGGGTCGACGCGCCCCTCTGGAGACGCTGCTGGCCGAGCCGCCGCACGCAGGTGAGGAGATCGAGGGCGAGTCCACCCGCCTGGGTGCGCTGGCGCGCCGGCTGTGGCTGCCGATGATCGAGAGGGTGCACCGATGAGCGGCGGCTCCACGAACGACCAGCGGATCGAGCCCTTCGACCTGCTGGCGGAGCTCCCGACCGGGACCGCCGTCCTCGAGGCGAGCGCCGGCACGGGCAAGACCTACACGATCGCGGCGCTGGTGGTGCGCTACGTCGCCGAGGGCGTCGCGTCTCTGGACGAGATGCTCGTCATCACCTTCGGACGGATGGCCAGCCAGGAGCTGCGCGAGCGCGTACGCCGGCAGCTCGTCGATGCCGCACACGCGCTGGCCGATCCGGCGTCGGTGGGCGACGACGCGTTCCTGCAGTTCTTGACCGGGGTCGGAGCTGCCGAGCTGAGGGTGCGCCGCAAGCGGATCTCCGATGCGCTGGCCTCCTTCGATGCGGCCACGATCGCCACCACCCACCAGTTCTGCCAGCTCGTCCTGCGCTCGCTCGGTATCGCCGGGGACACCGACGCCCGGGCCACTCTCGTGGAGAACCTCGACGAGCTCGCGGTCGAGGTCGTGGACGACCTCTACCTGCGCGAGTTCGGCAACCTCACCGAGTCACCCCCCTTCGGCCGAGGTACGGCACTTCGCCTGGCGCGCGCCGCGGTCGGCGATCCGCAGGCCACCCTCGCACCGAAGGACGCGGACCCGGCCAGCACCGCTGCGGCGCGTGTCAGGTTCGCCGAGCTGGTCCGCGACGAGATGGATCGCCGCAAGCGACGGCTCGGCATCCTCAGCTACGACGACCTCCTCAGCCGGCTGGCGCGCGCCCTCGAGGCCCATGACTCCCCGGCCAGGGAGCGCATGCGACGCCGCTGGCAGATCGTGCTCGTCGACGAGTTCCAGGACACCGACCCGGTTCAGTGGGCGGTCCTCGACCGTGCCTTCCGTGGCCACTCGACACTGGTGCTGATCGGCGACCCGAAGCAGGCCATCTATGCCTTCCGGGGCGGCGACATCTTCACCTACCTCGAGGCCCGGAAGCAGGCCGACACGATCCAGACGCTGACCACCAACTGGCGCAGTGACGCACCACTGGTCGACGCGTTGCAGGTACTCACCCGCGGGGCGGCACTGGGCGATCCCGCGATCACCGTCCACGAGATCGATGCCCGTCACCAGGGCAGTCGACTGGCCGGCGTACCCCACCCGGAGCCGCTGCGCCTGCGTGTCGTCAATGCTGCCGGCTTCCACACCAACCAGTCAGGCACCATCAAGAT
>Ga0209587_1001316_pt1 | contig 11809 bp, 11 predicted proteins | sample NGEPerD_2_FD_184512 | JGI IMG/M metagenome (GOLD analysis project Ga0209587, IMG submission 184512) | Arctic peat soil microbial communities from the Barrow Environmental Observatory site, Barrow, Alaska, USA - NGEE PermafrostL1-D... | ecosystem: Environmental > Terrestrial > Soil > Wetlands >... | reverse complement strand
TACCCGGTTGTCCATTTCGCGCCCGGGCTCACGTAGTCAATCGCGCTCGCCGCGCTCAGGAGTACGGAATCCGTACCCAGGCGCGCTCTGGGCGCGTTTGAGTACGCCGGAGGTCGGGGCCGGGGCTGGGCCCCCGGAGCTCAGGCCCCCGAGTTCAGCTTGCGGGCGAGGCGCGACTTCTTGTCCGAGGCCCGATTCTTGTGGATGATTCCCTTCGATGCCGCTCGGTCGAGAGCCCGGGCCACATCGCGGTAGGCGTCCTGAGCGGCCTCAGTATCGTCCGAGGCGAGCGCCTCGTTGAAACGCCGGTTCTTGGTCCGAAGGGCCGACCGCTCGCCGCGGTTGCGAATCCGGCGCGCCTCGTTCTGCCGGTTGCGCTTGATCTGACTCTTGATGTTGGCCATGGGAGCTTTCCTAAACTATGGAATTAAGGGCGTGGGAAGGAATTAAGGGCGTGGGAACGCCGCTCAGGATAGCAGAACCGTCCATTGGTGCACCTTTGCGAAATTCCCGACGGCTCCGCCGAGGTCGGAATTGGGATTCTTATCGCACCAGAACGTCGCTGCATCGGCGATAGCTGCGTGTCTCGTCGCTCACGTGCCCTCCGGGTACGCTCGCTCCTCGCGCCTTGCCCACGGCTCCGCCGAGGTCGGAATTGGGATTCAATCACCGCGCAGCGCCGCCCTGGATGCTGACGGTTCCTCCGCGCAGGAGCACTAGGCTTTGGGGCATGGATCCCCTGCATCAACGAGCCGTGGCCGTCATCGCCCACATCGACCACGGCAAGAGCACGCTCTCGGACCGGCTGCTTCAGCTCACCGGCACGGTCTCCGACCGGGACATGCGCGAGCAGTACCTCGACCGCATGGACCTCGAGCGCGAGCGCGGCATCACGATCAAGGCCGCGGCCGTGCGCATGGAGTATCGAGCTCCCGACGGCGAAACCTATGAGATCAACCTCATCGACACGCCCGGGCACGTCGACTTCGGTTACGAGGTCTCCCGCTCACTCGCTGCCTGCGACGGCGTGGTGCTGCTGGTCGACGCCGCCCAGGGCATCGAGGCACAGACGCTCACAAACCTCTACCTCGCCGTCGACGCCGGGCTCGAGATAATTCCGGTGCTCAACAAGATCGACCTGCCGGCGGCGCAGCCGGACAAGTTCGCAGAGGAGCTGGCCGCGCTCATCGGCTGCGATGCCTCCGACGTCCTGCGGATCTCGGCCAAGACCGGCGCGGGGGTGCCCGAGCTCCTCGAGCAGATCGTGAAGGCGGTTCCCTCCCCAAAAGGAGACCCTGCGGCCCCTCTCAGGGCGCTCGTGTTCGACTCCTACTACGACTCCTATAGAGGTGTGGTCGCCTATCTTCGGGCGATCGACGGGCATCTCGATGCCAAGACCCCGATCCTGTTCATGGCCGCCGGAACGGAGGTGGATGCGGACGAGATCGGCATCATGGCGCCCGACGCTCAGCCGGTGGAGCGGCTGGAAACGGGGGCCGTGGGCTATCTCATCTCCGGGATCAAGGACGTGAGTCTGGCCAAAGTGGGCGACACCGTCACGACCCGGCCGCGCGGCGCCGCGGTGCCCCTTCCCGGTTATCGGGAGCCCAAGCCCATGGTCTTCGCCGGCATCTATCCGATCGAGGGCGACGACTTCCCGATCCTTCGGGATGCGCTCGACAAGCTCAAGCTCAACGACGCCTCCTTGGTCTACGAGCCAGAGTCCTCGGGTGCCCTGGGGTTCGGTTTCAGGTGCGGCTTTCTCGGCCTTCTGCACATGGAGATAGTCAGGGAGCGGCTCGAGCGCGAGTTCGACCTCTCCTTGATCGCTTCGGCGCCATCGGTCGGCTACGAGATCGAGCTCACCGACCGCACGCGGCGGATTGTGCGAAACCCCAGCGAGATGCCCGACCCCTCAGACATCGAGGAAGTGCTCGAGCCCTATGTCTCGGCCATGATCGTCACTCCGTCCGATTACGTGGGCACGGTCATGCAGCTGTGCCAGGAGCGGCGCGGCGAGCTCAAGGAGATGCATTACCTGTCGACGGAGCGGGTCGAGATCCGCTATCAGATGCCGCTTGCGGAGATCATCTTCGATTTCTTCGATCAGCTGAAAAGCAAGACCAAGGGCTATGCATCGCTCGACTACGAGCCCGCCGGACAGTACTCGTCTCATCTCGTCAAAGTCGATGTGCTCTTGAACCAGCAGCCGGTGGACGCATTCTCGACCATCGTCCATCGGGACAAGGCTTACGAGTACGGCAAGACGATGACCGAGCGCCTGCGAAAGCTCATACCGCGCCAGCTCTTCGACGTTCCCATCCAGGCTGCAATCGGGTCGCGCGTCATCGCACGGGAGACGGTCAAGGCCAAGCGCAAGGATGTGCTCGCCAAGTGCTACGGCGGCGACGTCTCGAGAAAGCGCAAGCTCCTCGAGCGCCAGAAGGAGGGCAAGCGGCGCATGAAGCAGATCGGCTCGGTGGAGGTGCCGCAGTCCGCCTTCATCGAGGCGCTCAAGCTCGAGCCCTCGGGTCAGTCATGACCCTGGCTGCTCGTTGTGCACCTTTGCGTAAGTCTCGTCGCACCAGAACGCCCCTGCATCGACGATGGCGGCGTTTCTCGTCGCTCACGTACCCTCCGGGTACGCTCGACTCCTCGCGCCTTGCCCTCGCCGCGCAGTGCCGCCCTGGATGCTGACGCGACTTCCGCGCAGGAGCACTCCCGGACTGCGCTCGGAGTTCTGGCAGGCGTCGCCCGGCTTCGGCGTCTACGTTCACATTCCCTTCTGCCTGCACCGTTGCCACTATTGCGACTTCAACACCTACGAGAGCCGCGGCGAGCTTCACTCCTCCTACGTCGAGGCACTCGTCGCATCGATCGAGCAGAGCCCCCTCGAGGGCCGGACGGCGACGTCGGTCTTTTTCGGCGGAGGGACACCGACGCTTCTGACCACGGCCCAGCTCGCCGCGATCCTGGGCGCGGTGCGGCGCCGTTTCGGGCTCGAAACGGATGCGGAGGTGACGATCGAGGCCAACCCCGAGACGGTGTCCGAGGCGAGCTTCGAAGGTCTGCTCGAGGCGGGGTTCAACCGCTTCTCCCTGGGCGTGCAGTCGCTCGTGCCCAAGGTGCTGACGGGGCTGGGACGAACGCACTCGGGGGAGCGGGCGCTGGCTGCGGTGGCAGAGGCCCGCCGGGCGGGCGCCACCCACGTCAACGCCGACCTCATCTACGGCTCGGTGTGGGAGTCAGACGACGACTGGCGCCGCTCGCTCGAAGGCGTGATCGACGCCGGAGTCGAGCACGTCTCCGCTTACGCTCTCACCATCGAAGAGGGGACGCCCCTGGCCACGCTGGTTACGACGGGGCGCGTGGCGGACGTCGATCCCGATGTCCAGGCCGACCGCCACCGGGCGGCGTGCTTATCGTTGGCCGCGGCCGGCTTCGAGCGCTACGAGGTCTCGAACTGGAGCCGTCCCGGCCGCGCTTCGCGCCACAACGTCCTCTACTGGTCAGCCGGCGACTACGCAGCCTTCGGTGCCGGCGCCCACGGGCACCTCGCCGGCACGAGGTGGTGGAACCTGAGGCTCCCACGAGATTTCATCGCCGCAATCGAGTCGGGGGTGGAGCCCCGCTCCGGCTCGGAGACCCTGACGCCGGTCGAGCGCGCCGGAGAGGCACTGGTCCTGGGCCTGCGCCTGGTCTCGGGCGTCGAGCTCGCGGCCTTCGAGGCGCGCTTCGACGGTGCCCTGGCCGAGCGTGGCGCCGAGATCGACACGCTCGAGGGCCTCGGGCTGCTCGCGCGCGAGGACGGGTGGATGAGCCTCACCGAGCGCGGCACGCTCGTCGCCAACGAGGTGAGCTGCCGCCTGCTCTAGCCTCGGCTCTGGAGGAAGCGGGGGCCGTTGGCCCTCGCGCCCCGCACCTGAGCTAGCTCTTTGCCAGACTAGGGGCGGATTCCGCACGATTCCTGGCACAAAGCCAGATAAGGGGCGGCTGTGCAGTGCTTGTCTTGGTTCAAGGGCGGGTCCGAATGTGCCGACAAGAAACACAAAAAGTAGCAATCCCAACCCAAACCAGGGGAACATGTCCTCGTCCAACCTGTCATTGCTATATGGAATCGAGCCGGCCTTGCGCCCGACCGGCCTGGAGCGGGCTACCCGGAGCATGGCCGAGCTGGTCTCGGATCTCGGGCCGCTGCAGGAAGCCGTCGATGCCTCAGACCTTCTGGCCGGGCTCGCCCTCGCCGTAAGGCGAGAGGTGGGCGCCGACGCCGTCCTGGTATCGCGCTACGACCCGCAACGTAACATCGTGTGCGACGGGGGGGCCAGCGTGAGGCCGCCGGCGACCCTCAACTTCGTCATTGAGGAGTACAGCCTCGACGAATACCCCGCAACTCACGACGTGCTCGTCACCGGCAAGGCAATGGAGATATCGGTATCGGATCCAGAGGCCGATCTCAGCGAGACCCGCTTTCTCGCCCAGTACGGCTTCTCCCGATCGCTGATCTGCCGGCTGGTTCACTCGGGGGCGCCGTTCGCCGCAGTCGAGGCCTACCGCACCGAGGACCGGGCCTTCCACCACGATGACTCAGCCCGGGTGGACGTGCTGTGCGCGTTCGCCTCCAGCGCGCTGACTCGCCTCGAGCTGGCGGCGCAGCTCGAAGGCCATTACACGATGACTATAGAAGCTTTGGTTTCTGCTCTGGAGGCGAGGGACCCCTACACCGAAGCACACGCCGGGCGCATCCGGGATCTCTCCACGGCGTTGGCGGTCGCCATGAAGCTTTCGGGCGAGGAGCGGCGGGCGGTAAAGCTCGGTTCGATCCTTCACGACGTAGGCAAGATCGGAGTTCCGGACTCGATTCTCCTCAAAGCGGGCCCCCTCGACGACCACGAGTGGAAGCTGATGAAGAAGCATCCGGTGATAGGGGAGCAGATGCTGCGTTCGGTAGACTTCTTGATGCTGGCGCGGCCGATCGTCCGGCATCACCACGAGAGGTGGGACGGGCGCGGCTATCCGGACCGGCTCGCCGGCGACGACATTCCCATCGGTGCTCGCATCGTGGCCGCCTGTGACTCCTTCGACGCCATGACCTCGGACCGCCCCTACCGCAGGGCCCTCCCGCTGGAGCACGCGTTCGAGGAGCTGTCCAGAAATGCCGGGAGCCAGTTCGACCCCGCCTGCGCGGAGCTGCTTGTGGAAGTTGTGAGCAGCCTGGGCCAGGATCACGTCGAGAAGCGTCTGGTCCGCTACGCCGGCTAAGCCCACCTCCCCATAAATACGGTGGCATTCGAGCGCCTCTGCATCCCCGCTCGCGGCGTTACTGATGGCTCTACCATGTCTGATGGCTCTACCATGTCTGATGGCTCTACCATGTCTGATGGCTCTACCATGTCTGATGGCTCTACCATGTCTGATGGCTCTACCATGTCTGATGGCTCTACCATGTCTCGTCGCTCACGTACCTTCCAGGTACGCAGCGCTCCTCGCGCCGGGCGAAACGGCTCCGCCGAGGTCGGAATTGGGATTCAATCGGGGCGCAGTGACGCTCTCGGTGCACACCGTATTTCCGGTGCGGAGCACTAAGTGCACCGGAGTGCTATTACCGGGGGCGTGACTTCAATCTATGTCGCCGTGTCGGGCCCCGGACAGGCGCAGCCGTCCGAGCTTGCCGCCGCCGAGCGAGTCGGATCCCTGCTTGCCGAGCGAGGCGCGGTCGTCGTCACCGGGGGTCTGGGTGGGGTCATGGAGGCCGCCTGCCGTGGTGCCAAGTCGGTCGGTGGCACCACCCTCGGCATCCTGCCCGGCTTGGAACGCTCCGCCGCCAACCGGTGGGTCGACGTGGCCTTGCCGACCGGTATGGGGGAGATGCGAAACGCCCTGTTGGTCCGCGCCTCAGACGTCTTGATTGCGATCGCGGGCGAGTTCGGCACCCTCTCGGAGGTGGCCTTGGCGCTCAAGACCGATGTGCCGGTGGTTGGGCTTGGCACGTGGGAGCTGCACAAGGGGGGCCGCGCAGTGGCGGCTTTCGAGCAGGCCTCGGACCCGGAGAGTGCGGTCGAGCTGGCCCTTCGGGGCCGGGTCTAGCGTTTTTGTGGGCGCCCGAGTGCAGGTTTCTGCACTCTGAGGCGCTCAAAACCGATTTGGGGGGGTCAGCTCCCGGATTCGGCCGCTTTCGCACCTTCGGCTGTTGAAGGAAGCCGGGCTCGTGACCGACCGCTCCGAGGGAACGCGGCGCCTCTACGCTCTTCACGACGAGTGGATCGCCGCGGTCCGCGACTATCTGGAGCGGGTATGGGAGACGCCGCGACACGCTTCAAGACGTTCGCCGCCCGACTCCCGGCCGGGCAAGGAGTGATGGAGCCTCTCGAGCTCGAGTTCACCATGGAGTGCTCCTCCGAGCATGCTTCCGAGGGCGTGGAGTACGACTGGGGAGAGGTGCTCACCAAGTCTTGGCTCTCCTGAGCAGATGAAAGGCGAGCTCCATCTACTGCGTCCCCCCCGCAGTCCTCGACGTCCTCATATTCCACATGGACGGCCAGGTAGAGGTGGCTAGCCTTGCGCCGGCCGTAGAAGCCGGCGATCCAGAACCGCCGGCCGTCGCGGCGCACGCGGCGCAGCCGGTTGTCCGCCCGTCTCGGTCGGCCGGCGACCGAGCCGCTGTCGTCCAGTCGCCGGTACATGCGAATCACGAGCCGGGTGGGCTTGTGGCGATTGAACAGGCAGAGGTGGATTTTTCTGTGGAGGCGCCACGTCATTGCCTTGCGCCGGTAATTGGGGAGACTTCTGACTCTTAGTCCCAAGCATGATCCGTTATCCGAGCCGGTATACCAGACGTATTCCCACGGCTCCCCGACCTGGCGGTCGCCCGGGCTGCGCAAGACGGTCTTGGGGTGCCTGTGGTCGTGCGCGACGGCGGCAGCCGGGATCAACGACAACAGAAGCGCGAGGGTCAGCGACTTTTTCCACGAAAGGAGCGCTGACTGAGCGCTGCTGAGGTGGAAAAGATCGACTCACGATCGACGGGCATGCCTCGGCTAGCACTTAGGCGGCAGCCCTAGCGAGGCTGAGGCGTTTCTGACTCTTTGAGGCAAACTTGCTTGGAACTTCCCAACGAAGCGGTCCCTCGTTGGCGAGCTCTCTGAGTGCCTTGTTCGTGCGTTGCAGTTTCTTCTCGAGCGCGACGACGTCGGGGTCGCGCTTCGGTCGACCCGGTCCCTTCTTGAACGCGTCGAACTCTCCGTCCCTTGCGTGCTCGTGGATGACGCGCAGCTGATGCGGCGCGATGCCCCACCGTCGGCAGACCTCCGCGTCGGTCGTGTTCTCGCGTGACGCCTCCAAGAAGACCTGCCCTTCTGCTCCGGGGCGAGCCTCTTCTGGCGGTGTTCGCGGTCGCCAACATTTACTCCTCTCCGGGTTCATAACCCATGTCAAAGAGGGTGTCAGTGGGACCTCAACCTGAGTGGATTTGCGGGCTCAGTTCCGCACAGAAGGTCTGGCGCAACCCGAGATGGTGTGACACCGGGACCAGGGCGCGCGAGCCGCTACGCGCCGGGCGCTTGGTACTGGACTTGCTCGGCCTTGCGCAGGGCATCCATCGTTTCCTCGACGGTCAGGAGGACTGTCGTTTCGAGCGAGCTAAGCGCACCGCCGCCACTAATCGCCAGCGCAACCGCGGCCATGGACTCGTTGTCGGGGGCCTCCCATAGGGTGTAGCCGTCGTGTGTGCCGAAGGCGTACCAGAACCCGTGGAGCTTCCCACCGACCGACTCGATGTACGACTGAGCGGCCTTTCGGCGGTCCTCTGGGTTGCCGATCAGCCTGGCCCAAGTCTCAGGCGTGTAGCTGAACCTCGATAGATAGAGCGGCATCATCCTCCCTTTCGTTCGCTGACCCGCGCAAGTCGCTCGTTAGGTGTCGAAGTATAACCGGCCCTGGGAAATTCCGGTTAGATCAGGGCCACCTCAGCCACTCGAAATGCATGGGATCGGGGACGAGCCAGCCACCGCCCCAGGTAAAGCCCCAGCCCTCCATCACCGCCACCAGTCGTTGGTCCTGATCGGCCTTGGAGCCGAAGGTGTTCTCCAAGGCGTTCACATCGAGCGCGATCCCCCAAGAGTGGTGCGACAGGCGTCCGTCGGGATCGCGGGCGATGAACCGAGGGGCGAAACAGCCCGCGTACTGGGCGGGATCGACGACGTGAGAAAGGCCCCTCGCCTCGAGCTCGCCGAGCGCCCCTCGAAGCTGAGGCAGAAGGGCGCGATGACAGGTGACATCCGGGAGCAGCGGGACCCTCGCCGTCACGATGTGGCGGTCTCTCCAGGCCGGGTCGATATCTATCGTCCCGTCCGGAAGGGGCCAGGCCGAGAACTCACCGAAGGCTTCCTTTATTAGGAGCTGCGGGAGCACGGAGTCCCCGTATCTGAGGAACGGCTGCTCGCGCCCGCAGCGGAGGCGTACGGCCACGCCGGGCTCGAGCAGTGGCTTCAGGCGGCCCATGATCGCGTCGCGCGAACAGCTCGACACCAGCGCCAGGAGGAACCTGTCGGAGTCGCGCCACGAGGCAGGAGCGGGGCGGCGCATGAGTACCTCGTAGCCGTTGGCGGTGGCGTCCGAGACCACGCCCGCGGCCCCCATCCATCCGTCGCGCAGCCTCATTCGCATCCCGCTCCCGGCCCCCCTGAGTCGCGCCTCGGTGGCGGCCATCAGCAGCTCGTCGCGCCGGAGCCCCAGCACCAGCTGTCGCTCCGAGACCGGCACGAGCTGCGCGTACTCGCGAGGCTCGATGAGGGCGGCCTCGATCGGCACCATGCGGCCCCCTCGGGGCCGCTGCAGAAGGCGACCTTCCACCGTGCGCGATTCCCGCATCCAGTCGAGCCCGGCCTCCACCGTGGTTGCGTTCAGCACCCCGGGCACCTTCTCGACGGCCGCTTCGCTGCCTTTGGGGAGTCCTCCCACCGCCCACGCCAGCAGGGCCGCCGGCGCCGTGGCGGAGGCGCGCGGGCGCTCGAGGGAGGAGGAGGGATCAAGAGGGCCGGAGGGGGGGTCGAAGGCCGGCAGCGTGAGGCCCTCACCCGCCAGCATGACCAGCGCCCCTACCAGCAGGCCGGCCAGCGCGGCGGCGGCGTTCGGTAGGAACCTGCGGACGACGCGCCCGTTCTTGAGGTGAGCGAAGGCGCGCAACGGACGCTCGAGTACCGGTTCCGTAGTGGAACGCGCGGCGTGGACGATCGCGTCCCGATGCTCCCGCTTCACTCGAGGCTCCGAGCGACTTGCACCGCAGCCCCGCGCCCGAGGGACGGCGCCCGCACCGAGCGGTAGACGCCCTGGTCCATCCACTCGAGCTCGCCCCGTTCGGGCGACCAGCGCCCGGAGCGGCCGTCGACGGTAACCGGCTGGAGGTCCTCGAAGGAAGGGGGCAGAAAGCGCACCGAGGGCGACTGTGTGGTGCGGATCCCGAGGCCGTCGTACTCGGCCTGAGCCCGGCGGTAGTAGACGCTGAGCGTGCGGTGGCCGCGCCGGTTCTCCACCAGGAACGAAGAGGTGGTGCGATAGCCCGGCGGAAGATGGGTGGGCGACTCCGCAAAGGCGAGCGTCTGAAGGGCCGAGGAGCTAAGGCGGGTCACCCGTAGCCCGCTCCGTTCGATCCCACCAGGGAGAGGACGCCCCACCAGATCCAGGGAGCTCGCCACCCTGAGCAACACCGCGCGCGGCAGGTTTGACTCGAGGGAGGCATGGGTTCGAGGAGCGTAGAGATCGACTCTTCGCCTCGAGTCACTGCTGGCGGGTTCGTAATAGGCGACGCCCGATCCCTCCAGGGCAACTTGCTCGGCCGTCGAGGGATAGCCGCGCGGCGGATCGGAGGAGCGTTCGACCGCCATCGTCAGCCAGGTCAGCCCACGTGCGTAAGAGAGGATCCTTTCGCCCGCCGAGGTCGCCCCCGCTCGATAAGGGGGCAGGCCCGCGGTGAACTCGGGCGAGCGAACATCGTCGAAGCTCACCTCCGAGTCCTGCACGAAGCCGCCCGATCTCTGGAGAGCAGCGGTGGGCGCCCGAAACGTGCTGGGGGCAAAGTCGTGGGGCTGGGAGAAAGAGGTCGCCCGAGCCGACAGAAGCACCTGGCCGCCGGCCGAGCGTCCTCGCCGCACGTCGAAGCGCAGCGGGAACCAGGTCTCGGCGTCGAGCCACAGGTCGACGCGATCGAAAGGTGAGAACTCACGCCACGACCCGCCCTGCTGGAAGGCGGAGATGAGCGGAACCGCCTGGCGGTGGGGCAGCGCCACGTGAAGGGCGCTCCGCCCCAGCACTCGCTCACGCCCCAGGAGCTCGAAGAGCTCCGAGGTGGACAGGGTCTCGAGCGGGACGATCAGGTCCGAGGGAAGGCCGGCGGCGCCGTCGAAGGGGCGCCGGGCGACCACCGTTCGCTCCTCGGTGGTTCCGGTCCAGCAGGCGGGGAGAGAGGCCTCGGGACAGAGGTCCGGCTCCCTGATCCACGACCTCCGGGCGTTGACGATGAGGTCGACGTCGTTGGGGGGCCACCGGCTCGGATCGGGATAGGAGGTGTTGTCGCGGATCGTGAGCCGGAAGCTCTCGGGGGCGCTGAAGCTGACCTCTGCATCGAAGCGGCGCATCGGCACGGCCTCGTGCCAGCCGCGCTCGACGATCTCGTAACGGGCTCGGTAGGCGTCGAGCGAGCGGGCTGCGTCTCGCACCCCGCTCGTGACCTCCGAGGCTCGCGCGGAGGCCGGGGGGCGCCGAGTGCCGATCAGGGACGAGCTCGCCAGCAGCAGCGCGGCAACGGCGGCCGCCACACCGGCAACGCGAAGGGGGCCGCGCACCTGCCGCCGCTGGCTTTGTCGCTCCACTCTGCGCATGACTGCGGCGGTGACATCGGGCACCTCTCCGGCGGGTTGAGTGCGCAGGGCGCGGCGGACCTCATCGAGTGCCCGGGCCTGCTCGGAGCATTTGGGGCAGGCCTCGACGTGGGCTCTCACGGCGAGTGCGCGCGCCACGTTCAGCTCTCCGTCCAACAACGAGGAGACGTCCTCCAGGGCCGCGCCGCAGTCGAGCTCAGGCTTCACCGGTACTCCCCTGTGAGGCCGGCAGCAGCCAGCGCGCCAGCACCAGCCGGGCCCGGTGGACGCGGCTCTTGACGGTGCCGAGCGGGACCCCGAGGATCGCCGCGGCCTCGGAGTAGGACGTTCCGAACATGTCGATCAGAACCACGGCCTCCCGCAGCTCGAGGGGCAGGGCCGCGATCGCCTCTCTGACCTCGATCCTGACGCTGTGATCCCGGTGGGTGGGGACGGCCTCGCGCCCGAGCTGGGTGAGTAGGTCGTGGCGCCGGCCGGCCTTGCGGAGCTCGTCCAGGGCGCAGTTCCGAGTGATCGAGTAAAGCCACGTCGAGAATTTGGACTCGCCCCGATAACTGGGGAGGAAGCGGAAGGCCTTGACCAGCGCTTCCTGAGTGACGTCGTCGGCCAGCGTCTCGTCGTGCAGGAGGTGGAAGCACAACCGCCACACGTGGGCCTGGTAGAAGCGGACGAGGGATTCGAACGCGCCGGTATCGCCGCCGCGCGCGGCCCGGACGACCTGAGGATCGGGCTCTGGCACCGCACTCTCCAGCAGCGTAGAGGGATTGGGCAAGTCGGGATCATGATCATGGTCGCATCACACGCCACTACGACGCCAGGGCCTAGGGAAAAGTTCGCCCGGCCCGGACTCCCGGCCCCCCGACCCCGGCCTTCGGCGAGGTACTCAAACGCGCTCAGCGCGCTCCTGAGTACGGATTCCGTACTCCCAGGCGCCC
>Ga0209587_1001315_pt1 | contig 11811 bp, 10 predicted proteins | sample NGEPerD_2_FD_184512 | JGI IMG/M metagenome (GOLD analysis project Ga0209587, IMG submission 184512) | Arctic peat soil microbial communities from the Barrow Environmental Observatory site, Barrow, Alaska, USA - NGEE PermafrostL1-D... | ecosystem: Environmental > Terrestrial > Soil > Wetlands >... | reverse complement strand
CGGTGGCGTCGTTCGATGGTAAGGACGTCCAGCGCTTGCTCGGTGATGCGAGCATCGTCCGCAACCGGCGAAAGATCGAATCCGCGCTAGGCAATGCGCGCGCCACCCTAGAGATCCAGTCGGAGCTTGGCTCCCTGGACCGTTTCTTATGGGGTTTGTCTGGCGACTTGATCGATCAGGCTCCCCGATCGCTTGGCGAGGTCCCTTCCGAAACAGAAGCCTCGAGAGCGATGAGCCGGGAGCTCAAGCGCCGCGGCTTCCGCTTCGTAGGTCCGACGATCTGCTACGCGTTCATGCAGGCGGTGGGCATGGTCAACGACCACGTCGAGTCCTGCTTCCGTCGTCGCGAGATCAGCGGTACCTGACTCATCGACGGTATCCTCGCTCAGCGAGGCTGGTGTTGCAGGTCACTCGTCGGCGGCGCACTCCTCCAGTGCGGAGCGCAGCAAGGCTCGAGCCGACCAGTGCATCGTCGCGACCGCGTCTGCGCGCGACAGCTTTCCCACATCGGTCAGCCACACCAGCGCCTCGATTCCGATCGCAGCCCGAATGGCCAGCACGAGCCGATGAAGCTCGTGCTCTGACATCTCGCCCCGCAGGGGGGCGAGCGCGTCCTCGATCCAACCTATGGCTCGGGCCCTGCGGAGCTGTGGAGGGTCACCTTTCAGGCCGCTCGGTTCGAGCGAGACGCGCAGCGCTGCGCGCAACTCCGGTTCGTGGTCGAGGACCTGCCGCGTGATCTGGTTGGTCACTACCTCGAGGCGAGTGGCCGCGTCCGGGGGCGGGTCGGCCCCTAGCAGCGAGGGCGTGCCCAGCTCCGGATAGGTCGCGAGCAGTAATGCGCGCTGGTTCGGAAAGTAGCGGTAGGCGGTGGTGCGGGCGATGGCCGCACGCGCGGCGGCCTGCTCAACGGTCGGCGTGACGCCGTCGGCCAGCAGGCTGCGGGCGGCCTCAACCAAGGCCTCCCGCGTGCGCGCCTTCTGCGACGTCCGTCCCTGGAGCTCATACGGGATTGACATGCCCATCATAGTACCGTAGTCTCATGGGACTGTAGTCCCATCTCAGCATGGAGAGAGAGGCAAAGATGACGGACACTGCCGCAATCATCCGGGCCGAAGGCGAAGGCGAGCGCCTCTGGTTCTTCGGTGGAGGTGTGTTCACGATCAAGGCGACCGCCGCCGAGACGGGGGGCTCGTTCTTCATGTTTGAAGACACAATGGCGCAGGGAAAGGTGACGCCCTTGCACCTCCACCCCGACGAGGAGGAGGCCATCTACGTGATCGAGGGTGAGCTGTTGGTGCACGTCGACGGCGTCAACCATCATCTGGGCGCCGGCGGCGTCTGCGTGGCGCCGAGAGGGGTGCCGCACGCTCTTCTCGTGACCTCGAAGACCGCCCGAGTGCTAGCGATGCTGGCGCCGGGCAAGGCAGAGGCTTTCTATCGGGGGGCGAGCGAGCCGGCGAGCGCAGATACAGATGCCCACGGACCGGTCGACTTCGACCGGCTCCACCTATCGGCCGAGCGAAACGGCGGCATCGAAATCCTGGGCCCACCCCCGTTCAACATGCCTCAGACCGCGGCTTAGGCCGATCTTTTCTACACTGACGTCGCTCACCGGGGCTCACGTAGAAAAGATCAAGAATTGTGGCGCACGCCGGCGCGCGACCGCCTCAGCTCGTCCACACCGTGGGCATGCGTTCTCAGTACATCCGGGAGGTTCTCCGACGGGGCTCGTCCGTAGCCGCACGGGCCCGCGATACCGAAGTCATCGAGATAGGAGGCGGCGAGGGCTAACTGAGTCCGGAAGGTCTCCGGGTCGTCGTCGTGATGGATCAGACCGAGAAACACTTTCGTGCCGGCTATGTCGAGTCCGTCCAGAGGTGCAAAGAACTCGGCCTCCGCCCTGCGAATCACGGGCATGTGCACGTAGTCGACGCGGCGCTCCGAGCGGGCGACGGCTTCGTTCGAGAGCCGTACGCAAAAGACCCAGATCGGGCATGACGATTCTGGGCCAGCCGCCCCAAGTGCCATAGCACCAGTGGTAACCGAGCACCGTCTCGTCGGGGACGCCACGCCAGAGTTGTGTGAGGGATTCGGTGTGACGAGCGAATTTCTCCTCCCAACTCTGCTGGGGGAGCCAGTACTTCGCAGGTACGTCACCCATCGCCAGGTCGACGACTTCGTTCGAGAAGTCGAACTGAATGGCGAGGTCGCTCGCGGGAACCACCTCCAGCAGGCGTTCAATCTCACAGCGCACTGCAGATTCGTAGGCTCGCTTGACTATCTCCCAGTCGCCCGGATCGGAGAAGTACTCTTCAATCGTGCTGCTGGAGGCGGGGAAGCCGACCTGAAATCGGACGTGAGAGGGGATGACTCCGCCGGCCCGGAGGCTACGGAAGATCTCGTATGAGTTGATCGCTTCGGCGGCGTAATGCAGATCGTCGAAGGCGAGCTCTGCGACCCCGGGCTTGACACGGAAGTGCCAGGTCAGTCCTTCCAGATCCAGCGCGCCGCCTGAGGTGATCGAGCGATCAAGGAAAACCGGTATACGCCCGCCGTTCGGCCTCTGAACCTCCTCGAGGGCTTCATGGGGTGCGAATGTGCGCAAGGCCAGGTACTCGGTCCAGTTCCTCCGGTCGCCGACCTCCCCGTCCGGGAGGGATGCCAGACAATCGCCCAAGATCGAGCCACACTCCCGAAAGACGTCTTCGACCGTGTCGAACGGCATGCTCCCAACGAGCAGCATCTCGCCCGCCGCCTTGGGCGACTCAGAGCGCACCTCTGTCTTCCTCATGACTTCAGACGGCGTATGGGCACGAGCGCCGACACTGTAACGGCAGTTGGGCAGCAAAGAAGGGATTAGCCCCGAGCTGATGCTCTATAAATTCCCGATGCTCCTGACATGGGAACGAGTGCGAGCGTGGCGCCTGTCGCGACAACACCTCGATCGGAGGGTGGCCCATGAGGACTTGTTAGATGTGGTCCGCGATGTGTGCGGTTTCCACGCACAAGTTCAGTCCTCGGCCGAGTTGCAGATGTGGGCGCGTGTCGAAGGTGCCACCCGTGGCGACATCACAGAAGCTCTCTGGGAGACACGCGAATTGGTCAGAACGTGGTCGATGCGAGGCACCCTGCATGTGCTCACCGCCGCCGATCTCCCTCTGTACGTCGCGGCCTTAAGGTGGTGGAAGGGGGCGTGGCTGAGGATGATCGGAATGTCGGAGAAGGAGCTGAGAACAACGCTCGAAGCCATCAGGGGTTCCTTGGGCGCCGATCCCATGACTCGTGAAATGCTCGCGGAGAAGGTGGCCAAGAAGACCGGCGCCAAGGGCGGGGATCTGATGCTCTCGGGCTGGGGAGAGATGCTCAAGCCGGCGGCCTTTCACGGTTACCTCTGCTCCGGGCCGCCGCGGGGTCGAAGCGTGACGTTTGTGCGACCCGATCGTTGGCTCGGCCGCTGGAGAGTGCCTAGCTCTGACCAGGCGTGGCGGGAGATCGTCCGCCGCTACCTGAGGGTCTACGGACCTGCCGATCGCGAGGCGTTCGCACGTTGGTGGGGCATGCAGCCGGCTCCCGCGGGGCGGGTGCTGAAGGCTTCTGGAGATGAACTGGCCGAAGTGGATATCGAGGGGCACCGTGCCTGGGCCCTGACAGAGGACCTCCCGGAACTAGCGACAGACCACCACTACCCTGCGCCGCGCCTTCTGCCCGCTTTCGACGTCTATGTGGCCAGTACCCGGCCGCGCCTCTCGCTGGTGGAGCCTCGTTTCGAGGACCTGGTGTTTCGAAAAGCGGGGTGGGTCTCTCCGGTGCTTCTTGTGGATGGGATGGTTGCCGGTGTCTGGAAACACGAGCGATCGGGCCGGCGTCTCGAGGTCACGGTGAAGCCCTTCGCCAAGCTGCGCTCTGCCGACCGAAACGCCATCACCGCCGAGGCGGACGACCTCGGCCGCTTCCTGGGCGCCCCAGCTTCGGCATCGTTTCAGGCACCGGGCTGAAGCGCCCCCGGGACTCCACGGCCCGAAGCACCTTTGGTACCAGAAACGCGCTATACGGCCGCTTGTGTACCAAACCTCGCTGGCGGGGTCTCCGGCAACCGGTTTTCCGGCTATCCCGGCCCCCGAACCTGGCCCCGCTCTGCCCGCCGATGAACCCCCGGCCCACTCAACTTTGTCCCAAATCCGACCTACACGGTGTTTTTGGGCCAAACCTCGCCTGAACTCGAGTCTCTCTGTGACATCGTGTGCACCAGCGTCCGCCGGCGAGCGGAAGTAATGAGCCATTAACAGCACCTTGGGGGGATGGAGTGCAAGCCAATCGGACAGGAGCGCCCGGCTCCTTGGAGATAACCAGCGCTTCCAGGCAGAGGGCCAAGTGGGGCAAGGTGCTCGACCAGACTCGCTGCATCGGGTGCCACGCATGCACGACAGCATGCAAGTCCGAGAACGAAGTTCCGCTGAGTGTGACGCGCACTTACGTAAAGTCGGTCGAGGTCGGCTACTTTCCCCAGACTCGGCGTTCGTTCCAAGTCACGCGTTGCAACATGTGCGAAGACGCGCCCTGCGTCACCGCCTGTCCAACCGCTGCGATGTATCAGCGAGAGGACGGCATCATCGACTTCGACAAGTCGATCTGCGTCGGCTGCAAGGCTTGTATCGCCGCCTGTCCCTACGACGCGATCTTCATCAACCCTGACGACCACTCGGCCGAGAAATGCAACTTCTGCACGCACCGGTTGGACATCGGTCTCGAACCGGCGTGCGTCGTCGTATGTCCCGTCGAGGCTATTTTCGTGGGTGATCTGAACGACCCTGCCTCCAGAGTGGCCAAAGTCGTGAACCGCGAGCCGGTAACAGTTAGACGTCCTGAGAAGGAGACGCGACCTAAAGTCTTCTACAAAGGGGCTCATCAGGCGACGCTCGATCCCATCGCGGCGCGACGGCCGGGTGGAGACACGTTCATGTGGAGCGAGCAGACTACCGGCGGGGACCACGTCGTTTCCGGCCACCCTCAAGGGTGGAGCAACTCGAGCGCGGCCGCGCTGCTCTCTTATGACGTGTCGCATCGAGCACCATGGGACTGGCGCGTGAGCCTCTACACCTGGACCAAGGCGATTGCCGCCGGTGCCTACCTGGTGCCGTTGCTGCTCATCCTTGCCGGGTTAATCTCGTGGGACAGCGATATCTTCACGTGGGCGGCCCCGATCACAGGCTTGCTCTTCTTGGCGGCTACCGGAGGGCTTCTGATTGCCGATCTCAGTCACCCCAGACGGTTCTATATGATCTTCACCCGCCCACAGTGGAGCAGCTGGCTGGTAAAGGGGGGCTTTCTGATTGCAGGCTACGGTGGTGTGCTGACGCTGCATCTCCTTGCCACCCTCCTAGAATTAGGCAGCGCTCACAAGGTACTCGCGGTACCGGGTGTACCTCTCTCGATTATGGCTGCCGTTTATACGGCCTATCTGTTTGCACAATCCAAGGGGCGAGACATGTGGCAGAGCCCCCTGTTGCCGCCCCACATGTTCGTGCAGATGACGCTCGCCGGATCTGCAGTTCTGCTGTTGCTCGCTCCGGTGTTCGAAGAAGCTGCCGTGACCCCCCTGGCCTTCGTCCTTGCGGCCGGAGTTCTCGTCCATCTCCTGATGGTGTGGGGTGAAGTCACCCTTGCCCACCCGACCGCCCATGCTCACCTCGCCGTGTGGGAGATGACGAGAGGCCGCTTCGGCAGCTTTTTCTGGGTCGGGGTGGCGCTGGTCGCAGTTGGACTCACCGCGCCTCTAATCGGGCCGTTGGCGGCCCCGATGGCGCTCGCCGGCCTCTTGGCTCACGAGCACGCATACGTGCAGTCGGCCCAGGCGGTGCCTCTTGCCTAGGTCTCACGGGAAGGAGCCGGCATGACGGCGAGGAACCTCGACGACCTTGCACGTCGAGTGAGCGCGGCGCGAGCAGAGGTCGAAGCCCGTGGCGAAACCTTCTATCCGGGCCCCAGTCGCATCAATCTTGCTGCTTTTCCTCCCAAGGAGCGCTGGGACGACTGGGTCGAGCTGGACTCACGCTCATATCCAGAGAGAGTCGAGAAGCGCTACATGCTCGTTCCCACGACCTGCTTCAACTGTGAGTCGGCCTGCGGGCTTCTTGCCTACGTCGACAAGGAAACTCTGCAGGTCCGCAAGTTCGAGGGCAACCCCGAGCACCCCGGCTCCCGGGGGCGCAATTGTGCCAAAGGGCCGGCCACGCTAAACCAGGTCACCGACCCTGACCGCATCCTCTACCCGCTCAAGCGCGCAGGAGCTCGGGGGCAGGGCAAGTGGGTCAAGGTTAGTTGGGACGAGGCGCTTGACGAGCTCGCCGCGCGAATCCGCAAGGCGATCATCGACGATCGTCACAACGAAGTCATGTATCACGTCGGGCGCCCCGGCGAGGATGGCTTCACCGAACGGGTGCTCGCCACGTGGGGAGTGGATGGGCACAACTCACATACGAACGTGTGCTCCTCCGGAGCGCGCGCCGGTTACCACTTCTGGATGGGGATCGACCGGCCTAGTCCCGACCACGCGAACGCCAAGGTCATCTATCTCATCAGCTCGCATCTGGAGGCAGGCCATTACTTCAACCCTCACGCCCAGCGCGTCATGGAGGCCAAGCAAGCTGGCGCCAAGCTGATCGTGCTCGATGTGCGTTTGTCCAACACCGCCACTCACGCCGATCATTGGTTGTCGCCTTATCCGGGAAGCGAGGCCGCCATCAATTTGGCGATCGCCAACCACCTCATCCAGAATGACCTATACGACCGCGAGTTCGTGAGGCGATGGTGGAATTGGAGAGAGTACCTGGCGAGCGAGCATCCGGATTTGGAGGAGCGCTTCGAGGTTTTCGAGCGCATCCTCAAAGAGCTCTACAAAGAGTTCACCTTCGAATTCGCCGCAGCAGAATCCGGCATCGCGGGCGAAACCCTCGCGGATGTAGCGGCAATCGTAGCGACCGCAGGAACCTGTCTGTCGACACACAACTGGCGTTCGGCTGCGGCGGGAAACCTCGGCGGCTGGCAGGTATCTCGCACTCTGTTCTTGCTCAACGCCCTCCTAGGGGCGATCGCCACACCCGGCGGAACTTATCCGAACGCGTGGCACAAGTTCGTCCCCGCCCCCATCTATTCGCCGCCGCATCCTCACACCTGGAACGAGCTCACGTGGCCGCTCGAGTATCCACTGGCGCTAAACGAGCTTAGCTTCTTGCTGCCTCACTTTCTCAAGGAGGACAGAGGGCGGCTTGATGTCTATTTCACTCGTGTGCACAACCCAGTGTGGACTAACCCGGACGGGTTCTCCTGGATCGAGGCGCTGACCGACGAGGACAAGGTGGGTTTACACGTCGCGCTCACGCCGACCTGGAACGAGACGGCATATTTCGCCGACTACATCCTGCCGATGGGACACTCGTCCGAGCGCCACGACGTTCATTCCTATGAGCAGTATGACGGGCAGTGGATTGGATTCCGCCAACCCGTTCTCAAGGCCGCACGTGAACGCCTGGGTGAGAGCGTCGCCGACACGCGCGAGGTCAATCCCGGCGAGGTGTGGGAGGAAAACGAGTTCTGGATCGAGTTGTCGTGGCGCATCGACCCGGACGGGGATCTCGGCATTCGCCGTTACTACGAGTCCAAGAGAAACCCCGGCACCAAGCTGAGCGTGGACGAGTACTACGAATGGATGTTCCAGAACTCCGTGCCGGGACTGCCCGAGAAGGCCGGCGCTGAGGGACTCAGCGCGCTCGACTACATGCGTCGCTACGGTGCTTTCGAAATCTCCAAAGGGGTCGGGGCGGTTCACGAACAAGAGATCGCACCCGACGAGCTCATCGGAGTGGGCGAGAGTCGCCTCGGGCGCGTGTTTGCCAACTCCGAAAAGCCGTTCTCCCCTAATGTTGTGCCGCAGGCGACGCCGGAGCCCGATGCAATTGGTCGCCGGGCCGTGGGGGTGCGCATCGATGGGAAAGTGCTGCGCGGGTTCCCGACCCCCTCGGGGCGGCTTGAGTTCTTCTCGACGACGCTGGCGAGCTGGGGCTGGAGGGAGCACGCGCTTCCCGGATACATTCGGAGTCATATTCATCCCGCCGCTCTCGCCCCGCAGCAGATGCCGCTTATCTCGACCTTCCGATTGCCGATCCAGATCCACACCCGTTCGGCCAACGCCAAGTGGCTTGATGAGATCGCCCACACAAACCCGCTGTGGATTCATCCAGTGGATGCCACCAGGTTAGAAATCGAGCCCGCAGATCTCGTGCGAGTCACAACGGAGATCGGACATTTCGTGGTCAAGGTCTGGATCACCGAAGGGATCCGGCCCGGCGTAGTCGCCTGCAGCCATCACATGGGTCGCTGGAAGCTCACCGATAAGGGACAGCGCCAGATGATGGCGACGGTCGACCTCGACAGCAATGACGGCCGCTGGGGAATGAAGCGGCGCAGAGGGGCCGAGCCTTACGAGTCGGCTGACCCGGATACCAAGCGCATCTGGTGGACCGACGTGGGCGTGCACCAGAACCTCACCTTTTCCGTGCACCCCGACCCCATCTCGGGACAGCATTGCTGGCATCAGGCCGTGAGTGTCTCGAGGGCGGAGACCGGCGATTCGTACGGAGACATCTTCGTGGACACGACCAAGGCGCACGAGGTCTACCTACGATGGATGGAATTGACTAGAAACGCCCTGGCGGTTTCTCCGGATCAGACGCGCAGGCCCTACTGGCTGATGCGTCCGCTAAAACCCGCCAAGGACGTGTTTAAGCTCCCGAAGGTGCGGACGTGACCTCACGAGCGGAGCTGTTCCGAGCGCTCGGCTCCCTGTGCGAGTCGCCCGGTTCGGCGTCGCTCGATTTAGGGGCTGCCCTGGGTCTGTCGGGCCGGCCGGAGGAGCACGATTACACGGACGCCTTCCTCTTCCAGCTTTATCCCTATTCATCGGTGTATGTGGGGGCCGAGGGAATGTTGGGAGGCGAGGCGCGTGATCGGGTGGCGGGCTTCTGGCGCGCGCTGGGACTTCGCCCGCCCGCCGAACCCGATCATCTGGCGGCGCTGTTAGCACTGTACGCAGCGCTTATCGATTGGGAGCTGGACGAACCGGATGAAGCCAGGCGGGCACTCAGGCTCCAATCCCGCAAAGCCCTGCTGTGGGAGCACCTCCTGAGCTGGGTGCCTGTTTTTGCGGATAAGGTGCGCGTAGTGGCGACTTCCTTCTATGCAGGGTGGGCGGAGCTTCTGCTCGACGCACTCATCGACGAAACAAGCACCGCCAGTAGGCAGGAGAAGCTGCCCCTGCACCTCAGAGACGCGCCTGAGCTGTTGTCGCCCTCGGAGGACCCAGCCTCATTTCTCTCCGGGCTGCTCGCCCCTGTGCGCAGTGGAATGATTCTCACCCGCACCGATCTGTCGCGCGCGGCTCGTGATCTCGATCTCGGGCTCCGAGTCGGCGAGCGGCGCTTTGTGCTCGAGAGCTTTCTCGCCCAGGACCCCGATGCCACGCTGGCATGGCTCACACAGGAGGCTTACCGGTCAGCGGAACGCCATGCGTCCTTCGCGAGCGATCTCGAAGGAATTTCGTTGTTCTGGAGGGGAAGGGCCGAAACCGCCGCGGCTCTTTTGTCCGAAGGTCTTTCTTCCGGCGGAGAGGAGGTCGCTGATGCTACACGACGCGCGGGATGAAACTCTCGCAACCGAAGTTATGGGGGAAGATGCGGTTCGCAGGATCGTTCGAGAGGAGGTCGAACGGGTCCTCAAGAGCGACCAAGGAGCCAAGCACGCTGCCATCATCGCATCGAAGGGAACACTCGATTGGGCGTATCCACCGCTGATCCTCGCCACCACCTCAGGAGCGCTCGGAATGCAAACGGCGGTGTTCTTCACCTTTTACGGCCTGAGCATCATCCACAAGGATCACAACAAGTTGCTCAAGATCGGCCCCACCGGCAACCCGGCGATGCCGATGCCTATGCCCATGCCGCAACTCCTTACGGCGATGCCGGGAATGGTCCCGATGGCCACATCAATGATGAAGTCCAAGTTTAAGAAGAAGAACGTAGCCACCATCGACGAGCTGCTTGAAGCCGCCCTCGAGTCGGACGTGCGCCTGATCGCCTGCCAGATGACGATGGACGTATTCGGCTACGAGCAGCAGGATTTCATCGACGGAGTCGAGTTCGCCGGTGCCGCAGCGTTCATGTCGCTGGCTCGTAAGTCACACACCACGCTGTTCATCTGAGGAGTGCCACCGCGGGAGGGATGGGATGAGCGATATCACTGAAACCAAGGTCCTCGACGTCACCGGGCTGTTGTGCCCCATGCCGGTGGTCAAGGCCAGCAAGGAGATGAGGTCCCTGGAGGCAGGGGAGGTGCTCAAGATTCTCGCAACGGACAGAGGAGCGGTCGCCGATTTTCCGGCATGGGCGGAGGACACAGGCAACGAGCTCCTGACCCAGAACGAGGAAGACGGTGTGTTTGTGTTCTTTATCAAGAAGGGCGCAGAGGCGTGAATTTCGAAGAGTATCGGGCGGCCCGCTGGGACAGGCATTGAACCTCGGGTTGTCTGATGGCGATCAGGTTCGTGTTGAGGTATGGCGGCTCGAGGCCGAAGAAGTCGAGGCAAAACTGGCAGGCGGCTCGGTGCTCATTGATCTGAGGCCCCCGCTTGCCTTCGCCTGCGAGCACATCGAGGGTTCGGTCAATCTTCAGTTCAGTCACGCCGATCTCGCCGATCGGGCGGATCTCGTGCTGCCGTCGGATATCTCCGTGATTATGTGCGCGGGTACAGACGCGACGGCGCGCTCGGGTGCCGAGATACTGAGCGTGGCGGGTCTTGGCGTGGATGGATTCTTAGGCGGTGGCCTCAGCGAGTGGGTGAGGGCCGGTCGTGCTTGCACTTCCACGCCCGTTATCAGTGTGGATGACTTGAACGCGTCCAACGGCGAGTTCCAAGTGATTGACGCGCGTGAAAGCTACGAGTACCGATACGGTCACATCTCCGGAGCGAGACTATTGTCGTCCATGGAGGCATGGCAGCGTGTGGAGGACCTCCCCCCTACAGGGCGGTATGCGGTCGTTTGCGGAGAGCAAGTGCGGAGCTCGTTGGTGGCGTCGATCTTGCGGCGGGCCGGTCGTGACGCGCTAGTCGTAGGCGGGGGAATGGCCGACTGGCTGGAGAGGGGATTTCCGGTAGAGAAGGCAGGATATTGATTTCCGTTGCACCTCGACCCCCCCGAGACCTCAAGTCTGAGCGACCTGCTCCCGATGGTGGGGCATAGTCGCCGACAACCCAGAGCGGGGTCGTCTTGTTCGTCCTCCCGGCATGCGGATGTGCTGAATTTGCTGTGGGTTTCGGGAGTACTCTGTATCGGCGCCGCAGGCATTGCGGCGCGCTGGTGGGGGAGGAGAAGCGACGCTCTGGGTTGCCCGCGCTCTTTCCCGCTGTTCTCGGTCGCGGCTCTTGTCCTGCTCGGCGGCGCGGCTCTGGCCCCATGGCTCTTGAGGGCGCGGCTGGAGCACAGACTGGCCGGGGCGGCCTCGACGATCGTGGGGTCCTCAGTCGATGTGCATTGTCAAACCGCAGGCGAAACGTTCACCGATGCCGGCGCAGACCTCGGCTATGTGGCGTTTGGACCGGACGGTGTGCCTGAGAGGAGGACGACGATCAAATGGGAGCAGTGCCGTGCACTGGCCTCCTTTACCCGATCAGAAGGAATAGGGTCGAGCAGGGACCAGATGATCGCCGTGCACGTGCTGACCCATGAGGCGATGCACATGAGCGGGGTTAGGAGCGAG
>Ga0209587_1001314_pt1 | contig 11816 bp, 13 predicted proteins | sample NGEPerD_2_FD_184512 | JGI IMG/M metagenome (GOLD analysis project Ga0209587, IMG submission 184512) | Arctic peat soil microbial communities from the Barrow Environmental Observatory site, Barrow, Alaska, USA - NGEE PermafrostL1-D... | ecosystem: Environmental > Terrestrial > Soil > Wetlands >... | reverse complement strand
AACACGTCGTCGGCAGGCCGGTCGATGTCGATGCTGGTGGTGGTCATTGGTCTCCTTGGTTCGGTGCAGGTCGGCCGGTCGGTGGGCTCTTCTCAGCTGGTGAGTAGGTCGGCGTACCGGTTGAGGAAGTGCGGCCATCCCTCGCCGGCGCTGACGCCGTCGCGGACGCCGGTCCAGCCCTCGTCGTGCCGGTCGAGGTGGCGATGTGCGATGTCGACGCGGGTGCGGTCCTCGTCGAGCGCGGTGAACGTGACTTCGACCTCGCTGGTCTTGTCCCCGTCAGTCTCGACCTGCCAGTGGGGGCTGATGTCCCAGCTGAACACGAACCGGTCATGCGGTTCGTAGGCCAGGACGCGCGCCCAGCGGCATTCGCTGCCGTCGGTGCCGCGGTCGATGATGTGGCCCCCGATGTGGGTCTCCACGACGGTCTCGGCGATGGGCACCGCGAGCAAGTTGTGGTCGGGTGGCTTGAACGCGCCGAAGTCGCGTGTGAACACCTCGAATGCGCGTTGCTGGGGTGCATTGACCTCGATCGTGGCGTTCACCGTGGTGGGTTCGGTCGTCTGGGTCATCGGGTCTCTCCCGGTGGTTGGTGGACGTGGTTGGTGTGCTCGTTGCTGGTCGGGTCGGGCTGTTCGACGGCGCGTTTGTACGCGGTGAGGGTGTCGTTCCAGAACGTCTCGAGCTCGGCGCGCATCTGGCGCAGGCCGGACTGGTTAACCCGGTAGATGCGGCGGGCTCCGGCGTGCTCGTCGATGACGAGGCCGGCGGTCTTGAGGATTTTGAGGTGCTGGGAGACCGCGGGCCGGGAGACGGGCAGGGTGTTGGCCAATTCGCCTACCGCGCTGGGCGCGGCGGCGAGCCGGGCAAAGATGGTCCGCCGCGTGGGGTCGCCCAGCGCGGCCCAGCCGTCGAGCATGTAAGTGTTCACTAACGGTAAGCATTCACTAACGGCAGTCGCTTCGTCAAGGGCGTAGCATCCAGGTGGATCCATGAGGAATTTGTGTAGGTGACTGGGCTGAGGTGATCGCCGAGCGGACCTTTTCGCCATTGGCATGATGGCGAGTCCTTGCTCGCCGAGAACTGGCCGTCACTCACCGGTGGGATAGGACGGACAACAGCGTCCAAGACTATTCACCGTAGTGGCCGGCTACCAAACTCTCTGCCCCCATCGGTGCGCTGGCAGCCGCCGACGATGACGAGCACGCTTCCTGTGGTGGCCAGCGAGAACGTCTCCTGGCTGAGTGGGGCAGGCCAGTTCGTCTCCTGTCAGCGTGTCTCGAGGGCGGCGCGGAAGCCGTCCTTGAACTGCTCGGTCTCTTATGGATGTAGGGGGTCGAGGGCCGTCCGCACGCCCGGTTGGCGCTCCCGTGGAGCACCGACCGACAGACGCTCACCGCCCTCGAGAATTCAGCGTCAATTGTGCCCTGTGGTGGTCGAAGTGCTGGGTGCCGTAGTGGTACACCTCGAGCAGGCTCATGTGGTCTCGAAAGTATGGATCCCAGTCGGTCGGGAATGCCATCCCGCGTCGGAGTGCGTCGTTGGTCTCCAGGTCGAGTTTGCGGTGTAAGGAGTCGACGACCCTGTCGAGCCTTGCTGTCAGCCGCGGGCCGCGGAGCACGAGCGCACCTCCGACGGACCCCAGATAGTTGACGACATGAAACGGTTTCGTGGCCGAGTTCAGGACTCGGGAGCAGGTCCGGCTGAACCCGTTCGGGAGACGCCCGAACATCCGAACGAGTCCCAGCAGCGTCCGTACGATGAGATACCCGAACAGCATGTGGAACAGCAGCTGTCGGTTCGTCCAGCGGGTGCCGGCTGACCGTCGGTCGAGATCTTCTCGGGACGCGTGGTCGGCCAAGGCGTGGAACGTGGCGCGGGCCGTCTCGAGTTCGTCGTGCACCGCCTGGCGGTCCACGGGTAGTTGGCTCACACTCACCTCCGGTGCCTTGATTCGAAGGTACCGGGACAGCGGTGGACCGAACGCGGCGTCCTTGCTAGGCGACTGGTTGGGAGGTTCGGGTTGTCTGCCGAGTGGCGACGACGAGGATGGCGCCCAGCACGAGAGCAGCACCAAGCCATTGGCGGCCGAGAAGTCGTTCCCCGACGAGGAAGCCGGCGGCCACTCCAAAGACCGGGATGAGTGGCAGGAACGCGCCGGCCACCGACGCGGGCAGCTGGCGAAGTGCTGCGAGGTAGAACCAGAACGCGAGTCCGTAGTACAGGACGCCCGACCCGGCGGCCGCCGCCCACGTGGTCCACGACAGACCTCCGGGCTGCCATCCGGTCCCGCGGGTCAGTTCCACCACGGCGGCCAACACGATGGCGAACGCCAGGGCGGCGAGCTGCTGGACGAGGACGACGGACAAGGCGGCGTCATCGAGGAGTAGCCGCCGCGTCAGGACGCTGTACAGCGCGCAGCACGAGACCGCGCCGATGGTGAGCGCGATGCCCAGGGCGTCACCGGTGGCGCCGGGGGAGTAGACGACCAGAAGGACGCCGACGACTGCGATCCCGAGGGCGGCTGCCAGTGCCGTGGGGATGTGTTCGCTTAGCAGGGCGGCCGCGAGCAGCATGATGAGGACCGGTTCGGCGGCCCACAGCAGCACCGACATGCTGGCGGTGATGGAGGCCAGCCCCACGAGACCCAGAGCGTAGGCCAGGCCCGGGTTGAGGACGCCGAGCGCGGCGAGCCGGGTCATCTGGGGTGACCAGCCGAGCGAACCAGGGGTCCGGTGCGCGGAGTTGCGGGTGAGACGGGTCAGGACTGTGGCCGCCGCGAGGAGTAGGCAGCTGGCGGCGAGCTGGATCGGCAGCAGAGTCAGTGGCGAAACGTCGTCGAGCACTTGCTTGGTAAGAACGGTTCCGATGCCCCAGCAGGCGGTGGCGGCGATCAGCATCGGAACGCGACCGGACAAGGGGTGGTTGGGCATGGTCATGACAGCTCCTGGACGGGAGTGGACGAAGGATGTGACCTGTGGGTCGTGGCTCGCTGACGGGCTGGTGCGTCAGATAGCTGGGTCGTCCTCGTCACAGCGGTCATAGGAAGGCAGGGGCGGCGGCGTCACGAACCGACGGCGTACGCATGCCTTCATGGCCATGAGCTCACGCTACTCCGCGGGCGACCTTCGACGGGTCGTGCCCCAGCGGCACTGGCAGCGAGCAGAGCGGCCACGACTGTGACGCCAGCCAAGGATCAGGAACGCCGAGGAGCAGCTGCGCCGGCTGCGCAGAGATCTAGGCGATTCCGCCCAGTGCCGGGACCGGATAGCCCTTGGTCACTGAGGTCAGGCGCTCTTCGCCGATTGGCTCCTGTGCCATGAGGGGGACGATGGCGACGCGATCGGTCAAGGATTCGACGAGAGCGATCTGGTTGGCCTCGTTGTCCGCACGAACCTGGAGGAAGGGCGACTCCGGGTGCGCGGCGAGGAGCGAGTTGTTGATGACCCATGCCCAGGGGTGGATGCCGGCTCGTTCGAGGTCCTGCTGAAGGATCTGTGCTTCTGCGACTGGGGTCGGTTCGGCCAGGGTGACCAGCAGGATCTTGGTCTGGCTCGGGTCCTGGAGTCGCATCAGCGGGGTCGTGTAGGGCATCGCGTCGCCCATCTGGCGGACGACGTCGCGGTGGTAGGAACCGGCAGCGTCGAGGAGCAGCAGGGTGTGTCCGGTGGGCGCTGTGTCGACGATGACGAACTCGTGCCGTGACTCGTGCACGGCCTTGGAGAACTGCTGGAAGACCGCAACCTCTTCGGTACAGGGGGAGAGCAGGTCCTCGGTGAGGTTGCGTCGGCCGGCCTCGTCGAGGTCCTTGCCTTTGCTGGCCATCACCCGCTCGCGGTACTCCCGAGTCGCGTCGGCTGGGTCGATGCGTGAGACCCGCATGCCCGCCACGGCGCCGTGCAGGGTCTCCTCGAGGTGGGCCGCAGGATCGGTGGTAGTCAGGTGAACCGGGTGGCCACGGTGGGCGAGCTCGACGGCAATGGCGGCGGCGATGGTGGTCTTCCCGACCCCACCTTTGCCCATGCAGAGCACCAAGCCGTGATCGTCGGTCTCGATCTCGTCGACGAGCGCGGCCAGTGAGCCCGGAAGGGTTACCTCGGCGGTCTCGGCGTCGCTTGTGACTTCAGGTGTGTCCGCGCTCAGCAGGGACCGCAGCGCTGGCAGGCCGACCATGTTGGTAGGTCGTAGCCCGATCACGTCGCGGGGGAGCGCTGCGACGCCAACGGGCATCGCAGCGAGTGCAGCTGTTTCCCGGGCACGTACGGCTGCGGCCAGGTCTTCGTTCCCGGCTTCGGGGGGCAGGACACCGTTGATGACCACGTGGGTGGCGTGGATGCCGATCTGACCGAGCTCGCTGTTGGTCCGTTCGATCTCCTTCAGCGAGGAGGTCTGGGCGCGTGCGACCAGGACCAGTCGGGTGCGGGCCGGATCCTTCAGGGCCGAGACGGCTTCGGCGTAGGTTGAGCGCTGTTTGTCCAGGCCCGCCAGCGGACCGAGACAGGATGAGTCGCCCTTGCCGGCCTGCAGGAACTCTGTCCAGGACCCGGGTAGCTGAAGCAATCGGACCGTGTGACCTGTCGGTGCGGTGTCAAAGAGAACATGGTCATACCCGCCGTAGAGCGCTGGGTCGGCGAGGAACGAGGTGAACTCGTTGAACGAGGCGATCTCGGTCGTGCAGGACCCCGAGAGCTGCTCGGTGATCGAAGCGAGCTCCTTGTCGGGAAGCAGTCTTCGGACGGGGCCGACGATCCGTTCCCGGTAGGCCTCGGCGGCCTGCTCCGGGTCGATCTCCAGTGCCGAGAGCCCGGGGACGGCCTCGATCGCGGTGATGGTGTTCCCGATCACGACATCGAAGACCTGCCCGACGTTGGACGCCGGGTCGGTGCTGATCAGCAGGACTCGCTTGCCCTGGTCGGCGAGCGTGACGGCGGTGGCGCAGGCGACGGAGGTCTTGCCGACGCCGCCTTTGCCGGTGAAGAAGAGGAACGGGGGCGGGTGCTCGAGGAATTGCACGATCAGCAGCAACCTGTCGGGCCAGAGCCGGTGTTCTCCGCGACCGTGAGTTCGGTCGTACCAGCCGGCACGGCGACCGGTGCCTGGGTGAGGCCGGTGTATCGGAGCAACTGGTCACGGGTGGGGTAGGCGCCGGTTAGGACGGTGACCCCGTCAACGGTCGTCAGGGGCAGACCTTCGGAGCCGGCGACCTCGAGGAAAGAGCGAACCGAGTCCTGTGAGGCGAAGGCGAGGGGGTCGTTGGCCAGGTTGTGGCGCGCGATGTCGGTTCCCTGTTCGGAGAGGTGGTTGAGGTCGGCCGTGAACTCGACGAGACGTTGGTCGACGTCCTCACCGCAGACCCCGGTGTTGCAGCACAGGGCCGGTTCGTAAACGTGGACGCTGGGCATGTGGGTCTCCTGCGGGTCGGTGAACGTGGCGCTGGCGGTGGCTGGGCTGGTGGGTGCGCCGGGTTTGGTGGCCCGGAGGAAGGCGCTGCGGATGACGCCGTCGAAGTCAGCAATGAGCGTTTCGATGTCGAGGGTGGCAGGCAGATCCTCTGGACCGAGGCCGGAGGCAAGCCCCTCGAGTTCGCTGCGTCCGAAGACGTTGATCGGGTCGATACCGACCTGCTCGAATCCAGCCGCCGCCATCAGGGCGACCGCGTCGTCCTGGGTCAGCGCGCCAGCGATACATCCAGTCCACAAAGCCATCACCTCGGTGAGTTCCGGCGCGAGCGGCCGGGACAGCACGACATCAGAGATCGCCAGGCGCCCGCCGGGACGGAGCACGCGGAAGGCCTCGCGGAAGACCAGGCCCTTGTCAGCAGACAGGTTGACCACGCAGTTGGAGATGATCACGTCGACCGAGTCGTCCGGGAGTGGGATGTCCTCGATGCTCCCGAGCAGGAACTCAACGTTCTCGACCCCGGCCTTGGCCTTGTTGGCGTTGGCGAGCTCGAGCATCTCCGGGGTCATGTCGAGGCCGTAGGCCTTGCCGTCCGGGGCGACCCGGCCAGCGGAGAGCAGCACGTCGATGCCGCCTCCTGAGCCCAGGTCGAGCACCACGTCGCCTGGCTTGAGAGCAGCGAGCAGGGTCGGGTTGCCGCATCCTAGCGATGCAGTGACAGCGTCGTGGGGTAGCAGGTCGCGTGCGGCATCGTCGTACTGGGACTGTCCGAAGGGGTCCGCGTCGGTGTAGACGGCTGGACCGCAGCAGGAGGAGTCGCTGCGAGCCGCATCGGCGTACCGCTCCTGAACGGCGCTACGGATCTTGTCTGCTTCGTGAATCGTCATGGTCAGTTCCTCAGTTGGTGGGGCAGTCGGTGGTGCCGGCGAGGGTGGACAGCAGGGCGATCGGTTCGGCGATCGCGTCGCAGCACAGGGCATAGACGTTGGAGCGGCCAACCGGGGTGGCGACGACCAGGCCGTTCTCGCGCAAGCTCTTGAGGTGATGGCTCACCAAGGTCTGCCCCAGGCCCGTGGTTGCGACGAGCGCAGTCACCGTCGACTTCCGGTCCGCGATTGCGAGCAGGATCATCAGTCGGTTTTCGTCGGAGAGGGCCTTCAGGACCGGAGCGATCTGTCGGGCTCGGTCAGCTGGAGTCGTGCGGGTTCGAGTCGCCATACACCAAACGTAACACCAGCAGAGACTACTTTCAACAGCAGTGACTGTTGAATGGCTCTCAGCGCCGACCGGGCGAGACGAGGGCGAGCGCAAGCGGTGGCGTGGTGTCTACCGATGCGTCGACTGATCCGTCGACTGGGGGACGCCGAGCTCCTCCAACAGGTTCAGGACCCGCTGCTCGATCTCGTCGCGGATGGGTCGGACCGACGCGATGTCCTGCCCGGCTGGGTCCTCGAGCACCCACTCCTCGTACTTCTTCCCGGGGAAGATCGGGCAGGCGTCGCCACAGCCCATCGTGATGACCGCGTCGGCGGCCTGGACGACCTCGTCGGTCCACGGTTTGGGGAACTCACCAGAGATGTCGATGCCCTTCTCGGCCATGGCAGCGACCGCGACCTCGCTGACCTCGGCACCGGGCTCGGAGCCCCCCGACCAGGCGATCGCATTGTCCGCGGCGTGGTGGGTGAAGAAGCCGAGGGCCATCTGCGAGCGGCCGGCGTTGTGGACGCACAGGAACAGCACGACCGGCTTGCCGTCGGAGATGTGTCCCTCGACCTGGGAGAGTGCCTGAAGTCGTTGGCGGGCGAACCGCTCGGCCAGCAGCGGCAGGAAGTTGTTGATCGTCGCCTTGTCGGCGAACTGATCGAACGATGAGTTCAGGAACCGCTCGATCGTCTCGGCGTTGAAGACGGTGGAGAACTCCTCGGCCAGTCGCGAGGCGGAGGTCTTCAGGGCGAGCTGCTGGTCGAGTGTGATGGTCGGGTTCATGCTCATCTTTGAGCCTCCAGTGAGTTGTGCGGGTCAGGATGCGAGGCGAGGGGCGAGGGCTCGTACACGACCCTCGATCTCGTCATAGGCGGCGTCGAACGCCGCGTTGGTGCCGACCCGCACCGGGTCGGGGATCGACCAGTGCAACTCGTGAGGCACGGCCAGTTCCTCGTGAGCTAGGTCGCACACCGTGATCACCAGGTCGCCCTCGCCGATCACATCCGCGAGAGCGCGCGGTCGAAGTCGCGGAAGGGGCAGGTCGCGGCGACCGGCCACCTCGATCGCCCCAGGGTCGATCCGGTCGGCCGGATGCGTGCCCGCCGAGCTCGCAGGGACGTCACTGGTCCTTCGCCACAGGGCGGCAGCCAGATGTGAACGCGCCGAGTTCGCCGTACACACGAACACGACCCGTGCCGGTGTCGGTGTCGCATGCGGAGCGACCGTGCCCGTGTGCTCGACCAGGCGCAGGTACTGCCGACGCCCATCGCCTTGGGATCGGTGACTCGATACCAGGCCCACCTCACGAAGGACCTTGAGGTGGTGGGCGAGCAGGCTCGAAGGCATCCCCAGAGCCTTGGTCAGCTCCGAGGGAGCGGCATCACCGGTCGTCAGGATGTCCACAATGCGCAGACGCGCAGGATCACCCAACGCGGCGTACACGGCGGCCCGTCGAGCAAGAGACGCATCAGACTCAAGATTCATTGACTCAAGTTTGACTGAGACAATGTCGAAAGGTCAAGATGTTGCCGTGACTTCCTCGCTCGCTCGACGACTCCTCGCGGAGTTTCTCGGCACCGCGCTCCTGGTCGCCGTCGTCGTCGGCTCCGGCATCGCAGCCCAACAGCTCTCACCCGACGACACCGGTATCCAGCTCCTCGAGAACTCGATGGCGACCGTGTTCGGACTGGCGACGCTCATCCTGCTGTTCGGGCCCGTCTCAGGCGCGCACTTCAACCCAGTCGTCTCCTTGGCGGACTGGTTCCTCGGCCGCCGATCGGAACACGGCCTTTCGCTTCCCGACGTCGGGGCATACACGGTTGCGCAGGTGACCGGTGGCGTAGCCGGTGCAGTTCTGGCCAACGTCATGTTCGACCTCGACACCGCGATCTCCACCAAGCACCGCGTTACCAGCGGTCACCTGATCGCCGAGGTCGTCGCCACCGCGGTCCTAGTGGCGCTCATCTTTGCGCTCGCGCGTAGCGATCGCGGCGCCTTCGCCGCGCCAGCGGTCGGCGCTTACATCGGTGCGGCGTACTGGTTCACCAGCTCGACCTCGTTCGCCAACCCGGCGGTCACGATCGGTCGGATCTTCTCCGACACCTTCGCCGGCATTGCACCGGCTTCCGCTCCCGCGTTCATCGCCATGCAACTCATCGGCCTCATCGTCGGCCTCGCGATGACTCTCGCCCTGTACCGCGACGCGGGCACCAAGGCCGATGACGTGGTCGTCCCGCACCCTCACTGACCGGACCGCAACTAAGGAAAGCAATCATGAAACTCGTAGCCATCGGCGGCAGCGACGCCGGCATCTCCGCGGCCCTGCGCGCCCGGGAACTCGACCCGTCGGTCGAGGTCACCGTCGTCGTGGCCGACGCCTACCCGAACTTCTCGATCTGCGGGATCCCGTACTACATCTCCGGTGAGGTGACCCACTGGCGCAACCTCGCCCACCGCACCCACGCCGACCTCGAAGCGACCGGGATGAAGCTGCGTCTGGACACCTGGGCGTCCTCGATCGACGTCGCCGGACAACGCCTTGCCGTTCGCAACCCCGACGGCACCGGCGACTTCATCGAGTACGACGAGCTCATCGTCGGCACCGGAGCAGTCCCAGTCCGCCCGCCCATCGAAGGCCTCGACGCACTCGACTCGGACGATGGCGTTCACCTGCTGCACTCGATGGGCGACACCTTCGCGCTCACCGCCTCCCTCGACCGGATTCAGCCCAAGCGCGCGCTCATCGTTGGTGCCGGTTACGTCGAACTCGAGATGGCCGAGGGACTCACGATGCGCGGGATCGAGGTCACCCAGGTCGAGATGCTGCCCGAGGTTCTCCCGACCGTCGAGGTCGAACTCGGCGCCCTCGTCCACGACGAGCTGGCCAAGAATGGAGTCGACGTCCACACCAACTCCACCGTCACCCGCATCGTCAAGACCGACACCGGCCTCCACGTCGACGGCAACACCACCGACGGTGAAGCGCTGGCGTGGGACGTCGACCTCGTCCTCGTCGTTGTCGGGGTGCGACCCGACACCGACCTGCTCCTGCAGGCCGGTGCGCAAACCGGCCCGCGAGGGGCAGTGCTCGTCGACGAGACCATGGCCACCGGACTCTCGCACGCGTGGGCAGCCGGCGACTGCGTCGTCACCCACCACCGCCTCCTCGGCACCACCTACCTGCCGCTGGGCACTACTGCCCACAAGCAAGGCCGCGTCGCCGGGGAGAACGCGCTCGGCGGATCGGTGAAGTACGCCGGATCGCTCGGCACCCAGGTCGTCAAGGTCTTCGACATAGTCGCTGCCCGGACCGGTCTTCGCGACCACGAGGCCGTTGCGGCCGGCTTCGCCCCTGTCAGCACGATCGCCACCCCCGACGACCACAAGGCCTACCACCCGGGCGCGACGCCGATCTCGATCCGCATCACCGGCGACAGTGACACCGGTCGCCTCCTCGGCGCACAACTCATCGGCACCCGCAGTGCTGAGACCTCCAAGCGTGTCGACACCTACGCGGCCGCGCTGTTCCACGAGATGACCGTCTCCGGGATGACCGAGCTCGACCTTTCCTACACCCCGCCGCTGGGCTCGCCTTGGGATGCCGTCCAGGTGGCGACCCAGTCGTGGGTCAATGAACACCAACTCGACACAGAGCGCGCCGCCCTCAAGGGGATCCGATGACTGAGATGTCGAAGCGTCCCTCGCTGCTGTTCATCTGCACCCACAACGCCGGCCGCTCAGCCCTCGCCGCGGCCCTGGCCCGCCACCAAGCCCACGGCCGGGTCGAGGTCCGATCCGCAGGAGTCGCGCCGGCCGAGGCCCCAGGCGAGGCGACCATCGCCAGCCTCGCCGAGCTCGGCATCGACGACACCGCCCACGTGCCCACACAGATCAGTGAAGAGCTTGTACGCAGCGCCACTGTCGTCATCGCGATGAAGCCCGGTCTCGACATCCCGCAGGTCGAAGGCGTCATCTACCAGACCTGGGACCTCCCCAACCCGCAAGGATGGGACGTCGAGGCCATCCGGCCACTTCGCGACCACATCAGCGACCGAGTCGCCGACCTCCTGACCCGGCACGCCGCCAACAACGGCTGACCCGTACCGGTCAGGGTGCAGACGGTCGCGGTCGAGCGGAGTGCTTGTCCACGCACGTCCATACGAGTGAGCATGCTCGGTGCCAGGTGGCGCCTCAGGACATCCTCGTCGGTTGCCGCCCGCCCTGGACTTCGAGACGAGTCAGGCTGAGCCGCCGATTATTGCGGGCCTGTCAGGAATTTTGTGTAAGCGAATTGTGTCCATGTGATCGCCGAGCCGACTTCTTCGCCATTGGCATGGTGACGCAGCCTTGCTCGACGAGGATTGCTGTCTCATCAACGGTGGGTGTGGACGAGCAACGGGGCCCATGACTATCCACTGTGGCGCCGCCAACTCGAACGCTCTGCCCTACACGCGGTATGACGCGCTCGGTGTCGACCGCGAGACGGCCTCATCGCGGCAGCAGCGGGCGTTCCACCCAGGTTCGGTCGGCGGACCTGCGAGGGGGATCCGTCCGCCCTGCCCGCTCCAGAGATGCTCGCCGGGCGTGGAGGCGACGACCTTCAGAGCTCGACGTAGACGTCGTCGCCCTCGACCATGACGTCGTAGGTCGTCAGCGGCGATGGCTTCCTGCCCAGTGCGATCATTCTGCGCGACCAGCGGGGCATGTCCCTACCGGCGAAGCCGGGCGCCCAGTCGAGGTTGTCGCCCGACGCGAGGTCGAAGCGGGAGTTGTGCCACGGACAGACGACCTGGCCGTCGGCGTACCTCAGACCACCCGGCCCTTTGGTCAGGGAGAGGCCCAGGTGGGGACAGCGATTGCGCGCCGCGCACAACGAGTCCCCGGCGAAACCGACCACGACGGACGTGCCCGCAGCATCCACGCCGTGCAGCTTCCCGTCGGCGAAGTCCGCCACGCTACCGACCCTGACTCGACCTGGCATGTCACGTCTCCTCGTCTCGGTGCCTGGCTCCGTTCTACCAGCGCGCCGCCGCGGACGTTGCTGTCGTTCGTGGCACCAAGCCCCTGTAACCAGATCGCGATCGCGGAAGCCGTTGCGTATCTTGTGTACATCGAGCGGCTCTCATGTACGATTGGTACATGTCTGATTCAGCAGCTCTCAGCATCTCCGATGCGCGCACTCAGTTGGCGGCGATCATCAATCGTGCTCGCGC
>Ga0209587_1001308_pt1 | contig 11857 bp, 10 predicted proteins | sample NGEPerD_2_FD_184512 | JGI IMG/M metagenome (GOLD analysis project Ga0209587, IMG submission 184512) | Arctic peat soil microbial communities from the Barrow Environmental Observatory site, Barrow, Alaska, USA - NGEE PermafrostL1-D... | ecosystem: Environmental > Terrestrial > Soil > Wetlands >... | reverse complement strand
ACCGTGATCGGCAGCGTGACGACGACCAGTACTCCGGCAGCGTCGTGGCCGAGACACTGGTGCCGACCCCGATCGCCGCGGGAACCGAGGTCACGCTGCCGATCACGGTCGCCGCCGACGACCTCCCGCTGCGCGACTCCCCCTCCAGCTGGGGGCCGCGCGGCCTGGCGGTCGCCGTCCTCGACGCCGGGTTCAGCCAGCTCGCGCTCACCCGCAGCCACGTCGTCTGGTTCCCCGGCCGCTCGTTCGCCAGCCCGATCCGCACCAGCGTGCTGGTGCCGATCACCGCGCGGGCGCCGGACGTGGACACCGGCCTGATCCCGGCCGAGGACCTCAGGGCCCTGACCGCGGACGGCGGACGGCTGGCGTCCGTGCTGTCCGCCACGTCCGTGCCCGGCGTGACCTGGGCGCTCGACCCCGCGGTGCTGGCCTCCGCGGACGCCGCCGCGGCCGGCGTCCCGGGCGTCGCCCGGTGGCTGGAGAGCCTGCGCGCGGAGGCCGACCGCCGGGACGTCGTCGCCCTCGGCTACGGCGACCCGGACGTCACGGCGCTGGCGCACGCGGGCCTCCCGGGCGTGCACGACCTCACCGAGGAGCAGGGACGCGACACCGCCGACGCCCTGCTCGACGCGCCGACGCGCAGCGACATCGCCTGGCCGGCGAGCGGCTCGGTCGACGCCGAGACCCTGGCCATGCTGGCGGACGGCGGGCGCAGCGCCGTCGTGCTCTCCCGCGGCTCCCAGCCGCTGGACGAGACCCTTTCCTTCACCCCGACCGGCCGGGCCACCCTGACCGTCGGCTCCGGTTCGGTCGACTCCCTGCTCGTGGACACCCCGCTGTCGGAGACCCTGGCGAGCGTGGAGGACGACGTCCTGGCGGTCCAACGCCTGCTCGCCGAGACCGCGGCGATCACGATGGAGCGCCCGAGCGTCGACCGGCACGTGCTCGTCACCGCAACCCGCGACTGGGACCCGGACCCCCAGGTGGGCGCGGCGGCGATCCGCGCCCTGACCGCCGTCCCCTGGGTGGAGGCGCTGCCCCTGTCGGAGATGCTGGCGACCGAGCCACCGGACCTGGAGCGGGCGCCGCTGTCCTACCCCGAGTCCGACGCCGCCCTCGAGCTGGACGCGGCCACGCTGCGGGCCGCCGGGGGCGCGGTGCAGGACGTGCGGGAGATGGCGCCCGCGCTGGAGGACCCCGCGGAGCTGGTGGCGGACGCCGAGCGGTCCGCGGCGGCCGCGGCCTCGGTCGCCTGGAGGGACGACCGGGACGAGTGGACCGCGCAGGTCGGCGCCTTCGTCGAGCGGTCGGCGGCCCTCGCCGCCGGGGTGCGCGTCGTCCCCGGCAGCGCGATCAACGTGCTCTCGGCGCAGGCCGACCTGCCGCTGACCGTGACCAACGACCTCACGCAGGCCGTCGAGGTGCGGGTCACCCTCCGTTCGTCGACGCCGCGGCTGGTGGCCGAGGACGCCGTGCCGGTCACCGTGCCGGCCGGCGGCTCCGAGCGGGTGTCGGTCCCGGTACGGGCCCTGGCCAGCGGCAACACCGAGGTGATGGTGCAGCTCCGCACGCCCGCGGGTGAGCCGATCGGGGAGCCGGTCTCGCTCGTCGTCCGGGTCCGGGCCGATTGGGAGAACCGGGGCACCCTCGGCCTCGCCGCCGTCGCCGGCGTGGTGCTGGTCGTGGGCCTGGTGCGCACGATCCGGCGCGGACGACGGACGGCCGACACGTCGCCGTCCCTCGACGCGGGGGCGGACCGGTGAGGCGCGACGGCCTGCTCCGCTCGAGCGCGGTGATGGCCGCGGGGACGGCGACGTCGCGCGTGCTGGGGTTCGTGCGCGCCCTCGTCCTGGCCACCGCGATCGGCGTGACCGTGCCGTCGGCGAACGCGTTCGACGTCGCCAACAAGGTGCCGAACATCCTCTACCTGCTGATCGCGGGCGGGATCCTCAACGCGGTGCTGGTGCCGCAGATCGTGCGCGCCAGCAAGCAGCCCGACGGGGGCCAGGAGTTCGTCGACCGGCTGCTCACCGTCGCGGTGGTGCTGCTGGCCGGGATCACGCTGGTGCTGACGCTGGCCGCGCCGCTGCTGATCGAGGTCTACGCGCTGAGCTTCGCGGGCCCGACGGCGGCGCTCGCGGTCGGGTTCGCCTACTGGTGCCTGCCCCAGGTCTTCTTCTACGGGCTGTACACGGTGCTCGGCCAGGTGCTCAACGCTCGCGGCAGCTTCGGGCCGTACATGTGGGCGCCGGTCGTGAACAACGTGATCGGGATGGCCGGCCTGGTGGCGTTCATCGTCATCTACGGCGTCGGCAGCGAGGGCCAGCACGGACCCGACACGTGGACGCCGGACAAGATCGCCCTGCTCGCCGGCGCCTCCACCCTCGGGGTCGTGGTGCAGGCGCTGGTGCTGATCGTGCCGTTGCGGCGGCTCGGCTTCCGGCTGACCCCCCGCTGGGGACGCCGGGGGGTCGGCCTGGGCGGTGCCCGCACGGTCGCGCTGTGGACGTTCGCCGCGGTGGCGGTGGGCCAGCTCGGCTTCCTGACGACGTCCAACGTCGCGGCGACGGCGTCCAGCCTGGCCGACGGGCTGGACGACGGCACCGCGGTGGCCGGCAACGCCGCCTACACGAACGCCTTCCTGCTCTTCATGCTGCCGCACTCCCTCGTCGCGGTCTCCGTCGTCACCGCGCTGTTCACGCGCCTGAGCCACGCGGCGTCGGAGGGCGACCTCGGCCGCGTGCGGGCGGACCTGTCCACCGGGCTCCGGATGGTCGGCGTCGTGTCGGTGCTGGCGACCACCGGCCTCGTGGTGCTGGGGGGGCAGGCGGGCACGATCATCGCCGGCGACCCGGTGCAGGGTCAGGCGGTCGGTCGTGTCGCGGCGGCGATGGTGCTGGGCCTGGTGCCGTTCAGCGCGACGTACCTGATGCAGCGGGTCTTCTACGCCTTCTCCGACGCCCGCACCCCGTTCCTCGTGCAGCTGCCGGTCGTCGGCGTGATGGTGGTCGGCAACCTGCTGTCGGTGACCCTGCTGCCGGCCCGGTGGATGGTCGTCGGCGTCGGGCTGTCGCTCAGCGTCGGGCACCTGGTGGGGGCGGCGACCGCCGTCGTCCTGCTGCGCCGGCGGATCGGCCGGTTCGAGGGTCACCGGGTGCTGCGCACGCACGTGCGGCTGCTGCTCGCCGGGGCGGTCGCGGGCCTGGCCGGCTGGGGGACGACGGGGCTGCTGTCCGACGTCTCGTGGACCGGCCGTGCGGGCGCCGTCGTCACCAGCGTGGCGGCGGGCGCCGTGATCTGCGTCGTCTACCTGGCCGCGGTCAAGGTGCTGCGCGTGACCGAGCTGGACGAGCTCCTGGCCCGGCTGCCGGTGCGCCGCTGACCGGTGCCGCTGACCCGGGGGCGGACGCACGCGGCTCAAGGTGGGCCGGTGGCGAGCCGACTCGAAGAGGGTGGACCGAGACCGGGGTAGTGCGCGCTCACGCGCTTCGGGCGACGCCGGTGGCATCGTCCTGGGCTGGCTGACCAAGCTCGTCGTGGTGCTCGCCGTCGTCGGCGTCGCGCTGTTCGACGTGCTGTCGATCGCGACCAGCCGCCTCGCCGTGGAGGACCACGCCGCGCTGGCCGCCCGTGAGGCCAGCCAGGCGTACCTGGGCTCCGGCGACGTGCAGGTCGCCTATGCCGAGGCGGTCTCCGCCGCCGCGGACGCCAACCCCCTCGACGAGGTCCCGCCGGAGCGGTTCAGCACCGCGAAGGACGGCACGGTGACGCTGGCGGTGCGGCGCGAGGCGACGACGTTCGTCGTCCACCGGATCCCCTGGATCGCCGACTGGGCCGTGGTCAGCGGGGACGCGACGGCCAAGAGCCTGGGCTGATATGCGGCGCCGCGCCCCCCGGGCCGCGATGGTGGCGTGCCTCGTCGCCGTCACCCTGGCCACCGCACCGCACGCCGTCGCCGACCCGACCGACCCGACCGACACCGCCCACGCCGCGGCCCAGGCGCAAGCGCTGCGCGACCAGGTGGAACGGCTCGAGCACCAGGTGGAGCTGGCCGCCGAGGACCACTCCGCCGCGGCCGATCGGCTCGGAGCCGTGATCAGCGCCGAGATCGCGGCCGACGCCGAGCTCGACGCCGTCCGCGAGTCCGGCCAGGAACAGCGCGGCGAGGCCGCGAGGCGTGCCCGTGCCCTCTACATGTCCGGCGGCAGCGCGGGGATGGTGGCCACCCTGCTCAACGACAGCCTGCTCGACGGTGACGATCTCGGCGACGTCCTGGCGGGGCTCCGGGCGGTCCGCAGCATCGTGGCCGCCGACGCGGCGACGATCGACGACGCCGACGTCCGGCTCGACGCCGCGGTGGCGTCGTCCGAGGCCGTCCAGGACCTGCGGACGCAGCGGCAGGCCCTGGAGGCCGAGGCCGCCGACGCCGCGGCGCGGGCCGAGGAGTCCCTCGCCGCCCGCGCGGCCCTGCTGGCGGAGGCGGACGCGGCCGTCGTCGCGCTGGCGTTCGAGCAGCGCCGGCAGGAGGAGGCCGGCGCGCTCGCGCGGGCGGGCGTCACCGTCGCCGCGCTCGGCGCGCTGCCCTCGGCCGCCGCACCGAACCAGACCGCCGACCGGGCGGTCCAGGCCGCGGGTCAGGTCCTCGGAGTGCCGTACCAGTGGGGCGCGGTCGGCCCCGGGTCGTTCGACTGCTCGGGCCTGACCTCGTGGGCGTACCGCCAGGCCGGCGTCTCGATCCCGCGCACGTCGCGGGCCCAGTACGCCGCCCTGCCCACGGTGCCGCTGGCCCAGCTCGCCCCCGGTGACCTCGTGTTCTGGGCCCACGGCAGCGACCCGTCGTCCATCCACCACGTCGGCCTCTATATCGGCGAGGGCCGGATGGTGCACGCCCCACGGACCGGGGACGTCGTCCGGGTCGCCGCCCTGTGGCCGGGCATCTACGGTGCCGTCCGCCCGGTCACCGGCTGACCTCCCGGCCCGTCGCCACGTCGCGGCGCCGCGCGCCACCTAGCATGGGCAGCACAGCACGACACTCGGATCGTGGAGGTGGACACCCTGGACGGCGTGGGGCACGGCACGGCTCTGGCCGGTCGCTACCGGCTCGAGGAGCGGCTCCAGCACTCGGCGGGGTCCGCGTTCTGGCGCGCCGTCGACCAGACGCTCGACCGGCCGATCGGCATCCGCGTTCTCGACGGCAGCACGGCGGAGGAGACCCTGGACGCCGCCCGGCGCGCCGCGATGGTCGAGGACCCGCGCCTGCTGCGGGTGCTGGACGTCGGCACCCAGGACCGGGCCGGCGGTGGCCGGCTCACGTACGTGGTGTCGGAGTTCGTCGACGCCCCCTCGCTGTCCGACCTGCTCTCCGGGGGTGGCCCGATGCCGGCCGATCAGGTGCGCGCGCTCGTCGGCGAGGCCGCCCGCGGCCTGGAGCACGCGCGGGACAGCGGGCTGCACCACCGCCGGCTGAGCCCGTCCCGCCTGCTCCGGACGCCGGACGGCGGCGTCAAGGTCGCCGGGCTCGCGGTGGACGCCGCCGCCGAGGGCCTCGACGAGGTCGGCTCGGCCGAGGCGGCACGCGAGGACGCGGTCGCCCTGGTGGCGCTCCTGTACGCGGGACTGACCGGCCGCTGGCCCTTCGGCGCGTCCGACTCGCTGCTCGGGGCGCCGGAGGTGAACGGTCGCGCGGCACCGCCCGCGGACGTGGTCGGCGGCGTCCCCAACGACCTCGACACGCTCTGCGCGGTGACGTTCGGGCCCCACGACGACGGGCCGCACACGCCGGGCGAGCTGGCCGACCAGCTGGCGCCGTGGGGACCCCGCAAGGCGGCCGGGGCCGCGGCCGCCGGTGCCGCCGCGGCCGCCCCCAGCGGGCCGACCGACGACCGGGCCGGGCAGGACACCACCGCGATGCGCCCGGCCGGTCGGTTCCCGACCCGGATGACCACCGCCGGTGGTGCCGCAGCCGCCGGGGCCGCCGCGGCTGCCGCGCGGGCGTCGTCCACGCCGACCCCGCCCGCCGACACCACGCCCCAGCCGGCGGTGGCGCCCGCCGTCCAGAAGCCCGCCGCCCAGAGCCCCGCCGCGCAGACGCCCGCCCAGAGTGCGGCTGACGAGTACCCCGCGGGGTGGACGCCGGCGTTCGGATCCGGATCCGGGCCCGCGCCCGGGACGCCGGACGAGGCCGACGAGGTCGACGAGGACACGCGCCGGGACCAGTCCAAGATCGTGATCGCCGTGGTGGCCGTGCTCGTCGTGATCGGCCTCGTGCTGGCGGTGAACTCGCTGGCGAACATCGGCGAGGGCGGCCCGGTCGCGGCCCCCACCGACTCCGAGCCCGAGGCGCCGAGCGAGTCGGAGGCCCCGACCGAGGAGGAGCCGGCCGAGAGCCCGGCGGGTGAGACGCCGGCCGCGGCGGCACCGTCGGTGGTCGGCGTCCGGACGGTCGACCCGAGCGGTGACGGGGAGAACGACGAGACCGCGCCGCGGGCCATCGACGCCGACCCGGAGTCGTTCTGGCGGTCGAGCACCTACTCCAACGCGGAGTTCGGCAACCTCAAGGACGGCCTCGGCCTGGTCGTCGCCCTCAACGACGCCGGCACCGTCAGCGGGGTCACCATCGCCGTCAACGGCAGCGGCGGCGAGGTGGAGCTGCGCAGCGCCCCGACCCAGGGGTTCGAGGGGTCGACGGTCGTGGCGACCTCGACCGGCAGCGGATCGATCGCGTTCGACGTGCCCGAGCCGTTCGAGACCCAGTACGTGCTGCTGTGGTGGACCGAGCTGCCCAGTGTGGACGGGGAGTTCCGGATCGAGCTGTCCCAGGTCCAGGTGCAGTGACCCCGACGGGGGACGACGACGGCCCGGCTCACGACTCCGAGCTGATGGCGGCCCACGTCGCCGGTGACCCCGACGCGTTCGCCGAGCTGGTCCGCCGGCACACCGACCGGCTGTGGGCGGTCGCGGTGCGGACCCTGCGCGACCCCGACGAGGCCGCCGACGCCGTCCAGGACGCCCTCGTGTCCGCCTTCCGGTCGGCGGCCGGGTACCGGGGGGACGCCGCCGTGACCACGTGGCTGCACCGGATCGTCGTCAACGCCTGCCTCGACCGGCTGCGACGGGCCAAGTCGCGCCCGACCGTCCCGCTGCCGGAGGACGGGCGGGAACGGCCCGACGTCCAGCGACCGGTCCGTGACGAGCACGCCGCGACCGAGACCCGACTCGACGTCTCGGCCGCCCTGGCGCGGCTGCCCGACCACCAGCGCGCGGCCCTCGTGCTGGTGGACATGGAGGACATGGCGGTGGCCGAGGCCGCCGTCGTGCTGGGCGTCGCCGAGGGCACGGTCAAGTCGCGGTGCGCACGGGGCCGGGCCGCGCTCGCGGAGATCCTGCGCCCCAGCGGGAACCCCGGGGGCGCCGCGAGCGTCGCAGCCCCAGGAGCCGATCACGCCGACCGGCCCGACCCCGACACCGGAGACGACTCGTGAGCCCCCTGGCGCCCGGCGCGCACCCCTCCCCGGAGGAGGTCGACGTCCTGCTCGACCTCCCGGGCGGGCAGTCGCCGGACGACGTCGGCCAGCGCTCCGTCGCCACCCACGTGGCCGGCTGCCCGGCCTGCCAGGACGTCGCCGCCTCGCTGCGCGCCGTGCGCGACCTGCTGCGCGAGGAGGGACGCCGGACGCCTCCCGTCCCGGACGACCTGCCGGGACGGCTCGACGCCGCCCTGGCGCGCGCCAGCGCCGAGCGAGACGGCACCGTGGTGCCGATCGGGGCGGGCCGGGCCTCGCGCGATGCCGTGCCCGAGGGCCGACAGGTTCCCCGCTGGGTCGGCGTCGCGGCCGGGCTGGCCGTCCTCGGCGGTGCCGCGCTGGCCGCGACCCAGGTGCTCGACGTCGGCGGCGCGGACTCGGGCACGTTCACGTCGGCGGAGAGCTCCGGTGGCGGCGGGGAGGCCGACCGGGGTGCCGCTGCCGGGGCGGCCCTGTCGACCGGCACCGAGTACACCCGCGCGCAGCTGCCCGCACAGGTCGACGCGCTGCTGACGGGCGCGCCGGAGGCGCGGACGCTGTCCGGCCAGGGGCTGTCGCCGTCCCGCGGTGAGGACGCGGAGGCCGCTCCGGACGACCCGGCCTCCGCGACCCTGCCGGACGCCGACGAGCCGCTGGCCGACCCGGCCGGGCTGCAGGGCTGCCTGGAGGCGATCGGGGCACCCGGGGTCGAGCCCCTGGCCGTCGACCTGGCCACGTTCGAGGGCGAGGACGCCGCGGTGCTCGTGCTGCCCGGCTCGTCGCCGGATCAGGTGGAGGTCTGGGTCGTCGCCCGCGACTGCCGCCCCGGCGCCGACGGCCTCCAGGAGTTCCAGCGCGTCACCGTCGACTGACCTCGCCACCTCGTGTCAGGCTCTCGGCGGCGAATGCGGGGTCGAGAGCCTGACACGAGAGCGTGGGAACACGGGCGTGCGAGGATCGGTTGACACCGGACGCCGCCATGATGGGGTCCGGCAGCCACCAGAGGGAGAGACGCAGCGTGAGTGACGACGTCCGTGACGTGATCATCGTCGGGTCCGGGCCCGCTGGCTACACCGCGGCGCTCTACGCCGCGCGCGCCAACCTGCGGCCCCTGATGTTCACCGGTTCGGTGACCGCCGGTGGTGCGCTGATGAACACGACCGACGTCGAGAACTACCCCGGTTTCCCGGACGGGCTGATGGGCCCGGACCTGATGGAGAAGATGCAGGCGCAGGCCGAGCGGTTCGGGGCCGAGCTGGTCTGGGACGACGTCACCGAGGTCGACCTGGACGGCGACATCAAGACCGTGACGACGGGCGGCGGCAGCACCCACCGGGCGCACGCGGTGATCCTGGCCACCGGGTCGGCATACCGCGAGCTCGGGCTGGACAACGAGAAGCGGCTGTCCGGCCACGGCGTGAGCTGGTGCGCCACCTGCGACGGGTTCTTCTTCCGCGAGCAGGAGATCGTCGTCGTCGGGGGAGGCGACTCGGCGGTCGAGGAGGCCACGTTCCTCACCAAGTTCGCGTCCACGGTGACCATCGTGCACCGGCGCGACAGCCTGCGTGCGTCGAAGATCATGCAGGACCGCGCGTTCTCCAACGAGAAGATCGACTTCATCTGGAACGCCGAGGTGCTCGACGTGCTGGGCGACACCAAGGTGACCGGCGTCCGCCTGCGCGACACCCTCACCGGTGAGGAGCGGGAGCTGGCCGCGACCGGGTTGTTCGTCGCGATCGGGCACGACCCGCGGACGGCGCTGTTCGCCGACCAGATCACGCTGGACGACGCGGGGTACGTGGCCGTGGAGGGCCGCTCGTCCCGCACCAACCTGCGCGGCGTGTTCGCGTGCGGTGACGTCGTCGACCACGAGTACATGCAGGCCGTGACCGCCGCCGGCTCCGGCTGCGTCGCCGCGCTGGACGCCGAGCGGTACCTGGCCGCCCTCGGGGACGCCGGCGCCCCGGAGAGCGCCCACGCCCAGATCGAGGGCAAGCCCGAGCACGCCGCCGCCACCGTCTGAACCCCGATCGTCATCTGAAGCCCACCCACGCTGACCCGACCGCAAGGAGCCACCCGATGGGCACCACCAAGGCCGTGACCGACGACACGTTCGACGCCGAGGTCCTCCAGGCCGACAAGCCGGTCCTCGTCGACTTCTGGGCGCCCTGGTGCGGCCCGTGCCGCCAGGTCGCACCGATCCTCGAGGAGCTGGCCAGCGAGCACGCCGGCAAGATCGACGTGGTCAAGCTGAACACGGACGAGAACCCCAAGGTGGCGGCGAGCTACGGGATCACGTCGATCCCGACGCTGCACGTCTACTCCGGCGGCGAGCTGGTCAAGACCATCGTCGGGGCGCGGCCGAAGCCGGTGCTGGTCAAGGAGCTCGCCGACTTCCTGAACTGAGGCACGATGGCTCGATAGGCAGCCTGCGCCAGGGAGGGCCGATGGCGCCAGACCAGTCCAGCCCGCGAGGCGATGCGCTGTTGCGCCGCGGCGACCACGGCACCCGCGTGCGCGTGGTGCGCGAGCAGCTCCAGGCCGCCGGGTACGCGTCCGGACCCGCGGACGCCGACGCCGACGCGTTCGACGACGCCCTGGACTCCGACGTCCGGGCCTTCCAGCAGCAGCGGGGGCTCAACGCGGACGGGCTTCTCGGTCCGGAGACCTCGCTCGCGCTGGACGCCGCGCGGTGGCGGCTCGGCGACCGGATCCTTCGCTACGTGCCGGGGCACCTGGTGCACGGCGACGACGTCGTCGAGCTTCAGCAGCGGCTCACGCAGCTGGGGGTCTTCTCCGGCCGGCCGGACGGAGCCCTCGGCCCGGCGACCGAGCGCGGCCTGCGCGAGCTGCAGCGCAGCATGGGTCTTCCCGCCGACGGCACCTGTGGCCCGGACACCCTGCGGCTGCTCACGCAGCTGGCGCGCACCCACCGCGGCGGTGACGCCGCCGCGCTCCGCGAGCATGACGAGGTCTCCACGACCGGGGCCAGCCTGGTGGGGCGCGTCGTCGTCGTCGATCCGGGCCACGGCGGTGAAGACGTTGGTGCGCAAGGTAACGGGCTGACCGAGGCCGACGTCGTCCTCGACCTGGCGATGCGGCTGCAGGGCCGGCTGACCGCCAGTGGCGTCACCGCCGTGCTGACCCGCGGAGCCCTCCAGGACCCCACCGGTGCCGAGCGGGCCGGGCTGGCCGACGAGGTGCGCGCCGACGTCTTCGTGTCCCTGCACTGCGACGCCTGGGCCGGCTCCGGGCAGGGGATCGCCTGCTTCTACTGGGGCGGCCACCACCACGGCGGCCGGTCCGCCGTGGGCGAGCGCCTCGCCGGCCTGGTCCAGCGTGAGGTGCTCGCGCGCACCGACCTGGTGGACTGCCGCGTGCATCCCCGGACCTGGGACCTGCTCCGCCTCACCCGGATGCCCGCCGTCCGGGTCGAGCTCGGGTACCTGTCGCACCCCGGCGACGCCCGGCGCCTGGCCGACCCCGCGTTCCGCGACAGCTGCGCCGAGGCCCTGCTGGTCGCCGTCCAGCGCCTGTTCCTGCCGGCCGGGCAGGATGCGACCACCGGGACCCTCCGCGCGTCCGACGTGATGGCCCGGGTGCGAGCCGCCGAGGGCCAGAGCCCCCCGTAAGGCGTTGTGGCACAGGGGTTCTGGTCGTGGCCAGGCTGGAGTTCAGCTGCTGGTCAGGGCGGGTGAGCGGACCGGGCCGAGGATCCGCTCCAGCGCCTGCTCGACGTCCTCGCGCCACGACAGCGCCGTCTTGAGCTCGAGCCGCAGCCGCGGGTGCCGGTGGTGCGCCCGCACCGTCTTGAACCCGACCGACAGCAGGAAGTCCGCGGGCACCACGCACCCGGACGGCGGCGCGTAGCGGTCGTCGTCGTCCGGCTTGCCGCCGACGAGGCCGAACGCCTCGATCGCGCGCACCCCGCGGCGGGTCAGGTCCTTGGCCGCGGCCTGCACGAGCATCCGGCCCAGTCCCCCGCCGCGGAACTCGCCCAGCACCGTCCCGGTCATCAGCAGGACGGCGTCCGCGCTGACCGGCGACGTCGGGAAGGCGACCGACCGGGGCACGAAGGCCGGCGGGGCGTAGAGCAGGTACCCGGCGGGCACGTCGTCGACGTAGGCGATCCGCCCGACGCTGCCCCACTCCAGCAACGCCGCGCTCAACCAGGCCTCCTTCTCGAATGCGGTGTCACCGTCTGCGGCGGCGCGCTGGCCGGCCACCGGGTCGAGCTCCCAGAACACGCAGCGGCGGCAGCGCGGGGGCAGGTCCTCCAGGACGTCCAGCGTGAGGGGGGTGAGTCGGCGGGACATCCGCCCTCACACCCCGCCCGGACCGACCCAGGGGTCGTG
>Ga0209587_1001307_pt1 | contig 11859 bp, 10 predicted proteins | sample NGEPerD_2_FD_184512 | JGI IMG/M metagenome (GOLD analysis project Ga0209587, IMG submission 184512) | Arctic peat soil microbial communities from the Barrow Environmental Observatory site, Barrow, Alaska, USA - NGEE PermafrostL1-D... | ecosystem: Environmental > Terrestrial > Soil > Wetlands >... | reverse complement strand
CCAGCGGGCTGCCAGATTCAGATCGTGCAGGCACATAAAAACGGCTTTACCGGACTGGGCCTGATCGCGAAGAAGGTTCATCACTTTTACCTGATGATGCAGATCCAGATGGTTGGTGGGCTCATCCAGGAGCCAGATATTGGGGTCTTGGGTCATCAGCGTAGCAATGGCGACACGTTGGCGCTCACCACCAGACAATGTGTCCAGCAAGCGATCAGACAAATGACCTACATCCAGCGCAGCCAATGCCTGCTGTGCACGTTCCTGATCTTCACCCTGCTCACTTTCCCAAGGCGACAGCCAGGGATGACGGCCGATAAGGGCAGTTTCCATGACTGTCGCCGGAAAACTGTCCTGCCGCTCCTGAAACACCAGGCCGACTTGTCGGGCAATATCACGGCGCTTCAGCTCTGTTAACGGCGATTCATTCAGCATCACCTTTCCGCTGCGGGCGGGACGTAAACCGGCGAGTGTATGAAGCAAGGTGGTTTTCCCGGCGCCGTTGGGACCAAGTACGCCCCATATCTGGCCGGGTTCAATGCTTGGATTCAGAGCAAAACCATCCGGCCTTCCCGGAATGTTCATAATCAGATCGCGCGAATGCAATGTGCTCATCAGCGGCTCCGGTGCAGCAGGTACAGGAACATGGGCACACCCAACAGTGCGGTAATGACGCCAACCGGCAACTGTTCAGGAGCAACGACAGTACGTGCCAGAGTATCCGCCAGCACCAGCAATGTACCACCGGCCAAGGCGCTGGCGGGCAGGATGATGCGCTGGTCATTGCCCAGCACCAGCCGGAGCATGTGAGGCACAATCAGACCCACAAAGCCGATACTGCCCGCAGTCGTTACGGCGGTAGCCGTCAGCAGACCGGCGAACAGATAAACCGTCCATTCCAACGGACGCACAGAGACACCAAGCGCGGCTGCCTGCATAGGGCCGCGCGCCAGCACATTAAGATTCCGGGCAAGCGGCATAATCAATACGATGGATACAACCAGCACAACCAATGCCGGCCAGGGTGTGCGGGCGTATGAAACATCGCCCATCAGCCAGTACAGCATGCCGGGAAGTTTGTAGGACGGCGTAATTGCCAGCATCAGCGTAATCACAGCCCCCCAGCCTGCTGCAACCACAACGCCAGTGAGCAAGAGGCGGGAAGGCGTCCAACTGCCGGTACCATGAGCGAGACCAAATACCAGTAAGATTGCCAGCATGGCGCCGGCAAAGGCTGAGCCCGATATCAGCAGTGTTCCCATTCCAGCCAGCATAGCTAACAGAGCCCCGACGGCGGCACCGCCGGATAACCCCAAAATATAGGGATCGGCCAAGGGGTTGCGCAGCAGTACTTGCATAAGCGCGCCGGCTACGGCCAACAGGCCACCGGTGGCAAACGCCGCCAGGGTGCGCGGCAGGCGTAAATCCAGTATCAGGGTACGATTCAGGGCGCTGCCTTCACCCTGAATGACCTGCCAAAGATCGAACGCGGGAACGTTTACACTGCCCCAAGCCAAAGCCAGTAGCACAGCTGCGATCGCCAGCCCGCCGAGGGTGAACAGAGGGCGAATCATCGGCCGTTGACCTGCCAATTTTTTTTGCTGTTAAACGCGTTCACGGGCAATGTCCAGCGTTTCACAGACTAGCCGGGTAGCTTCAAGCAACCTGGGCGTGGGACGCGAAATCGGCGATGCCGGCACAAAAAACAGATTATTTCTGGCAACAGCTCTCAGCGTCGAATAACTTTTCCAGCGATCAAGCTGATCATCGCTGGCTCCATCAACGCTTGCGGTAAGAATGACGTGAGGGTCGGCCTGCAGCACGACCTCCGCGCTTATTCGGGGTATCAGGCGCGGCATATCACCAAAGACGTTTACACCCCCACACAACTGAAGCACCTTGCCAATCAGATGCTCGTTGTTGATCGTCATCAATGGCTGCTCCCAAACCTGATAAAAAACCGATATCGGTTCGGCGTTGCGGTACCGTTCCAACAATGTCGCTATACCAACGCGAAAACGTTCTGCTTCGACAAAGCCCTCCTGTTCCGTTCCCGCAAGAATCGCGAGCCGCTCAATAACACCTGAAACTCCCTCAAACGTACGTGGCTCTATGGCGAACGTGGACAAACCCAGCTCATGCAGCAACTCGATCTGTGCAGGGAGGTTACCCGTTACCCAGGTAATTACCAGATCCGGTTTGAGCGCCAGCAGCGCTTCCATATCTATCCGGGTGTGATTGCCTACTGACGGCAGCTTCAGGGCGGCGGGAGGGTAGTCACTGTAAGCCACAACCGCAACAACCTGATCACCGGCTCCGGCAGCAAACATGAGCTCGGTCGCCCCTGGTGACAGGGTGACTATACGCTGAGCAGGAGCAGCCACGCAGAGTTCCTGCCCGGCGTCATCGACAGCACAACGTTGTATCTCGCCGGCTGATAAAGACTGCACCACGATCAATATCAACAATCCTAGAGCAATCCTGAACTTCAGCCGATGAGAACTCACGCTTTTACTCCCGTCTTCGAGATTTACTGTATGTCGTAACGAACCGAAAGCATGGCTGTTCGGCCAGCTGCAATGTATTTCCGACCGTCAAAATACCTTGCGGTTGAATATTCCTTATCGAGCACGTTGGCAAGGGTTAGGCGGCTGTTCCAGTTTGGCGCAAAATTCCAGCCAGCGCGTAGATCAAGCGTTCCAAACCCCGCCAGTCGGTCGGTGTTACCTGCGTCGTCATAGCGATGACTCTCAGCAACTACAGAGCCGCCAAACATAAAATTACTGACGGACTTGTCCAGATCAAGGCGGGCAATTTGCTTGGTACGGCGCGCCAACTGATTTTTGGTGTCACGATCTTCAGGGTCCATGTAGGTTAAAGCAACCCCTGCGCGCCACCCGTTGTGTTCATACCCGCCGCCAAACTCTGCGCCGCGGATTCGCGCCTCATCAACGTTGACGCGTGTATCAACACTGCCAATCTGTCCAGCGCCAATCAGGTTATCAATGTCCATCTGATAAACGGCCAAATCCCAGAACCACCTTTGATAGTGGCCGCTGGCACCAAGCTCATAGCTTTCTGACTTCTCAGACTTCAGATCAGGGTTGCCCTGGTAGTTGAATGATAATGGCCAGTACAGGTCGTTAAACGTGGGCGCTCTGAAAGCGGTGCCGTAGCTCGCACGGACGCGATGAGATCGGTCAAAGCTGTAACCCAGCGCCAAACCACCGGTTTCATTGGTCCCGTATGCTTCATTATCATCGCCGCGAAGGCTTAGCTGAGCATCAACCGGGCCAAAATTCAGGCGTAGCTGGCTGAATACCGCCGTATTTGTTCTGCTGGTTTCGGTATAGTCCTGCGAACTGCTGACCTCATCCTGTTGCAGCTCAGCGCCCACAACAAGCTCATGAACATTGAAAGAAAATGTGTTTTCCCATCTGGCCTGTCGCAATCGAGTGTCATATATGCTGTCACCAAAGTCGGTGAACGACTCCATTTCATCCCGTGATTCCGCAAACTGAACACCCATCCGCCAGCTGTCAGTCAGTGGCGTCATCAGACCAAAGCCGATGGTGCGAATCATGTAATCAATGTCGCCACCCTCATACTCGGTGTTTCCTTCAGACTGCAGCAACATGATGCTGGCTTCACCCCCGTTATCCAGCGCATGCACAACGCGGCCAAGCCCGGCGGTATTGCGGAAGCCCTTGTCTTCACCATTTTCAACAATCGCCGTACCGTCGCTTTCTTTATGCAGACCACTCAAGCTGAAGCGCGTGTTACCAATCGAGCCAGATGCACCCGCGCTGGCCTTTTGGGTGTCAAAGTTTCCTGCGCCAGCCTCAACCCAACCTCGCGGGCCCTGTTTCGGATCCAGTGTGAAAGCCTGCACCACGCCGCCCATGGCATCTGCGCCATAAAGCGAGCTACGAGGGCCTCGCACAATTTCCACACGCTCAATGAGTTCTGTCGGGAAATACTGCCAGGAGGCGCCACCGCCGGTCGCTGAATGCAGCTTTACACCGTCAACAAGAAAAGCGGTGCCCGCGTTCTGGACACCACGGGTATACACACTCGTTGTTTTGCCAAAAGAGCCGTTGCCAGTCACGCTAATGCCTGGCTGACCACGCAACAGATCGGAAAACTCAGCCGGCGCTTTCGAACGAATCTCTTCTTCGTCAACCACGGTAACTGATGCCAAGCTCTCACCGACCGTTTTAGGACCAAGGGTCGCTGTGACGACAATCGGGTCTAACTGCGAAGCCTGATTTTCCTGAGCGACCGCGATAGATAGGGGAGTAAGTGAAAAAGGAATCAACAAACTACTGGCAAGTAACCAGGAGACTTTCATAAAAGGCACTCAAAGACGCACCACGCGCACCCGCATGGCTGATTATTGGTGCTGCAAAGGGAGAAAAAACCCGGCGAAAAGCCAGGCTGGGGCAATACAAAAGGTGGGGAAATTCCGTAAGACAGGCCGGTGTTTACCCACCGCAACTGCCCTCCGCAGCGTTCGGTGTGTTTACAGGCCGGTCTCCGGACTTGTGAGTTGTAATACTAACCAGCGTAAGCCTTCCCATGCTTGTGCACAGTGGCATCTCTCTTCGCCAATCACTCACTTACCGTTGCGGGGGCAGTGCCGGACTTTAACCGGCTTCCCGTTTCACTGTTGTAGCGACGATGATTGCGTCACAACAGCACCTACAAACGCCAAGCTAGGCTAACAATGCGTTAATGTTTAGTCAATGACTAATCACAAGCCTTTCCAGCCAATGCCATTTCCAGCTTTCGCCACTGACTCTCATCTGCCGCCAGGCCAAACCGCAGCATTCCTGGCGGCTCAAAGACCCTAACCAACACCGCCTGTGCAGCCAGCTTATCCGCCAGCGATTGTGGATTATCAGTGCGAACTGTCTGGAACAGTGCGCCGCCACCAGCCAACGTGAGCCCGGCTGCTTGCAGTATCTCGCGCAACCTGCCCGCACTCTGTTGCAAGCGGGCGCGGGCCTGAAGCTGCCAAACCGTATCGCTCAGCGCCTGCGCCATCACATAGCGAGCTGGCCCCCCAAGCGGCCAAGGGCCGAGCACTCTTTTTAACGAGTCAGCAACTGCAAAGTCCGCCAGCACCGCCCCGGCGCGCACCCCAGCCAGACCAAAAAACTTTCCCAGCGAACGGAGCACTACCAAACCTGGCTGCCCGACATGAGAGCAAAGACTAAATGCCGGCGTAGCATCCATAAATGCCTCATCAACAACCAGCCAGCCACCGCGCTTTTTCAGTCGTTGATACCAACGTAACAGTGTAGATGGCGAGATTATTTCTCCTGTCGGATTATTGGGATTAATCCACACCAGCACATCCAGCTGATCGAGCCAACGATCATCGCAACCTGAAGCGCCACAGCCGGTTTGTTCAGGCCCTATGGGGATAATCGTATGACCCGCGTTTCGCCAGCTGTGCCCATGCTCACGATAACCAGGCACAGGTATGCCGACACGGCAGGGTTTACGCAATCTTGGCAAAGCCATAATAGCCGCCTGGCTGCCGGGCACTGGAACACAGGCGGCCGAGGGAGGCGCACCCGACCACTGGCGAATAACCTCTTCGAGCCCGTCATCGGCTTCGGGCAGTCTTTGCCATAGCTCCGCCGGTATATCGGGCACCGGCCAGCCAATTGGGTTTATGCCAGTGGACAGGTCAAGCCATTCTGAGCGGGGAATGCCCCAGCGTTCTGCCGCTTTATTCAACCGTCCACCGTGTTCCAACATCATTGTTAGTGCACCACCAAAAAGATAAGCGCTGTAATCGCCAGAACAACACCAACCCATAGCCAAACCCCGTGCCGCACCAGCGTGATCGCAGCTTCAATACTGGCTGAACTCGCATCCTGAATACCACCCAAAATCGGGCGCTGTTTAACACCAGAGGGATAAGGCGAGGGCCCACCAAGTCGCACATTCAGTGCACCTGCACCCGCCGCCATAACAGGCCCGGCATTGGGGCTATCCCATTGCGGGGCCTGATTTCGCCAACACCACCAGGCTAGTTTGCAATCGCCCAACAGCATATAGGTGAGAGCAGTCAGGCGGGCGGGAACCCAGCCCATCAGGTCATCGAGCCGCGCTGCAGCCCGGCCAAAATACAGAAATCGCGGGTTGCGATACCCCCACATGGCATCCAGGGTATTCACCATTCGGTGCACAACCACGCCGGGAATGCCTGCTATCAGGAACCAGAACAGGCTGGCAAACACCGCATCTGCTCCGTTCTCCAGCATGGACTCGGTCGCCGCAGCGGCCACGCCTCGCTCATCAAGTGCACTGGCCTGGCGACTGACAATGCGACTAACCTGCTCCTGGGCCCTTTCAAGGTCGCCCTCGTGTAGCGGTTCAGCTACCGCTCGGCCATGCTCTGTTAGCCCGCGAAGCGAAATTGCCAGCCAAAGCGCTACCGCCTGAGCCAACATCAACAGCAGCCCATCGAGGGTCACAGAAACCCAGACGGCCAGGCACAGCAGAGGCACCGTTAGCAAAAGAACCGCTAAAAAGCCTGCTGGTAGACTTAGCCGGGGGTTTTCCGGTGCGATGTTGAGCCTCTTTTCCACAACGGTGACCAATCGCCCGAACCCGACAACCGGGTGCATGCGGCGCGGCTCGCCCAATAGATAATCAAAGGCAATAGCAAGCATACAAACAATGAAGGGAGTGGATAACAACACAGGTGTTCCCGGGCCGGTCAAAAGGTGAAGCCGTCAAGCCTACCTGATTACACCCAGTCGGAGTATGATCCCGCCTCATACTGTATTGAACACTAGCTCCACCTCCGTAATCAGAACCCGCTTTACCGTCTATTGATGCCTAAAGGTATGTGAAATGTCGTTTCCAAGCAGTTGGATTACCCCTCCCCAGAAACCCGAAGCACGATTTTTTGAGCAGGCCGCACAGCGCCAAAGTGTATTAACCAAGCCCGCAGGTTCTCTAGGCCGGCTAGAAAATGTTGCGATTCAACTTGCCGGGCTTCAGGGCACGGACAAGCCGGCGCTTGATCGCGTTCAGATCAGCGTATTTGTAGGTGATCACGGTATTTGTGAGGAAGGGATTTCCGCTTACCCCCAGGCGGTTACTGCTCAAATGATTGCCAACTTTGCCAACGGCGGCGCTGCAATCAGTGTCCTGGCCAAATCACTGGGTGCAGGGCTGGAAGTTGTTAACCTTGGCACGGTTTCAGACGTTGCGCCTGATTTACCGGGCGTGATAGATGCCCGCATCGCTCCGTGCACTCGCAATTTTGCGGAAATTGATGCCATGACGACCGAGCAGGTATGCGCCGCGCTTACATATGGCGATGCAGCGGCTCAGCGGGCAGCAGATAAGGACTGTCAATTGTTTATAGGCGGCGAAATGGGCATAGGTAACACCACGTCGGCAACGGCCATTGCTTGTTCGCTGATGAGTAAGAACCCTATGAAGCTGGCCGGCCCCGGCACAGGATTAGACGCCGCCGGCGTACGCCACAAAGCCGAAGTTATTATCAGTGCAGTTCAGCGCCACGATAACGGTGATGATGGCCAAGATGCGATGGCCGTGCTCAAAGCCTTTGGCGGCTTTGAGATTGCGGCCTTGGCTGGCGCCATTGCCGGCTGCGCAGCGCGATCCATTCCCGTGCTGATTGATGGTTATATTGTCTCTGTAGCCGCGCTGATTGCCGTAAGCCATCAACCAGACATCCGACCATGGCTACTATTTGCCCACCGCTCTGCGGAGCCTGGTCACCAGGCTATTTTGGCAGCACTGAATGCCGAACCACTGCTTGATCTTGGCATGCGTCTTGGCGAGGGTAGCGGTGCGGCTGCAGCCGTTCCACTGCTTAGGATTGCCTGTGAGCTTCACAACGGCATGGCCAGTTTTGCGGACGCAGGGGTCACCAATAGAAAGGGCCGTCATGATGGCTGATAACACAACGGTGTTTGATCTCATTCGCCACGGTGAGCCCGAGGGCGGGCCCATGTACCGCGGCAGCAAAGACGATCCGTTGAGTGACGCCGGCTGGCAGCAAATGCGTGATGCCATTTCCGAAGCCGACCGCTGGGATGCGATTGTTACCTCACCCATGCTACGTTGCGTGCACTTTGCTCAGGAATTGGCAGATCGCTACGGGATTCCCCTGCACAAGGATGAACGCCTGCGGGAGATCAACTTCGGAGAATGGGAAGGGCGCACGGCGGATGAGGTAATGGCCAGCGATGGCGAAAGGCTCAACAGGTTCTGGGCTGACCCGGTTGCCTGCACGCCGCCGGGTGGTGAGCCGGCTAAGGACTTCAACCACCGTGTTGTTGATAGCTGGCACCACTGGCAACAGGAGCTTGCGGGCCAGAATGTGCTGATCGTTTGCCACGGTGGCGTGATAAGGATGATTATTACGAACGCCATGAACATCCCACTGGAGCACTCGTTCTCCAGCCTGACCACACCTTATGCTTGCCGAAGCAGAATACAGGTAAACACCTCAGAGCACGGGCGGTTTCAGAGTCTTGTGGCGCACGGAGCATTCAAGGCTTTAACACCATAGGCAACCCGGCGACGCTCATCACCACCTTGTCGCTCAGCGTTGCCAGTGACTGGTTCAGCCAGCCCAGCTCATCCGCAAAGCGGCGGGTAAGCGCATCCATTCCGATTGTACCCAGGCCAACTTCGTTGCTGACAATCACCAACTCGCCGGGGTAACGACCTACCTGCATTAAAAACGCTTCCCGCTCCCAGATGAACGTTGTCTCACCTGCATGCAACAAGTTGCTCAGCCACAAACTCATACAATCTACCAGAAGGCAGGGGGCGCTCTGGGTTTGTGCATGGCGGGCGAGCACTTGAGCCAGGGCCAAAGGCTCTTCCTCCAGGCCCCAGGCAGCGGGGCGTTGTTGCTGGTGGCGCTGAATGCGCACCCGCATCTCGTCGTCCCCCGCCGTTGCCGTGGCGAGATACACCACCGGGTTATTTGTGTCAGATGCCAAGCGCTCCGCGAGTGCGGTTTTACCGGAACGGATGCCGCCAAGAACCAGAGTAGGCATGTTTGGTTGTTTCTCTGAGAAGCAGGCAGGCATGCTAACCGGCAGATACGCCGCAAAGCAAAAAAGGTCGCGCAAACAGGGCTGGAATAGGAACAGACTCACTGCCCAATAGGCGGTTTCTGCTATAGTTTTGCGGAGGCATTATTATTCCACCCGGGAGACAGCATGCAGGCTGAACTGATCGATATTCGTAACCATCTTGTCCAGCATTCGCCGTTTGACGAGATGCCGGAGGAGTTGCTCAATCAGCTCACCGCCAGCATTGAAATCAGCTATGTGCGGGCGGGAGCCCAGATTTCGGAAACTGGGCAAGCCAGCGCCTACTTGTATTATGTGCGCAGCGGTGCCGTGGAGATTTTCCGCCGCTCTGGCGAGCTCTATAACCGCATCGGTGAAGGCGAGATCTTTGGCCAGTTTGGTCTGCTGATGCAGCGGGAGGTGCGATTTCCTGCCAAGGCGTTGGAAGACAGCCTGCTTTACCGCGTGCCGGCCGATATTTTCCATCATTTATTTGAAAACGATGACAATTTCGCGGACTTTGTGGAGATAGAAGATCGCAGCCGTTTACGCTCGGCACTCTCACGCCGGGAAAAATCCAACGAGCTGATGACCTCCCGCGTTACCCGGTTGATTTCCCGGAAAACGGTCTCGGCACCTACGACTGTGCGATTGCAGGAAGCGGCGCGCATTATGACGGATAACGGCGTATCCGCTCTGCTGTTGATGGATGGCGAAGGCGAAAACACACGCCTCGCGGGCATTATCACCGACCGTGATCTACGCACACGGGCTGTAACCGAAGCTCTGCCCTCCGAAACACCCATCAGAGAAATCATGTCAGAAGGGCTGATCACCATTCGTGCCAGCAGCTACATTTTTGAAGCTATGCTCACCATGTTGCATAACAACGTGCACCACCTTCCGGTGATAGACGGCCATGAAGTCCGGGGCGTGATCGCGCTGGCTGACATTGTGAAGTATGAGAGCAAGAGCAGCCTGTACCTGGTGAGCAACATCTACCATCAGCAGAATGTTAAAGGTCTGAAGAAGATCAGTCACGATGTCCGCGACAGCTTTGTGCGTATGGTCAATGAAGATGCCAACTCGCATATGATCGGCAGTGCCCTGGCCGGTATTGGCCGCAGTTTTACCCAACGCCTGCTGGAGTTGGGCGAGGAAAAGCTCGGCCCACCACCTGTTCCCTACTGCTTCATGGCGCTGGGTTCCATGGCGCGAGACGAGCAACTGGTCGTGACGGATCAGGACAACGCCATGATTCTGGACAACAGTTTTGTATCGGAAGAACATGATGAATACTTTCTGGCACTGGCGAAGTTTGTGTCCGACGGGCTGGCAGAGTGCGGCTACACATACTGTACCGGGGACATCATGGCGACCAACCCGAAATGGCGTCAGCCATTGAAGGTATGGCGGAGTTACTTTACCGACTGGATTGGAAACCCCAGAGCGGAAGCACTTCTGAACAGCAATATCTTCTTTGATCTGGACGGCATATACGGCCGCACGGAATTTGCGGAAGAGCTCAAGTCCCTGATTGCAGACAAAGCCAGCAACAGTCAGCTTTTCCTGACACTGATGGCGCGCAATGCACTCAACCGGACGCCCCCTCTCGGTTTCTTCCGCACCTTTGTACTCGAGGAAGACGGCAAACATCAGAAAACCTTCAACCTGAAGCGCCGGGGCACAGCCCCGCTGTCTGATCTTATCCGGATTCACGCTCTGGCTTGCGGTTCCCAGGCACAGAACTCCTTCGAACGCCTGAAGAGTATCGGCAAAACCAAACTTATTCTTGAAGATGATTTCGGCAACCTGAGAGACGCGCTCGAATTCATCTCTATTGTGCGTATCCGCCACCAGGCACTGTCTCTCGAGGCAGGTGAAGAACCGGATAACAACGTACGGCCAGAAGACCTGTCGCCGTTTGAGCGCAGCCATCTCAAGGACGCTTTCCAAGTTGTCAGTAACGCCCAGAAATTTCTCAGATTCCGTTACAACACGCAGGCAACCCGGCATGTCTGAGATCTCATCCGTGCCCGATGCGATTAAACGTCTACCGTGGCCAGAGCAGTACCAAGCCTTGGCAAAAAGTGCCAGGGCGTCGGTACTGAAAGCATTTTATGAAGCCGGCTGCGCTTCTCCGGAAACACCGGTATCGGACGTTTCCATGGTGGCACTGGACTTTGAGACCACAGGCCTTGAGGCGGAAGCGCACTCGATTGTCAGTATCGGGCTGGTGCCCTTTAGTCTGGATGCCATTCAGCTTGGTCAGGCAAAACATTGGGTCGTTCGCCCCAGATTACCGCTGCACCAGACGTCGGTTACCTTTCACGGCATCACCCACGCCGATATCAACGAAGCACCGGACCTGTCAGACATACTTGAGGAGGTTTTTGCCAGCTTGAACGGCCGTATTCCGGTGGTGCACTTCAGGCATATCGAACGGCCTTTCCTGAATGTGGCGCTGCAGTGGCGCCTTGATGAAGGCATTCGCTTTCCCGTCATCGACACCATGGCCATCGAGGCACACCTGCACCCAGACCGGCATCCTTCACTCTTGCAGCGCCTATCGGGTAAAAAACTGCTATCTATCCGCCTGGCAGACAGCAGAACGCGTTACGGACTGCCTCATTACGCTGCCCATAATGCTTCCTGATTACGTATATGGCTCAGCCAGCTTCAGCAGCCGGTAAGGCATCGGCGGTGTCCTGGCCGCTACCGTCAGAAACCGTGGAATCATGGCTGTGAGGTCATAGCGCCGATTGAAGCGGTACTC
>Ga0209587_1001305_pt1 | contig 11865 bp, 9 predicted proteins | sample NGEPerD_2_FD_184512 | JGI IMG/M metagenome (GOLD analysis project Ga0209587, IMG submission 184512) | Arctic peat soil microbial communities from the Barrow Environmental Observatory site, Barrow, Alaska, USA - NGEE PermafrostL1-D... | ecosystem: Environmental > Terrestrial > Soil > Wetlands >... | reverse complement strand
AAGCCGATGATCCTCCAGATCGAGCCGGAGATCTGGGTGCGGGCGTCGTCGGTGCGAGCTGTTTCGCCGCCGACCCCGACCGTCGCCGCGGCGGCAAGGGAGCTGGCCGGAACGAAACCGTCGCGGAGGCGACCGACCAGCGCCGTGGCGGCCTCGGAGTCGCCGGCGGCCGTCGTCATCGCCTCGATCAGGGCGCTGTCGCCGGCGAAGACGAGCGGGGCAACCGCGCTCACGCCGCGCTGCTCGCCCAGCTCGGCGGCGAACTCGGCGACGGCGCCGCGATCGACGGCGCCGGGGAACGAGGCGACGATTTGCACCGGGTCGGCGCCGCCGCCGCTCTGCTGGGCGGCAAGCTCGTTGCCGACCCGCACGTCGCTGTCCTTGGGGAACTGCTGGATCGCGCTGGTGCCCGTCTGCAGCGAGAGGACCGGCGTGGCGAAGAAGAGGAGGATGCCCGCGGCGCCGGTCACGGCGAGCCAGGGGTGGGCCATGACCCGGCGAGCCCACCTGTCCCAGAATCCATTTCCGCCATCTCCTCCGCTCCGGTGAGAGCCTGAAGAATCGGATATGGGCAGACTCCCGCGTCCGCGGATGGCGGGTTCCGGGCGACGCAGCAGCCTGTGCTTGACCAACCCGAGGACCCTCGCGACAACCCCGCCCGGCATCACCCGGTCGCCGAGCATCGCGATCAGCGCCGGCAGCAGGGTGGTCGCGGTGAGAATCGAGACGGCGACCACAGTCATCGCGCCGAGCGCCATCGAGCGCAACGCCTGGTTGTCGACCATCCAGAGCCCGGCGAGCGAGATGATCACGGCGATCCCGGAGAAGGCGACGGCGAGGCCGGACGTGGCCAGCGCCTCGGCGCGCGCCTCCTCGCGGCCGCGGCCGTCGCTGCGCTCCTCGCGATAGCGGGCGAGGATGAAAAGCGAGTAGTCCACCGCGACGCCGATCCCGATCATCGAGGCCATGTTGGTGACGAAGACCGAGGTCGACATCTGCAGCGAGAAGAAGTAGATCAATGCCCCGGTGACGATCACGCTGATGAAGCCCAGGGTCAGTGGCAGGGCGGCGGCGGCAAGCGAGCCGAAGACGACGAGCAGGATCAGGGCGACGATCGGAAAGCCACCCGCCTCGGCCCTGGCCAGGTCTTCCTTGGAGAGCTCCTGCATGCCCGCCCACACGGTCGCCTGCCCCGCCAGATAGGGGGTGACGTCGTCGTGGGCCGCGCCGGGATCGAGCCCTTCGCGCAGCTCCACCGCCGAGTCGACCAGCTCGTCCGGCGACACCTGGCTGCTGAGCGGCAGGAGAGCCCTGTCGCCGCGGCGCAGCTGCACCTCGCCGCGGCGCGCGACGGCCGGCGAGAGGGCGACCCCCTCGACCGCCGCGACCTCGCGGCGCACGCGGCGCACCGCGGCGACGCGCTCTGAGCGAGTGGCGCCGGGCTGTGCCCGCAGCAGGACCGCGGTCCCGTTGGCGCGGCTGGCGAAGACCCCCTGCATCGCGTCGCCGACCGCCTTCGACTGGCTGCCGGGCACGTCGAAGCCGCCGCCGGTGAGGTGTTCGGTCTGGCGCGCGGCCAGGGGGAGCGAGGCGAGGACGATCAGGACCCAGCCCGCGACGACGAGGCGGTGCCTGCGCGCCAGGAGCCCCGCCATCCGGATCATCGTGTCGTGCATTGGCTGGCCAGCCAGCTTTGCGCAGAGAGGGGCGCGCGTCTGTGAGGACGGTCACGCCTGGCGCGTTGGTCGCAACATGTGCGACTAACGCGCCAGGGCGGCGCGCCGGGGGCTTACTTGCCCGCGAGCAGGTACCGGGCGGCGGCCGCGCCGACCGCAAGAGCGGGGCTGATGTCGCGGTCCGGCTCGGAAAGGGCCTGCAGGGCGAAGCCGTCGGCGACCGCGAACAGGTAGGCGACGATCGCTTCGGCGTCGTAGTGCAGGCTGAGCACGCCCTCGCGCTCCTTCGCCTCGAGGATCTGGGCGACGTAGGAGCGGGTGCGGTCGAACAGCTGGCCGACCTCGTGCCGGACCTCGGGATTGCGCCGCCCGGCGCTGAACAGCTCGTAGAGGAGCAGGAAGAAGGCCGGTTCGTTATCGATCAGATCGGTGAGGCTGGCGAGCAGCACGTCGATCACGTCATCGACGGTCTCCGCCTTGCCCAGCGGTTCGTCGAGCCGGGCGACGCGGATCTCGGCGTCGCGGCGGACGACCTCGATCAGCAGCCGCTCCTTGGTGCCGAAGTAGTAGTGGAGGAGGCCGCGGCTGACGCCCGCCTCGCCGGCGACGTGCTCGAAAGTGGAGCCGGCCGCGCCGCGCTTGGCGACGCTCTCGCGCATCGCGTCGATGATGCGCTGCGCCTTTTCCCCGCTCAGCTCGCGCTCTTTGGTCGCAGCGTCCATCAGTTCAGTCTAGTGCGACCTGAGGAGACCCAGTCGTTGTCAGACAAGGACGCAGGGAGGCCGACAAGGGGAGCGCACTGTTGTGCGTGACCCGCAGCCGGCCGACCGAGGACGCCGTATGACGACGACTGGGGCCCTCAGGAGCCGTTGATGCTGGTCGTGCTGGTGTACTCGAACTCCTCCTCGGCGCCGAAGAGGGCGTCGAGCACGGACCTGCGAGCGTCCTCGCTGAGCACCAGCGCGATCCCCGCGGCCACCAGGCCGAAGAGGACGAGGCGCCCGAGGCGGCTCTTCTTGCGCTTCCTCGGTCCTTTCAGCTGCTCGGAAGCGTCGCGCAGGCTCTCGGCCGCGGAGCGCAGATCCTTCTGCACCTTCTTGTCGCTGGTCACGGCCTTGACCGCGCCCTTGCCGTTGCCGGTCGCCCGCCCGTAGGCGCCACGCACGGCTTCGAAGGCGTCGCGGAGGCTGTCGCGCAGATCTTCATCCTCGATCAGCCGCTGCACGTAGGGATTTTCACGGGCAGTTGAATAGAGGTCCGCAGCCTGGTTCGCCTTCGTTTTGGTCATGCCATCTCCTCGCTGGGGTCTTTCAAATTCCCGTTGAGGATAGCCCTAAACCCGAATCCCGTGGCGCCTGTGGCCGAGCGGATCGAGAACTCAGCCTCAACTCAGCCTCAATCCACCGAGATCGGCGAGATGTGAAGCGCCACACGCGTCACGGGCCGATGCCGTCCAGGAGGACGCCGTTGCTGCGGAAGTTGAGGTCTGCATTGCGGACCTTGCGCAGACGCAGGTGCGCCAGGTCGGGACCGGGCAGCGCGTAGCGCCTCAGGTAGAGGCGGCCGATTCGGCCATAGCCGATCTGACGGAAGCGGGCGCCGAGCAGCCGGGCGGGTACCGGCGGCGCCGGGCCGTCGGAGACGAAATCGATCTCGTGCACGTTCCAGGAGTAGCCGTCGGACGGCTGGACCTGGAAGGAGCCGGTCGAGAGGTAGTAGCGCAGCGACGCCGCCCCCAGCGTCCAGAGGACAGTCGCCCGCGGCGCCTCAGGCTCGCCCAGACGCGCCGCGACCGCGTTCCAATCCGGGCGCTGCAGCGCCGGCGAAGCGCTCACCCAGATGCAGAAGCCGAGCGAGTAGGCGATCAGGACCGAGGCGACGAGGGCGCCGCTGCGCCGCGCTCGGCGCAGGGTCGCGCCGAGCGCCACCGCGACCAGCAGCGGCGCCAGCGCCGGCAACAGGTTGCGGCCGATCACGTAGTCCTTGCCGGGAGCGAGCAGCGCCAGCGCCAGCGGCACGGCGACGGTGGCGGCGACCAAGGCCAGCATCAATCCCCCGGCCCGCCGCTCGCCGCGCTCGCCGCGCAGCGCGAGCAAGACCAGCGCCGCGAGTACCGCCAGCAGCGGCACGACGGCCGGCAGCACGGTCTCGGGGCGGGAGACGATGTCGCCGGTCTCGCCGGCGACGAAGGTGACGCCGGCCTCCCAGAGGCGGTGCCCGAGGCTGCGATCTCCGATCCACTCGGCGTGGCCGAGCGACATCTGGTGGATCGCCAGCGGCGCCAGCGCCAGGCCGGTGAGGAGGACGATCCAGAGGCCGGCCAGGGCTCGGCGTCCGCGGCGGCAGAGGAGCCAGACGGCCTCCAGCGCGACCGGGAAGATCGCGAAGTAGTGGGTGGCGAGGGCAAGAGCCGAGAAGACGCCCCACAGCGTCAGGTCCCGGCGCCCGCCGCGAGACGTGCCTCGGGTCAGAGGCCCATATGGGTGCTCAACTCGAGACACGTCCTCCGGGCGGCCGAGGGCGCGCACGAAATAGAGCGCCGCGGCGGCGGTCAGCAACGCCAGCAGCGCGTAGCCGCGCGCCTCCTGCGAGTACCAGAGCAGCAGCGGGTTGACCGCGACCAGCGCCGCGGCGACGATCCCGGCCCGCCGGCCGCGCAGCTCGGCGCCGAGCAGGTAGGCGACCGGCGCCGTCGCCACCCCGGCCAGCGCCGAGAGCGAGCGCAGGCCGAGCTCGCCCGTCCCGGTCAGCTGTGTCCAGAGCCAGGCCAGCGCGTAGTAGAGCGGCGGCGCCGACTCGCTGAAGCCGACCGCTTCCATCGCATGCCAGAAGCCGCCGCGCAGGACGCGGCTGGCGGTGACGATCTCGTCGTGGTGGTAAGCCTGCGCCCCGAGCGTGGCGAAGCGCAGCGCGGCGGCGATCACGGTCAGCCCGGCGACGATCCAGAAGGCCCGCGAGCGCGCCCGCACCGCCTCGCGGACAACTTCGTAGAGCGTCGACGGGCTTCCCCTGCCCACGGCCTCGGCTGCCTCCATGGTCGCTGACCGTCCTATTTGAGGGCGGCGTCGATCGCCTTCGAGACCTCGTCGACGTAGACGAACTCGAGCTCGCTGCGCTCGTGCTCGGGGATCTCGGCCACGTCGCCTTCGTTGCGCTCGGGCACGATCACCCGCTTGATCCCGGCCCGCTGCGCCGCCAGCGACTTCTCCTTGAGGCCGCCGATCGGAAGCACTTGGCCGGTCAGGGTCACCTCGCCGGTCATCGCGACATCGTTGCGCACGGGCCGGCCGGAGATCAGCGAAGCCAGGGCCACCGTCATCGCCACCCCGGCCGAGGGCCCGTCCTTGGGCACCGCGCCGGCCGGAACGTGGATGTGGATCTCGCGCTCGGCGAACCAGCTCTCGTCGAGGTCGGCGGCAAGATCGCGCCAGTGCCCGCGCACATAGGAGAGGGCGGCCTGCGCCGACTCCTTCATCACGTCGCCGAGCTGGCCGGTGATCGTCAGCTTGCCCTTGCCCGGCATCGCGGTCGCCTCGATGAAGAGCACGTCGCCGCCGCTCGGCGTCCAGGCCAGCCCGGTGGCCACGCCGGGGTCCTTGGTGCGGCGGCGCTGCTCGGCGAAGACGCGGCGGCGGCCGAGCAGCTCGCGCGCCCGCTTGGCCGAGACCCTGACCTTGCCGTTGTTCTTGCCTTCGGCGACGTCGCGGGCGACCTTGCGGCAGACCGTGCCAATCTGGCGCTCGAGGTTGCGCACGCCGGCCTCGCGCGTGTACTCCTCGACGATTGCGGTCAGCGCCGGTTCGGCGAACTCGATCCGCGAGGGCGTGAGGCCGTTGGCCTCGATCTGGCGCGGGACCAGGTAGCGGCGGGCGATGTGGCGCTTCTCATCCAGCGTGTAGCCGGCCAGCTCGATCGTCTCCATCCGGTCCTGCAGCGGCCCGGGAACGGTGTCGAGGATGTTGGCGGTGGCGATGAAGAGGACCTCGGAGAGGTCGAACTCGAGGTCGAGGTAGTGATCGCGGAAGCTGTCGTTCTGCGCCGGGTCGAGCACCTCGAGCATCGCCGAGGAGGGGTCGCCGCGGAAATCGGCGCCCATCTTGTCGATCTCGTCGATCATGAAGACGGGATTGCGCGAACCGGCGTCGCGCAGGGCGCGGACGATCGTCCCCGGCATCGCGCCGATGTAGGTGCGGCGGTGGCCGCGGATCTCGGCCTCGTCACGCACCCCGCCGACCGAGATGCGCTCGAACTCGCGCCCCAGGGCCTTCGCGATCGAGCGCCCGAGGCTGGTCTTGCCCACTCCCGGCGGGCCGACGAAGCAGAGGATCGGCCCCGGCGAGTCCGGCTTCAGCTTGCGCACCGCCAGGTACTCGAGGATGCGGTCCTTGACTTTCTCCAGGTCGTAGTGGTCGGCGTCGAGCACCTCGCGGGCGTGGGCGATATCGAGGTTGTCCTCGGTCCCCTTCGACCACGGCAGCTCGACCAGCCACTCGAGGTAGGAGCGGATGACGCCGTGCTCGGCCGCCGCCGGCGGCAGTTTCTCCAGCCGCGAGAGCTCGCGTTCGGCGGCCTTGAGCGCCTGCTCGGGCAGCTCCGCCTGCTCGATGCGCTGACGCAGCTCGTTGACCTCGGCCTGCTGCTCGTCGCCCTCCCCGAGCTCGTCCTGGATCGCTTTCAGCTGCTGGCGCAGGAAGAACTCGCGCTGGCCCTTGTCGACTTCGGACTCGACCTGGGACTGGATCTGGCTGCCGAGCTGGACCACCTCGAGCTCGCGGGCGAGGATCTGCGAGAGCCGGCGCAGACGGGCAGCCACGTCGACCTCCTCCAGCAGCGCCTGCTTCTCCTCGGTCGGGATCCGCAGCGCGCCGGCGATCAAGTGGCCGAGCGCGGCCGGATCCTCGATGTTGGCGATCGCCATCTGCAGCTCCTCGGGCAGGTACGGGATGTGCTCGACGATCTCCGAGAAGGTGCGCTGCACGTTGCGGCTCAGCGCCTCCAGCTCGGGACCCTCGACGACCGCGTCGGGCAGCTCCGCGACCCGCGCCACCATGTAGGGCTCCTCGGCGACGTAGGGTCCGAGTCGCACTCGCTGCATCCCCTGGACGAGGATGCGCAGCGTCCCGTCGGGAACTTTCAGCATGCGGGCGACGATGCCGACCACGCCGACGTCGAAGAGCCCGTCGGGTCCCGGCTCCTCGTCTTCGGGATCGCGGGCGGCGACCATCGCCAGCATCCGGTTGGCGCCGAGCACATCATCGACCAGCTTGATCGAGCGCTCCTGGCCGACGGCGAGCGGGGTCAGGGTCTCCGGGAAGGTGACCATCTCGCGCAGCGGCAGCACCGGCAGGGCGTCTGGCAGTGGCTGATCGGCGCGGATCGCGTCCTCGGCGTCGAGCGGCGACTCGACCACTTCGAGGGCGGGTGAGCCATCCATCAGTTGCGTCCTATCGGCACCCGGCGGGTGCTCTGCGCCGGGTCGCGCAGGGGCAGGTCGATCCGCAGCACGCCGTTCTCGTAGGTCGCCTTGGCACGGTCGGCGTCGACGTCGACCTGTAGCTCGACCACGCGGCGGAAGGGGCCCGAGGGGATCTCGACCTGCTGGTAGACGCGGCCCTCGGTCTCCTGCACGGGCCGTTCGCCGACGATCGCCAGCTGCCGCCCGCTGACCTCGATCCCGACCTGGTTCAGGTCGACCCCAGCCAAATCCACCTTGACCACAGCCCGCTGCGGTTCCCCGCAGTAGTAGACGTCGATGTTGGGCGAAAACCCCGTGCTCCTACGGCTCACGTAGGTGGTCCGCCCCCAGGCCCCACCCAGCATTTGATCCATCTCTCTACGCATGCGGGCAAAATTTGCGAATACGTCACGCTCTGGCATGGACCAAAACATAGCCAGCGCCGCCAGCGCGCGGGCTTGCGATGGGCGGATGGGGTCGCCTCGCGCCCTCCTATGCAGGGCTGGTTTGGGTCGCCCAGCGAGGAGGCCGCATGAGCAGAACCGGCTGCCGAGGCGGCACGAGACCCTCGGGCCGATTCTGGCGAAAGGTTGTGCAAGGCTCCTCCAGCTCAAGCGCGCAGAGCATGTTCTTGCGGAAGTAGCACTGGTCGCAGGTCGGCGGCTTGGGCTTGCGTGGCATCGGCGCGCATCTTGACGATGCTGTTGCACTTTCGTGACGCCTGAAGCCGCAAAGCGCAACCTTCTTGTCACAGAACATTTACATCTTCGCCGCGTCTTGCGAGAGTCGGGTCCGCTCGCCGCTACCATTGGACTCGCATGGAGGCTCATAATCGCACCGACGAGCTGGCGGACTCGCCGCAGCTGTTCGAGAGCGACTTCCTCAACTTCTTCTCGCGTGTCCACCCGGCGATCCCCGCGATCGTCTTCGTGCCCGTGGTCGTCGCGATGGAGTGGCTCGGGCTCGGCGTCGATCGCGGCGAGGGCGCCTCGCCGCTGATCCTGCTCAGCCTCGGCGGGATCGGGATCTGGACACTGACGGAGTACTGGCTGCACCGGCTGATCTTCCACTGGGAGCCCGACAACGCCTTCGGGCGGCGCATGCACTTCGTCATCCACGGCATCCACCACGACCACCCCAACGACAAGCTGCGGCTGGTGATGCCGCCGGCCGTCTCGATCCCGCTGGCGGCGCTCTTCTTCTTCGCCTTCACCCTGATCTTCGGCACGCCCACCGCGTACCCGCTCTTCGGCGGCTTCATCGCCGGCTACCTCTTCTACGACTACACGCACTACTACGTGCACCACTTCGTGCCCAAGTCGGACCGTGGCAAGCGCCAGCGCGAGCATCACATGCGCCACCACTTCCAGGACCACCGCTTCGGCTACGGCGTCTCCTCCCCCCTCTGGGACGTCGTCTTCCGCACTGTGCCGAAGAAGCGGCAACGGTGATGTCCTCTCGCGTGAATTGATGTCGCACGCGCTTTCGCTGCTTAGCGACTGTGATTGAGCGCGGCTGGCGCCGCGCACACATCAGATTGCATATCGCCGCTTCGCGACATTCCCGCGAGAGGACATCATCGTCGCCGTTGGCGTAGCGCGATCTCCAGTTCGAAGCGGGCGTCGGGATCGCCCAGCTGGTCGCCGAGCAGCTCGCGCAGCCTTGCGGTGCGGTAGCGGGCGGTCTGCGGATGGACATGAAGCTCGCGAGCCATCGCCACCGAGTTGCCGCCGTGCCTTACGTAGGCGAGTGCGGTCTCTTCCATGCGCGTGCGAGCTTTCGCGGTCAAGGGCTCGAATGGCTGTAGACGCTGCGCGGCGATCCGCGCGGTGAGCGCATTGCCTTCGAACAGCAACAGGTCGGCGAGGTGATTGTCGACCGGCAACAGGCCGGTGGCCGGGAACGTGCCCGCTTGAGCAGCGCGCAGGGCGGTCTTGGCGAGCGTCCACGAGGTGGGCAGGTCCGCGGGGGCGCCAGGCGGTCCGAGAGCCAGCGGCGAGTCGCCCGCGGCGCGCTCCAGGAGCGCCGCCCGCCCCGGCCCCTCGGGGTCGGGGAAGAGGATGCAGCCGCCTCCCTCCAAAACCGTCGCCAGCGCGTCCGCCGGCAGCCGTCGCGCGAGGAGGCCGAGCTCGTCCTCGACACAGGCCAGGGCCGCGACCCGGCCGGGCAGCGTCCAACCGGCGAGCTGGGCGGCGGCGGCGATAGCGGCCTGCTCGGCCGGTGGCTCGCGCACGAGCAGCGCCGCCAGCTCGCGCCGGCGGCGGCGGCGCCCGCCCTCGAGCTCCGCCTGCGCCTCGGCATAGCCCTCGACCGAGTCGGCGGAGAGCTCGTCGATGTAGGCGAAGATCGCCTCGGCGAGCAGACTGAGAGCCTCGGCGTCGAGGTCCGCCTTGCGACCGGCCAGAGAGAGTCGTCGCCAGGCCACCCGGGCGCCGACCCGGTAGGCCGCCTGTAGCGAGTCCAGGGTGCGTCCCTGGCGCAGCTCGCCCCGGCCGAGCTCGACGTAGACATCACGGCCGACCCCGCGGCCGGCCTCGGGATCGCGGATCAGGGCAACGAACTGACGCAACGCTTCGCCCACTCCCCTGCGTACGCCACGGCCGAAGCTCCCCTCCAGCGGCCGGGCATAGCCGGGGACGTCGCGGGCGATCGCGGCGAGGATCTCCGCGGTGACCGCGTCGAGCTCGGGTGAGATCAGGTCGGCGACCTCGGCCGGAAGGGCACGCCACGCCTCCGCCTCCGCAGAAGTTGTCATCTATTTGATAAAAAATTGCTTCATCGGTTGGCCTTGAGACTAAAACATCTCACCCGGAGCAAGTAGATTGGGGTGCGATGCACACAGAGATGGGCAGAGCCGAGAAGATCGCCAACATCGGCGCCGTGGCGCTCCCGTTCGCGGCGACGATCGCCGCCGCGACACTCTTCTGGCACCGTCTCGTCAGTCCAGCCGACCTGGCCATCGCCGCCGTGATGTATCTGTTTACCGCGGTTGGGATAACGGTCGGATTCCACCGCCTGCTCACCCACCGTTCCTTTCAGACCCCGAAACCTGTGGAGTACCTGTTTGCCGTACTCGGCTCGATGGCGGTACAGGGACCTGTGATCTCGTGGGTGGCGGATCACCGCAAGCACCATGCGCACACCGATAAGGACGGCGACCCCCACAGTCCCCATGTCGGACACGACGGTGGCGTACGCGGTGTACTGGCCGGCCTCTGGCACGCTCACACCGGTTGGCTGATGTCGACTCAGGGGCGGGCCGACTGGAAGCGGTACGCGCCTGACCTGTACGAGGAGGCGGGGATGAGGATGATCAGCCGTCGGTTCACGCCGATCCTCCTCGCCGGGCTGGCGCTGCCGGCCCTCGCCGGTTATATGGTCAGCGGCACCGTCGCCGGCGCCGCAACGGGATTGCTCTGGGGTGGCCTGGTGCGGATCTTCTTCGTCCATCACATCACCTGGAGCGTCAATTCCGTCTGCCATTTTCTCGGCAGCAGGCGCTTCGAGACCGACGATCGCTCCACCAACGTCTTCTGGCTGGCGCTGCCCTCCCTGGGCGAGTCCTGGCATCACAATCACCATGCCTTCCCCCGCTCCGCCGTTCATGGGCTGAAGCGCTGGGAGATGGACCCCTCCGCACTCATCATCACGGCAATGGAGAAGGTCGGCCTCGCACGAAACGTCGTGCGCATCTCACCCGAGCGACAGGCCGAACGCGCCACCTGACACGCTGCAAACAGATTGCAACGCGCTAAAAGGGCGCTACTGACGTTCCGTGGGTGAAGTCGACGCCTGCTCGGCTTGCGGTGCGGCCCGCCCTGTTCCTATCCGCCGGGGACCGACATATGGGCGAAGAAGAAAAACCAGATCTCGAAGATCGTCGCCGCCACGACCACGTTGACGGCGAGGATGCGCTCGACCCCGCTGAGCGGGCGGGCGACAGCTTCATCGCGGATGCTGCGCAGCCAGGGGCTACGCGGCCGCTCGTCGACGGGGGCGCCGCTGAGCCGCGAGTAGATCTCGTTGAGCCGGCTCAAGACGATGAGCAGCGCGACCTCGAAGAGCGCCAACGCGATGACGACAAAGAAGACCGCGGCGAAGCTAAGGCCGTTTTGCGGCACCACGCGAGAACCGAGCCAGAGCGCCAGCAGGGGGGCGCCGGTCCAGATGTTGACGCCGATGAACATTGCGGTGCCGGCCACGGCGATCAGCTTCAGGCTCAGGGCCAGCGACCTAGCGGACCCCTCACCGGCCTCGACGGACATCGTGAAGCTATCTTAGGCGCGACGGTTTTCCAGCGAAAGCGGGGCGGCGGCCCACAACAGAGGAGTAACAATGCGGAAGGCACAGCGGGAAACTGCTTCCGAGCCGCTCGGGCCGCCACCGTCGATTCGGCACCTGCGGATTCACACCGAGTCGGGGGGACGCGTGTGCAGGGACGCTCTACCTGCCGGACCGGGTCGTCGCGCTCGTGCCGATGGCCGGCGACCTTGCCTTCGCCTGCCAGCCTAGCTTCGCCCGGTTCGCGGCCCGTGCCGTGGGCGTCCGGCTCCGGCCCGGAGACGGGGCCGTGCCCGCCGCCGGCGCGGCTGGGCTCTTCCCCGCGGACGCCCTGCCGAGCCTCGAGCGGCTTGCCGCCGGCAACGGGTGGCGCAACGAGGTCATCCCGGCCTTCGACTCGCTGCCGGTCACTACAGGCCGGTCCGGCGCGCACGCCGCATCGAGGCTCGGCAG
>Ga0209587_1001303_pt1 | contig 11872 bp, 14 predicted proteins | sample NGEPerD_2_FD_184512 | JGI IMG/M metagenome (GOLD analysis project Ga0209587, IMG submission 184512) | Arctic peat soil microbial communities from the Barrow Environmental Observatory site, Barrow, Alaska, USA - NGEE PermafrostL1-D... | ecosystem: Environmental > Terrestrial > Soil > Wetlands >... | reverse complement strand
CCTGCCTGGACCTTGGTGGACGACCATGGAACCGAAATGTGTCTCTGACCTGCGCGTTCACCTGAATCGTGAGCGTGGAGCGAGAGTCGAAATCGGGCGTAGGTGTAACTCATAACCCAGAGGTCGCAGGTTCAAATCCTGCCCCCGCTACGAATTTCAGGCTCGGAATCTACGGATTCCGAGCCTGAAGGCATTTAGTGATTCGATCCGTGTCCATCTACTGTCCAAGTACTCGGTCCAGGAACCCTCTGGGCGGCCGAACGGCGGATCGGGTGCGGACCCGCTCCGTTTGCTGCGGATTCGTGCGGGAGCACCTTCACACCTACCCGGCATGGAGACAAACACCCCCGCGCTGAGCGGACTAGAGCCGCTCCTGAGCATCGAGGAACTCTCCGAGTACCTCAACGTGCCGATCAGGACGCTGTACGACTGGCGCCTGGCCGGCAAGGGACCGTGCGCGGTTCACGTCGGACGACAGCTCCGGTACTTCGTCAGCGACGTCCACGACTGGCTGAGCAATCAGCGCGAGCCAGAGCCGGGGCGTTCGCCCGACGGGCGGTGACGCGTCATGGGTAGGCCACGCACCCCGATCGGGACATTCGGCGAGATCTCCTTCGTCAAGGTCGCCGGTGGGCAGGTCCAAGCACGGACGAGGTTCCGAGGCCCTCCCGCCGATCTACCTGTTCGCCGCAGCCATCACCACCGCCGTCATCGACGACGGTGGCCCCGGCTGGCTCAACCTCGTGGCCCTGCCCTGCATCTGGAACGCGATGAAGTTCGCGTGGATGGGGTTGGTCAGCCCGCTGATGTTGTTGAGGGGCCGCGTCCCTTTCGTCCGTACTTCTTTCGCAGTGCCGACAACTGGGTTCGTCGCGGATCCCGTCTGACTTTGTCGAGGTTGAGTGGCGGGTTCAGGTCGGTCAGCACCTCGGTTTCAACCGCGCCAGGGTGTCGGCGTCCGCGACCGGGACTGCGACGAGTCGCAGGTGAGCGTGCATCCAGTCCGTCAGCGCCCGCTCGTCGATCTCCGGCGCCTTGCTTGCCTCGGCGAGGATTGATCCCAAGCTCAGACGGAAGGTCGAGAACTCGTGCCGTCCGCCGAGGTGCATGGTCTTGATGCGACCCCACAGGGTGTTCTTGGACTTGCGCCCGTTGGCGCGGGTCGCTCCGGCCAGTCCGGCGTAGATCAGTCCAGGGTGGAGCGGTTGGCCGAGTCCTCGGCTCAAGTCGACTGCACCATCCGCGTCGACCCACCAGCTGTATAGCCCTGGCGTGCGAAGACCGGCGCCGTCGGTCGCGAGGAAGTCGGCCGGCTGGATCGCCATCTCGGACTTCCTCAGCCGATTGACCAGTTCGGCCGTCTCGGGGCTGGGTTCGGGTCGGTTCAGAGGATCGGCGCCGTACCACGACAACCGTGGTCCGAGCCTCAGTCCAGCGAGCGCTTCAACGACCACCGCGCCGCGTTCGATCAGCTGGGGCCTGATGGCGTCTGTATAGGCGGACCCGGCATGGACCTCGATGGATTTTCCGGTGAGCCCGCCGGCGGCAGTGTCGAGGTCCGCGACAACCCGGACTCCCCATGCTCGTCGATACTCGCGGGGAGTCTTGGAGAGTCGAAGATTGTAGGGAGCCAGCTCGTCGTCCGGGCGCACGAGTCCGTGCTCGGCGGAGAGGATGAACCACGGCACGTTGATCCGCTCGGCGTACGCGCGGCCCTTGCGAAACAATGGTGACGTGTAGAGGTCCTTGGCCGCGGCCGGCACCGCCAGCTTCTTCTTCACGCAACCGATAAGGAGGATGTCGGGCTGCGAGTCGGCATTACGCACGGGCGGTGGTGTCGGCCTACGTCCGGGCTCCTTGGATGGCGTCTGGCCGCTCCGCACGAAGGTAACCGACTCTCCTACTCGGACGGACGTCGTTGTGAACCCCGGCCACCCCGATCGGTCGCCTTTCCAAAATGCGTTGTGGACGTACGCCGAGTTCGGGAGCCCTCCAACGAGCGCATCGAGTTCAGCCCACGGCAAGGTCACCGACGAAGTTACGTCGGCGAGCACCCTGCGGAGGGGAGTCCAATCGGCCATGGGTGAAGTCTGTCGCAGGACTCCGACAGAACCCACCAAACCGGCATCATCCTCGACTAGGGTCGGTTATACCCAGCTAGAACAGGTTGGGCGGAGTGGGAGGCCCAGATCGTCATGTCCGAACCTTGGTTGTCAGCCGACGACATCGCTGCCCACTTGGGCGTCACGAAGGACACGGTCTACTCGTGGATCTCCGACAAGGCGATGCCTGCTCACAAGGTCGGTCGCCTCTGGAAGTTCCAGACGAGCGAGGTCGATGAGTGGGTGCGCGGCGGTGGAGCCGCCGCGGCGGTGGAGCCGGCACCGTCCGACTGACCTGCTCACGCTGCGTCAGACGGAAGTGTCTGACCCAGGCGATATCCTGATCGACTTTGCCGATACCAAGAAGGAGGTGCCGATGATGACCGATACACCGACGCGCTACGCGCTGTCGTTCACCAGTGGTGCCCTGCTCACGGGGGAAGCGGCTGTGGTTGCCCCCATCTACCTTCAGGAACGTGACTGGACGACCACACGCGCCCGGGCCAAGGAAGAGAATCTGCTTCAGAGCCGCGTCTCCAGGTCAAGCACGCGCATGCTTGGTGCACTCATGCCGCGTATCCAAGTCCTCACCGAATACGAGCTCCTCATCGTTGCCGACGGTACGTCCACCGAGCGCGGCCACTTGATGTGGGCGGCTGCCTGCCGTCGCTACGCCCTGATTGCCGAGTTCGCCGAGGAGGTGCTGCGAGAGCGGTTCCTCACGCTGGTCAGCACGCTCTCTTACGAGGAGTACGACTCCTTCTACCGCACGAAGGCCATGTGGCATGACGAACTTGATGAGGTCACTGACCTCTCGTACAAGAAGCTACGCCAGGTGCTGTTCAAGATGAGGCGTACTGGGTGATGAACTCCTGGAAGTCACGGGTGACCTCGGTGGTCCCGGCGTTCGCTTGGTCGACGTGGTCGTCGCCGAGAACCTCGCGGCGGACCTGCATGCCGGCGTCGTAGTCGGGGGAGTGGCTCATTGGTGCTTCTCCAGGTGTTCGAGCACGGCCGCGTTGAACTTCTCGGGTTGTGCGACGTTGGCGATGTGGGAGGCGTCGTCGATCACGACCAGGTCCGCGTCAGGCATCCTGCCAACCATCAGCTGTGCCACCGAGGGTGGGCTGACCGGGTCGTCGGCGCCGGCGATCACCCGGGTGGGTGTGCTGATCTCACCGAGCCGGGAGGTGATGTCGTACGCCGCGATCGCATCGCAGCATGCGGCGTAACCCACCGGGGACACTGAGGCGATCATGTCGAGCAGCCGGCCACTGTCCTCCGGGTTCGACTCGAGAAACCTGGGAGTGAACCACCGCTGTTTGGTCGGCTCTACCAGTGGAAGGTCCAGTATCGCCTCATCGGAGAGAAATCCCAACGACGGCGGAGAAACCGAATGAGCCAGCACAAGGTGGATCTTGCAGTGATCGGATCGGGCGGCGCGGCATTCGCCGGGGCCATTCACGCGACCACCCTCGGCAAGCGCGTGGTGATGATCGAGCGCAGCACGCTCGGAGGCACCTGCGTGAACACCGGTTGCATCCCGTCCAAGGCACTCATCGCGGCCGCCGAGGCCCGGCACGTCGCGGCCGATGCAGCCCGGTTCCCTGGGATCAGCGCTTCCACTGGCCCGGTTGACATGGCAAGCCTGGTCGGCGGCAAGCAGACGCTCGTGGAGTCCCTGCGAAGCGAGAAGTACCTCGACGTGGCCGAGTCGTACGGGTGGCCCGTCCTGCCGGGCGACGCGACCTTCGACGGCACCCCGGACGCCCCGATCCTGCGGGTCACCGCGGCCGACGGAATCCGTCAGACGATCGAGGCCGAGCACTACCTGGTCGCGACCGGGTCACGAGCATGGGTGCCGCCGATCGCGGGCCTCGACTCGGTGGACTACCTGAACTCGACCACCGCGATGGAACTCAATGAGGTCCCCGAGTCGATGCTGGTCCTCGGCGGTGGGTACGTCGCCTTGGAGCAGGCCCAGCTGTTCGCCCGACTTGGCTCGAAGGTCACCATGCTGGTCCGCTCCCGGCTCGCCTCGAAGGAGGACCCCGAGGTCTCCCAGGCGCTTCAGAGGGTCTTCGCTGACGAGGGCATCCGCGTCGTTCGGCGCGCTCAGGTCAGACTGCTCGCGAGCGGCGAGCCCGTCGAGATCAGCGCACTAGCGCGCGAGGCCGGGCTCACTGGCAACCAGGTGAACGACCGGCGTCGAGCCGCCGAGCTAGTGCGAGCGCGGCGATGCCTTCCCTGTCGGCAACGCAGCCGCCGTTCGCCTGAGTTTGCGGCCACCGGCCATTTTTTCAGGAACAGGACTTTGGACCCTGGCAGTTTAAAACCTCCGGGGCTCAGACTAATTGCGTGTTGAGGAGTCTGTTCGGAAACGTCCGGCCCCTGATTCGTGATGGGCGGGCATCCCCGGCCACTTGGTTGGGCGACGGTGTCCTTGTCGTTGCGATCGGTCTACTCTGCCTGTTTGCGGTGGTCCCATCAGCGTCAGCCCACGGCGATGATGAGTCGCAAGAGGGATACCTGTTGGTCCAGCAGGCGCTTGGCCACATGGCTCACGACTCCGGCCCCGGCGGCATCGAATTGGCCATGGAGAAGGTCGACGACGCGCTTTCCGCCGAGGACCAGGACGGCGTTGCGGTCGCCCGCGTCGAGCAGGCGAGACAGGCACTCGAGAACGGACGTGTCAAGCAGGCCCGAGCCTTGTTGCAGGGCTCCATCGAAGAGGCCCTGAGCATGCAAGCACCCGCGGTGGGCGACCAGACCGGAACCAAGTTGGTGCTGCCGGCGTTACCTGGACGAAAGGATCTGACGGGACGAGATTGGGGATTCTTGACCATCTCCCTGATCGTCTTCGTGGCTGGGGCAGGGCTGGCGTTTCGTTTCCGACCGCGCGACACGGTAGGTGAGTTACGTCGGCGTCTTGACGCGTCACCCGCTGTGCTTGATGACGCGGACCCGGCGAGTCAGGCAGAGAGGGAACACTGATGGCCACTGCCCCGGAGCCGGTGTCGGGTCAAGTGCACCCGCCCAGCCGGATGCGCAAGGTCGTCGACGTCATCGACGACCGTCTGGGCATCAAGGCACTTGAGTACCCGGTTCCCGAACACGCGAACAACTTGGCGTGGAGTCTCGGCGGGGTCACGCTAACCGCCTTCGTGCTGCTGATCGTGAGCGGAGTTCTCCTCGTTCAGTTCTACAATCCGGTGCCCGAGGCAGCCAACCAGTCGGTGCGCGACATGGTCACCGACATTTGGGGGATGGGCTTCGTCCGTGCATTGCATTTCTGGGCGGCGCAGGCGATGTATGTGACCGCCGCACTGCACCTGATGCGGGTGTTCTTCACCGGTTCCTACAAACGGCCACGCGAGGGCAACTGGCTCATCGGCGTGGCCATGTTCGGACTGGTGATCCTCGGCGTATTCACCGGCACCGTGCTCAAGTGGGACCAGGAGGGCTTCGAGGCCCTCGGGCACAACATCGAGGTCGCCAACCTCCTCGCAGGGGGCGGCATCTGGTTCTCCCCGGAGTTCGCCGACCGTGTCCCGATCCTGATCCGGCTCTACGGGGCTCACGTGGTGATCATTCCCGGTCTGATCCTCGTGCTGGTCACCCTGCATGGCCTGCTCGTCAAGAGACACAGGATCTCCCCGCACCCGTCGCTGCCCACTGCCCCATCTGGTGACCAGGCCCCTGCGGAGGAGCCCACCGAGCCGTTTACGCACCACCTTCGCCGGATCGGCGCGTTCGGGCTCGCGCTGGCCGGGATCCTCGGAATTCTTGCGGTGCTGGTGCCCCCTGCGGTCGGGCCGGCTCCAGTGGAAGGCTTGGAGATCACCAAGCCTCCCTGGAGTTTCTGGTGGATGTTCACGCTGGAGAACTGGTTCGGTCTGTCCTGGATCCTTTACGGCGGGGGCGCGCTCTTTTTCTTGCTGATAATCCTGCCGTTCGTGGATCGGAACCCGAACCGGCTGTGGCGTCGGCGCCCTGTGGCCATGGCTCTTGGCCTACTCGTCCTTCTCACGGTGGCGGTGCTCACGGTCCTGATGTTGTTTACAACGCCCCAGACACACCTGGGGATGTAGACGATGACGCTCGACTCCGTGGGTGGCGCCCCGTTGCGACGTGTGCGCTGGACTTTCTGGAGCCTGGTCGCGATAGCCGTGCTTTCGGCGGGAGCGCTCAACGCAGGTCTCACCGCCGAGCCGAGTCCACTCACCGGCCTGCGCGTCGGCGGAAGTGGCATCGTCCTCATAGGTTCCCTCGCCCTCGCCGCCCGAGTTCTGATCGGCCTAGAGAAGGCCCGCCGGCGCGCCCTATCGGGACGCCGTACGGCGAAACAGCAATAGAGCCGTGAGGGCGAGGCCAGCCAACCACCCCAAGGCGATCAGCAGAGAACCCATCTCGTCGAAGCCGCCGGTGAGAGCTCCATCGATGAGCATGCGGGTGCTGCCATGACCCGGTAAGAACCGGCCCCCGAAAGCGGGGCTCGCCCTGTAGTGAGGCCAGAGCACGTTCTACGTGCCGTCGCTGAGTATGACCAACTAGGTCAGGACGAGTTCCTAGAGCAGAACGGATTCGGCCGCGCTCGTGCTTACGTGCTCTGGTATGGCGGCAAGCCGTACGACTCCAAAGCGATCCTCGGTGTGGCCTTTCGATTCGCGACTGGGAACGCCCTGGGAGCTCACGACTTCAATGGCGGCAAACATGGCGCGGCCGCCGTCCTACGATCTATGGACTTTGAGGTTGAGGGCTTCTGATTTTTCTGAGCCTCACCACTGACCCGGTGCCTGCCTTTCCCCTTTGCAGCAAAGGCCGCGGACCTGTCGGCAGCGGTGGCATCGAGGTCGATCTCCCTGCGGTGTCCCATGGTCGCGGGCAAAACGGTAGTCGTGGCGAGGTTCTCCGCTGCCCGTTGAGTGGGCGCGGACGGCGCAGCCTGCTGGTTGAACCTAGAGCCGTGCGGCAGGACAGGGTCCGGGACTGTTGGGTCGCTCCGGCGGCCGTGGGGGAAGGGTCTTGATCAGTGTCCATTTAGTGTCCAGATACACCCGGTGCATGTCGGTACCAGTCGGGTACTCTGAGGTCTGGAAGCGAGGGCGAATCCCTTACTACACCGAGGTATTCGGTAGCTTTCGGGTTCTGTCAGTAGTAGTCGCGATGCCCCTTGTGGCGTCCAGAGGTCGCGGGTTCAAATCCTGCCCCCGCTACAAAGTGAAACCGCAGGTCAGAGCCGGGTTCGTGGGTTACCACGGACCCGGTTCTGGCGTCCCGTGTCGGCACGACGTCTGCTGACATTGCCTCTCGAGGTGGACTCCGGGCGGGGTTCATCGCGACGAGGGGCGAAGCCTGGCGAAGGTCTGCGGAAGGACAAATCTCACGACCTCTCGGTCTGTGACCCAGAGGTCGTCGTGGACGTCGCGTCGAGGTCCGACCAAGCGAACTTTGACGCGACTGCATCGTCCGAACGCGACTTGGCGGCAACGAGGCCGGAGCTGCCTGCCGACGCCACCGTCGTGGTCGGTGCTGGGCGCGAAGAGCGAGTCGATGACGTAGCGGATGTCGCGGATGCGGGAATTGGCGGGAGTGCCCTGCGTCCAGCCGGGATCTTCACCTCCAACCGCACACCGCGTTCCAGTGGGAACACCCCGCAAGCTTCAGGCGAGAGACTCGTGCAAGCGGATCTGCCTCACGGATCGGCCACCGCATGTCCGCCATCGCAGGTACCGTGGCCAAGGCCTCGGGGACCGACTACGTCGCTGGTCTCTGACGACGCAGTCCAAGGGGGACTTACATGGGGTTGTTTGACCGCTGGAAGCGCAACAAGGCGCCGGAGACTGGCACCCAGCCGCTGACGCAACCGATTCAGCATGAAGCCCCGCCCGCATGGGAGCCTGGCGGCCGGCACGCAGCGCCCCGCAAGGCGCCAACTTCGCCGCAGCCTGCACTCCGCGTTGCCCCCGCTTCTTCTGCCCGACCGAAACGAGCCACAGGGTGGGTCCCCGCTGGCCAGCCGGTTTCTGTCGCCGGGTTCACCCTCCCTGGCGGACTGGTGTACGTCGGGCAGGGACTGCGATCCCAGACTTCGATGACGGAACCCTCTCTGATCAACCCACGTCTCCCTGTCGACCACCGACGCCCCGACCCGCTGGGCCGCACGATGGGCTACTGGCCCTCCTACGACGAGATCACCCCGAACGCACGGGCCTCCTACCTCTCTTGGCTCGTCGGCGGACGCCGGGACCCAGACGCCGCCATCGGCTACGTGTTCCTGTTCCTCTACGGCCTCGAGCGCCGTGTGTTGGTCGATATCGCCAGGAACGCCGAGTTGCGACACGAGCTCCCGACCATCGGTGCCGAGGTCCGCCGGCTACTCGGCCTGTACTCCGACAACTACTCGTTTCGCGGGTACTCGTCGAAGTTCCTCGACGTCATCGAACTCCTGGCCGCCGAGGACAGTCCCGCGCAACTCCCGCCGCTGACGCGTGAGTACCGGTGGCAGACGCCGGCCTCGCTCGTCGCGACTCTCGCCTCCTTCGCCGCGAGCGGTCGGCCACTGCCGACTTCTTGGGCACTCGCGTGGGCCTGGTACCACCCGGAGATGCGCGTCGGGGTGGTGACCAGCCGCTGCCTGGAAGAGTTCCAGGCCCTGTTCGTGACGCGCTACCGGGAGACGTATGGCGACGGGCTCATCGTGAAGCCGGTCGGGAAGAAGCTTCGCGTGGAGTACCGGGCGGCGTCTGCCGGCATCCAGACCGCCACCATCGTTACCGACCTGCCTGATGTGTTCGGACAGAAGTCCCAGGCGAAGAAGGTCCTTGCAGTCGCTGAGGGCGCTGTGGCGGACCTCGACGCGTTCGGCCGCTTCCTGGGTCGGAACCCGGACGGCCGGGGGACCTTGTCCGCGGCCGCCCTCCTGCCTGCGGAGCTCCTCGGCGACCCGACTGGCGAGGTCAAGACGCTGCGGGACTGGGCGGCACGGCATGCGGAGAGCGGCGACGTCACGTCGGGTCGTGAGCTCATGGAGTTGTGGCCGACGAAGTCCCCGACCCGGATGGGGAAGCCCGAGACCGTCGCGTTGGCGCAGTTGCTGGGCCGGTTCGGGTTCGGTGTCGAACCTGATGTGCGCCTCGGTGGGCCGGCCATCTCGCCTGACACGCCGGTCATCGCGTTCGCGACCGGCCCCGAGGCGCCGCACATGCCAACTGCCGCGTACGCCGCCGCAACGACGCTGCTGCATCTGGCGGTCGCCGTCTCCGCCGCGGACGGCCACACCAGCCCAGCCGAGCACGACCATCTCGTCTCCCACCTGGAGTCTTCGCTCCACCTGACCGCCGGGGAACGGACCCGCCTTGAGGCGCACCTACGCTGGTTGACGGCGAACGAGATCAAGCTGACCGGGCTCAAGCGGCGCATCGAGGCGCTCACCATGCCGCAACGCGACAGCGTCGCCGACCTTCTGGTGGCGGTCGCCGCCGCGGACGGAGTCATCTCACCAGACGAGGTCACCAGCCTCACCAGGATCTTCAAGCTCCTCGAACTCGACCCGGCATTGGTCCACACCCGCCTCCATGCCCACCTGACAGGTGCGTCGCGTCCAGCGCCGGCTACCGGACCCGTGACTGTACGACCCGCCGGCATCCCCGATGCCGGCTACCCGATCACGCCCCCGCTCGGCGACGCCTCCGCCGAGCCGGTCGCCGCAGCGACAGGTGTGGCGCTCGACCTGGCGGCGATCGAGGCGAAGTTCGCCGAGACAGCCGAGGTATCGGCGCTCCTGACCGACATCTTCACCGAAGACGACCATCATGAGGGACAGCCCGGTGGCGTCACCGCGGCCACCCAGCCGGGACCTCACGCAGCCGACATATCCGCCAATCCGTCGCCCGAGGCAGACGATCCCAGCATCGCTGGCCTCGACGTGGCGCACTCACGCTTGGTCCGCATCCTTGCCACCCAAGACACCTGGTCGATGCCGGAGGTCGAGGAGCACGCGGCCGCTCTGGGCCTGATGCCCGCCGGTGCGCTCGACCGCATCAACGAAGCCTGTCTGGACACCGTCGAGGAGCCGTTCCTCGACGAGGACGACCCCGACACCTTCACCGTCAACCCCTACGCACGACAGGAGCTCGCCTCGTGACCAGCCAGCCCGCGGCCGCCGAACGGATCCGTCCCCGCGACCGAGACGCCATCGTCCAGTCCTTGCGGGCCGGCGTCGTCCCCCGCACGGGGCAGCAGCACTTCCAGGTCGGTCGCCACGCCGAACTGTCCGCCCTGCTGGCCGACATCGAACGGATCGCGGACGCCGGCTCCGGTGCCCGGTTCGTCATCGGTGAGTACGGGTCCGGGAAGACGTTCTTCCTCAACCTGGTCCGCTCGGTGGCGCTGCAGAAGAAGCTCGTCACCGTCCACGCGGACCTGTCCCCGGACCGGCGCCTGCACGCGACAGGCGGTCAGGCGCGGAGCCTGTACAGCGAGCTGATGCGGAACATGTCGACCCGAGCGAAGCCCGAGGGCGGTGCGATGGGCAGCGTCGTGGAACGGTTCGTCACCACGGCGCTGACCGAGGCCCGCGAGACCGGCCGGACACCCGAGGCCGTCATCCGGGCCCGGTTGGAGAAGTTGTCGGACATGACCGGCGGCTACGACTTCGCTGATGTCATCGCGAAGTACTGGCAGGGGCACGACAACGGAGACGAGCAGCTGAAGTCCGACGCGGTGCGGTGGCTGCGCGGTGAGTTCTCCACCCGCACGGATGCCCGGACCGCGCTCGGGGTGCGGACGATCATCGACGACGCGAATTTCTACGACCAGCTCAAGCTGCTCGCCCAGTTCGTGCGGCTGGCTGGGTTCGACGGGCTGCTGGTGTGCCTGGACGAGATGGTCAACCTGTACAAGCTCGCGAACAGTCAGGCGCGGAACTCCAACTACGAGCAGATCTTGCGGATCCTCAACGACGCGTTGCAGGGGTCCGCGAACGGCATCGGGTTCCTGTTCGGTGGGACGCCGGACTTCCTCACCGACAGCCGCCGCGGCCTGTACTCCTACGCCGCACTGCAGTCGCGGCTGAACGAGAACATGTTCGCTGTCGGGGGCCGCGTCGACATGTCGGGCCCGGTGATTCGGCTGTCGTCGCTGACGCCCGAGGACCTGTACGTGCTGCTGAAGAAGCTCGTGCACGTCCACGCCGCCGGCGACCCGGACTCCTACCTGGTGCCGGACGAGGCTCTGCACGCGTTCATGCAGCACTGCTCGAACCGCATCGGGGACGCGTACTTCCGCACCCCGCGCAACACCATCCGGTCCTTCCTCGACGTGCTCGCCGTGCTCGACCAGAACTCCGAGGTCGCCTGGTCGGACCTGGTCGAGAAGATCGAGGTGACCCCCGAGACCAACCCGGACCTCGAACCGCTCGAGGACCCTGCCGGCGCGGGCCCGACCACCACGCCGGTCCAGGGCGCCGCGGCCGTTCCGCCGACGCACGAGCCGGCTGCCACCTCCCCGCCGGCCGCCAGCGCCCACCAGGCCGCGGACCGCGGGGACGACGATGACGACCTGACGTCCTTCCGCCTGTGACCGACCCCCACCAGCCTGCGTCTCCGCTGCCGGGCGCTGACCCGGCGGCGGCGTACGGGCGCCTGGACCCAGGGGTCCAGCGGTGGGTGTACGACCAGAAGTGGGACCGGCTGAGGACCGTGCAGGCCCACGCCGTGGACCCGGTGCTAGCCGGCCGTGACGTCGTCATCGCTGCTGCGACCGCCAGC
>Ga0209587_1001302_pt1 | contig 11873 bp, 14 predicted proteins | sample NGEPerD_2_FD_184512 | JGI IMG/M metagenome (GOLD analysis project Ga0209587, IMG submission 184512) | Arctic peat soil microbial communities from the Barrow Environmental Observatory site, Barrow, Alaska, USA - NGEE PermafrostL1-D... | ecosystem: Environmental > Terrestrial > Soil > Wetlands >... | reverse complement strand
ACTCAAAACACACCGCTGAATCAGAGTTTTTTGTAAGCGAAGCGTTCCTTATCAAAAAAGCTCTGATTCACGTCGCAGTGTTTCGTCTAGAAACACCAGACGTTTCATCCCCGTGGCGAGCCGACGGGGTTTTCAAACAGTGCACTCCGATAAAAAAATATATCCTATCCCCACAGATCTGTAACCAAAACATGAATCTACTAATTCAAAACATAGCCCTCCAATAAAAATATCTCCATAATGGAGATATTTTTGGGTGAAAATTATTCTTTAGTTTCGGGTTCATCACCAACTTCTTCCTTGCCTTTCTTTTCTACTTCAATGTCTGACAAATCAGTCGAAACTTCCTCTTCCTCCTCAACTGCTTCACCCGACTCAGTAACCATCGCAATTACTTCTTCTGGAGCAACATCTGTAGTTACCCCCGATGGTAATTTAATATCAGCGACAGTGATTTTACTTTCCAAATCAACCAACATAGCAACATCTACTTCAATCTGATGAGGTAAATCGTTTGGTAAGGCTTCAATTTCTAACTCATGAACAACCTTGACTACCATCGCCGAAAACATCTTGACGGCTGGAGATTCGCCAACGAATTCCAAGGGAACGTGTACTTTAATTAGCTTGTTCTTTTCCACCACCAAAAAATCAGCGTGAATAGGCTCTCCAGATAATGGATGAAAGGAAATATCGTGAATTAAAGTATCTTTAGTATTCGAAACAGTAACCAAAGATATAATAGTCGACTCCCCAGCTGATTTTAAAGCCTTTTTAAAATCTTTAATATCAACAAAATAAGAACCTGGCTCTTCTTTAGCTCCGTAAACAGAAATTGGCAACTTGCCAGCCTTTCGGGCTTCTTGCAAATCTTTACCAAATATCTCTCTTTTATCAGCGGTTAATTTAATTATCATAATGGGGTTAATTATATACACTTTTAGAAATAAGTCAAAATTTGCACTGGGTTAGTATGCAGTTGACAGTAGATTGCATCTTGAAAACAATGAATATAGTAAAGCAATTTCATTCTTGTTTGACCAAAAGGACTCCCCTTTTCATAAAGTTTATCTCACTATCCCCATTTGTTACGTAACATGCTACGTAACAAATTTTTAAAAAGAATTAAATATTTATAAGTGATAAATAAAAATCCCCTTGTTTTAGTGGTTTTATCGGAGTGCACTGTTTAAAAACCCCGTCGGCTCGCCGCGGGGATAGTACACAAAATCTGTTTTTATTCCGTAAAGAAAAAATTCTTTAATTCTAATGATTCTGGTAAATATTCTGATATCTGATTATAAATATCATGCGATGTGCCTTTGGCTATAGAGTTATGTATTGGGATCATAATTGTTTGATTGTGATCTGAAACAATTCTACGCATTTTACAATGACTCCCACGAGTTTTATAAACAGAAAAACCATTCTGTTCTAGAAATTTTACAATTTCTTTTCCAGATAATTCTTTCAGTTTATTAGGCATAAGCAATACGAGGTATTTCAAAGTTTACTAACAACGATGGTTCTGCAGAAATTCCCAAAGAAACCAAATCTTCATCTTCCATATAGAGAGAAGTAGCTTCTCTTATGTTGTTTTCTAATTCTGGTAATGTTTTTCCAAAAGTAAAAATAGGAAAATCCACAGCTTTGGCACAGTAAAAACCATCTTCATCTTTTTTAATAGTAAATTGTATTATGCTTGACATATTATGATTATATAACTCCAAAAAACAAAAGCAAGGTTAAAGTTTTTTGAATATATTTTTGGAAGGACTCCCCTTTTCCACCAAAAATAATCTATTTTTTTACATATTATTAAATAATCGTAACCTCTTTTCTGTTACTTGTTTCATCCCTAAAACGGCTTCTTTAAGTATTTTATAAGGAGCAATTTCTTCAGGATTTTCCTGTAAAGATTGCTTTAACCCCCTCTGATAAGCTAATCGCAATTCAGTATTTATATGAATAATAGAAATACCCGCCTTTATAGCCTGACTAAAATCCTCATCAGAAATACCAGAACCACCATGCAAAACTAGAGGCACACCCAAAACTTCATTTAATTCTTTAATTCTTTCAATATGTAAACGAGGGTTAGACTGATTTTTTAACATCCCATGAATATTTCCCACCGCTCCAGAAAATAAATCAATCCCCGTCTCTTGAACAAAGTGCTTAGCCTCTTCCACACTTGTAATAGTTTCCTCTGTTATTGCCAAATTGTCTGGTAATTCATCCAACATCTTAGAAGATTGACCAATAACACCAAGCTCACCCTCAACTAAAATATCGGGATTTTTACTCTTAGCATATTCAACACATTGTTTGGTTATTCTAATATTTTCTTCTAAAGGCAAAGCACTACCATCAAAAATGACGGCGTCAAAACCAGCATCAACTACCTCTTTTACTCGCTCAAAAGAATAAGTATGATCAGCGTTTAAATAAATAGGAAAATCAAATTGCTCTTGAAAAGTAGTAACCAAAGCCCGAACCTGAGGAATACCAACAAAATCACGCTCCCCCTCAGAAACTCCAATGATTATGGGCACTGATAAATCTTTAGCCGCTCTAAAAATAGCCCACAACCCTTCTAAATTAGAAATATTAAAATGTCCAATGGCTACTTTTTTTTCTCTTGCCTCTTTTATAACATCAATTAATTTTTTCATTATTTATTCTTTTTTATTTCACTAATTTTAATCTTTATATTCTATATTCACTCTATTTAAGGTATAATTGTATTATAACATAATTTACTATTATCAATATGAACATCTTTAAAAAACCCAACTTTGATTTTCTAGCAATTGGAGATATTGCCATTAATGATTTTATTAAAATAAAAGAAGCTGATATAGAAAATGACGAAAAAAACGGCAACCAAGAAATTTGTCTAAATTTTGGAACTAAAATACCCTACGAAAATAATTATCTAGTTTTAGCTTCTGGTAACAGTGCCAATGCTTCTGTAGTTGCTTCACGTTTAGGCTTAAAATCTAGTTTAGTTACCAATTTGGGTAATGATAATTATGGAACCCTTTGTCTCACCTCTCTAAAAGAAGCTGGGGTTGATACTAAACTCTCCACTCGCCATAAAAATCTAAAGACCAATTATCATTACATTTTATGGTACAAAGATAACCGTACTATTCTGACTAAACACGAAAAATATCCTTATAACTTACCAAATATTGGCGAGCCAAAATGGATATATTTAAGCTCTCTCGGAAAAAACTCTTTACCATTTCACAATCAATTAGCTGACTACCTAGAAAATCATCCAAAAATAAAATTAGTTTTCCAACCAGGAACTTATCAAATATCTACTGGAGCTCAAGAACTATCCCGAATTTATTCGAGAACTGAATTATTTTTCTGTAACCTCTCCGAGGCCAAAAAGATTTTACAATCTGACTCAAGTGATATTCGTCTTCTAGCCCAAGGCTTACGAGCTCTAGGACCAAAAACTATTTTTATTACTGACAACATAAATGGAGCCTACTATTATCAAAATAATGAACTCAAACATTTACCAGTTTACCCCTGTACCAAACCACCTCTAGAAACCACTGGAGCTGGTGACTCTTTTTCTTCGACTGTCACCGCCGGCATAGCTCTGGGTTTGTCGACCGAAGATGCCGTTAAGTGGGGGCTAATAAACGCCAGCTCAGTTATTCAAAAAATAGGTTCCCAAGCAGGACTTCTCACTCAAAAAGAAATTAAAGAATATTTAGCCAAAGCTCCAGCCAGTTTCCGCACTGAGACAATCTAAAACAATGTTTTTAATCATTTCAGTGAATGGCTCAATCGATTGAGCCATTCACTGAAATTGTAAAAAATACAGCCAGGGGACTAAGGCTTTAAGAAATACCGGAAGGCTTCACCTTCCGGTATTTCTTTTTGAAAATTAAGGAAAGAGGAGTCCTTTTAGTATTTTTCTTGAAAGGGGAAAGGACTCCCCTTTCCGGTAATTGTGTCATGCCGGCGAAGGCCGGTATCCAGGATTAAGAGACAAAAGACAAAACCAGACTCTAACCTGAATTCTGTTACCAAACCCTGGACCCCGTTCTGCAACGGGGTGACACAAAAGTTATCGGAAGGACTCCTCTTCCAATGTGGGTACCAGTATTGACATTGTATATACAAAGTATATACTTACTATATATGAATACTACTATCAATATACGTATAGATAAAGAAACAAAAACTAGAGCCCAAAAAATGCTCGGAGACATGGGTCTGGATTTATCTTCTGGAATAAAACTCTTCCTAAATCAGGTCGTAACCGAACAAGGTATCCCCTTTACTCCCACCAGAAACACGGCCAAAATCCGAGCCCACTGGGATAAGGAAGCTGTCGAAACTCTTAAACATAACCGAAGATACAAAAGAACCAAAAACATGATGGACGACATACTAAAGTAATTTATGTATCAAAAAAGTTTCACTAAAAGATTTAAAAAATCAACAAGAAAGATTATCCGCTCTGGCAATATTAAACGAGAACATTTAGAATCACTAATTGACTTACTTGCTTCCGGAAAAAATATTGACCCTAAATATCGTGACCATGCTTTGGTTGGAGACTTTTTGGGTTATCGAGAATGTCATCTAAAGCCAAATGTGCTTTTAGTCTACAAGATCGAAAAGAAAATTCTCGTTCTTATCCTCATTAACATTGGTAGCCACGCCGAATTGTTTGGAAAGTAAAATCAAAAATCACTACCACATTAATCTTGATAATCAAAAGGACTGTCCTTCCTATATTATTTTTGATTGTGATGCCCCTGCTCTAACTTATTCCTTCTCGCCAACACTAATTTTACTTTTTCAATAATTCCATCTACTCCCAAATCATAGTGTTCAATTAATTCAGTTGATTCTCCTGACTGACCGAAACGGTCATTTACCCCCACAAATTCCATTGGTATAGGATATTCAGTGACTAAATATTCAGACACAGCACTGCCCAATCCTCCACTTTTTTGATGTTCTTCAACAGTGACCAAGGCTCCTGTTTTTTTAGCTAAATAATCCAAAGCTTTTTTATCTAAAGGTTTTATGGTGTGCATATTTAAAACAGAAACTAAAATATGCTCATCATTTAATTTTTTAGTAGCGCGTAAAACCTGATACAAAATTGGACCACAAGCCACAATACCAACTTGGGATTTTTCTGGATCAACTAATAAATTAGCTTTTCCAATCTCAAATGGAGAATCATCAGTAGTCATAACTGGAGTTTTTTCCCGAGCTAAACGCAAATAAACCGGACCAACAAATTTGGCGACCGCCAAAGTGGCTTTCCTTGCTTCTATAGCATCACAAGGCACTATTACTGTCATATTTGGCAATACTCTAGTGATAGCAATATCCTCTAAAGCTTGATGAGAACCACCATCAGGACCAGCTGAAAGACCAGAATGATGTCCAGCAATTTTTACATTACGATTGCCATAACAAATCATTGTTCGGATATGTTCCCAATTTCGCCCAGGTGAAAAAACTGCATAAGAAGAAATAAATGGAATCTTACCCATAGCCGACAAACCAGAAGCCACTCCCGCCATATTTTGTTCAGCAATCCCCATTTCAAAAAATCGATTAGGAAATTTTTCAGCAAATAAATCATTCTTAGTAGATTCCTTTAGGTCAGCACACAACGACACCACTTTGCCATCTTTTTCACCAGCCAAGATTAAACCATCACCAAAACCTTGTCGGACTGAGACTTGTTCAATAGACACTTCCCCCAACTTTGGGTTTAATTTTTGTTCAGGATTAATCTTCATGTTTTATTCTACCACCTAATGTTCTTAAATCTTTTAACGCTTCACGGCCTTCTTCTTTGGAAGGTGGTTTACCGTGCCATTCATAACGACGCTCAAATTGAGACACACCTTTACCTGGAATAGTATGAGCAATAATTGCGGTTGGTCGTCCAAACACCGCCTTAGCTTGACCAACAGCTTCAGTAATCTCTTCAAAACTATGACCATCTATTTCTATTACCTGCCAATTAAAAGCTTCTAGCTTAGCTCGCAGAGATTCAAGGGGCATAATATCCTCAGTATAACCATCAATCTGAATATTATTTCGGTCAATAATGGCAATCAAATTATGAAAACCTTCTTTTCCAGCACACATCGCCGCCTCCCAAGACGAGCCCTCCTGCCATTCACCATCACTCATCAAACAATAAAAATAACGCGAAGAAACCTGACCCCGATCAAGTCTGTCAGCCAAACACATCCCAACCGCCTGAGACAAACCCTCGCCCAAAGGACCAGAACTTGTTTCTAATATCGGTAAAAAATCACGCTGAGGATGACCCTGCAAACGACTACCATATTTTCGCAAAGTTTTTAATTCACTGACAGGTAAATAGCCAGCTTGGGCCAAGGTTGCATACAAAACCGGACAAATGTGCCCGTTAGACAAAATTACTCGGTCACGTTCTTCCCAGTTAGGTTTGTGAACATCATGATTTAAAAGATGAAAATATAAAGCTGTAAAAATATCTGCCATTCCTAGAGAACCAGCGGTGTGTCCAGACCTCGCTTCCACCAACATCTCAATAATTGACTTACGAATCTTATTCGCCGTTTCCTCTAAATATTTTGCTTTGGAATCATTGAGAAACATTAATTAATTATACCATTTAGTCGGTCAAACCCACTACAAAAAAGTGGACAAAGGTTTGTCATTCCTGATTTTTGCACTTCAAAAATCATGTCGCAAAGTTTCAAACGATATAATTGTGAAGAAATTTGAGACCAGAAGGCGGGAATCTAGGTTTGTATTGTTGGTAAGTGGTATTATTCTAGATTCCCGCCTTCGCAGGAATGACAACCTAAATTATTGGAGTGATTGGAATTGTCTAATCGTCTCCGCAATATTATCACTCCCCCAAATCGCTGAGCCAACAACCAAACTATCTGCCCCAGCTTCAATCAACTTTGGAGCATTCTCTAAATTAATTCCGCCATCAACACCAATAATCATTTCCGGATACATCACTTTGACTTGCTTAATTCTTTCATAAATTTGCTCATCAAATTTACCACCATAATGACCTAAAACATCAATACTCATCAATTGGACATATTTAATTTTATCCACATAATCATCTAAAACATCAAGAGGAGTATCCATCTTTAAAACTACGCCAAATTGAAGAGGAGTTCCATCAAAAGACTCGATAATGTCAGCCAAACAATCCGTCGCCTCCACATGGACCAACACTCGATCAGCAAAAGATATCCATTGATTCAATTCATCTTCTGGTTTAGTTATCATTAAATGAACTTCTATTTTTGTCTCCCCCACTAAATTTTCCAAATCATCTGCCACCCCCCAAGTAACAGGCAAAACAAAATTACCATCCATAACATCTAGTTGGGCCCAATCAACCAATCCATCAATTTGAATAATTTTTTGTTTTACCTCTTCAAAAGTCTTAGCAATAATTGAAGGAACTATTTCTGCCATAAATTTATTTTAGCTTCTAAATATTAAAACTCGTTTTCTGGTTGAATTTCATCGTCTATTTTCCTTATTCGCCGGAGATGTCGTTCCTCACCTGGAAAATCAGTGTTAAGCCAAATTTTAATCACTTCTTCTACCTGAATATCAGTCAAAAAACGACCAGCCAAAGACAATACATTTGTATTATTGTGAACTCTAGATAAAGTAACAACTTCCAATGGCCCACCATAATAAACAGCCGCCCGCACTCCTTTTTCTCGATTACAAACAATAGCCTCCCCTTGACCTGAACCACCAAAAACAATACCGCGAGAATTTTTAGGATCGCTCATTACATTTTTAGCAACAATTCTCATAAAATCCGGATAATCATCATCAACTTCCAGAGAAAAATTTCCTTCATCAAAAACCTTATAACCAAGTTCTTTTAGAAACTTCTTAGCATGTTCTTTTCTTTTAAATCCCGCGTGATCAGCCGCTAAATATATACGCATAATTAAATTAAAATATTAAAACCAAATTCTAATTTACGACTATGATTTAGTAATTAAACCTTGGACTCGTTTCAACATTTCTTTTGGAGTAAAATCGGCCTTCAAAATAAAATCATCTGCTCCTAAACTTATTGCTTCCTCCGACAAACCTGACCGAGTCATATTTGTCATTAAGACCACCTTGGTCGATACTAAGCCTGGTTCTGACTTTATTTTTTTCAAAAGTTCCAACCCAGACATTCCAGACATAGCAAAATCTAGCATTATTAAACTAGGGCTATTTTGTAAAGCCTTAACCAATCCCTCTTCACCAGACAAAGCTGTTTCTACTTTAAAATTATTTAACTCAAAAACAGTTTTAAAAAGATCTAATTGGCCAGCATCATCATCTATAATCAAAACATCAATCATTGAAGTAATTTATTAACTTGATTACTAATGAAAGAACTTACTCTAAATCTATTATACCACTTTTTTAAAAAATACTAATCAAGAGATGCTCCAGTTTTAATCACATGCTCGACTAAGGTGTGAGTATAGCCAATTTCATTATCATACCAAGCTAAAATCTTAACCAAATCACCATCCACCACTCGAGTCATCCCTAAATCGGCAATAGAAGCATGAGTATTCCCAACAATATCGGACGAAACCAAAAGTTCATCGGTAGCCATAAATATATTTTGCCAACGCGATTCAGATCCAGCCTGACGTAGAATATCATTTATTTCTTCTTTGGTGGTTGGTCGATTAGTAATAAAGGTTATATCCGAAACAGAACCTGTTACGACTGGCACCCTCATCGCCACCCCATCAAATAAATCAGTTAAATCAGGAATCACTTGCCCAACCGCCAAAGCTGCTCCCGTTGAAGAAGGAACTATATTTTGAGCCGCCGCTCGGCCCCGTCTAAAATCTTTAGTATCTGGTCCATCAACAATTTTTTGCGTAGCGGTATAAGCATGAATAGTATTTAAAATGGCTTTTTTAACTCCAACTGTTTCTTTCATAATTTGGATAATTGGGGCCACACTATTTGTTGTACAAGAAGCATTGGAGGATATCTGACAAGTAGACAACTTTTCATCGTTTATACCCATCAAAACCATGGCTCCGGTAATCCCAGGAATAGGCTCTCCTTTAACGGGAGCAGAGATAACCACCTTTTTAGCACCGGCCTCCAAATGAGCTCTAGCCTTTTCATAACTATCAAAAATCCCAGTACTCTCCACTACCACATCAATTTTTAAATCACCCCAAGGTAAATTGCTTGGATTTTTTTCACTCAAAAACTTAATAGTCTGACCAGAGATTATTAAATTATTACCATCCACTCTAATATCTAAACCAGAATGTCTATAGGCACTATCGTATTTTAATAAATAAGCAAAATTATTGATATCCCCAAGGTCATTGACGGCCACAATTTCTAACTCTGGATTATCAATCGACATCTTTAAAAAAGCCCGTCCTATTCTCCCCAAACCATTGATAGCTACTTTAATCATATATTTATAGAAATTAAATTAAAAAAGATTAATACTTCTATTATATACTATTTTCCCAAATGTAAAAAAGTCTAAAATATTAACTTACTAGAGATATTTAGATTTAAAAAACTTTTGTCAAACGAAATTCCGATAACTTGACGGTCGTCAAGTTATCGGAGAAAGTAAATACTACTAAATTCTATTCTTTAGCTGTTATTGTTCACTTGGAGGCAAAGCCTCCAAGTTACTTCTGCTTCCCTGTGTCATACCGGCGAAAGCTGTCCACAAGTGTCGCTCTTAATCTTAGCGACCCGGTATCCAGTCTGATTTCTGTTACCAAACCCTGGACCCCGTTCTGCAACGGGGTGACACAAAAGAGACGCAGATAAAGGGTCGGTCCTTTCTAAAACTGTATATTAGTATTAAATACAAAATACTGTAACTGTTTTTTGGGGAATAAATTTTTTGGAATAAATATAGTTTTAACAATAAAAATTGTCAGTTTCCTCAATACGATTTCTCCGATAACTCGACGACCGTCGAGTTATCGGAGAAATCAAGGCTAAGCCTTAGGAATTTAAAAAGGCTTAGCCTTGGTTGTTAGTTTATCTATCTCTACTGCCAAGGTGTCAGAGACATTGGAGGGTAATAAAACAGATTTTGTGTCCTCATCCTCGCAGTAAACTGACGAGGTATTCGAACAACGCACTCCAATAAAAATATTCATTTTTGGGTTGTCATTGCTTATTTTTAAGCGTAAAAATCAGCAATGACAAAAGGAACAGATGTTGATAATTTCATTTGTTACGTAGCATGCTACGTAACAAAATTTTTAAAATCTTAGTTCCTAACCTATCACCACTGAAATCAAACTAGAAAACTTGATATACCTAAAAAGCCCTATTTCTAGGACTTTTAGATAATCTATATTTAAAAATTATTTAGTTTTATCTGTAAAAAGTTTAGCCAAGACGGCTGGATTAGCCGAGCCTTTGGTTTCTTTCATCCCCTGTCCGATCAAAAATTGTAAGACCTTTTCATTACCCTGTTTAAAATCGTCAAAAATCTTTTGATTATCAGCGATAACCTTATCCACCACTTCAAACAAATCGGCTTCATTATGTTTTTGAATTAAACCTTTTTCTTCAGCGATTTTTTTTACCATATCTACTCCAGAAATTGAGACCAGATCTGGATTAACCAACTCAACCAAAATATCTTTTCCAGCCCGAGAAGAAAGCTCGCCAGCCTTAATCATTTTTATCAATTCAGCAAAATCTTTATCGGTCGGCAAAACAGCAGTCAAATCATTCTTTCTCAAACCCAATAAATCCGAAGTAACATAATTTGAAGCCAATTTAATCAAATCTTTATCTTCGCCTAAAAGTTTAACCACTCGGTCAAAAAAACTACCTAAAGATTCATCAACGACAAAAGATTCTATATCCTCATCTTTAATTCCATAATTATCACGATAACGATTACGTTTGGCCTCTGGCAATTCTGGAATAGTCTCTGTTAAATTCTGGAATTCTTCAATCTGACTAATATATATTTTAGGCAAATCAGGATCGGGGAAATATCGATAATCATGAGAAGATTCTTTTTTACGCTGTAAAAATGTTACTTGTTTGACTTCATCCCAACCGTGAGTCGCTTGAACAATTTCTTCGCCACGCAAAATAGCCTCTTCTTGTCGTTTAAGTTCGTATTCAATGGCTCGCTCTACTGACCGAAAAGAATTTAAATTTTTAACTTCTATCTTAGTCCCAAATTCCTTTTGCCCTTCTGGTCTAATCGAAATATTAGCCTCCACCCGCATCTGACCTTTTTCCATACTAGCTTCTGAAACTCCAATATAACGCAAAATCAACTGCAATTCCCGAGCAAAATCACCGGCCTGTTTGGCTGTTTCTATAACCGGTTCAGTTACTAATTCCATTAAAGGTACTCCAGCTCGATTAAAATCAATCAAACTACCGTCATCATGAGCCGTATGTAAAGACCTAGCCGTATCTTCTTCCAAATGCACCCGAGTTATTTCTACCCCCTTCAAATTACCCCCAGACACCAAGGGGTATTTATACTGACTAATCTGATACCCTTTGGGAATATCTGGATAAAAATAATTTTTACGGTCCCATTCTGTAAAATCAGCCAATTTACTACCCAAAGCCAAACCAACCCGTAAAACACTTTTAACCGCTTCTTTATTTATTACTGGCAAAGAACCAGGCTGAGCCGTACAAACTGGACAAATATTTCTATTAGCTCTTTTTTCCTCCGAATCATTCAAACAAAGACAAAACATTTTAGTTTTTGTCTTCAGTTCAACATGAATTTCCAAACCAATAGTGGGAATATATTTCATAAAAGAATTATACAGAATTTAACC
>Ga0209587_1001300_pt1 | contig 11884 bp, 11 predicted proteins | sample NGEPerD_2_FD_184512 | JGI IMG/M metagenome (GOLD analysis project Ga0209587, IMG submission 184512) | Arctic peat soil microbial communities from the Barrow Environmental Observatory site, Barrow, Alaska, USA - NGEE PermafrostL1-D... | ecosystem: Environmental > Terrestrial > Soil > Wetlands >... | reverse complement strand
GACATGGCCGGTGCCGGGGGCCCGATCACCGCGTGGGCCGGCACCGGGCTCGACATCGTGGCGTTGGCGTTGATCGCTGCCGCAGTGCTCGGGTTCGACGGGCTCTCGGGTCGGCTCTCACACGCCGGCTTCGGTTGGCGCCAGATCCTGGTCGCCCCCGTCGTCGTCGCGGCTGTCCTCGGCGTCGTGGCGAGTGTCGCGATGGCCGGCTGGCTCGGCGTCGGTCACACGGTGACCGCAACGACGCTCGCAATGCCCGCCGTTGCAGCAGATCAGGCCCAGGGGCCGCTGGGTAGCCGGCTCCTCGTCCTGAACCGTGATGCGGGCGCCATCGCCTATCGGCTGGTGGGCAGTGAGCCCGGCACGATCGTCCGCAACCTGCCGAGCGTTGCTGTTGAGCCGGACTCGCAGCTGGCCGCCACAGTCAAGATCGCCCTTGGCGACCGCGATGTGACGTCGGTCAACGCCACCCGCAACACACTTGCCGATCTTGGTGTGGGGTTCGTGGGGTTCCGGGGGGCTGTGACCGAGCCGCTGGTCCGTCGTCTTGACACCACGGCGGGGTTGACCAGGCTCGGCGACAGCCAGGAGCTGATTCTGTGGCGAGTCCTGCCGCTCGCCAATGGGATGAGCTCGTCGCGGCTCCGGCTCGAGAATGCCAAGGGCGTGCCTCTCCAGTCGATTGCGGTCACCGGGGACCATGGTCAGACCGATGTACGCGTCGGCGTGGCGACGGCTCGCGTGGCCGCCGTCGGTCGTCGACTGGTCGTGGCGGAGCCCGCCGGATGGGCAGACCACGCGCGGGTGATGTTCTCGGGACGCGAGCTGACCGCTATCGACCGCGACGGGCAGCCGGCATACGACCTGCCTTCCAGCGCGGGCCGGCTCACCATCACTTTGGCGCCGTCCGAGCCATGGTGGCGTTGGGGGCAGCTGGGTCTTCTCCTGGCCGTGCTCTTCCTCGCAGCGCCGTTCGGCTCGTCCCGTCGACGGAGGACCTCATGAGAGGCGTATTGCGCTCGCTCGCCGTCGCGGTCGCAGGCTCCGGACTGGTCGTCGGCGTGGCCTACCTGCCGGCACCGTTGAGCCTGGCACGCGGCACCAGCCATGGTCCGGCGACGACACCGCTCGTCGAGCCGGTCACGCAGGCCCAGTCCATCTGCCCCGGACCTGAGGCGCTCGGCATCGCGGGCCTGAGGGACTCACTGGCACAGGTGGTGTCTGTGACGGCCGCAGCCGCACCGGAGTCTGCCTTGCCGGCGGGTCTTGCCGTCGGCCAGAACGCCGGAACCCTCAAGATCAGCGGCCTTCCGACCGGTGGAAGATGGGCCGGCCCGGTGACCGTGCGCGGCCAGGCCACCTCGGCCAAGATCTCCACTGCGCGGTCCGCGTTGGTCGCAGGAGATGGCGCGATGGCACCGGGAACCGTTGCCACGCAACGCTCCTGGGTCAAGAGCGGGGACAATCGTGGGCTGGTCACCGCCGCCTGTATGCCGGCTGCGGCCTCTTCGTGGCTCATCGCGGGGGGCGGTGGTCCGGGTCGTCGGGAACGCCTGGTCCTGACCAACCCAGGGTCAAACCCCGTGATGGTCGACCTCACCGTCCTTGGAGTCAACGGCCCGATCCAGTCGCCCAACGGCCATGGCCTGGTCGTCGGCCCGCACGCGCGAACGGTCATCCTGCTCGATGCAATCGCCGGGTCCGAGCCGTCGCCGGTTGTCCACGTCGTCGTCCAGAAAGGCGAGGTCGCTGCCGTCCTGAGCGACGCCTGGCTCGATGGAGTCATCCCTCGTGGTGGCGATGACACCGCACCGGTGGCGGCACCGGCCCTCGAGCAGGTCATGGCTGGTGTGGCGATCGCCGGTCGCGCGACCTTGCGGATTGCCGTGCCGGGGGACGGTGAGGCCGTCGTCGAGGCGCGCGTGCTCACCGCAAGCGGCCCAAAACCCTTGGATGCCAACGGTGTGACGCGCTTGGCTGCTCACAGCACCAAGGACATCGATCTCAGCGCATTGCCGCCGGACGCCTACGCCGTCCAGGTTCGGGCCGACGTACCGGTGGTTGCCGCGGCGATGGTCGACCGACGGCTGGCCCCCGACGCCCAATCCGATCTGGCCTGGTCCGGTGCTTCTGCGCCGATCACGACGTTGGCCGGCATGGCTCTGGGTGACAAGGCATTGGGTGGCAAGGCATTGGCTGGCAAGGCTGTGGGTGACAAGGCTGTGGGCGGGCCCGGTGGCACCGGACTCATGGGACGGCTTGATCTTGCGGCGACCTACGATCCTGCGTCCGTCCTTGTGACGACGGTGGATGCCAACGGCCAGGCCAGCTCGAAAGAGGTTGCCATTGGGGCAGACTCGGTGTCTTCGCTGGCGTTGGACGGCGCCACGTCCGTGTGGGTTACTCCTCTGACGGGAGTCGTCCGGGCTGCCGTGTTGACGTGGGTCACCGACGCCGGCGGAACGCTGTTGAGCGTGACGCCGTTGTCGGATCTCACGCTGACCACCACCTCGGCACGGCTGCGAGAGCTGCGCAACTGAGCGCTGGCGAGAACTGGTCGCCGCTGGCGAGACCTAGTCGCCGTCGGGGTCGTAGCCTGCGTCGAGATCGCGTGGGTCGACACCCAACAGCGAGGCAGCCTGCTCGACGACCACGTCGTTGACCAAGGCGGCAAGCTCGCGGGAGTCGGTGGCCCGGGTCTCGACGGGCCGCCGATAGACCACGATGCGCGCCGGCATCTTGCCTTGCGCGGCAAACAGCCGGCCCAGGGGCACATCCGAGGACTCCCACGGCGCGGGATCGCTGGGCGGCACGTCCTCAACCGCGAACTCGGCGTCACCCAGCGGCCTGCCGAGTCGCTGCTCGATACGGGCGGCAGCGTCGAGCACGAGCTCGTCGAACTGCTCGGCTCGGGTGGCCATGGCGGGCACCGGCGGCCAGGCCATCGGGCCCCGCGGACCACGGCCGTGACGGTCCCGGCGAGGCCGTAATGGGGCGCTCGCAGAGGTCATGAGTCAACCCTACGGCGTGGTGTGTGCAGGGTGTCGTTGATGGGGAATACAGTCCATCCGTGAGTCTGTCGCGTCAGTGTTCCCGCACCGCATGTTCCGGTGGCGCCATTGCGACGTTGACCTATGTCTACTCAGACCAGACCGCTGTCCTGGGGCCGCTGGCAACCTACGCGGAGCCGCACACCTACGACTTGTGCGCCGTGCACGCCGAGGGTCTGACCGTGCCACGTGGCTGGGACGCCATCCGCCTTGCAACGGAGTTCGTGGACCCCGGTCCCACCCAGGACGACCTGTTGGCGCTTGCCGATGCTGTGCGTGAAGCCGGCAGGCCCCGACAGGTCGCCGGGGGCGTCGCCGCGGGCACGCCGTACGAGGCCGACGAGAGTGGCACCATCGAGACCGGTCGGCGCGGCCATCTGCGGATCCTGCGCGATCGCTAGGCTTGAGCACGTGAGTGCTCCGAGACTGTCCGAGTTCATCAAGGCCTATGACGTGCGCGGCCTGGTGCCGCAACAGTTGAACGACGCCGTCGCGTTCGCGATCGGGTCGGCGTTCGCGCAGGTGGTTGCCCTGCCCGACGGCGCGCCGTCGATCGTCATCGGGCACGACATGCGCGAGTCCTCGCCCGACCTTTCCCGAGCCTTCGCAGCAGGCGCCGCCGCCAACGGCCTTGACGTCACCCTCATCGGGCTGTGCTCCACCGACGGCCTGTACTACGCGAGCGGCGCCCTCGACGTCCCCGGCGCGATGTTCACCGCCAGCCACAACCCCGCGCAGTACAACGGCATCAAGCTCTGCCGTTCCGGCGCCCGCCCCGTCGGGCAAGACACCGGCCTGGGGCAGATCAGGGACCTGGCCCAGTCATTTCTGGACTCCGGGTCGGCGCCGGCTGCGATCCCGGTCGACGCTGCCACCGGCACCATCAGCGAGCGCGACGTCCTCGCGGACTATGCGCTCTTCCTGCGGGGGCTGGTCGATCTTCGGGCGAACCGCCCCCTGACGGTGGTCGTCGATGCCGGCAACGGCATGGGTGGTCACACGGTGCCCGCGGTGTTGGGCACCCACAGCGGGCTGCCCGCGCTGCCGCTGACCGTCATACCGCTGTACTTCGAGCTGGATGGAACCTTCCCCAACCACGAGGCCAACCCGCTGGCGCCCGAGAACCTGGTCGACCTCCAGGCCGCGGTCCTTGCCCACGGCGCCGACCTCGGGCTCGCGTTCGACGGTGACGCCGACCGTTGTTTCGTGGTGGACGAGCGGGGCGAGCCGGTCAGCCCGTCGACGATCACGGCGCTGGTCGCGACGCGTGAGATTGCCAGGGAGCGCGCAGCCGGGCGGGAGGCGAGAGTCGTCTACAACGTGATCTCGTCCGCGGCCGTGCCGGAGATCGTCGCCGAGGCCGGCGCGACTGCCATCCGGACCAGGGTCGGGCATTCGTTCATCAAAGGCGAGATGGCGCGCCATCAGGCGGTATTCGGCGGCGAGCACTCTGGCCACTACTACTTCCGCGACTTTTGGTTCGCCGACACCGGCATGCTCGCGGCCATGCACGTTCTGGCCGCGTTGGGCGAGCAGGCGGGTCCGCTCTCCGAGCTGGGCGCCCGGTTCAGCCGGTATTCCGCGTCCGGCGAGATCAACTCGACTGTCGCCGATGCTCCGCTCGCCACCGAGAACGTGCGGGTCTGGGCGCAGCAGTGGGCGCGGGAACACGGGCAGGACGTGGCGTTCGACGAGCTTGACGGGATGACGGTGACCCATCAGGGGACGCCAATGTGGTGGTTCAACCTGCGGGCCAGCAACACCGAGCCGCTGTTGCGGCTCAACGTCGAGGCCTCGGATGAGGCGACGATGGCACGAGTGCGCGATGATGTGTTGTCCGTCGTGCGAGGGGAGAGAGCCTGATGATCGAGCCGTGGTTGCGCGAGATCCTGCGATGCCCACAGTGCAGGTCGACGCTGTCCGATGGCACCGGCCCGAGTGGACCGGAGCTGCACTGCACCAATGCCGAGTGCCGCTTGGCATATCGCGTCGATGATGGCATCCCTGTGCTGTTGGTCGACGAATCCCGTTCACTCGCAGACTGATTCGGCGGTCGGGTCATGGCACCTCTGGTCGACGAAGCGCTCCTGAACGACCCTGAGCAGATGGCCGCGCGCGACTCCCGCGAGGTGTTGGTGGCGTTGGCAACGGCCGGGGCGCAGGTTCGTCAGGCCATCACGTTGTCGCGCGAAGCCGGGATCGAACGCGTGGCGGGCGGTGACCGCCCGCGCTCCGTTCTGGTGGCGTCACTGGGCGGCTCGGCCGTCGTGGCCAACGTGCTGGAGCTCTTGGCCGAGCCCGGGTCGCCGGTGCCGGTGACCGTCCGACGAAACCTGCCGCTGCCGGGCTGGGTCGGGCCGCTGGATCTTGTGGTGGCAGTGTCGCTCTCTGGCCGGGCCCCTGGGCCGCTGGCCGTGGCGGCCGAAGCCGCCCGCCGTGGTGCCTCGATACTGACCGTGGGAAGGGCCGACTCGCCACTGGCCGAGGTGTGCGCGCGGGCGCGGGGCGTGCACATCGCAGTTGCCCGGGGCGCGACCTCGTCACGGGCTGCGTTGTGGTCATTGCTCACGCCGGTCGTCCTCGCTGCGCACGAGCTGGGTTTGCTAGAGGCCGGAGAGTCCGTCCTGTTCGAAACCGCCGATCGGCTGGACATGCACGCCGAGGCCTGTCGTCCGCGGTCGGAGTCGTTCGTCAATCCCGCCAAGATCCTGGCGATCGCGCTGGGTGAGACGATTCCCGTTGTCCTGGGCGATGGTCCGCTCAACGGCGTCGCGGCGTCGCGGGCGGCCTCGATGTTGTCCCGCACGGCGCGCATTCCCGCCACCTACGGCGAGCTCCCCGATGCCGCCTCACAGATCGTGGCGAGCTTTGATGGCCCGTTCACTGCCGGTGGTGGTCGTGGGGCCGGGGTCCGGGAGTCGGCGCCGGACATCTTTGCGGATCCCTTTCTGGACGGGCCGGCTCAGCCGCGACTCGGTCTGCTCATGCTGCGCGATGCGCCGCTGGAACCGCCAACCCGCGAATGGGAAGAAGCCGAGGCGCTCACCAACGCTGTGGTGCAGACGGCCCATGAGGCGGGGGTTCGGGTGCTGACGGTGGCGGCGGAGCCTGGTCACCCGTTGGTGAGGTTGGCCGGTCAGATCGCCCAGACAGATTTCGCCGCGACGTATCTCGCTATCGGCCTCGGTCTCGACCCCGCGGTGTCCCCCCACGTTGCCGATCTGCGGGATCGCACCCGCGGCTGACCCGCGGGACAGCACGTCGGCCGCGAGGCCGACGCAGCCAGAGGGCCGCGTTCCCGAGGACGAGGAATGCCAGACTTGCGGTGAACCATGGCCACGGGATGGTCTGCTCGGCGCACGCCGTCCTACCCACGATTGAGGAGCAGTTCATGTCCGGACCGCTGCGGTTGAGCAGCGAGATGTAGAAGAGCGACAACAAATGACCGAATGTCCGAGAGCGTGAACGCCGATGATCAGGGCATACTCATGACGGTGGCGCCACACGAGAGGACGAGGATCCCGACGATGGCAACCTCGCGCCGACTCGAGGATCTGAAACGGGCTGTCTGGGTCGCCCTCATACCCGGGGCGATCCTCTTCATGGCACTGCAGACCGTTGGGTATGCGCGAGCTGGAATGATCGGTGTGGATTCGCATGCCTACTGGATGGCTGCCCGTTTCAGCGAAACTTGGTATACTAGACCCCCGGGATACCGTGACGCGTTCCTGTACTCGCCCGCCTTCGCGCAGGCCGTATGGCCCCTTGGGCAACTTCCGTGGCTGGCGTTTCAGTCTGTTTGGATGGCAGGTCAGGGGGCAGTTCTGGCGTGGCTATTGGCCCCTTTGGGATGGAAACATGGGTTGGTGCTAGCCCCCTTCTTCATCGCTGAAATTCTTCTCGGAAACGTGTACTTCTTCTTTGCTGGAGCACTCGTCGTTAGCCTAGGGCGAGTTCCAGGTGCTCTCGCCTTGCCGTTGTTGACAAAGATTGCCCCTGGCATCGTGGGCATCTGGTTTGTCATACGGCGCGAGTGGCGGGCGGCCGGATGGGCGGCGGCCGTCACTGTTCTGATCGTCGCGGTCTCGGCTGCCCTTTCTCCGGCGGCATGGCTGGCTTGGGGGCAATTCGTGGCGCACTCTGCAGGTCAGGGAGGCGGCCCACGCACAGTGCGTTTCGCTGCCGCCGTAGGCATCACTATTTGGGCTGCGAGGACTGGGCGCGCCTGGCTACTGGCGCCGGCACTGATCCTCGCCTGCCCGACCTTGGGCGGATATAACTCGGTGGCCGTGCTGGCTGCCATCCCTCGCTTGCTGCAGTTCGAGCGCACCGAGCGGGCTGCGAAGGCAATTGAGACCGCCCGTGAGAAGTCGCGGATCCCAAAAGTGGAGACCTCGACGGCGTGATGTCCCCACGTTCGCCGTCAAGGAACCCAGATGTTGGAGCCCTCGCTATGGACGATGAATGAGTGATCGATCCAGAGCCACTGCAAGCCAAGACCGGCCAGACAAGCGAGGGTGACGATGACAAACCGGGTCTTGGCGGACGCATGCACAGGCAGGCTCCCGATGAAGATCAACACTAGGGGGAAGTCAGCGAGGAAATAGCGGAACTGGCCAGGGTGCAGTGTCGTTCCTACCGACAGGAAGGCCGGATACGCCCACAACCACGCCCTCGTCTCAGGCCCCCAGTCCCGCGTGCCAGCGCTATAGGCGAGCCCGATCAGAACGACGAAAAAGCCCACAATCAGGGCCACGCCCGCAAGTCCGAACCGATCGTAAGCCTGGCCAAACCATCCGAACCCGTTCCGCCTGATGTAGGCGACAGACCCTCTGCTCTTATCGGCATCGGAGCCTCCGAGCCAGAGTCGGACGATGGTAGACCAAGTGAACATCCCCACGATCGAGGTGACGAAGACGGCGGCCATCGAGGTGACGTCTCGGCGACCGAGGGGTGAGTCCTGGCGATTGCGGAACCGCATCCAGGCATGAGCCGCGAGGACGATCGCCAGTGGCGGGGTCACCTGTCGGGTCAGAGACAGTGCGAGGATGGCCATCACCGCGAGCCAGTAGCTTCGCCGGCTGATCAGCAGCATCGCCAGCACGATGAGCATTAGTGCGAGCCCATCCTTGTAGGCGAGTTGCAGTACGGGAGCGCTCACGAACGTGCACAGCAGTGCAACAGCGGACGCAGCGACGAACCGCCCGGCATGTGGCGCGATGAGCCGGTAGAGCAGCAAAACGGTGACCGAACCGACGAGGAGATTCACCACGGTCGCCGCCGCGCCGAACCCAAGGCCTGTCGCCCACATGAGCGCACGGACCGTCATAGGAAACAGTGGTGGTTGGTTGAGGGCAAAGGTCTTTGCATACTGTTCGTAGCTTGTGACGGCCGTGACTGCGTAACCTTCGTCGGCGATTCGCAGGTACCACTGGCCGTCCCAGTTTGTAATGGCGGTCAGATAATCCGGCGATGCAGGGGCGGGGGAGTAGACCATGTACCCCCCGATCCCCCGGAAAGAATGAGCCATCGCCATTTGGGTCCGGGCCGACAACGAGATCATCACAAAGTCGATGAACCGGGTCAGCGCGAAGACCGCCAACGGGAACCAAGTGTCGAAGGTTGGGCGCCTGGACAGACGTCGACCCAGCGACGGCCTCAGGTTGTTGGAGACCTCCGAAGATCGTGGCGTGAAGTTGATGGCTACCCCCTTTGCGGCGCGTGGACTGCCTGCGGAAAGTGATGCCCCTGGTTTCTCTAAGACGATCAGCAGAGTGTCACATGTTGGGCGACATCACCTTTCGACTTGCCGCAGATCGTTCCAGGTGCCGCCAAACTGGTAATTGGACTTGGGGCAGGTCAGGTTCCAGCGAGGGGATGACTGTCCGGCCACGTGGAGGCGCAATGTCAGGCCGGCCTCCTCCCCCAACGCGAAGTCAGCTCCGCAGTGTAGGACGAGAACCCTTCGGACAGGTGCCGAGGCGAATTTCCTTTCGCCGACGGCGCCCTCACAGTGTGCACCCAGTGCGCGTCGCGACGGGACCTCACCGAGGTTGGTCTGTTGCCAGGCGTGCAGACCGGAGGTCCGCCCGAGGAAGTCCTGCAGGACGGCGCGCCGGCGCTGGTCTACTGGGTCGTCGTCCTCGCACACCAGTTGATGAGCACCAAGGACATACCTGCACCGCGGCCCCAGTCACCTGCCCAGGGGGTCTGGTCCTGCACCGCCCTGCGACCTCTTGCACCGATGACGCGTCGCGCTACCGTGTACTCGGAATCGGCCCGGATGCGCCGCAAGAATGCTACGCACGTCATGGCGAAGGGGAGCTGATGTTCGCGGACGATTGTGAGATGGCGTACGGGGAGCAAGCCGCGCTTGTGGGAGTTCTAGCGCAACTGCAGCCGGTGCTTGCGCTCGAGATCGGCACCTACGAGGGTGGAAGTCTGGCCTTGATCGCCAAGTTCGTCCAGCAAGTGCACACCTTCGACCTTGTTTCCCACGTCAAGAAGCCCTTGCCGAATGTCATATACCACCTGGGCGACAGTCGGCGAACCGTCCCGGCTCTATTGTCGGGCTTTGCCGCTGCCGGCCAGTCTGTCGATTTCGTTCTGATTGACGGGGACCATTCCCGTAAGGGGGTTGCTGCGGATGTAGCCAACATCTTGGACAGCCCCGCAGTCACCCGAGCAGTCGTCATGCTGCATGACGTCGCCAATGAGGGTGTGAGGGCCGGGATCCGGGATGCCGGGCTGGACCGGTCCAAGATCGCTTACGCCAACCTCAGTTTCGTCCCGCCGTGGGAACACACGCCCGTGCTCAGGGAGACATGGGGGGGTCTCGGCATCCTCGTTATTGACGAGGATGGCGATTTCTGGCCGCGCGAGCGACGCATCGACACGAACGTCGCTTGGCCGACCGCTGTGTCTCGGTCGCCGCTGTGGCACGCGCTACGGCCGGTCCGCGAAGCAAAGCGGATAGCTTCCTATCAGGTCCGGCCGCTTATGAGACGGGTTCGCGGCAGCCGCGGCGCGTCATTGACACAGCAAGACGACGGATAGGTGCGCTGTAGGGCTCTCAGACAAGTCCACCGCCGCCTGGACCGCGCTGCGGCGATGAGGCGAGTCGTTATGCTCCGGCCGAGCGCGCGTGCGGCCTCCACCGGGACGCCATCCTCTGCCAGAAGGACCGCTTGTGGCTATGGGACCCCGACTTCCGCGCCGATCACGATCTGCCGGAACTCCCACAACAGCTGGTGGCTCGACCGCGCATGAAATCTGAGGCAACTCGCTCCGTTCGACAGCGACTTTGGAAGCGCGCGCCCGGGATCGGAAGACCTGGCCCGTGGTTCCCAATAGGTTCCCTTCGGTCGAGTTCCGCGTGGACCGGATCCCGATTGACATTTCGCGCTTGGATGAGAGCCACTCCTCCATCGTTCACCTCTAGACGGTATATAGATGCTCGCGTCTTGCGGGCCGGGGCCTCGCTCACACAGTCTCGTGGGTTACCGAGCAGGCTCCTGTTCGGCAGTGCCTACATGTGTGGGAAGCCCCCGGTGTCTACCGAGCGTACGAGTGTTGGTCTGGACGTGCACGCACGATCGGTCGTCGCGGCGGCGATCGATGGCGTCACCGGTGAGGTGTTCCGGGAGCGGTTGAACCCGGCAATGAACAGGTCGTCGCGTGGGTGCGGTCCCTGCCCGGACCATCGGCGGTGGTCTACGAGGCGGGTCCGACGGGGTTCGGCCTGTCCCGGGCGTTCACCGCCGCGAACATCAGGTGTGAGGTGGTGGCCCCGTCGAAGATCCAGCGCCCGTCCGGTGATCGGGTCAAGACCGATGCCCGCGATGCGATGCATCTAGCCAAGCTGTTGCGCCTGGACGAGATCGTCTCGGTGGCCGTGCCGTCGGTCGAACGGGAAGGCGCTCGTGACCTGGTCCGTGCCCGCGAGGATGTCCGCGGTGATCTGATGCGGGCCCGGCACCGGGTGTCGAAACTGTTGCTGCGTCAGGGAATCGTGTGCTACGACGGCGAGGCGTCGACCCGTACCCATCTGGTCTGGCTGCGAGCTCAGCACTTCGACGCGCCTGGACTGCAGCTCGCCTTCGACGCCGAGCACGAAACCGTTCTGCAGGCCGAAGCCCGCCGCGACCGCCTCGATAAGGGAATCGTGGCGATGGCCGCGGCCAGCGAGTTCACCCCGGTCGTTCACCGATTGGGGTGCCTGCGCCGGGTCTCGACGTTGACCGCGTTCGGGTCAGCTGTCGAGGTCGGGGACACCCCCCGCCTGACCGGTGCCAGCATCGGCGCGTACCTCGGGCTGGTGCCCACCGAGTCGTCCTCGGGACAGTCCCGCTCCCAAGGCTCGATCACCAAGACCGGCAACACCCACGCACGGAGGCTGCTGGTCGAAGCCACCTGGCACCACCGCAAGCCCTACCGCACCCCCGGCGCGACCATGCGGGCCAGGTGGGAGCTGGCACCCGCAGCCGCTCCGGCCCGTGGACACGCCGGCAACCAGCGGCTACACCAGCGGTGGCTGCACTTCAGCGACCGCAAGAAGAAACCCGTGGTCTCCAACGTCGCGATCGCCCGCGAGCTCGCCGGCTGGTGCTGGTCCCTGGCAGTCATGGACGACTAACACCCCTGGGACACCCCCAAAGCAGCCGGACCAGAACGACGAGGAGGCGGCCGCGCGTGGAGCGATCTGCGTGCTAGACGGTATGTAGATGCTCGCGTCTTGCGGGCCGGGGCCTCGCTCACACAGTCTCGTGGGTTACCGAGCAGGCTCCTGTTCGGCAGTGCCTACATGTGTGGGAGGCCCCGGTGTTTACCGAGCG